>Ga0307509_10002351_pt1 | contig 30781 bp, 38 predicted proteins | sample 10_EM_MG_FD_202245 | JGI IMG/M metagenome (GOLD analysis project Ga0307509, IMG submission 202245) | Populus trichocarpa ectomycorrhiza microbial communities from riparian zone in the Pacific Northwest, United States - 10_EM | ecosystem: Host-associated > Plants > Roots > Unclassified | place...
ATTGGATATTTTGAATTTTAAAGCCTATAAAGACTCCAATTTACTAGCCAAATATTTTCTAAGCTTATCAGGAGGTACTCTCTATGTTCAAGAAGTATTGTATGCATTGAACTAAATTTGTTGCGTTAGGACATTTGCCCAGTTTTCCCATATCATCACCCATATCATACTTTAAAGTTTTAACTAACCTGTGATTGAGTGAGCATACCCTAATCACATGATAAGTGATTCATCAGATCACCAGATAGCCCGTTTTTGTAAAACTGCACAGTATTACTCTTCTCTTGCACCTCCAAAAACATGCACCACACTACTCGAGTACAAGGCCAGCCACAAAAACTATCCATCCCGCGGCATGCCCGATATCACCCAAACCAGCCAACTTTGCCCTCTCCATTGAATACATTCCAAAACTGGAAGAAGAAAAATCAACAATTGACAGTTCAGTCTTAAATCCCTTCAAATACCTCCTCAAGTGTTCACATATCATTAAAGAATCGCTGACGACTTTGCCATACAAAATTGCAAAATTGAAGTTGAAAACAGCAGCAGCACCAACCCTTGCCATGACCCAAACCAAAAAAAAAAAAGAGTCAGAAATTGCTCCAAGAACCAATGAACATTACGGTACCAGTCATTACTCTCTTGGTAACCTCCAAGTCAGTTTAGATGCAGAATTCCAAAGGTTCATCGAAAGAAAAAAACAATATCCAGGGAAATGCTTCACAGGTATATCATGGATGAAGATTTGGGTTGGAGTCCTTTTCGGGATAGAGTAGTAGTTGGAGCGTGGTGAATATGGCTGTTTTCAGTGTAAAAAAAACCCCTACACTACCGATTAATTTTCTCGACGACCTCGTATCATACATGCACTGCGATACACCGATACCTTACCCTCCGCCTCATCCTTACCTAACTGTAGCTACCCCCCCGATATCCATCAAATTAAAAAAAAAATTAAAAAAAAATTAAAAAAACCCCATTCAATACCAGTACGATATGATAATATCGCAGGGCCTCCAAGACCATCACCAAACGGGGATTTTGATCGGACTTTACTCGTCCATATACACACATCACAGCCAAGAAATTACCAACCCGAGAGAAGGCTAGGATCTACGGGTACAAGTGTAATTGCACCATAAGGAGAGCCTTTCGGCTGTGGGAGTGCTCCTAGCTCTCTCTTCCTTCAAGGTTCGGTGCGGGTGTGGCTGGGAATCACTACTCGGTATATCCAGGGGTCCCGCCGCAGCCCTTTGTCAAGTATTTCCCTGCGAGGTCGGTGTGTACAGGTTCTCGGATTCGCACTCGGCAGCTGTGAAGACCTTGGGCCTATGACAGCACATAAATTACGGTACTAATATGATATCATGACCTTTTGTACAAATATGGAAGGTCATGAACCTTTTGATGATGATGATACTACTATGATACCTCTTAGGAATTGGGGGAAAAATAATGATAATGATAATAAGCGAACAGTAAAGAAAGGAAGGGGGAGCCCGCCCCATCGATTATTCTCCTTTTTCCTCAATTGCAGCGCCAGCATTCCCCCCGACTAGCGGTCATACCCCATCACTCGATGGCATAATCCGGCCCCCAGCTTGCTTACCGGACTACCGCCCCCATACCGGTGAACCACAACCTAAAGTTACCATTTCGGCCCACTAGGGGGCAAAAAAAGTGGCCCGAATTCTACTCCGCCCCTGGATAGATAGTACAAGGGGTTGCTTTTCCATTTTATTGCTCCACCGGAAGTAAGGGGGGGGGCGCACCACAGTAAAATTAAAGTTATAGCTCAAAAGGCAGGTTTTTGGGCTGGATTGCACAGGAACTGGAGGAAAGGAAGTAACGAAATGGAATATGAAGCAACGAAGTGGAAGAGGTGACGACAACGACAAAGAAATAGAAAAACGACAAGGTGTATATGAGAGATTTCAAGGGGTTCAAGATTCATGTAGAGGTTTTTCTCATTTTTTCTCTTCTCTACGGGCTATCTCGTGGTCTAGGAGATAAAAGCGAAGGAGAAAGAGGTAGAGAATGCTTTAATGTTTTTTGTTTTTAAATAACTTTACCTCTTATTCCTATATACCATGTACGAGTACTGCGCGTAGGCGGGTGATATATTCACCGCCCGTGCCTGCTGCCGTCCCTGAGGGGGCTCCTGCTGTGGTCTCGGCCGCGCAGATGCACGAGTTTGAGCTTGCTGCTGTTTGGCCTCGGCCTGAGTCCGGATCTGCTCGATCTGTGTACTGTAATCGACACACTTGATCGGTTTCCCATCCTCATCCCACATGACGGCTCTAGCCTTCTCCCAAAGCACCATGATGTCCACAAACATATCTTTGTTGAAGCCGATCTTGCGGCAGGCTGGAGTGTAAAGGTACTGTAGTGGGATGTCTATTCCGTCGCGGAACTTGTTTTCCAGGTTTAGGGAGCCCTTGAGGACCCGAAGGGGCATCGGGGGGGGCATCCAGACTGATGGTGGTACGTCGGTGTAGCGCTTGTCGCTGACGGCTTTCGCGAGGGACTGGTAGATTTGCTCCATGTCTATCATTTTTCCGCCCTTGGTGCCACCGACGGCTTGCATTGGGGTTTTGGGGTTTGGACGGCCACCGTATGCGACGACTCGGACGCCATGTTCTTGGAGGCCTTCCACGAAGGATGCACAGGCAGAGGCACAGATTCCGTTGCTTATCTGTGGACTTTTAGCAAATTTCCTTCGCACACGTGGCTAGACAGGCACTTGCCACAATGATATTTCCTGTTTCGAATGGTTGAGGACCATTATGCTTTAGGTCAATACCAGACGCCTCTTTGGCATACTGCTCAAAGTCCTGTTTCCACTTCGGAGAGTACCACCCTCCGTCACGAAATATCGGGCCCAACCACTGCTCCTTGCTCTTGAAGTCTTGCATTCTCTCGTCCCTGTAGTAATCCATATATCTCCCGTTGTCAATATTCTGAACAAGTGCCCAAGTAGTCGGTGACCAGCGGATGTTCATGCTGCTAAATTTCTGTTTTTCGGGAAATAACTGGTTTAGGACATCGTATGGAAGGACAGCTTGTCCTCCACCGTTGTGGGATACATCGATCATTAGCCGTTTAACCCCATCCTTCTTGAGCGAAACCAGCTCTTCTGCGATAAATTTTTGGAAATCTTTGCTGAATTCTTTGAACTTGTCCTGGTTTTGTTCCTTGAACGTACCGAAACGGATAATCGCTGTCTCAGGATCACTTCGGAGGATGAATGACTCTACGGCGAACTCTGGACCACTCATCCTGGCAGGTGGATAACCGCTAGGTCTTTCTACCACGACCGGCTCCTGTCTCTTTTGAGTGTCTGTCGATCGTCTCTCGAGCACGGGCGCGGATTTGTCTACCAAATTCTCTCCCAACCTAGCAACTTCGGATCTTCTCCGGGCCCTCGGGGGTGGTTGCGGCCGAATCAGCTTCTCCATCTCCGTCATGTTGAGAAAGCAAAGCTTTTCTAGACTTTCCACACTATTGAACCTAAATTTTCCATCCGTAACCATCTGGCTCGTAAACTGGACCGTCCAGGGAACATCCCTCCTCGTACCATTCGCCCACTGGATAGACAACTCCTCCCCATCCCACATCTGCCTCTTTGCAAACATCCCACGGGACAGACCCGTTGGAACCGTGAACTCCATCTGCTTCATCCTCGAATCCGGATCAACGTATGCGAACGACTCCATAGACATCCGTGTGTATTGAGAAAGCCATTTCAGGGCCGGCTGGTCGTTGATTATGACGATCTTATCCCCCAGCTTGGCTGCCTGCCAGTTCTTCGCATTCCAGTCTTTTTCAACAGTCCATGCTTCCCACACTTTCTTACCTTTCGCCCCCTCCTCGAAGAGAATGATAGGATAAGCGTGAACCCAGTAGTATCCATGCATACACATTGTGTTTAGCGATGTGTGGCCGTCACGATATCTATTGAAGAGTACCATAAGGTCATACTCGAATGACCAGTTGTTTTGGTACACTTTGTTATTGATCTTTTCCTCCATCATGTCGAACGTAGCGTTGAGGTTAAACGGTGGAAGTTCTAGTTCCGGTGGTGGGATCTCATGATATGCCGTTGATGACTCGAGATCGAAAATCACCCGGAAAGCGCTGATTGTTTGTCGGGCGAATGGCTCGTTGAAGGGAACCGCTTGGATACATTTCCGCCAATCCTCGCCAGTTGTACCTATTGGCATAGTGGCCTTTTAGCATAATTTGAACGAAACTAGTGATGAGGAGGAAGGGGAAAGAGACACTCACGTCCGTAGTTCTGAGTAAAGTAAGTGCACGGGTCTTGCTCCTGTGTAGCTCTCTTCTCAAAAGGTAATATTGGGGTAGGTTCAATGTAAACACCACCTTCACCATCCACCTGAGGCCAGGTTGTAAGGCCACTGATTGCCGTTGAGAAAATCCAAGCGACTGCCGCCGCAGAAACAGCCACGGATGAGAACCACATTCTTTCGGCTTCAAGCTTCTTTCTCCTTGGAACCAGTCCCTCTAAATAAAACTAAAAAGGGAAAGGGAGGAGACAGACACGAGCGACCAAACCTAAATAGAAAGTAAATGCACAGGCGAGAGCTAAAAGAGCGTATTTATAGTATATAAAAGGAAAAAGAGAAGAGAAGAAAGCGAAAGGGAAATGGGGGAAAGAAGAGAGCGAGGGAAGGGGAATTAAGGAGAGTCCAAGGGCTCTTTCTTCCACCCTCATCCAAAATACACAAGTATCAAGCAAACACAAGAATTCCGGGTGCGCAAGGGAGAAATTAAGGATCCTAATAAATGGGCTTGACTTGACCCCCCCATTGCCTCGGATCCATTCTAACCCGGTAGACCATATATGCCCACCGAAGCCAAGTACAGTGCATCGTGTCGTATTCCCTCTAGTTCTTTATCCCCCCCTCTTTCTATAACCCTTTTTTCTTCGCTTTTGGACTATCCCCAATCTGAAATTCCCAGATAAGGCACCGTTTATAGTACCCATCACCGAACTCAGGGGGATGAAAGAGAAAAAGAAGTTATGCCCGCAGGATTAAGAGCCGCTCAGTACAGTAGATAGCTGCGGTATGCTAAGGCTACTGTATTCGTTGCGCCGAGTGGGGACCTCCGAGAGGAATGGTATCATGCTGCCTTCTTGCCTGCGATGCTTGTCATTCCCACCGGAGGTGTTTCTGCAGTACAGTACCGGTACACCGGTAAGTAGCCAGCAAAATCAATGCCTCGCAGAATGGCGAAATGGCGGGAGGATGTGTCAGCGTAGGAATGTGCTGTGGGTGTGAATATTTGAAAATTTCCTTGGAGATCAAGTAATAATAATAATAATATGATTATCAGCAACAAGTGAGTTTAGCAGCGGACGACATTGCGGCGGTGGGGGCTGGGTTGAATGGTACTGTGTCGGTCCAGTACGATACCGTGCTGGTATAATAGCTTTTCAACCGGACGGTATGTACCGTTCTCGAGTACGGTACTATACGGTACACCATTCCGAAGCGGGCTAAACCTACCTTACAAGCTGATCTCGCCAAGAGTCCACAAACAGACAAGCACCCGTAACCATCACCAGCAACCAGCACCACACCAAAAGCTCCCCTGCCTGCCTACCTACCTACGGTACTGTACCTCTCAGCTCTATCATTAATAACCACCTCCACAACCACAAACACGATAATGTCCTCCCCCCCTTCCATATCTTCCCCGCCGTTCTACCCCTCAGGCTCCCACAAGCGTAGAATCTCGATAACCGGCTCCTCCTTACCACCGCCCGCCGCGAAAAAGCCCAAGATCCCTCCGCCCCGCAAGCTCTCCGCCCTCGCGCAGCCCTCGTCGCACCCACTCCGCCAGACCTCCTTCCCACCAGACCCGCCACCGCCCGGCGCGAAGGAGGACGAGGAGGACGATGATGCGCGGGAGGACGATTACGGAACCTCCACCGTTCTGGCAGAGGGCGCCGCGGGGAATTTCGGAGGGGAGGATGACGAAAAGATCAAGCTTTCGTGAGAGACCCTCTCCTGTTGGACCGCGCGTTGGGAGCAAGCGGTTCTAATGTGGTGCGATAGCGTCCTCCTGGACTCCTTTGACAGCCAACAAACACAACGCTACGAAGCCTTTCGTCGTGCGAATCTTAACAAAGCTGCCGTCAAAAAGCTCGCCAATCAGGTCCTCTCGCAAAGCGTCACGGCTGGGGTAGGCACGGCGATCTGCGGTTTTTCAAAGGTTTTTACAGGAGAGATTGTGGAGCTTGCGTTGAAGGTTCAAAAGGAGTGGGCGGATGCGGACGTTGAAGGGGAGGGGATTGAGAATATTCGGAAAAGGACAATGTCAGACGGTAGTCTTGGCCCTTTGCTTCCTGACCACTTGAGGGAGGCCGCGAGAAGGTACAGGCTTGAACTCCGTGGGGCTGTTGGTTTTAGAGGGTCCATTGGGGGTGGATGCGGGAATGCCCTTGGAGCTGGCCCGGGCGTTGGTGGCGAGGGTGCTATTGGGGGTGTGGGTAGATTGTTTAGATAAATTTCCTGCAGCATTGCATTTTCCTTTAGGAGTTGGGTTTACTTTCTATATCTCTTTTGTCTTGGGATTACCTTACCCAAGTAGACGTTGTGGTGCCCTTAATATTCGTACTTCGTATTATACTGTACTACATGTTCACAAATCGCACGAGCTCTTTTGACAATACATTGATCATGAAACTATGACGCTTATCCCATTCGGCTTCTACAACAGAGTTACCAGAAACTCCCACCTCCATTCCCATTTAGACCGATAATGATGTATGGTACTGGGGAACAACAAGACCGAAACAAAGCCAAATCGCTATTTTATAGTCAATGAGTTTTAAAAACTTCAAGAGCGGAACAAGAAATACGAGAAGGGTCGTGAGAAAATTAGGAAGTTCATTTAATTCGCCAGTGTTTTTTTATCCATGTAAAAAGAACTAGGAAATCTATGCCCATTTTTGCACAACAACTGCATTAATCAAACCCGCATCCTTAATTGTCTGCTCCATATCCTTCAACTCCTTAATGGGGAAGGTTGTCTGCAAGAGGTAGCTCCTAGTTCTGCTCTCCAGACTTGCGCTGTTGACAAAACCATAGACATCTCCGACGGTGTGGTTATGATTGAATCTGCTCCTCAACCTCGTTCCATCACCTAGTCGAACCTGCAAGGTAGTGTGAGGCACAGAATCATCCACATTAACTGTGGGCACCGGGGCCGAAGCGGGAGCTGGTGGAGCAGCAGGAAGAGTGCTAGCAGGAGGGGGCGCCGTGGAAGAGGGCAATGTCCCGGGAGTAGGAGAACCAAGCCTCTGCCCAGCACCACTGAATGGAGCCGGCTTCTTCTTTGTTGGCACATAGTCCTCATCGATACGTCTGAAAACGTTGACATCTGCTGGCTGGCCCGGTTCAACATTCATCAAACTTAATGGAGCACGTCCATTTTGGATTGCACGGAGAACCTCCTGATTAGCAGGATCATCATAACGCATCAATGGCCCATCTTCAACACTGAAACCATCACGCCAGAAGGTAAGGGAGCGGGTAACGGTAGGAATTTGAGTACGACGTCTTTCAGCATCAGGATCAGGAATTTCGACGGACGCAGTGTCGTCACTTCCTAAAGTGCGGCCAGTACCAGTGAAACGCGGGCGAGACGGACCAGCTTCCTCTTCTTGCGGACGTGGGGGGCCACCTCTATTCATAATTAGCACCGCAGCCGGAGGGAAGTTTATATGTGGTGGGAAACTAGAAATACATACTCTGCTGCGCGCTTGAGGATATCTTGAATGAGATGACCCTTGCTGCGAGGATCGTTAGGATTCTGAACTGCTAGGCCACTGCGGTTACACACGGATTCATATTAGCCGGTGCAGTGGGGCAGCAAGCAGAAGGGGCAGCAAGCAGAAGGGAGATGAACTCCTTTCTCTCAAACACTTACGATTTCTCGCCTCCAGCAAACAAGTCCTGTTTCTCATCTTCGGAGTTTTCATCCTCTTCGCCATCCTTGCCTATAAGATCACCGAGAGTAGCAAACCTAGAAGATCTCATCAGATTAGAACGGAAGTCCCACACCCCCGTAATAACCCAAAACCCAAGGTAGGAGAGAGTGCAAGCACCCTATTCCCACACATGAAAGAAAAGTGGATAAAGCTTCACATACCTGGATTTGGAGCTCGAAGCGGCAGCACTTCCGGGTGCCTGTCTGGGCGGATCGTAAAGAGCCTCACTTCCGTCAGAGTCAGAGTCGAGGTGATGATGGGAAGCCCCAGCATCAGCAAGAGGCTCGTCAGCTTCGAAGAACTGCTCAGTCGCAGACTGTATGCCTTGTTAAACCATTTGCCTCAGGGATTAGATCCAGCTAGGGAAAGAAAAAGGGATGTTTACCTCAATATTCCAATTCGAAGCTTCGAGAAAATGACGAGCCTAACAGATCGATAACAAATCGAGCCAGTTAGCAAACACAGGGTCTGAGGCACGGTTAAAAGATTAAAGTAAGGTAGCAAACCTGTTGGGGATCAGAACCCGTAACATCGCAAAAGTTCTGAATTAAAGAGTCTTGATCAGACATGGTGAGTGAACGAGCCTTGAATGGATACTTTGAAGGAAACTTTTTTAACCGTCTGTTCCCCGGGTCGAGTAGTGATGAGACCGTTTGATGGAACTTGATGGGGGGACCGTGGAAGGTGAAGGTTAGTTGCTTATGTATCGAAGCAGAGGGATGCAGGACGGCGGGGATGGGGGCACGAAGGAGGGGTTGAGTTACTACCGTATGCACAAACCGACCCTGAGATGAGGGTGCCTAGTAAATATTATGGTACCTACGGTAAGTGAGAGGAAGCACAACCCACTCACAGGTAAACAAATAAGAGGAGGTCTTGATGAAAGATCTACAGCGGGGCTATGATACCACAGCTAGTGCTCGTATCGGTATGATATATTAGAACTAACTTTACTCGGGAATTAGAGAAGTCCACTTCCCAGCACTGCTCATACACTGGTATGCTAGAATGCAGTGAGGGAAGTGGTTCTCTATGTTAACAAGATGATTTCTATAGGTGAAACCGCTCCGGGTTTCTGGGTAGAAGCGAGGAAGTTAATACGGGAGGTGTTGGTACTTTAGGCAGGTGGTCTAAGCTCTTCAATTAACTTGTTCGTTTCAAAAACACTGCCTACGAGTACTGTACTCTGAAGAATACATGAGGGAGGGCCAAGCAGAGACCCACTGGCTGAACAGGGGTGCCATGCGTCGCGGAGGATTTTTCTTCCCTTGGCAACTTCCTACCAGTCTGGTGAATCCGCAAGGTAACCGTGAATCCCCGCACACTTTGTTTACGGTAACACAATCTAAGGGAGGAAAGTTTTGGTTTTTTGAGGCTCCGAACAGACCCTGACAATACCTTACTCAACACTAATCATCGTGGGAAGATACGCACCATACTCTGTGATATTACACTACCAGTTGCTGCCCGCCTTGTGAGAGAATGTTGGCCTCGAGTCTAATATTGAGGTCTTCTTCCTCCTCCCCGGCGGCCTCAATTGCTCTCCGCCGAATTCCACAATCTGCATCTTCGAGAAAGGCATGATGGATACCCCCTCCATTTCTAACCCCAATTGTACCAGTTCAGTGCGGACGGACATGCAGCTAATATCTCACAGTTCTCCTCCTTTGTATCCCCAAGAATCTCCCGCCTCTCCCAACCCTTCCCCGCAAGGACCTTCCCAAGACTCACCCCATTCACCACCCTCCGCTTCAACTCAACCTCCAGCACGACCCCGCCACTCTCCGAACCCACCTTCCTCCCGGATTACATACCGACAACCCAGTCCGTCTCGGCACCGCTCCCAACCTCCGAGCACATTGGCTTTCTCAAAGAATTCGGCCTCGACTATGGCTATGGCTTCACAACCCTCGTTCAATCCCTCATCGAACATATCCACGTTTACGCCGGTACGCCCTGGTTCGCCACGATAATCCTCAGTGTGGGGGTACTCCGCCTGCTACAGTTCCCCTTCTACCTAAGAATGTCCGACACGGCCGCCAAAATGAGTGAAGTTAACCCCTACGCCATTCCCCTCACCAAGAAAATGCAGGAGGCACAGGCAGCTGGCGACAAGCTAGGCATGATGGCAGCCAGGACCGAGCTTGCGCAATTGTACAGCCGCGCAGGGGTCAAGCGCCTTTGGCTGTTTTTCCCAATCTCGCAGATCCCAGTGTTTTACGGGTTTTACAAGAACCTCCGCGGCATGTCCGATATTCCGATTCCGGGGCTGACCGAGGGCGGGTTGAGTTGGTTCACGGACTTGTCTGTTGCGGATCCATTCTACCTCCTCCCCATAACTACCAGTGCAGCGCTGTTCACGCAGCTGTCCTTGGGAGGTGAGGCGGGAACGAACTTGCAATCAGAGCAGATGAGGAAGGTTCTCCTGATTGTTTTCCCGTTGGCTACGCTTGCCGTTACTAGCCAGTGGCCGGCTGTCCTCACCTTTTACTTTCTGTGCAATTCTTTGTTCTCGTTAGTTCAGACGATTGTGCTGAAGAACGCGTGGGTTAGGAAGCAGTTGGTGTTATATCCTATGCCGAAGCAAGCCGTGCCGAATCCGCTCCAGACATTGCCTTTCAAGACTATACCGACTCCTGCCTCGGCTGCCTTGCAGGAGGTTAGACAAATTGGTGGAAAGGGCAGCTGGATGGACCGCATTACCGGTGGTGGCAGCAATGTCGATGCAACAAAATCTGGCAAAGCCGACGGTGGCAGTTTCTTGGGAGGGATGCTCGGTGGGGTATATATAACTATAACTTCTCTCCATCCCTTCCCCCCTCTTCGATGCACAAGAGCTAACGAAAAGAAAAACTAAGACCGGGGATAACGCAGCCCACAAAGAATACGAAGCAAAGCGCCAGGCAAGAATAGTCAAAGAGCAAGCTGCCAACCGGGAACGTCGGTCAAGGAAAAAGCGGGTGCAGGAACAGGAGCAAAACCAAGACTAGATAGATAGAATAATCCCCCACTTAGACAATGCACAAACTCTCAATCCACCCACCTCCCACATTTCACCTCGTTGTCAACGTTCAATGTCCGCTCCATTCGGCAAAGTGTATATAACTTGCACTACGGAAAACAAACGAACAAACTGCGAAAAAAAAAGCTAAATTCCCACTCCCACCCATATTTACATCACCCTCCCCCAATCCACAATCACTTCATCCCCACCTAACCCGTAAGCTCCTCCAAAGTCCTATCCCCTCCCCCCTCCCTTCACCCCCCGGCCCCGCTCATCATCCGCTTGATCCCTACCCTCAACCCCCGGTGCCGAAACACGACTGGGCGGAAACACCTAACAAAAGAAACACATCTCATCAGCCAACAAAAACCAGAGAACCAGATCAGGAAAATGGGAGAAGAAGAAAGAAGAACAAACCCGAGTACCCCCCCACCCCCACCGAAACGCAATCTCGTGCGCGAACAACTCTCCAAAGCCAAGCATGAGACCATTGATGAAGGGAAGAACGAGGTTTATCGCGGTGGTGCGGAGCAGTTTTTGGATCGTGGGCGGTTTGTAGAAGATTACGGGGGAGGAGGAGGAGGCGGCGGGTGAGGGTGAGGGTGAGGGTGAGGGTGAGGAGGAGAATGGATGAGGAGAGGTGGGGGTTGGCTCGGCGGACATTTTTTTGGCTGTTCTGTAGTTGCTTGGTTTGGTTTGGTTTGGTTGTTTGGGTGGGTGAGGTTGAGATCGATAAGTTGGTGGAGAGGACGAGGAAGGGAGGAAGGAGGTGGAGGTTGAGTTTTTGGGATTGGTGTGCTGGATGGATGGATTGCGCAGTACTTGTGGGGTGTGTAAGTATGATCCCGGTACTCGTACTTGGTTGGTTAATTGTGGGGGGTTCGTGGTGGTGGGGAAATACCAGCAGCTGGTTACCCGGCTGTTGATGCTGTGACGTCTGCTTCATGGAAATTCGCTCGGGAGCGCACGACGCATGGCTGATGGGTAAGGCTGAAAGCAAGGGACAGTATCATACATATCATACTGCACCAGCATCGAGTTGTCGTAGGTGAAGTAGCACGCAAGCCGAACAACCATTTTAAAAGCAGAGCACCGACGAAGGGCGTACGGTACATTAAAAATAAAATAAAAATCAACACCATTCACAAGTAAAGATAGGTATGAAGAGCCCCAAATTCATAACCTAAAAATAAATAGCTCGCTATCATAGCTGTGCTGCGAACTGAATTGAATGGGCTCTGACCTTATTGCCTAAATCTAAGTTAGTCCACAAAAAAAATTTAAACTTTTTCAGACCCTCCAAAATTTATGAAAGGTATGATAAGAAGGCACAGAAAGAAAAGATTGGTCGCATAGTAGGCAACAAATGCTCTTTGTGCGATGCTTAATCTAATTGCTTTCCACAGTATAGGCGAAATCTGGACATAAATGGAATGAATGACCCGGGCGGGAATCTAGGAGTCTAATCCTTTGATATGCATTCTGCTCGGGGGTGGGTCTTCGGGCTCTATCCGCGACCTCTATTGATAACATGTTTAGGCGCATTGCGCAATTTGAGAGAACATTTCTGGACTACGAATCGTATTCTCAACCTTATTGGATGGTGAAACACTTACCTCTTGGAGGCGCCCATGTTAAATTGGCTACAGTGTGATGGATGAATAGCGGGGTAGCGTGCCTTCATCAAAAGCGCGCTTCACTCGCATAATATAAAGGAGGGCAGGGCGGGGCATGAGCGACTGAGGGTAATTGTCAGTGCTGGACAGTATCACGACGGGGAGAGCGGAGACCCAGGCGAGTGGATGCTTTGCATCAGAAGAGAGGAAAAGGGTAAGGAGAGAAAGGAAGAAGAAGAAGCAAGAAAACAGAAGAAGGAAGCGAGGCCTAGAAATAGGACTACGCAGAGGCAGATACTGTAAGCAGTGGCAGGGAGACACCAGGGAGTGTGGTGATTACACGAGCGCAAGTACAATTTCCAGCAGTCGGAGCTTGCCATCTACGGGACGCCGTGGCACCGTCCACCCGTGCCTTCAGCTGTCGTGCTAGAGCGTCTACTGGTCCCAAAAATGGCTGGCTGTGGCCCGTAGCCCTTCCCTCCCTGCCTCCCAAGAGGGCGGACTTGTCCGTTGGGAACACTCCTGCCAACAGCAATCAGATATCTTGACCCTGTCAAGGGAATAATCCTTGTTCCTGCTGCTTAGATTTTCGTATGAGTGAGTATACCAAAGGCACTGATAACTAGTATTTTCGAGGCATGAGAGTGAAAGCCCTCTTCAAAAATGGATTGCGAGCAGAGCAGTTGATGGCAAACTGGGCTCCGACGGTTAGAGAGCCAATCGAAAACTTCGATGTTAGGATTTTCACCCTCTGATGATTCTTACCCCAGACTCAGTGGTTCTCTAGCGCGTGCTACCCAGCCAGGCAAGTAGGTCATAGTTGTTTCCTAGAAGATTTGACACATTGTGGAGGCATTGGGCTACCACGGTCCTATTCCGGAGGTTGTTAAGCGGAGAGCTCGAGGGTAGAAACAGGTGGTTCTGACTGGTCCAGTGGCCCGGAATTCGGGTTAGTGTTTGGCATGGCAACAAACCAGAGCAGCCGGGGTTTGAGATTTACAATCATTGCCGCCAGGACGGCGGAACGAAGTGCAAACTTGACCGTTTTCATAACTCACCCTCTCGTTCGGTGCAACCTGAAGAAAGGCATAGCTACGATATCAACCCCATAGCTTTATTGCCCTGGTGTGTCCGGGCAGGCGGTGAGGGCGAGAAAATATATCCGGGTAAGGGTGACTAAGAATTCCGCAAATTTTTGTATGGGTTGCAATTGCCCCGCGCTTGCAAGACCCTGAGAACACAATTAGCGCACCTGGATACTCTTCTCTCCCTGGGTCATCGAGTGCCCCCAATTCCGCCAAATTCCTGGAACTCCAAACATCGCGAGTGACAAATTATGACTATCCTCATTCCTACGATACAGGCAAGAGCACACATATCGCGCACATTAACCCCTTGATTAATGGACAACCCATGCATATCCAGTTTCCAATCGTCACCTTAGAGTATAGCTCACCCCTCCAAGAACTTCGCAACCTCGTCAATCGCTGCTGCAGTAATTGCCACATACTCTGTCGCCTCCTCCACATTACCCACCCTGACCGCCTCTGTGATCCCCGGGAGTGTAGTCGGTGCATACCCCGTTTCTACCCCGGGTGCGTAAATTACTGTATTACTCCATCAATTACCCGCTCCAGCCAAAACCCACTCTCAAAAAAGAAAGAAAAGGAAGAAAACCTACAGTGTTTATAAAACACCCTCCCCGGCAATCCGTCACCAATAAACCCCCTTTCAAATTTCCCCAGCCTCTCATTGACAACAGCCTCCTGCTCACCACCCCACTCACCTGGCTCTAACGCCTCCTTAATCGCCATAAGGTCCCCAGCAGCAGCCGTGAACCTTCGAACTGCCGCTTCCAGTGGCGAAACATTCAGCCTCATGCCTGCCATCGTGATTTCGCCTTTTAGGCTTAAGAGCATGAATTGCAGGGCGGCAGAGAAGGTAGCAACGTCGTAAGGGAGGAGGACGTTCTCGGAGATCCGCAGGGCGGTCTTACCAGCAATTTGCGCCATGGTGGAGTGGTGGGTGAAATGTGGATCGCTCCACTTGGTCATCCAGGCATAGCTGTCGTAGTTGGAGTGGTAGTGGTATACCGGGTCCTTGGGACCCCTTTTAATGCCGAAGTCAATCTAGGCCACTTTAGCGAGGTGTTTTCTTACGGGAAAGAATTGTGGAAAGCAAGAGGCTCACGACGGCGATTCCAGACGTGTGGGTGAAGGCCGCATGGTCGCTGCCTGTTCCAGGGACTTGAAACGATGTTAGACACTGTTCATACATTTCGCACCAGAGAATCATGTACCTCTAGCTTTACCTCCGTCTGCAGCCCACACATCATATACTGATTTTCCTGGCACTTTCGGTGATGGGACGTCTTTGATGGTGTCTTCAACGAGACCCCACAGCTCGGGCGCAGCTACAAGATGGAAATTTGACCCCGAAACGGCTACATCCATATTGATATACGCGACCACATTTGGTATAGTCCATGTCACGAATTCTTCAACCCATTCTGTTGACCCAATCAATCCGTATTCTTCGGCGTCCCAGGATGCCAACACACTTTTCCACCCAGTCAGTACTCTGCGAAATAGGACGAGGGGGGATGTACATGGTGCGCTTGGGCTTCCATCCTCGTTTCAGGAGTTCTCCAAACGCCTTGGATAGCTCTACCAACACTGCCATTCCAGAAATGGGATCCGAGGCTCCACCTAGACGGGTGAGTATCGTAGCTAGGCTTTGAAGGAAAGGGTTAAGGGTAACAACATACCAACCATCCAAGCATCTCGATGATTCCCAATAACAATAACCTCATCTTCGATAGTCCCATTGATAATGCCAATAGTGTTCCATATGGGAGTGTATGTATAATCCACTTCATTCTCAATGTTAATAACAGCCCCAGACCTTGGGCCAACAGAATAAGAAACATTGAGGCCTCCGGTCCAGCGAGGTCTATCTACCTCTGCGGCAGTCAACCCGTATCCGTCAAGAGCCTGGAGGAGCGGGAGAGCATCTTTGAAGGATAATGGCAAAGACGGGATTGAGGGGATGAACTCGGATGGGTCTTTCCTTTCGACGCCGGGCTTCGAAGGGTATCCCGGAGTTGTCTATTCATTTTTAGCATTGCACACAGATGAGGGGTATAAAATTATATGACCAACCGGATCTCCAGACAGTGTAGCTAGGAACATCACAGATCCACGCTGCACCGAAGATGGATTCCTTGCTGGACCAGCAGGATATGCGGCATATCCATTTGCCTCCGTGATGTCTCCGTCGTCTCCAGGATCAGAGTATATGAGTACACCAACCATTCCCTGTTCCTGAGCATACTTGACCTTTACGCCTCTAAAAGCTCCACCATACTTTGCGAGTGCGATTTTCCCTTTCAGATTGACCCCAAGGTCAACCAATCTCTGGTAATCTCCCTTTCCACCCATTCTGCCGCTCGATTATTTAGCCGCTTTCGGGAGCATGATATGAAATAAGAGAAGCACCCACCCAACATAAATATACTCCGCCTCTACTTTCCCACTCTTCGAATACCCATGGAAGGTAGGAACTCTATCCTTCGCACCTGTCGTCGGGTCCTCGGGAAGGATATCCTCTTCCAGCCCCGCGACAAACTCTTCCTCGCCATTGATAGTCAAGCTCAGCGAGTGAGAAACCGGGTAATTCAGATAAACCTCATACTCGGCCAAATGCGACGGAATCCCATACTCGATCCACCTATCCCGCGTCCACTCCGCCATGGACTTATTCGTCCCCGCGAGGTGCTTGCCATGCGTATAGTAGTGTGACCACTGGGCAATTGTGGTATTACTAACGGACTCCGTTATGATCTTTTCCTGCTCAGCCAGCGTCAGGTCTGAGCGTCCAGGAACGGGCCGGCAATCAGGAGAAGAGTCTATCTTCTCTGAGCAGGGACCGAATGAATTGTCGTCGTTTTGGTGTTGTCCCGGGAATTGGATTCCGCTCCGCGATTGGGGATAGCGATCGTGAAAGCAGTCTGAAGTGAGCCAGACGAAGTAGCCTAGCGCTACAAGCAAGATGGGAAGCCATTTGGTCTCGGATAGTTTATGCCTGAGCGGTTGCTTTGGCTTTGGAATATCCTCGACTAACACCTCAGTTAGTAAGAAGTAATACTGCTTCCGGAATACCGTAAGGCAATAAAATAGGGGCTCACATCTCTCCTCATCACTCACGCCCCCAAACTTGCTCTTCATTGGGGTCGCCACTACTTTAGCCATTATCTACCTTTTTACGATCAATGGGAAATGATGGACAATGCGAAATACCGCCTCCTCAGCATGAGATCGCTAATGAAGGATGGACGAGTTTTATCACTACACTGCGGAGGAGTTTCCGGACTGCGAGTTTAGTTGTTTTAATTGCTCGGCGGAGAAGTGAGGCGAGGCGAGGCGTGGGTTGAGTTAGGTCAAGGCGTTAGTTTGCCAGGATAGTCTACCGTACTCGAGTATCATATAGTCTATGGTTGGAGGTTCATGGCTGTTGTGCTGAGTAAATCACGTGATCATGCATTTCCGATGCTAGCCGGTTGAAGGTCACGTGATTTATCTTGCTCTCGGTCGCACGAGCAGCCCCGGGTTCCCCGGAAGCAAAGAGGTGGGAGTATGCGTCATGAAAGCTAACTCGGATGAGTATTGCTGGCTGTTGGGAAACGATACACAACGTGAAGAGACGCGAGTTTAATGCAGGCTTCCGACTCACTATTCCTGATATGAGGGCATGCGCGGAGGTTGGCACTCTACATAATAGGTCATGTCATCAGGGTAGAACATATACATACCGTACTCTTCCTATCTCTCTTAGGTGGTCAACTTAATTAACCAACCACTACCGAACAAAACCTGCAATTCCGAACGAGGTTTTGTTTTTCTGAATAAATTTTAGCCAAGCGGCTGCCAAAGTTGGATCGGGGATCGGGAGCACAGGCTTTGTGTAGCGGTTGAGAATGTAACCGTTCATTGGCTCCTAGATAGATTGTAATTTCCAATGTTTTAGTCTGAATCCACCAAAATCTTTTAGGAAATGTCCTCATTAGGATTCTGGTGAGATTGTTCCCCCAAGACTATGCTTCTCGCGAGACTGTGGCGAAACTTTTGGGACCTTCAGCAGTGGGGAAGGGCCGATCCAAGGGGGATTTACTCGTCTTCCCTCCCCACAAAAACTAAGCGTATAATTATGCTTCTACTTCCCTACAGGGAATCACCCCCCCCCCCTTAGGCCGGGGTTCGATTGTTATTTCGTTTGGGGTGTAAGAACGTACCCTGGTAGAAGTGAGGAGAAATTTGCAAAGTTTGGTATGGGCTGCGACCGCTCCTCGTTGGCAAGGCCCTCGGAACCTGATCACAAGTAGCTCACCCGGGTGCTCATCTCACTCCAAGTCGCCAAGTACTGTACTCCCAATTCCGCAAAATTCCTGGAACTCCAAACCGCGAGTGACAAATTATGATCATACTCATTCCGGCGATACAGGCAAGACCACACATATCACGCACATTAATACCTTAACGAAAGGACAGCCCATGCAAATCCAGTTTCCAATCGTCACCTTAGAGTATAGCTCACCCCTCCAAGAACTTCGCAACCTCGTCAATCGCTGCTGCAGTAATTGCCACATACTCTGTCGCCTCCTCCACATTACCCACCCTGACCGCCTCTGTGATCCCCGGGAGTGTAGTCGGTGCATACCCCGTTTCTACCCCGGGTGCGTAAATTACTGTATTACTCCATCAATTACCCGCTCCAGCCAAAACCCACTCTCAAAAAAGAAAGAAAAGGAAGAAAACCTACAGTGTTTATAAAACACCCTCCCCGGCAATCCGTCACCAATAAACCCCCTTTCAAATTTCCCCAGCCTCTCATTGACAACAGCCTCCTGCTCACCACCCCACTCACCTGGCTCTAACGCCTCCTTAATCGCCATAAGGTCCCCAGCAGCAGCCGTGAACCTTCGAACTGCCGCTTCCAGTGGCGAAACATTCAGCCTCATGCCTGCCATCGTGATTTCGCCTTTTAGGCTTAAGAGCATGAATTGCAGGGCGGCAGAGAAGGTAGCAACGTCGTAAGGGAGGAGGACGTTCTCGGAGATCCGCAGGGCGGTCTTACCAGCAATTTGCGCCATGGTGGAGTGGTGGGTGAAATGTGGATCGCTCCACTTGGTCATCCAGGCATAGCTGTCGTAGTTGGAGTGGTAGTGGTATACCGGGTCCTTGGGACCCCTTTTAACACCGAAGTCAATCTAGGCCACTTTAGCAAGGTGTTTTCTTACGGGAAAGAATGGTGGAAAGCAAGAGGCTCACGACGGCAATTCCAGACGTGTGGGTGAAGGCCACATAGTCGCTGCCTGTTCCAGGGACTTGAAACGATGTTAGACACTGTTTATATATTTCGCACCAGAGAATCATGTACCTCTAGCTTTACCTCCGTCTGCAGCCCACACATCATATACTGATTTTCCCGGCACTTTCGGTGAGGGAACGTCTTTGATGATGTCTTCCACGAGACCCCACAGCTCGGGGGCACCCATAAGATGAAAATCTGACCCCGAAACGGCTACATCCATATTGATATACGCGACCACATTTGGTATAGTCCATGTCACGAATTCTTCAACCCATTCTGTTGACCCAATCAATGCGTATTCTTCGGCGTCCCAGGATGCCAACACACTTTTCCACTTAATAAGCGCTCTGCAAAAACGGGGCGAGGGGAAATGTACATGGTACGCTTGGGCTTCCATCCTCGTTTCAGGAGTTCTCCAAACGCCTTGGATAGCTCTACCAACACTGCCGTTCCAGAATTGGGATCCGAGGCTCCACCTAGACGGGTGAGTATTGTACCTGGGTTAGGGTTAAGGATTACAACATACCAACCATCCAAGCATCTCGATGATTCCCAATAACAATAACCTCATCTTCGATAGTCCCGTTGATAATGCCAATAGTGTTCCATATGGGAGTGTATGTATAATCCACTTCATTCTCAAAGTCAATAACAGCTCCGGGCCTCGGGCCGACAGAATAAGAAACATTGAGGCCTCCAGTCCAGCCAGGTCTATCTACCTCTGCGGCAGCCAAGCCGTATCCTTCAAGAGCCTGGAGGAGCGGGAGAGCATCTTTGAAGGATAATGGCAAAGACGGGATTGAGGGGATGAACTCGGATGGGTCTTTCCTTTCGACACCTGGCTTCGAAGGGTATCCCGGCGTTGTCTATTCATTTTTAACATTACACACAGATGAGGGGGTAGGAAGTTACACAACGAACCGGATCTCCTGCCGTGGTGGCCAGAAACGCTGCTGATCCACGTTGCACCGAGGATGGATTCCTTGCTGGGCCAGCAGGATATGCGGCATATCCATTTGCCTCTGTGATGCCTCCGTCGTCTCCAGGATCGGAGTATATGAGTACACCAATCATCCCCTGTTCCTGGGCATACTTGACCTTTAGGCCTCTAAAAGCTCCACCGTACTTTGCGAGTGCGATTTTCCCTTTCAGATTGACCCCAAGGTCAACCAACCTCTGGTAATCCTTCTTTCCACCCATTCTGCCACTCGATTATTTAGCCCCTTTCGAGAGCATGATATGGAATAAGAGAAGTACCCACCCAACATAAATATACTCCGCCTCTACTTTCCCACTCTTCGAATACCCATGGAAGGTAGGAACTCTATCCTTCGCACCTGTCGTCGGGTCCTCGGGAAGGACATCCTCCTCCAGCCCCGCGACAAACTCTTCCTCGCCATTGATGGTCAAGCTCAGCGAGTGAGAAACCGGGTAATTCAGATAAACCTCATACTCGGCCAAATGCGACGGAATCCCATACTCGATCCACTTATCCCGCGTCCACTCCGCCATGGACTTATTCGTCCCCGCGAGGTGCTTGCCATGCGTATAGTAGTATGACCACTGGGCAATGGTGATATTACTGATGGACTCGGTTATGATCTTTTCCTGCTTATCTAGCGTTAGGTCTGAGCGTCCGGGAACGGGCCGGCGATCAGGAGAAGAGTCTATCTTCTCTGAGCAGGGACCGAATGAATTGTCGTCGATTTGGTGTTTCCCCGGGAATTGGATTCCGCTCTGCGGTTGGGGATAGCGATCGTGAAAGCAGGCTGAAGTGAGCCAGACGAGGTAGCCTAGCGCTACAAGCAAGATGGGAAGCCATTTGGTCTCGGATAGTTTATGCCTGAGCGGTTGCTTTGGCTTTGGAATATCCTCGACTAACACCTCAGTTAGTAAGAGTAATACTGCTTCCAGAATATCGTAAGGCAACAAATAGGGGCTCACATCTCTCCTCATCACTCACGCCCTCAAACTTGCTCTTCATTGGAGTCGCCACTACTTTGGCCATTATATACCTTTTTAAGATCAATGGGAAATAATAGACAAGGCGAAATACCGCCCTCTCAGCATGAGATCGGTAATGAAGGGAAGGACGAGGTTTATCACTGCCGTACACTGCGGAGGAGTTTTTAGACTGCAGGTTTAGTTGTTTTAATTGCTTGGTGGAGAAGTGAGCGAGGCGAGGAGAGGCGCGTGGGTTAAGTTAGGTCAAGTTGTTGAATCGGTTGGCTGGGTCGAAGCGTTGGTTTGCTATGACATACTCTCGCTCAAAATAAGTTATCGTGCACTCACCGGTCGGGTGTGAGACCCGGTACTGTACTCCCCACCAAAAATACACGAAAACGACCAACCTCAACCAATTCTACAAAAAAAAAACATCATGCCAACAGTGACATGAGGGGGGAGAAGATAGGGCAACCAGTTGGTGCTTGGGAAGCATGAAGCTATTGTGGATGGTGGTATCTAGTCTTGTATGATAAGAGAGGATGTTTGGCCGGGGGTCTCCCTCCGTTGCCAGCCCTAACAGGGAAGTGCACCATAACTTATTCTGAGCTGGAGTATGGTTGGAGTAGCCCCGAGTTATGTTAGTCGACAGAGAAGAGGTTGCCTAAGCGTCATGGAAGCTCACTCGGCTTCTATGATAGTTGGGAAACGATGCACAACTGAAGGGACGCGAGTTTAATGCGGGCTTCCGACTCATTATTGCTGATATGAAGGCATGCGCGGAGGTTGGCGCTCTACGTAAAATAACGCAAAATTTGGAAAGAGCGCCCCCCCTCAAAAGTCCCCCCCCTCTCCTCCGACAACCTCTCGCTGGTCCGCCCCGGGGTGCTCATTCCAAATTTTGCGTTAGCTCATGTCCTCAGGACAGGCTATATACATACCGTTCCTGTCTCGCTCAAGTGGTCAACTTAATTAACCTTCTATTCTACTACCGAACAAAACCTCCAATTCCAAACGAGATTTTTGTTTTTCCGAATAAATTTAGCCAAGTCGCAGCCAAAGTTGGATCAGAGATCGGGAGCATAGGCTTTGTGTAGAGGTTGCGAATGTAACCGTTCATTGGCTCCTAGCTAACTTATATTGTAATCCCTAATGATTTAATCCGAAATCCACCAAAATATTTTCGGCAATGTCCTCGATAGGATTCCGGTCAGATTGTTCTCTCAAAACTATGCATCTCGTGATACTGTGGATCGATCCGAGGGGGATTTTGCTGGTCTTTCCTTTCTGCGGGAGCTAAGCGTACCGGTATATGCTTCTACTTCCCTACAAGGAATCACCCCCCTGGACCGGGGTTCGATTGTTATTTCGCTTGGGGTGTAAGAACGTATCCTGGTAAAAGCGAGCTAAGTTTTGTATGGGCTGCGACCGCTCCTCGTTGGCAAGGCCCTCGGAACCTGATCACAAGTATCTCACCCGGATACTCTTCTCACCCCAAGTCGCTAAGTACTCCGAGTTCCGCAGAATTCCCACAATATCGACATCCCGAGTGACAAATTGTGACTATCTCACTCCTATAATACAGGCAAGAGCACACATTACGCACATTATCGCCTTAACAAAGGGAAAACCTATGCAAGTCCATAGTCCAACCGTCACTTTAGAGTGTAGCTCACCCCTCCAAGAACTTCGCAACCTCATCAATTGCTGCTGCAGTAATTCCCACATATTTCGCCGCCTCCTCCACATTACCCACTCTGACCGCCTCTGTAATTCCTGGGAATGTAGTCGGCGCATACCCCACTTCCACCCCAGGTGCGTAAATCACTAATTTATTCCATCAGAACCAACCAACTCTCAAAAAAGAAAGAAAAAGGGGAGAAAAAAAACCTACAATGTTTATAAAAAGTCCTTCCCGGCAACCCGTCGCCTATAAACCCCCTTTCAAATTTCCCCAGCCTCTCATTGACAATCGCTTCCTGCTCACCACCCCACTCACCTGGCTCTAACGCCTCCTTAATCGCCATAAGGTCCCTAGCAGCAGTCGTGAACCTACGAATTGCCGCTTCCAGTGGTGACAGGTTCAGTGTCATTCCTGCAGCCGTGATTTCGCCCTTTAGGTCTGAGAACATGGACTGCAGGGCTGTGGAGAAGGTAACCGCGTCATGGGGAAGGAGGACGTTCTCCGAGATTCGCAAGACGGTCTTACCGACGATTTGCGCCATGGTGGAGTGGTACATGAAGTATGGATCGCCCCACGTGGTCATCCAGGTATAACTATCGTAGTTGGAGTGGTAGTGGTATACTGGGTCCTTGGGACCTCTTTCAAGGGTGAAGTCAATCTAAGTCGCTTTAGTGAGGTGTTTTCTTACAGACAGGAATGGTGGAAAGGAGGGGGCTCACGACGGCGATTCCGGACGTATGGATGAAAGCCGTGTAGTCGCTGCCTGATCCAGGGACTTGGGATGGTGTTAGACGCTGTCCGTATATTTTGAATCAGGGATCGTGTACCTCCAGCTTTGCTCCCGTATGCAGTCCATTCGTCATATACAGATTTTTCTGGTGCTTTTGGAGATGGGACACCTTTGATGGTGTCTTCAACGAGACCCCACAGCTCAGGCGCAGCCAGAAATTGAAAGTGCGGCCCCGAAACTGCCATATCAACATTGACATAAGTGACCACATTTGGTGCGGTCCATGTCACGAATTCTTCAACCCATTCTGTTGACCCGATCAATCCGTATTCTTCGGCGTCCCAGGATGCCAACACGCTTTTCCACCAAGTCAGCGCTCTGCAAAATCGGGCGAGGGGAAATGTACATGGTACGCTTGGGCTTCCACCCTTGTTTTAGGAGCTCACCAAACGCCTTGGATAGCTCTACTAACACTGCCGTTCCAGAATTGCCATCCGAGGCTCCACCTGGACGGGTGAGCATCGCAGCTGGGCCTTGAAGGAAAGCTTTGCAACATACCAACTATCCAAGCATCTCGATGGTTCCCAATAACAATAACCTCATCCTCAATAGTTCCATTGATAATGCCAATAGTGTTCCATATGGGAGTGTATGTATAATCCACTTCATTCTCAAAGCCAATAACAGCTCCAGGCCTCGGACCGACAGAATAAGAAACATTGAGGCCTCCAGTCCAGCCAGGTCTATCTACCTCTGCGGCAGTCAACCCGTATCCGTCAAGAGCCTGGAGGAGCGGGAGAGCATCTTTGAAGGATAATGGCAAAGACGGGATTGAGGGGATGAACTCGGATGGGTCTTTCCTTTCGACGCCGGGCTTCGAAGGGTATCCCGGAGTTGTCTATTCATTTTTAGCATTGCACACAGATGAGGGGTAGAAAATTATATGACCAACCGGATCTCCCGCCAGGATGGCCAGAAACGATGCTGATCCACGTTGCACTGAAGATGGATTCCTTGCTGGGCCAGCGGGATATGGGGTATATCCGTTTGCCTCCGTGATATCTCCGTCGTCTCCGGGGTCAGAGTATATAAGTATACCAATCATTCCCTGTTCCTGGGCATACTTGACTTTGAGGCCTCTGAAGGTTCCGCCGTATTTTGCGAGTGCGATTTTCCCTTTCAGATCGACCCCAAGGTCAACCAATCTCTGGTAATCCCTCTTTCCACCCATTCTGCCACTCGATATTTAGGCGTGTTCAAGAGCATGATATGAAATAGGGGAAGCACCCACCCAACATAAATATATTCCGCCTTTACCCTCCCACTCTTCGAATACCCATGGAAGGTAGGAACTCTATCCTTCGCACCTGTCGTCGGGTCCTCGGGAAGGATATCCTCCTCCAGCCCCGCGACAAACTCTTCCTCGCCATTGATAGTCAAGCTCAGCGAGTGAGAAACCGGGTAATTCAGATAAACCTCATACTCGGCCAAATGCGACGGAATCCCATACTCGATCCACTTATCCCGTGTCCACTCCGCCATAGACTTATTCGTCCCCGCGAGGTGCTTGCCATGCGTATAGTAGTGTGACCACTGGGCAATGGTGGTATTACTGACGGACTCGGTTATGATCTTTTCCTGCTCAGCCAGCGTCAGGTCTAAGCGTCCGAGGACGGGCCGGCGATCAGGAGAAGAGTCTATCTTCTCTGAGCAGGGACCGAATGAATTGTCGTCGATTTGGTGTTTTCCCGGGAGTTGGATTCCGCTCTGCGATTGGGGATAGCGATCGTGAAAGCAGTCTGAAGTGAGCCAGACGAAGTAGCCTAGCGCTAGGAGTAAGATGGGAAGCCATTTGGTCTCGGATAGCTTATGCCTGATCGATTGCTTTGGCTTTGCAATATTCTCGACTGGCACCTCAGTTAGTAAGAAGTAATACCGCTTCCGAAATAAGGCAACAAATAGGGGCTCACATCTCTCCTCATCACTCACGTCCCCGAGCTTACTCTTCATTGGAGCCGCTACTACTTTAGTCATTCTCTGCTTTTTTAAGAAATCGGTGGAAAATAATTAAAAAAGACGAAATACCGTCTTCCTAGCACGCGACCGCTAATGAAAGGGAGGACGAGGCTTATCACTACGGTGAGGAGTTTTTGGATTGCGGGTTTGGCTGTTTCAATTGTTTGGTGGAGAAGTGGGGGAGGCGAGGGGAGTGGATTGAGTTAAGTTAATTAGTCGAATTGGTTAGCTGGATCATATCATTAGATTGCTATGTATGATACATGGTTTGTCGGAGGTCTATGGTGGAGTGCTCGTAGGCTCGGGTTGCTGAGTGCAGAGTAAATCGCGTGATGAGTTAATCCGTTCTGGATTCTCGAAAGGTGGAAGATCCCGTGATACACTCACCCAGTCACGTGAGCTATCCCAGGTTACCCGGCAGTGCCTGCTGGCTTATGCATCATGGAAGCTCACTCAGCGGCGAACAATTGACAGCAGATAATTGGGCTTGTTGAGAAGCGACACTTTCCTTAGAGGAACAAGAGTTAGCCCAACCAATAGTCTTCCGCCGCAGGACAGAGCCTCCAGTTCTGAACAAAACCCTTTTTCCGAATAAACCTAGCCAAGCGATGGCGAAATTTGATTTGTATCAGAGATCGGGGGCGAGGGGTTTCTATAGCTGTTGCAGGGGTGCTCTTCATTCGCTCTCATACAGCAATTTCTAAAGGTCCAGTCCGAATCCACCAAAATCATCTTTTAGAAAATATCCTGAGCCGGATTCAAATCATATTTCTGTGGAGAAGGGGTCGATTCAAGGGGGGTTTATTTATCCTTCTTCTCTCCACAGAGACTAAACTTATAAGCTTTTGTACTTTCCTACAGGGAATCACAACCCCCCCCTAGACTCAGGCTCGATTGTCAGTTCGCTTGGGCTGTGAGTGAGAAAGTATCCTGCTAAGAGTCAGCTGAGTTTTGCAAAAAAAGATTCATGGGCTGCGATCACCCCTCGTTGGCAGGGTTCTCGGAACTTGATTCTAGGTAGCTCGCTCGCCCGCATTTCTACCTCATCTCATGTCACGAAGTATTCCGAGTTTCTCAAAGTTCTGACTGTTTTAAAAGATGGGATGGATGAAGCTGTATAGCCGAGACTTGAAAGAACCAGAGATGCTTAAGGGCTTTATTCTATCTGAGAAGGCCGCTGTGACCTACCATTTATGTAGCGAAACAGCAAGGTATATCTTCAGTGGAATGGAAAAGAAATTGGAGGAGGCAACGTGGAAGAACGGGGAACGTAGATGAGAATACAATCGCATATCTGATCAATTGATTGAGCGATGACATCGGAGGCGGGGTAAGTGGTATGAGTTGAAGTTGGGCAGCTTTAAACCGAGATTAAAGGATCCAGACCAGCTATGCCGTGCTCAAAGACGTAGAAAGTTCATATCCGAAAGTACTATTTCAACATCAACAACTTCAAACATCCCGAGTGGCGAATTCTGAGTACTCTCATTCCTACAATACAGGCAAGAGCGCTTATATCACACACACTATCACCTTAACAAAAGGAAAACCTATGCAAGCCCATAATCCAACCGTTACTCTAGGGTATAGCTCACCCCTCCAAAAACTCCGCAACCTCATTAATTGCTGCTGCAGTAATTACCACATACTCCGTCGCCTCCTCTACATTGCCCACCCTGACCGCCTCTGTGATCCCCGGGAGTGTAGTCGGAGCATACCCTGTTTCCACCCCGGGTGCGTAAATCACTAGGTTACTCAATCAGTTTCCCGCTCTAGCCAAGCCCACCCTTGAGAAGGGGGGGAGGAGAAGAAAGAGAAAACCTACAATGTTTATAAAAAGCTCTCCCAGGCAGCCCATCGCCTATAAACCCCCTCTCAAACTTTCCCAACCTCTCATTGACAATCGCTTCTTGCTCACCACCCCACTCACCCGGCTCTAACGCCTCCTTAATCGCCATAAGGTCCCCAGCAGCAGTCGTAAACCTACCAATTGCCGTTTCCAGTGGTGACACATTCAGCGTCATTTCTGCAGTCGTGATTTCGCCCTTTAGGTCTGAGAGCATGGACTGCAAGGCTGTGGAGAAGGTGGCGACGTCGTAGGGGAGGAGGGCGTTCTCCGAGATTCGCAAGACGGTCTTACCAGCGATTTGCGCCATGGTGGAGTGGTACATGAAGTATGGATCGCCCCAAGTGGTCATCCAGGTATAGCTGTCGTAGTTGGAGTGGTAGTGGTATACCGGGTCCTTGGGACCATTTTCGAAACCGAAGTCAATCTAGGTCATTTAGGGAGGCGTTTCGTTACCCAAAAAAAAATGGTGGAAAGGAGGGGGCTTACGACGGCGATCCCAGACGTGTGGATGAAGGCTCCGTGGTCGCTCCCTGCGCCGGGAACTGAAACAATGTTAGACCCTGTCCCTACATTTTACACCAGAGAATCATGTACCTCCAGCTTCACCACCGTCTGCGATCCATTCGTCATAGATGGATTTTCCCGATGTTTTTGGAGATGGGACGTCTTTGATTGTGCCTTCGACGAGACCCCACAGCTCGGGTACACCTTCCAGGCGGAAGTGCGGTCCTGAAACTGCCACATCAACATTGACATAAGCGACCATGTTTGGTACAGCCCATGTCACGAATTCTTCAACCCATTCTGTTGACCCGATAACTGCGTATTCTTCGGCATCCCAGGATGCTAACACACTATTACAGTTAGCCAGTGTTCTACAAAATTGGGTGAGGGGAAATGTACATGGTACGCTTGGGCTTCCATCCTTGTTTCAGGAGCTCACCAAACGCCTTGGATAACTCTACCAACACTGCCGTTCCAGAATTGGGATCCGAGGCTCCACCTAGACGGGTGAGTACCATAGCTAGGTTTTGAAGGAAAGCCTTGTAACATACCAACTATCCAGGCATCTCGATGGTTCCCAATAACAATAACCTCATCCTCAATAGTTCCATTGATAATGCCAATAGTGTTCCATATGGGAGTGTATGTATAATCTACTTCATTCTCAAAGTTAATAACAGCCCCAGGCCTTGGGCCAACAGAATAAGAAACATTGAGGCCTCCAGTCCAGCCAGGTCTATCTACCTCTGCGGCAGCCAAGCCGTATCCTTCAAGAGCCTGGAGGAGCGGAAGAGCATCTTTGAAGGATAATGGTAAAGACGGGATTGAGGGAATGAACTTGGATGGGTCTTTCCTTTCGACACCTGGCTTCGAAGGGTATCCCGGAGTTGTCTATTCATTTTAGCATTGCACACAGATGAGGGGTATAAAATTATATGACTAACCGGATCTCCAGCCATTGTAGCTAGGAACATCACAGATCCACGCTGCACTGAAGATGGATTCCTTGCTGGACCAGCGGGATATGGGGCATATCCGTTTGCCTCTGTGATGTCTCCATCATCTCCGGGGTCAGAGTACATGAGTACACCAATCATTCCCTGTTCCTGGGCATACTTGACTTTAAGGCCTCTGAGGATTCCACCATATTTTGCGAGTGCGATTTTCCCTTTCAGATCGACCCCAAGATCAACCAACCTCTGGTAATCTCCCTTTGCCCCCATTCTGCCACTCGATTATTTAGCCGTTTTCGAGGAGATAATATGGGGTAAGAGAAGCACCCACCCAACATAAATATACTCCGCCTCTATTATCCCACTCTTCGAATATCCATGGAGGGTCGGAACTCTATCTTTCGCACCTGTCGTCGGGTCCTCGGGAAGGACATCCTCCTCCAGCCCCGCGACAAACTCCTCCTCGCCATTGATAGTCAAGCTCAGCGAGTGAGAAACCGGGTAATTCAGATAAACCTCATACTCGGCCAAATGCGACGGGATTCCGTACTCGATCCACTTATCCCGCGTCCACTCCGCCATGGACTTATTCGTCCCCGCGAGGTGCTTGCCATGCGTATAGTAGTACGACCACTGGGCAATGGTAGTATTGCTAATGGACTCGGTTATAATCGCCTCCTGCTCGGCCAGCGTCAGGTCTGATCGTCCAGATATGGGCCAGCGATCAGGAGGAGGGTCTGTCTTCTTTGGGCAAGACTTGAATACGTAGTCGTCATTTTGGTGACGGTGGCGGCGCGGAGCTTGGATTCCGTGGCCGCCGTGGCCGCCGTCGTCGTGGTGTTTTCTCGGGAGTTGAGCTAGGCTCTGTGGTTGGGGGTAGCGGTGGTGAGGATGGTGGGGGTGGTGGAGGTTGTTTATAGTGAGCCAGGCGAAGTACCCTAGAGATAGGAGCAGGATAGGGAGCTTTAGGGGCCATTTCGCCTTAGATAGCCTGCACTTGAGAGGTTGTTTTGTCCTTACGGTATCTTCGACTAATACCCCAGTCAGTAAGAGGCAATACTACCTTAGTGAATAAGGCAACAAATAGGGGCTCACGGCTCTCCTCATCACTCCCGGCCACCAACTTGTACTTCATTTCAGCTGTCATTATTTTAGCTCCTCCAGTTTTAAGAAAATCGATGGAAAATAATTAAAAGATACAGGAAAACCTACCACAGCTCTCTTAAGAACCCAACAATACCCCCTTCCTCCGCCAATCGTAAGACCCCTCCTTTCTGTCCTGATTCTCAGATGCATCTCGTACGCCACCAAGATCGGCTCTGAGACACCGTACCCGCACCTCCAGCCCCGCCATCATAACGACCTCTTAGCGTGAAAACGAGTTTAACCAGATAATGCGGTATATGCAGTTCTGGGAATACGGTAGATGTAAACTTGCTTTTCCCACATTCCCCCATCTAGCCGCTGTAGACAAGCTGAAAGAAAGTAGAAAGTGTTTTTTTTTTTGCAAAGGAAAAAAAAAAGGCTAAACAGCTACGAGTAGAAGAGAAGAAAATAAGAAATGAAAGATAAACAAAGGGAATTTTAGACATCTTAGAGTGAGGTTCAATCATTCTAATTCTAACGGTATTGGGATAGAGTTCAAACGTTTGGCGCCAAAATAGAGGAAATTTTTAGAAGAAGATCCAACTCTTTGCCGACAGCGTCTCTCCTAGCCTTTGGGCCCCGAGGATGACGGCGAGGTTTTCCTATAGGCATTATCGGTCTTGATCCGTGGATACTGATAATCTTATGCCTTTTTGCCAAAAAGCGCCCAAAAGATATCGGGGAGGGGAAGAAAAAAATGTACCGTACATGCGCCGGTACGATATTCCTGCCCATGGGCGAATCACAGGTAAACAAACCACTCTGTGCAAGCCCAACTCGCTAGGTTTACTTAACTGGGACGATAAAACTACCGAGGTACACTCCCGTTCGCAAAGTTTTCGCGGAAGGACAGGTACTGTGGCGGTGTCTTGGTGGCAACGAAAGTACCAGTACAACCTTTTCAGTTCAAAGTATACCCAAATCCTTGTACCAGTACCTCCAT
>Ga0307509_10002353_pt1 | contig 30771 bp, 36 predicted proteins | sample 10_EM_MG_FD_202245 | JGI IMG/M metagenome (GOLD analysis project Ga0307509, IMG submission 202245) | Populus trichocarpa ectomycorrhiza microbial communities from riparian zone in the Pacific Northwest, United States - 10_EM | ecosystem: Host-associated > Plants > Roots > Unclassified | place...
GAACTTCATGAGCGGGTGTCAACGAAGAACAGGAACAAGAACCCCGAGGAGGGGAGGCATGCGTGCCCCAGGAGAGGAGGGAAGATGGCTTAACGTCAACCCCTAGGCAGAAGCCATCGTGGGGGAACAGAGGTGGGTGGGGGAAAGTGACGATGATTTCTCGTGGTGTTGAGATTTCAATCGCTGGAGGTGTTGTTGCAATGGTTCGTGTGCCTATCTCTTGGTCGGAACCAAGCGCCTTATATAGGCATCTTCTCACAACCCTAACCCTGGTGACTCATCACCTCGCGCTACCTAAACCTCTATGACTCATAGTGAGTCATAGCGCGAAATCCATCCATCGCCCAACATTCCGTTAACCAATCAAAACTCATAAACCCCGTCATGTGCTCAAATGAGTCACACGCGTGAAACCCATGACTCATAATATGAGTCATGTGCGAAAATCATTACATCATATGACGTCACTATCGTGAGTCATGAAACAATCAACCAATCAAAATATAACAATGACTTGCGAGAGCGTAGTCATGTGAGAACTATGAGTCAAGTGACGTCATAGTGTGAAATCCAACATACCTTATGACTCATAAGTATCAGTCATGTGAAATCTGCCTTGCTTAGTCACAATTTGTGACAAGAGCGTCGAAATGTGGCGCAAAGGCCGCGGCGGAGGTGGCAGGGTAGGTGACGAGAAGGGTGACGGATCCCCGGTCATTAACCTTGGTGGTGCCCGCGAGGAGGAGAATACAGTTCGCATCCCTGAGGACTCGGGCAGCAATGTCGGGAAAGGTGGCAGCAATCAGGGCCGCTGGTGGGTGTTCGGAGGGGAAAGAATGAGGGGCATAGAATCTTTTTTCGGCGGTACGGAGCGACCTCGGTACTTGGATCACATGGGCGAGGTTGTTGGCTGACGCGACTTTGGCGGCCGTCAGGGAGCTCTTATTCTTCTTGCCCTTTGAAGCACCTTTGGAGGCGGCCTGGGCATACGAGGGTTGGGGCTTGGGGCAGTCGGGGGCTAGATGGCCCGAGATGAAAGAGGTGGGGTCGGGGTACTTCTCCTCGTGGAAGGCATTAGCTTCCCATGAGTCTGGGGACTTGTCCGCGTAGCCGCGAGGGTCGCCGTAAAAGTCACGGGTGGTAGGGTTGTACAGGGGGATATCCGGGTCGAAAGAGGAAAGGGGAGTCTTGTTGGGGGGCGGAGCGCCGGACTTCCCCCTGGGCTGCGCAGGGAAAGGTGTAGGGCGTGTGGTAACACTGGCCGGAGGAATAGGAGGTCGGGTGGGGGCTGGAGCCGGGTATGTGGTTGCACCTGTCGGGGGAACTGGTGGCTGAGTGGGGGCTGGCGCTTAGGGAGGGGGTGCTGCGGAGATCCTATGTGACAGGTCACTGAGGGACGCATTGATGGGGGCATGTCTGCTGCCCAGAGCCATGAAGATAGGGAGGGTCGCTACAATAGTCTGTATAGTGCCTAACTGGGTCGTTACGGTGTCAAGCTGACACGTCATGGAGGCGAGGGCGTTGAGGGCAGAGCAGGGCAGAGGGACAAGGAGCGTCTCGCCATCCGAAAGTTCAGCGAGCTGATGATCATTGAGAATCGGGAGCTGGATTGAGGAGAAGTTAAGTCTTTAGCGGGTCTCACGAACAAAATCGCCTATGTAGACGTGCGACTCGGTGATCTCAGGGGATGAGGATTGCCTAGAGGGAGCATGCGAAGGGGCACACCAGGAGGGGAGGGCCGGAAGGTCTTCGATCATGAAAACGGGGGATCAGGGACGCGAGGCCGGACGTGAAGGAGAAGATAGGGGGCGAGGGGGGATCGTGCACTGAACGACGTGGAGTTGTGATTTCAATGACTGGAGGTGTAGGGGGCGTGGAGCGTGTAAGGAAAAAGGGGGCTTTTTGTTTTTTTTTTTCTTTTTTTTTATATCATGTATTCGTTGATTAAGGTACAAGAAACAGTGTGGAGCGCTAGCTATGACCGAAACAAAACCTATAAACAATCCAAAGACCTGGTTGACCCCCGAAGGGGAAAAATCAAACCCCTCTAACCCAGAGCCCATCCTCCCCCCTCATAGCACCTAAGACAAAAGCAAGACGGAGCAATACCTTCCTCCAGACACGTAAGGAAAGACAAGTATAGAAAAGAAACCAGGGTAAGACACAAACCCTTCGGCGGCCCCCCAGAACAAAACAAGAGATTCTTACGGCACCAAGTGCCGACGGAGAGGGAAGATAAAACTACTATTGCCCAACACCGTAGTGGAAATGCACTAAACCCCAAACCCAACGGGCTACAGGGGCAGGCAGGTCGGGGATGGACTGTCCCCAGTAATCGGCTACGCTTCGGACTTTAGCATGGGCCAAGGAGGTAGTGCTATACCATGACACAGCGTAACCTAATGCCAGGCTTGCGACCGTAGAGTAAATCGCAGGTGCGGATGAGGAGGGCGAGGGGAGCCACCCGGCGAGGAGAGCCACTCAGCAGTAATGGTGCCGGCAATGGGGACGGGGCAGTAAGGTGCCAGCTGGACGGCAGTAAGGTGCCAGCAAAGAGGGTGCAGCAGTACGGTGGGAGCGGATCTGACGCGTGGGAAGCGGGAGGAAGAAGGCTCGCCAAACAAGCGAGAAGCACGAACACGGGGGACGGAGACGGGGTCCCAGTTTTCCGAATGCCGACCGTACCGATCCTGCAGCTCAGGAGAGAGTGCAATACCAGTGAGCAGGGCCACCAGGGCAACTACTTCACCGATAGTCCGAAACTAGCGACAGTGTATTGACGGAGAAAGGCGGGTCGCCGACCATGCAAAACGCTAAGCCAGACGCGTCCCGAAGTGCCGGGTAAAGTGTAGGAACATCAACGCGAGCGTGCTCAACGAGGATGAACGGAACCAGAAGGGAATCCATAACCCCCGGGAGGGGAGGCCAAAGGCCCCCGAGTGAGGAAGGAGATGAAGGCGTGATAAACCCTGGAGCAGTTGCCATAGGCGGGGATGATCCGAGGCGGAGGACACTCTCACGATGATTTCCCATGGTGTTGAGATTTCAATCGCTGAAGGTGAAGCGGACGAGAAAGATGAAGGAAAATGGGGGCTTTTTTCTTTTTTCTATTCTTTTTTCTTTTTTTTTTATATCATATATTCGTTATTACGGTACAAGAAACCGCATGGAGCGCTAGCTATGGCAAAAACAAAACCTAAAAGCCAAAACGTACGAACAAAAGAAACATCAGGAAACAAAAACTTCTTCAACTGGGGTCCGTACCGGTCCCAGGCCCACATACGGGCGCGAAATTCAAACAAGTAATTCCAAGGAAATCCTCCCGCCACCAGCGGATAGCATGAAAATCAAAAGAACATAAATCTAGCTTTCCTGAGACGACATAAAGTAACCAAAGGAAACTACATTAGCCGAGGGGGAAGAAATGGATAAACTGGAGGACAACGTGCGAGAGAATATGCCCCGGGGGAAGGCTGTAGCCGTAGCCTTAATATAGCGGGAGAGGGCGGCCAGGAGGGCGGCTGAAGACCAGACGGGAGCGTCGGGACCAATGTCGAGGACCCCCTGCAGGTGACGAGTCGTGGCAGGTTCCCTGGCTGATCAGTAGAGGATGGCGTGCACGAATGTCTCGGGGGCATCCTGGCACCTGGGGCACGTGGTGGGGGCATCGCTCTCCCAGGACGAGTGGGCGCGGAGGTAGCTTTTCCCAGATCTCATCTGGTGGAGGCGGCCTGCGGAGAACTTGTCTAGACCCATGAACGGGTGAGGCTTGAGCGAGGGTTGGTATGGGTATCTGGCCGGATCCGGTACGGCCTTGTCCCATTCTTCCATGAGGAGCGCCTTGCATTTAAGCATAAGTTGTGGGTTGGAGCGGCCCGCACGGGACTCGGGCTAGTCGTCAGTGAGCAGGTGCTGCGAGGTGACTGGGAGGGGGCTGAGGCCGTCGTGGCCCAGGAGCAAAGGAAAAAGGGGGGTTTTTTTTTTCTTTTTTCTTTTTTCTATTTTTTTTTTTCTTTTTTCTTTTTTCTATTTTTTTTATATCATATATTCGTTGTTAAGGTACAAGAAATCGCATGGAGCGCTAGCTATGGCGAAAACAAAACCCAAAATCCAAAACGAACGAACAAAGGAAACTTCAGGCACCAAATCATGTTCAACTGGGGTCCGTACCGGTCCCAGGCCCACATACAGGCGCGAAATTTAACCAAGTAAATCAAAGGAAACCCTCCCTAAACCAGCGGATAGCATGAAAAACAAAAACATAAACCTAGCTTTCTTGAGACGACATAAAGTACCCAAAAGAAACTATATGAAACGAGCAGGAAGAAATAGACGAGGCGGAGGAGGACGGGCGTGAAAACATGCCCAGGGGGAAGGCTGTAGCCGTAGACTTAATAAAGCGGGCGAGTGCCCCTAAGAGGGCAGCTGAAGACCATACTGGGGCGTCGGGGCCAATGTGGGGGACCCCCTGAAGGTGGCGGGTCCTGGCAGGCCCCTTGGCCAGGCAACGGAGGATAGCCTGCTCGAAGGTCTCAGGGGAGGACAAGCAGCTCGGGCAGGTGGTGGGGGCATCGCTGTCCCATGAGGGGTGGGCGCGGAGATAGCTCTTCCCAGATCTCATCTGATGGAGGCGTCCCGTAGTGAACTTGTCGCGGCCCATGAATGGGTGGGGCTTCAGCGAGGCTTGGTATGGGTACCTGGCTGGATCCGGTGCGGCCTTGTCGCATTCTTCCATGAGGAGGTTCTTGCACTTAAGCTTGAGTTGTGGGTAGGAGCGGCCCGGGGGGGTTTAGGATAGAAGTCGCTGAGGAGGTGTTGGGAGGTGACCGGGAGGGCGTCCAGCCCATCACGGCCCAGGAGGAACAGCATTGAGTGGGGGAGAGCGTCGTGGGGGAGGTGGGCCCTATTCTTTGAGAGCGGTCTAGGCTGGGTCCATGGGAGAGGCAGACGACTGCCGGTGTTTTTCGCGCTAAGCGCTCTGAGGTCTGGAGAGTGGCGGTAAAGGGAAGGCGTTTGCACCGAGGGGGGAAGTCTCGCAGCTGCGGGGTTGATCTCCGGGGCGGAGCACTGAATCCTAAGGTGAGCCAGACGGCGCTTATATGCAAGGAGGAGATCGAGTGGTGGAAGGCAGGCCTCTATTGCTAGGATGTCGGTGCGGGTGCTCATGAAGCAGTTGGTCGTCTATTTCTGGATCTTGTGCCAGAACGCGGAGAGCTTCCCGGCCATGTGGACCGCGGGAAGAAAGGCGTCTGCGCCATAGCTGAGGATGGGAGAGATCAGGGAGGAGGCAAGTCTGTGGCAGAGGAAAGGGGGGAGGCCCATCCCTGGAGGGGAGAGTCACTTAACCGCCACAAAGGCGGCTTGGGCTTTGGCCAGCCTTTTGACGAAGTGGGGGGTAGTGGAGATCGAGGGCGTGAACCAGTAGCCCAGCCACTTGACCTCACCCTTGGGCTTGAAGACCGACCCATCCAGGTGGATCGGAGGATTGGAGATGGGGCTCCTATCCCTGTTCGTGCCGTAGTGGAGAAGCTCCATCTTGGGGATTGAGAAGCCGACGCCTAGCCTGGCCCCTCTGGCCTTCAGCCTGGCGTACTGCCTCTGTAGGATCTGGATATTGCGCCGGTAGGAGGCGGAAGACGCGGTCAGACCAAAGTCATCCACGTAGGAGAGCGAGAGGCCCTGGGGGATCTCGGAGTGAAGGCGAGAAACGTAAATAACAAACAAAAGCGTGGAGACTGGGGAGCCCTGGGGCGTGCCCACCAGGACTGGGGCGAACACTTTGCGTGATCCCTGGTACATGAGACGGCACGACCTGCCAGATAGGAAAGACTTTGTCCAGGACACAAGGTACGGGTTGACCCCTTTGGCTCTAAGCATGGCGCAGAGGGTGGAGGGGTTGACATTGTCGAAGCCCCCTTTTATGTCAAGAAAGAGCGTGGAGACCTTCCTCCCAGCCATCTGGAGGGTCTTCACCTCATGAGTGAGGGTGGTGACGGCGTCGGAGGCCGAGAGGCTAGCTAGCCAGCCACATTGATGGGGATTGAGGAGGCCAGCCGCCCGGGCCACACAGGAAAGTCTCGAGTTCATGATCCTCTCTAGGATCTTGGAAAATGTTTGGAGCAGAACTATAAGAGGGAAAGATGAAGGGGAGTCGTAGGAGGGCTTCCCGGGTTTATCCAGTACGATGCCGTCGGCCCTTTTAAGGGTTAGGGGGTGGGATCCGTAGATGACCAACGCAGCGAGCAGGTCATGGATGAGGTGCGGGGCCACACGGTACACCCTCTTCCAAACCGAATTGGGGATCGCGTCAGGCCCTGGGGCCGATGAAGTGGAGGAGCGGGCTAAGGCCCTACTAACCTCGTCCAGAGCCAGCGGGAGGCATTCCCTGAACGGGAGCAGGATGGTGTCGGTGAACCTGGCCAGCTCGCCAGGTAAGAAGTGGTCAAGGAGCGCCTTGTTGAGCTCAGGCGGCGTAGAGGCGCCTGGGAGCTCGGGGAAACGGGGGGAGGACGACCAACGGCGAACCTTTTGGCCGTCCACACAGACTGGGGGGTGGCAGAGGCCAAGAAGGAGGACCAGTGGTCCCTTTTCGCCTTCTTGATGGCCTTAAAGTAGGCAGATCTTGCCGCCCTTGCGGAGGCGAGGACAGCGGAGTCGAAACGATCCCGTTTCGAGGAGCGGAGGGCGGAGTTGTATGCCTTCCTCAGCATTGACAGGAGCTCAGACCACCATGGTTGGGAACGATAAGTCACCCTTTTCATCGGGGTGTGCAGGGCAAATTGGGACATGACCCTTCCTGGGTTGGTGGTGAACCAAACATCCAGGGAGTGCATGGAGGGGAGGGGGCGAGGGGGCGAGATGACCATGGCTTTAAGTGCAGAGTCCAGGGCGGCTCAGTCGGACAGGACCCAATTGGGGGTCGGGGGGGGAGCTCGAAATAATGGGGCTTCAAAGCGGAGGAGGATCGGTATCTGGTCAGAGCCGGTGGAGGGGAGGGGGTCAGACCATTCGGTAAAGTACGGTGAAAGGAGGGGGCAGGCAAATGCCAGATCGAGGACGCCCGGGCGTCCGATAAGCGACCTGGAGAACCGAGTAAAGACACCCGGGGTGTTGAGGAGGGAGAACCCCAGGTCTGTCGCCCTGTCAAAGTAGGGGGACGAGGTGGCAATCTTGTCGTCTTTGAAGACTCTGAGGGGGTCGGCCGTGAGGTGGTGAATATTCAGGTCACCCAAGGTAAGGGTAGGAAGTGGGCTGGAGGGGAATATAATGTCCGGTGGGACAGAACGAGTGTTGTTTGCGCGACCCTTGGTGCTATAAGAGTTGATTATTGTAAAGCCAGTCGTGGAGGGGTTCAAAAAGCCATAAGGGGTGAAGAGGTCAAGTGCCATTACGCCCCCCCTCCCAAAAAACCGCGGGAGGAGAGAAATTGACGACAAAAAAGAGCTGTAAACATAAAAGGCGACCCGGGGCTTACAGCCACCTGGTGTGGGGGGGGAAAAAACCGTAAACAAGTTGAAAGAAGGGAGTTTGCCCCTATAAACCAGGGGGTCTTGGAGGGCGACAATAGACGGGGGGTGGGCCAGTTGTGTGAAGGACCCAAAAAGCGAAAGAAACACATCCCAGCTCCCGAGACAGGTGTCTTGAACGAGTGTGAAGGGTTGCGGAGGGGGGGGCAAGGCCTGCTCGCCACTACAAGAAGAGTGGTCGTGCTGCATTAGTGGGCCAAGCCAGAGGGAGTTGTGCTCATAGGGGAGGGGCTCTGGGGCTCCACGGGAGGGAGCCGACCAGCGCCTGGTGCGGGCCTCATAGAGGCCAGAAGTATCGTTGCCCTTCTGGCCCTTGGAGTAGCCATCTCGAATGCTGACTGGAGGGAGCGGGAGGGTGAAGGGGGGGGCGAGACGTCTCGGTCGTCGGTGGCCGTGTCCATTTCGTCGCCAGCGGGCGGCGGGAGAACGACCTCGTCGGCAGCGGAGGAACGCCTGCGAGGGGGAGGAGTCGGGCGGGAGTCACAATCCCTGGGAGTCGCAGTGTGGGCGCCTCCGCAATTGGTGCAGCACGGTGGTAAGGAAGAACAACAGCCAGGAGCAGCCTTAAGGTTGCCACCTCCAGGGCAGGTGGGGTTGGGGCACCGGTGCATTGCACAGGTGTGGCCGAGGGAGCATATGGGGCAAGCGGGAGAGGTGGAGGGGCACCTGGGCGCGACATGGCCGAATCCCCAGCAGTTCATACACTGCGTGTACCTATTGGAAGAGTAGGCGCGTTCAATAGTTCGTGATCGGGAGAAGAGGAGAATCGAGGAGCCCATTGTAGGCACGTCCCCCGGGTGGACGCAGACGATGACGGAGGTGGCAGACTTGCCCTCCCGGGATTCTGCATTGGGATTGAGATACCTGGCGGAGAGGATGCGAATGTTCTTCGAGTTGAGGATCGATTCCGCAAGACATGGGAAAAGTTCCTCCGCGTCATCAGGGAGGAAGGCGATTGGGAGGGAGTGGATGGCGAGCTGTGCCTCGTTGGGGGCGAGGCGGAAGGGCAACCAGGGAGACTCGCTCACAGGGAACGACTTGTTGAGCTGGTTGGAAAGGGCGTCGAAGTATGGGGCAAAGGCCGCGGCGGTGGTGGCAGGGTCGGTGACGAGAAGGGTGACAGATCCACGGTTATTGACCTTGGTTGTGACCGCGAGGGGGAGAACGCAGTTCGCATCTCTCAAGACGCGGGCAGCAATATCGGGGAAAGTCGCAGCAATAAGGGGCGCTTGCGGGTGCTCAGAGGGGGAAGAACGGGGGGCGTAGAATCTCCTCCGGCCATAGGAAGTGACCTCGGTGCCTGGATCTCAGGGGCGAGGTTGTTGGCTGACGCGACTTTGGCTGCCGCGAGAGAGCTCTTATTCTTCTTGCCCTTTGGGGCCCCTTCGGAGGCGGCCTGGGCGTACGAGGGTTGGGGCTCGTGATAATCGAGTGCAAGATGGCCTGAGATGAAAGTGGTGGGGTCGGGGTACTTCCCTTGACGGAACGCGTCCACTTCCCAGGAGCCCGGGAACTTGTCCGCGTAAGCGCGAGGGGCACCGTAAAAGGCGCGGGTGTCCGGGTCATACCGGGGGATGTCAGGGTCGAAGGAGGAGGAGGGGGCTTTGCTGGGGGGGAAACGCCGGCTTTCGCCCTGGGCTGTGCTAGGAGGGGTGTGGGCCGTGTGGTAGCACCGGACAGGGGAAAGGGAGGCCGAATGGGGGCACGGGTCGGGCGTGTGGTAGCACCCACGGGGGAACCGGTGGCCGAGTGGGGGCTGGCGCTTGGGAAAGGGGGGCAGCTGACACCCTTTGTGACATGTCACGTAGGGACGCGTTGATGGGGGAGAGCCTGCTGTCCAGGGCCAAGTTGGTGGCGATGGTTGCCACAATGGCTTGCAAAGTGCCTAATTGGGTTGTTATGGTGTCAAGTTGACTCGTCATGGACGCGAGGGCATTGAGGGCGGAGCACGAGAGGGGGACGAGAATCGTCTCGCCGTCTGAGAGTTCAGACAGCTGCCGATCGTCGAGGATCCGGAGCTGAGTAGAAGAGAAGTTAAGCCTTTGGCGGGTCTCGCAAACGAAATCACGAATGTAAAGGTGGGACTCAGTGAGCTCTGGGGACAACGATTGCCGAGAGGGGGCACGCGAGGGGGCACCCGTGGAGGGAAGAGGGGGAAAGTCGTCCATCGTGAGGACGGGGGATCAGGGACGCGAAGCCTGACGCGAAGGAGGAAGTAGGGGGCGAGGGGGGATCGTGCACTGAACGACGTGGAGTTGTGATTCCAATGACTGGAGGTGTAGAGGGCGCGGAGCGTCAAAGGAAAAAGGGGGCTTTTTTTTTTTCCCTTTTTCTTTGTTCTTTTTTTTTTTTATAAACATGTATTCGTTGTTTAAGGTACAAGAAACGATATGGAGCGCTAGCTATGACCGAAACAAAAACCTACAAACAATCCAACGACCCGCTTCACCCCCTCATGGGAAAAATCAAACCCCTCTAACCCAGAGCCCATCCTCTCCCCTAACAGCACCTAAGACGAAAGCAAGACGAAGCAATACCTTCCTCCAGACACGTAAGGAAAGACAACTATAGAAAAGAAACCAGGGAAAGACACAAACCCTTCGGCGGGCCCCCCAAAACAATAGAAAAGAATCTTACGGCACCAAGTGCCGACGGAGAGGGAAGATAAAACTCCTATTGCCGGACGCCTTAGCGGAAACGCACTAAACCCTAAACCCAAAGGGCTACAGGGGCAGGCAGGTCGGGGACGGACCGTCCCCAGTAATCCGCGACGCTTCGGCCTTTAGCATGGGCCAATGAGGTAGTGCTATACTATGACACAGCGTAACCTAATGCGAGGTTTGCGACCGTAGAGTAAATCGCAGAAGCGCATGAGGAGGGCGAGGGGAGCCACCCGGCGAGGAGAGCCACTCGGCAGCAACTGTGCCAGCAATGGGGACAAGGCAGTATGGTGCCAGCCGGACGGCAGTAAGGTGCCAGCAAAAAGGGAGAAGCAGTACGGTGCAAGCGGATCCGACGCGTGGGAAGCGGGAGAAGGAAGGCTCGCCAAGCAACCAGGAAGTACGAACACGGAGGACAGAGACGGGGTCACAGTTTTTCGAATGCCGACCGTACTGATCCTGCAACTGAGGAGAGAGTGCAATACCAGAGAGCAGGGCCACCAGGGCAACTACTTCACCGATAGTCCGAAACTAGCGACCGTGTGTTGACGGAGGAAGGAGAGCTGCCGACCGTGCAAATCGCTAAGCGAAACGCGTCGCGAAGTGCTGGGTAAAGGGTAGGAACATCAATGCGAGCGTGCTCAACGAAGACGAACGGAACCAGAAAGGAATCCATAACCCCCGGGAGGGGAGGCCAAAGGCCCCAGAGATGGTAAAGAGATGAAGGCGTGATAAACCCTCAAGCAGTCGCCACGGGCGGGGTAGATCAGAGGCGGAGGACACTCTCACGATGATTTCTCATGGTGTTGAGATTTCAATCGCTGGAGGTGGAGCGGACGAGAAAGATGAAAGGAAAAAGGGGGCGGAACCCCCCTTCTATAGAAGGAAATTCTAGCACAGCCTTTGTCGCCTGACTCATACCCCAGTATGAGTCTCATATCTGCGTAACCAAGGAAACAATACAATTTGTCGTAAGCCTTACAAAGGACATCCCTCATAGCAACTGTGTAACAAAAGAACATACACCAAGCTTATCCCACTACGTATCTCATCAGGGGACTGTGGGACCGGCGGCGAGCCCAACAACGTCCCGCAAATAGAATCAAAAACAGTCCTGCGGTTGTGGAGTAATCTGCCGTCGAGTAAAATATCGCCCGAGTTACTATAAAGTTCCTCTCCACAGAAGACAGCGACCTCCTGCCTTTAAATGCGACACTGACGTACCTTATACCATTGGAAAGCCGACATCGAGCCCAACAATCTCCCGCAAAGAGCATCTAAATCTGTCCAGGGGTCATTGAGTAATCTGCTCTGAAGGAAAATATCGCTAGGGCTAGTACTATAAAGATCCCCTTCACCGAAGACAGCGACTTCCTGAGTTTTGATACGACAGAGACGTACCTTATACTGGTACAGAGCTGGCGTCAAGTCCAACATCCTCCTGCAAAGAGCATCAAAATCCGTCTCGCGGTTGTGGAGTATTCTGCCGTCGAGTAAAATATCGCCAGCTGGATAACTAATACACCCTCCACAGAAGCCGGCGATATCCTGGGTTTCGATGCGACAGAGACGTACGTCACACCGTTGGGATGCTGACATCGAGCCCAACAATCCCCCGCAACGAGCATCAAAGTCCGTCCAGCGGTTGTGGAGTAATCTGCTGTCGAGTAAAATATCGTGAAGGCTACTATAAAGATCCGCTCCACAGAAGACAGCGATTTCCTGAGTTTCGATGCGACAGAGACGTACCTTATAACGTTGGGAAGCTGGCATCAGGGCCAACAACCTCCCGCAAAGAGCAACAAGATCCGCCGCGCGGTTGTGGAGTAATCCGCCGTCGAGTAAAATATCGCCGAGGCTACTTCTCTTACTTTAAAGATCCTCTCCACTGAAGAGAGCGACTTCCTGAGTTTCGATGCGATAGAGACGTATCTTATACCGTTGGATAGCTGGCATCGAGCCCAACAACCTCCCGTGAACAGAATCAAGATCGGTTGAGCGGTTGTGGAGGAATCAGCCTTCTAATACAAAGATTGCCAGCCTTGTAACTTCATAAATAATAGCCCTGTAGGGATAAATCCTATACCAGTATGGAGCTGGCAGCGAGCCCAGTAACTTCCAGTTATAACATTTAGGATTGGTTTAGTGGATGGGATGGAGTATTGCGGCTGGTGGTTGGGAAGATGGGTGTTGCGTGTGTTGAGGAAAGAGTGTAGGTGAGTCAGGTCGCGTTGGGGGCTACTAAGTGCCGAGAAACCTCCATGAACAGCCTGCCAGTAAGTGCTAGACAAGAGAGTATTCTGGCTATCACTCACTTTCAGACTGGAGTAAGCTGGCATTTTGGCTCCCTGAAAGATAAAGTTCTGAAAATAGAACTCTGAGTGCCAGTGTGACTCTGGCCTGGGGTCCTTAGCGTAAATTTAAGATTACGGGTACGATCGCTTTCTCACCAGGCGCCAGGCCTAAGTATATTTTCTTTGCCAAGAAATACTCCTTGCTCACAGCTGGGCTACTAGAAGACAAAGAAGGCTGAAAGGAGAATCAGGGGTAGTGGTGAATCCTGTTGTGAAATGGTGTTGAGGTTTAAGTCAGGATGCATGGGAGGCAGGGTGGTTGGTAGTGTCTGGACGGCACCCAGTGTCGGAAAGGGGTTCCGGACGCACCAGACGCAACCAGATGTAACGACCCTATAGCTAGGTAGCTACAGTGGACTAAACTCAAGCCCATATGGGATACCAAGAGGTAACCAGATTGAGGATAGACCAGTATACTTAGTATATTAATGGTAGACATGAGTTGGTACAAGTGTCTACAAAGTGACTTGGTGACATCAGGTTAGACAGGGTAACCTAGGTAGGCCAAAGTTACCCTTCAGGGTAGGGTAACCTTCGGAGGACATGTGCGCGTAAAGTTAAGGAAACATAGTAAACGTTGAACCGGTCTCCGGGGTAACATTATATGTGGTTGCACAGACTTCCGAAGGGAATAAAGGCATAACAGGGTGAAGTTACCCTACCTTGGAAACATGATTACCCTACCTTAGGGACCCCAGTTACCCTACTTTCACGAACAAAGTCATCTGCGGACTTAGGGGGAAGTAATCGCACTATAGAGGGGCTGTTAGATGTTCAAAAAGCTGCTTGGTAGGGCACGAAACAGGCGGCTGACGGAGCAGAAGTGGTCCGAACCTCCTGTAACCTTCAGGGGATATTCCTAACACCCCCCTGCGGCCCCAGCGTTGGTACTGCGCGACAGCACGGTACGGCTGTATAGTTGTGTGCTTCCTAGTAAAGTGAGATCCATAGGAACACTCCCCAACACCCTATGAGTTGTGGCCGTCCAACCGACCAGAAGCTGTTCGCAGGATATATAAGGGGTGTGAGGGTGACCGCCTCCTGGGGCGCCACCAGGATAACACCTGGGAACCACCTATGGGCATACCTTGACCTCCGGGTGGTTGTATGGTTAACAGTAGAGGGCTTGGGGCTGACCGGGGAAGCTGCAAAGCTTCCAGACCAACCACCCCAAAGGCAGTCCCAGGCTACCCCGTCAACTGTAGCATTACCAGGGGTTATTAGTCGACTCTAGAGGTGTGAGTCTTGTCACAATTTAAGAGGGTCCCGCATCGTTGACTGTGGGTAGCGCCCATACAGTCAGGCAGCAGGAGATTTCTTATCGTGGGAGCCTGCAGTCAGGTTTAGAAGCTTAGTATAGCCAAGTAGATTTGCCTATGGACTGCGTAGCTTGTATAGACGAAATGACCGCTGGGCCAGTGAGTCCCAATGGATATTATCTCTACGGTGGGCATGTCGGTCAGCCAGTAATATGCTACCGATAGGAAAGAGTTTTCGCTCATCCAGATGTAGTTGGAGAGACATTACCGGAAGCACTTCCTATTTGTGGAGATAGTTAATATCTGAGCGGTCCGACTGCCTCCGAGTGTTAGCTCACTCTAGGCGGGGGAGTTGGCCAGCCCTCAACTGAGCAGGGTGCTCGCGAAAGGTCACAATGGTTGACCAGTGTCCTCTGGCTTTACATTATTTGACTTAACCAAAGCGTGAGACACCCTATTCTGATAACCCACGATCCTCGAGAGAACTTATCGACTGAACCTTTCAGGCTTAACGATATTAAGTTATACCACTTGATTCTACATTGAATTATATTTATTTTTATTTTGATCCTTGTACTTTGAGTTTTCGGTGAGGTCGCAATCTTAGGATCCGTTTTCCTACAGTGTGCCCCCGTTACACCAGCTGTGGCGCATGGGTACTGGACGCATAGGACGCACAGAACGCAGAGTCCAGGCCAGGAGAGTCAGGACGCAACACTACTGTATCTGATGCAGGCCATCCTTTTGCTGATGTAGCCTGGGACTGGCTTTGGGGTGGTTGTCCTGGAAGCCTTGCAGCTTCCCCAGTCAGCCCCAAGCCCTCTACTGTTAACCATACAACTACCCCGAAGTCAAAGTATGCCCGTAGGTGGTTCCCAGGTTTTATCCAGGTGGCGCCCCAGGAGGCAGTCACCCTTACACCCCTTATATATCCTGCCAACAGCTTCTGGTCGGTTGGACGGCCACAACTCATAGGGTGTTGGGGAGTGTTCCTATGGATCTCACTTTACTAGGAAGAACACAACTATACAGCCGTACCGTGCTGTCGCGCCGTACCAACGCTGGGGCTGGAGGGAAGTGTTAGGAATATTCCTTGAAAGTCACATGATGTTCGGACCACTCCTGCTCTGTCAGTAGTCCATGTCGTACCATACGAAGCAGCCATATACACATCTAAGACCCCCACCATAGTTGGATAACTTTCACCTAAGTCCGCAGATGACTTTGTGGGTCAAGATAGGGTAACTGGGTCCCCAAGGTAGGGTAATCATGTTTCCAAGGTAGGGGAACTTCACTCTCTTATGCTTTTAATTTCTTCGGGAGTCCCTGCCACCACAAATAATGTTGCCCCGGAGACCTGTGGAACGTTTACTATGTGTCCTTGGCTTTATGTGAACATACCCGGCGAAGGTTCCCCTGCTTAGTAGGGTAACTTTGCCCTACATAGGTTACCCTGTCTAACTCTATGTCACAAAGTCACTTTGTAGACACTTGTACAAACTCTTGTTTACCGGTAGTATACTAAGTATACGGCCTATCCTCAATATAGTTACCACACGGTATACCAAAAGGGCTTGAGTGCAGCCCACTGTAGCTACCTATCTGTAGGGTCCTTACACCACTTCCCTCTTCTCTTATATCTGTCCATAGATATTAGGGTCGTCTTTTCTTTCCACGCATAGGCGCATTAACAACCCTATAGTCTCTAGATTTCGATTGATACCTGGCGTGGAAGTTTACCAAGGTCTGCATTGCCGTACCTTCCAACTTCTCGAACGGTTCCCAGGAACTTTCCTCTGGTCCATACCCTTCTCAAGTAACCAAATATTGCACAAAGCGGTGAGGAAACTTTGACTTAGGATTTCCATACCATCAACTGTCTATGACCACAGTGACAAGATAACTGAGCTTACTATCTACAATGTCTGGTGCTGGCATCGCCAACTGTAGTCTTCCTATAGGATCCTCGCTGTAAGGCTCCAACAACCTGACATTGAACACTGGATGGATTGGCCATCGGGCAGGCAATCCTAACTCATAGGCTCTGGATCCAATTTTCCGCTTGACGACAAATGGCCCAAACATTTTATTGTCCGGCTTTCCCATAGGCCTCTTTGTGCGAATGTTTTTTCTGTTCAATCCTACGCGGTCTGCTTTCTTTGCCCTGTCCTGGCTGACATCCTCTAGTCTGACATATTCAGGAAAAGGTTGTCTTTTTTGATCATGCCATTTCCTTTGTCTTTCTCGTGCCCGTTGTAATGTCTCTCGGATCTCTTGCCATATTTCTTCCCAATGCTTCACTACGAGCTCACTGGCTGGGTGTATCTCTTGATTATCTGATACCTTCCCCGACCATTGTGTCTGAGGAGTGAATCCGTAATTGATTTCAAAAGGACTAGTCTTAGCGGATTCTGATAGGGAAATGTTATAGGCATGCTCCGCAAAAGGGAGTAGTGACACCCAATCATCCTGGTGATACGAACAGTAACTACGTAAGTAATGTTCCAGTGTCTGGTTGACCCATTCAGTTTGCACATCAGTTTCGGGATGGAATGCTATGGAAACATTGAACTTGACTTGCATTAGTTGCATTAAGCTCATCCCGAACTTGGATGTAAACCGTGTAACCCGGTCAGAGATAATGGATTCTGGGAGCCCATGAAGGCACCAGATTTCCTTCACAAAGATTAGAGCCAGTTCCTTGATGTCCTCTTCTGTCTTGAGTGGAATGAAATGTGCCATCTTTGAGAACCTGTCCACGATGAGCCATATGATCGTATACTCTTCAGATTTGGGTAGCCCCACAATGAGGTCCATGGATATGGAGGTCGACCATCTCATAGGAACATCTATAGGCTCCAATAGCCCTTACTTCTTGTGCCAGATGACTTTGTTATGGTGACATATGTCCCATGAGCGAATATATTCTGTGATCTGTTCATCCATCTTTGGCCAGTAGAAGTTTGCCCTAAGCCTACCAATCAGCTTGTTGGTTCCGAAGTGTCCGGCCATGGGTGAATCATGTTCAGCTTCCATGATTATTTGCTTCAAGGCCTCGTCCTTGGAGATGTACCACCTGTTTTTATAACAGAGTAAATGCTTTATAATACGTAGACTTGTATCAACATTCATCTGGGACTTGAGTACAGACTTGAACGTATCCAAGTAGGTTTGGTCTTGGTCGCCTGCCTCGAGTAGAGCTGCCCTAAATGTGGACTGTAGCCGAAACCCTTGGCAGGACTGAACACACCTGTGGTCGCAAGATGTCCCACTCCTGACCACCATACTGATGCACAGGGAAAAAGGTTTACGGATCAGAATTACTCCCTCCTTCAGGGTGGTAGTCCCTATGCCTAGACAATGCATCGGTCTTGTCATTTAGCCTTCCCTCATGGTAAACCACCATGTATTCCCATTTGCGAAATGCAGCAACTATAGCTGTCATTTTCTTATCGTGAATATCATAATTTACTACAGGAGGGGCGAACTTCAGGCTATGAAAGGCTACTGGGTGTCATTGCTGGTCTTCATATAGCTGCGATAAAACGGCTCCCATGGCAAAGTCACTAGCATTGGTTTCGAACTTCGTTGAACGAGTTTGATCAAAGTGAGTCAATATTGGACCTGTTGTGAAAGCTCTCTTGAGCTCATCAAAGGCCGCTTGACAAGCATTGGTCCAATTCCACTTGATGCCCTGCTTAGGTCATTTAAAGGTTTGTCTAACCTACTAAATCCCTTAATGAACTGACAGTAAACATTGGCAAAGCCAATAAAGCTTTGCACATGAACCACCTTTTGTGGGGGTAACTACACCGTAAGCGCCTCAACCTTCTTGGTTGTCATTGATATTCCATGGTCAGAGATCCTGTATCCAAGGAATTCTACTTCTCTTGCATGGAAGGTTGCCTTTTTTATGCTGACACAGAGGCCTGGCTTCCGCAGCCTGTCCATTACTTTCCTTACCATAGCAACAGGGTCTTCTATGGTCTCAGAATAGATTAGGATGTCATCCATATAGCGGATGACCCCTACATCTAACATGTCACGGAATACATCATTGATCCTTCCTTGAAAGGTTGATGGTGGGATACAAAGTCCAAAAGCAATAAGAGTATATTTGTATAAGCCATACCGACTTTTGAAAGGCGTCTTCGATTCTTCTCCTTCCGCAATGCGGATGAGGTAATAGCCATCCTTCAGGTCCAATTTGGTAAACACCGTGGCTTGCCCGAGCCTAATACGTAGCTTGTTCATAAAGGCCAATGGATACTAATTCTTAATAGTAATCTTATTTAACCCTTGGTAATCAACACATAACCGCAGTGTTCCATCAGGCTTCGGAACAAACAGGATGGGAGCACCTATCGGAGAGGATCACCTCCGGATCTTGCCGGACTATTCCAGCTCCTTGATATACTCCTTTAATACATGTAGCTCTCTAAGAGTGAGCGGGTATATGTGGTTTTTAGCCAAGGCAGAGCCTGGTACCAAGTCAATGCGGTCGTCATACTCGGTATGCTTTGGCAAGCCATTGATCTTTTCTTCGCTGAATATCTCAGCATAATCCTGTTATTCTAGCAGTACCTTAAGACTTATGTCTTCTCCATTTTCACCAGTCCAAAGGCGCATTGCACATACAAAAATGTTGTTAGCATCCTTAGCTAAGCGTTCTTCGCAGGTAATAAACTGGATGCGACTCTTGCTTCGGAGACAATGGGTCCTACAATAGTCTTAGCGCCACATTAGACTTCCGGTTTCGCAGTTGATATCTGGGTTGTGGTCCTTCAACCACACCATCCGCAGATTACCGTCCACGTGTCCTGCAGGCATAACCGCAAGCTCAAATCTCATCTTATTGGTATGGTCTCCAATTGACATCTCAACAGTCTTCATATAGTGGAGCACTAAGCCAGGGATGTGATTCCCGCTTGCATCAGAAATCGGTATCAGAGTCTCCTGACGTATACATAGTAGTTGGGCATTGCTAACCCAAGCGCTACTTAATACTGCGCCTGTAGCGCCACTATCCCATAATACAAGAGCCTTCTCGCTCTGTTTCTTCCCAGTGTGGCTCCAGTCGAGCCTTACATTCACATGTGTAGACCTAGTGTGTGGCGGTGGGCCCGGAAGCCTCAACCGATTAGCGGGTCTCTTCTCACTAAACATTGTTGGTTAGTATCAGGTATATGGTCGCGTTTTCTAGGGATTCAGCTCAATGTCTCTTGCCTTCTGACACAGGAGAGGCCACAGCGGGTCGTGAGCCTGAGTAGTTATCAAATGGGTACAATTACGGGATTTCAAATAGCTTGGGGGTTTACTATCACTCCAGCATGATTTGGTGTCCTTAACCCTTCTTAGGTAAACTTGCAGCATAACTTCAATTGCTAAGCCAAGTCCAGCTTGACGAAATCAAAACGATAACCCTTATAACTTCGAAACCTAAGCCCAACACCATTTCCTTCCTTATGAAAATAAAGCAAACTTTCGCAAAATCACATAAGAAATGAAATCAACATAAACACCAAAGCAAGAGCCGTAACGATTTTCCAAACCTCTGAAAGAAAACCAATCCACGCAGTCATTCCTGTAGTCCATGTTGGTTTCAGCTTGTAGGTTCTTTGAGGGAGGAACACACTGTCCACATCTTCCATCTTTGTCCTTAATGCCATCAGGACTTTGATCCGGAGTCCGTGCTTTTGTAATACCAGAGGATAGAGGTGGGGACTTACCTAGTCCGATGCATCCATATCCACTTCTGGTATTTGCGCAGCAGATCCGTGAATCTCTGCCTATACTCATTTAACGGCCGGGAGAGGAGCCTTAATGCGTCTTGCCTTTGGAATCGGAGCACGTTCCTGATGCCCCACCTCATTAACGGTCCGCTTACGATTAAGCTTAGCCGAGGTGACAACCGGAGCGGCAGCAGGACATTTGCGCCAGAAGTGATACAGATCTCCACAGCATGAGCCTTCATTCAACCCTTGATGACAATCGATCAGAGTTTGCGCTATATCTTTATGCGCTTTTGCAGGCTCTGATTCTGGCGGTCGGATCGACCATGGCGCTTGGTTGATAGGTTTGGGATTGCGAGGGCCTGAACCTTTTTCCTCATTCCTCTACTTCTTAGTGGAGGTATGCCTATCGTCGGTCTTGTCACGATGAGAGGAGTCCTTTGCTTCGACAACCGTCTGGTTGAAAGAAGCGCCATCTGCTAACTGGTGACCTGTATGTCGCAGAGGGTTTAGGTAGTCAAAATAGTCTTCGGGGTGTGTAGTCTTCAGAGCCAACGCATTACGGAGATCTGTTGTCATCCCCACGCGAGTCCTATCTTTCACATAGTCCCCACCATATTTCAATTCCTTTCCCAGCCAGATTAGTTCATCTACTAACAGATCCATCTTTCTTGGCTGCATGGGTAACCCATTCCACTCTCGAAGAGGATGATCTCGATCCGTGTGCCCACCAATACTGGATACCAACTGCTTGCGAAAGCCTGGTCATGTTCGAAGAACATTATTTGTGTGAAACGGCCTCTTATCACGGATGGCTGCATCCTCATTGATATAGATATTGAGGATATCGTACCATTTTTTGGCTCCGGCAGGAAGGAGGAGAATGACGAGGATAATTATATCCGTCTCTTTCACGAGGCATTCTCGGAAATAGTTTAGCCTAATCTCGACATCTTGTATGAAACGTTGGGTGTCTTTAGGGTCACCATCGAAAGGGCCTACCCCAAGGCGCTCGGGCTTCTGGACTTGTAAGCAGATCCATTGCTATTCCGTTGCCTCTTGCAAAGCTTCAGAAGTCGCCTTAACGGTTTATCATACTTCACCTTCCTTGTATCATCTCAGTGGTCTTTACGCCAACCAAGGATTTTGCGCGGATCAAAAGGTGGGGAGTCGGAGTTGTGACTATTGGAATACGGGTCGGAATCACCCAGGTCTCCTCCACCAGCAACATTACCACCTGTTGGCGGAATTCTACCACTATCTCCTCCGTTACATGCGGTATTTCTACCTCAGGTAGACCTAGGCATATCATACCCACTACACCTCAAACCTTCCTCACTATTATCATCAATTCTATCAGAACGGGGTATTGACATAGTCGAAGATACAGGAGGTCGGTTGGTGGTATTCTCTGGGGGTGGGAATTTCTTATTGAAATTCGCACAATCGTCTAAGGCTATATGCGTTGATGCATCACAATAGGGACAACTGATCTTGATCAACTTAGAAGGTCGTGGCTCAGGCCTTGGAGGAAGTACAACAGGTTCTCCCTCACTTCATAGACCAGGTACCTGATGAGTCCAAGTGAGTTCACTTCCCTCTCCCTCGATCCTACAAGCAGCAGAACAATAAGCAGTAACTGACTGCCCCGCTGGCCCCGGAAATCTGCCCCATCCAGCATTACCCAAAGGTTTTGCCGGCGCTGGACTGCGGCCGGAGCAAATGCCGTAGGGTTGTGTGGTGTGGCTACCGAAGGAGTTGACGGAATGACTGCATAGGGACTTTTGTCTTTGACTACAATCAGAGGGGTTCTTGGTTCGACTACCAGATGGGCAGCCACCTGGGGATTGGTAGTAGGGGTTGCCGGTTGTTGTGAAACACGACAAAAACTAGTGCTAGTCCTCTATTCTTTGCTAACCTTTCCTCTTGCTCGGCCCTTACCGAGACTGCTAACGGGGACTGGGGTTTGGCCTCACGAACAGAGGGCTTCAGCGACTGCGGTTTCAAACGGGGACAGCCGTGATGCTGTGCGTACCAGCTGCTGTTGCTGGTCCCTAAACTGCTGGTATTGGGCATCTAGCTGCATTTGCTGTAGCACGTTTTGCGATGCAAGTTCTGTTAGAAAGGACTCATATCTTGCATCAACAATATACTTTGTCAGTTCCACCGCATAGTGAACAGTCCTTGCACTAAAGACAGCAGAGGAACGGCTCTCATTACGATATTATTTTCAAGGTCAATGTCAAAGTGGTAGGGTCGGGCTTGTTTGAGGGCTGCTACTCGTCCCTGTAACATATGTACCAACATGAGTTGCTGACGGAACGCCATCTCCTGATGCCACATCTATTCCTTAGCACTTTTGACCATTTCCTGTCGGAACATTAACTGTTGCACCACGACGAAATTATCAAGCTGGCATTGGGCCTCTTGGAACCGCTTGCCCACTTCCTTCAGAAGATAGGGCTGGAATATATCCTGCACGAAAGGACTGAAACATCCCATTGTTCCTCTTCTGTTCTGGCACTCTCTGCCTCACAGGGTTATCTCAGGTCATGCTAGCTGGGAGACCACATGGGTCCTCGATAACCATTCCCACTAGCTCTCCTTCAATAAGAGTGGGTTCCTATTCCAACAAACCTGCAACCGGTATCTATCCCAATCCTGTCAAGTCTGGACAACCATTGAGTATGGAAAGGTCTTGAAACAGCTGGGCGGCGCATTGATTGGAACCGGAACGGCGCATGGCCACTGAGGTAGACATGGTTATTTCCACGTGATGCTTCTTGTACCAGACAAGCGACTCGTATTCAAGCAATGTCAATACTAGGCGTCTGCAATCAACAATTCACAGAAGTGAGTTAAGCGAGTGCGCTTAACGATATACTGTAACGGGGGCACTCTGTAGGACGATGGATCCTAAGATTGTGACCGCACCGAGGACTCAAAGTAGAAGGTTGGATCAAAGTAAAGATAAAATATCTCCAAGTAGAATTAAGCGGTAAAACTTAATATCGCTAAGTCTGAAAGCTTCACTTGATAAGTTCTTTCGAGGATCGTTTGTTATCAGAATAGGGTCTCTCTCACTTTAATTAAGTAGAATAATGTAAAGCCAGAGAATACTCGTCAACCGTTCTGACCTTTCGCGAGCACCGTGCACAGCTCAGGGCTGTCCACTTCATCAGCCTAGAGTGAGCTGACACGCAGAGGCCGGCGGACCGCTTGGATACTGACTATCTCCACAAATAGGAAGTTCTCCGGGTGATGTCTCTCCAACTAGATCTGCACGAGTGAAAACTCTTTCCTATGGGTACTATGTCATTGGCCGACTGACATACCCACCGTAGAGATATTATCCATAGGGACTCACTGGCCCAGCGGTGATTTCGTCTATACAAGCTACGCAGTCAGTGGGCAAATCTACTTGGCGCTACTAAGCTTCTAAATCTGACTGCCTGCTCCCACGATAAGAAATCTCTGGCTGCTTGACTCCATGGGCACTACCCACAGCCAACCATGCGGGACCCTCATAAATCGTAAGAAGACTCACCCCTGAAGAGTCCACAAATAACCCATTGTAATGCTACAGTTCACGAGGTAGCCTGGGACTGGCTTTGGGGTGGTTGTCCTGGAAGCCATTTGTAACGAGCCTACAGATAGCTAGCTACAGTGGACTAGACTCAAGCCCATATGGTATAATGTGTGGTAACCACATTGAGGATAGGCCAGTATACTGAGTATACTACGCATAGACCTGAGTTGGTACAAGTGTCTACAAGGTAATAGTGTAGCATAGTAGATAGGTCACGTGACTTCTGTTGAAGGTCACATGTTCAACTTGCAATGGCGGCAGAGTTATTTATTATGTATGTTACACGAAGGTTTATAAGGCGAAACATTCAAGAGCCATAGAGTAGCATACAAACAAAGTACTAACAAAGTTATCTGTGGACTTAGGGGAAAGTTATCCCACTATAGTGGAGCTCTTAGATGTTTATGGGGCAGCGGCGTATGGTACGAAACAGACTACTGACGGAGCAGAAGTGGTCTGAACCTCCTGTAATTTTGGGGATATTCCTATCCCCCTGTGCGGTGCCAGAGTCGGTACGGCGCGACTGCACTTTACGGCCGCGTAGTTGTGTGCTTCCTAGTAAAGTGTGATCCCTAGGACCGCACGCACAACACCCTATGAGTTGTGGCCGTCCAACCGACCAGAAGCTGTTGGCAGGATATATAAGGGGCGTGAGGGTGACTGCCTCCTGGCTGCCTTCGTGGCGGTCATACGTCTCTCCCCCCCAGGAATTGGCCTCCCCCCGTACCTCTGTCACAGACTTGACTCCTCCCTCTTCTTTCCCATCCTCAGCTATGGCGCGGACGCCTTTTTTCCAACGGTCCACATGACCAGGAAGCTCTCCGTGTTCTGGCACAAGGTCCAGAGATGGACGACCAACTGCTTCATGTGCACCTTCATTGACATCCTGGCCATCGAGGCCTGCCTCCCGCCACTCGATCTCCTCCTCACGTACAAACGCCGGCTAGCTCACCTTAGGATCCTCTGCTCCCCGACAGAGATCAACCCCGCAGCCGCGAGGCTCCCCCCCTCGGTGCAGACTCCTTCCCTTCACCGCCACTCTCCAGACCTCAGGGCCCTAAGTGCGAGGAATGCAGGTAGCCACCTGCCCCTCCCTTGGACCCAGCCCAGACCTCCCTCCAAGAACAGGGCCCACCTCCCCCTCGACGCTCTCCCCCACTCGATGCTTTTCCTTCTGGGCCAGGACGGGCTTGACGCCCTCCCAGTCACCACTCAGCACCTCCTTAGCGACTTCTATCCCGAGCCCCCCCCGGGCCGCTTCTACCCACAGCTCAAGCTTAAGTGCAAAAACCTCCTCATGGAAGAATGGGACAAGGCCGCTCCAGACCCGGCCAGGTACCCGTTCAGCCCCTCGCTGAAGCCCCACCCGTTCATGGGCCTCGACAGGTTTACTGCGGGCCGCCTTCACCAGATGAGATCTGGGAAAAGCTACCTCCGCGCCCACCCCTCCTGGGACAGCGAAGTCCCCACCACGTGCCCCAGTTGTTTGACCTCCCCGGAGACGTTCGAGCACGCTATCCTCCGATGCCTGGCTAAGGAGCCTGCCAGGACCCGCCACCTTCAGGAGGTCTTGGACGTCGCCCCGGACGCCCCAGTATGGTCCTCGGCTGCCCTCTTGGGCGCCCTCGCCCGCTACATTAGGTCTACAGCTACAGCCTACCCGCCAGGCATGTTTTCGCGCCCGTCGTCCTCTACTTCCTCAGTTTCTGTCTGCTCATCTGATGTAGTTTCTTTTGGGTACTTTATGTCGTCTCAAGAAAGCTAGGTTTACAGTTTTGTTTTTCATACTTTCCGCTGGTTTAAGGAGGGTTTCCTTTGATTTACTTGGTGTAATTTCACGCCCGCATGTGGGCCTGGGACCGGTACGGACCCCAGTTGAAGAGTTTTTTGTGCCTGATGTTTCCTTTGTTAGTTCGTTTTGGTTTTTGGGTTTTGTTTTCGCCATAGCTAGCCCTCCATGCGATTTCTTCTACCTTAACAACGAATATATGATATAAAAAAAAAAGAAAAAAAGGGTGACTGCCTCCTGGGGTGCCACCTGAATAACACGTGAGAACCACCTACGGGCATACTTTGACCTCCGGGTAGTTGTATGGTTAACAGTAGATGATGAAACTAATGGAAAGCACGCAAGATGAACAAAACGAAAAAAGCGATCACGACGGACAGTAAGGGGAGTGATCAAGTGAGGGAGAAGCGGTAGACTAGATGGCTGCTCTCTCACTAGCTGCGGACAAGCCTGGAGATATATCTCTCCATCTAACTAACAATGACAAGGCACTCCCGAAACTCAACGCAATCTAAAGAAACACACACAGCTAACTAAACCTGATCCTGAATGATCACAAACAATCTATCCGCATCCAAATACTGCAACCCATGATCCTAAAGCCTCTGCCGTACTGCTGGTGTGCCCTCTCTTGTATATCTAGTGACAAAGGGTGTGCAAGAAACCATAAACCAAATATCCGATACCTCATACCCGACGGCCAAACACATCAACAAACCCACAAAGGAAATATCCTATGCCTAGCGGCATAGGATGTGGAAACAACAACCTACAGGAAAATACCTAACCGCAAAACCCTCTAACCGCATGCCCTATAGGCAATCCAACACTCCCCCTGCCTATAGCGCATGCCCAAAACATAACCAAACTCAGCACATTGTCTCCCCCTGCCTGACCATTCCAATCAACTCCAAAAAACGCCTATGACCATCCCCGCTAAAGCCTTTGTAATCCCATCTGCTACCATCTGACCGGTTTCACAATAGCGTAATCCAACCTCCCCACTAGCCACTCTATCCCGAATACCATGATACTTGACCCCAATTGACTTATGACTCGTTTTGATATGCCCATCACCGATATTCGCAATGCAACCCTGATTGTCGCAATAGAGGATTGTCGTAAACTTTGGAGGGGTTACATCCAAGTAGGCGGAATGAGTCTTGTCCACAACCTGCGAAGGATGTAGACGAGGCTCTCCAATAAGATGCTCAAAGCCAATTTCAGTAAGTAGGCCACGCATCCACTCCAGTTGTGAAACCGCATGTGCGCAAGCAACATACTCAGCTCCCGCTGTCCACTGTGAACAAGTGGGTTGGCGTGTCGACCGCCAAGATACTATCCCCTTAGTTCCTAGTCGTGCAGCATACCCACTGGTAGACTTGAGTGTTACCGGATCCCCACCCAAGTCTGAATCCGCATATCCGACAAGCTCCCCTGCTCTAAACTGAGCACCGTTAAAGCCCTCTAGCTGGGTAAGGTCTCCTCCGAATGTAAGACCCAGGTCCAGGGTACCTCGTAGATAGCGAAAGACCCTTTTTACACCAGCCCAATGTCTCTCTGACGGATCATGTGAGAAACGTGCCAAAACACCAACTGTGTACGCAAGATCCGGCTGAGTAGTAGTTGTAGCATACATCAAAGACCCAACAGCCTCTTGATAGAGCTGGCGGTTGCAGGATGTATCTTCCGGTCCGTAAGGGAATAAACTAAACCCCTTCTCCAATGGTGAAGCAACTGAGTGGCTTTCTTGGAAACCGAATCACTCCAAAATAGACTCCAAGTATGACCTTTGACTTATAGTTATCGTTCGCATAGCACGGTGCCGCTTAATCTTTAACCCGATATATCTTGACAGGTCCCCAGACTCCGTTACTTTGAAGTGTCCACAAACGCGTGACTTGACTTGATGGAGAAGCTTGGAGGAACTGCTGGCGAGAAGAAAATCATCAACAAAAAGAACAATGACCATGAGCAAGCTGCCAGAACGATAATAAAGTAATCCGGGGTCAAAGGAAGTTGCCACAAATTCTAGACCAGACAGATAATTCGTAACCGTCTTATACCACTGCCGAGGAGACTGCTTCAAGCCATAAATACTGTTCTTCAAAAGAACTGCCCAGACTGACGATTTTTCTCCGCCTGCTCCTTGACTCTTTCCAAAATAACCTCCCCTTTCGTAAAATCAAAATCAACTCCCTGGGGCATACGCAAGTATACCTCATATCCTTCTTCAAGCGGACTTCCCAAAAATGCACTACACACATCCAAGGATTCTGCCTCAAAATCAAATCCTGCTATGATAGTCAAAACTAGGTTGACGGTTTCATGCCGTGCAACGGGTGCATAGGTATCAGCGTAGTCAATGCCATAAACCTGACGATTCCCAAGAGCAACCAAGCGACTCTTAAGCTTGTCGAGCTCCCCCGACGAGGTTGTTTTTACCCGGTAGACCCACTTGCTACCAATTGCCTTCCTCTCAGGAGGAATTTCGACAATGCGGCCTAAGGAATTCGCATTCATAGCGCTAATCTCCTTTTGCCTTGAGGCAAGCCATTCCCCCCGCTCCGCTGACTGTAATGCTTGTTGATAGGTTTTTTGCTCGAAGACAACTTGTGTGAAAAATCCACATGCTTGGCCGGACTGGCGGGACCGTGTCTGCCGAGGTTGACCAATATCTGGTACCTGATACCCATCGGACTTCTCCAATGCCTGCATCTCTTTCACCCCAATAGCAGCGGAGGATTTTGTGTGCTTCTGTGGTGGAGTCAGTGGGGCATCATCGGCTGGTACTGCGATAACTAGGTTCGGATCTTCCTCCTCATCTGAATCTGGAAGTCTCCCATAAGATTGAAAGTGTGGATGGACTATCTCGGGACCTGGTGAGGAAATAATCTCTTCCTCTTCAACGACATCTTTTTTCTTCTCTGTAAACTGTTCGAACTCATGAGAAAAGGCAGAAGGCCTACTTCCAGTTCCACAATCTCCTTCCATAGACAGCCCAAAGTGTTCCCATTTCTCGCCTTCACGAAAGATGACATCCCGGGTAGAGAACATACGCTTTGTTTGAGGATTGTATACCTTGTACTGCTTCTCTGTCAAGCAATACCCCATAAAAACATATTTCTCACTGCGTCCATCTAACTTCTTGGTCTTTTCCGCCGGTACATGAACCATAGCCACACAGCCCCAAACCCGGAGATAACCCAAATCCGGAACCTTACCAAACCATCCCTCAAATGGGGTATGAAAGCTTCGCTTTAGGTCTTCCAGGCCACGGGTAGGAGTCCGATTCTTGAGGTACGTAGCTGCCACCACAGCCTCAGCCCAGAATGAATCCGGCAATCCCGACCAAGACATCAGGCTTCTTACACGTTCCATGATCGTGCGATTACCCCTCTCACTAACCCCATTTGACTGCCGCGTATAGGGTGTGGTAACCTGGGCCTCAATTCCTTGCCGACGAAGATATTGGGTAAACTCCTTGGACGTGTATTCACCACCGCCGTCCGTTCGTAGTTTCGAGATAAAGAGAGGAAGATTGGACGGAGTAGAATCAGCTTGATCAGCTGCTCTCACAGTCCAATGTTTGACCACCGCTGCTTCGTAATCCTGGAAGGCTGTCAAAGCTCCTGATTTCTTCTTCAAGAAATAGATGATAGTGAAGTTTGTGAAATCATCGATAAAGATGATATAATAACGACTACTGGCGAGGGAGGAGGTAGGAATACGGCCGGACAAGTCTGAGTGAACTAACTCTAGCGGGCGGGTAGAGCGGGAGGTTAACGGAAGTGGTGTAAACGGCTTGCGATTCTGCTTTCCATATAAGCAGTCAACGCAATCACAATCTCCGGTGAGGTGAGTCGGCATTCCCAAACACCACTTGGTAAGCCCCTTGGTAGCCGCAGGCCCTGGATGCGCGAGCCTTAGTGCCACAAGAGGAACGAAGTCGAAACTGAGACGAGATACGTGGTAGGAAAATAGGGCTTTTGGACCGTACTTGTCGACAGGTTTGGATTTGCAAGCAAGAGTGGATAAAGATGGTCAACCTCCGGAGCAAGCCCCACAACCCTACCATCAGGGCCAAACTCCGGTAGGTAAAACCCGTAGTTCTTTACATGATCGATATGAATTCCCACCTTCCCAAGTTGCGCATGGGAAATCAGGGTCGTTCCGAGGGAGGGGACATGTAGAACGTTTCGAACGGTTGCCAGAATAACTACTCCAAACACCGTTAAATTCAAGCTAATAATCCCAACTCCCTCCGCTTGTACCAAACGATTATCTGCCACTTCAACCTGACACTCGCCTTTTTCCATCTTTCTATACTCCGTAAACAACGACTTATCCCAAGTCATATGACGTGAACACTCCGTATCAATAAAACAACTAGATCCACCTCTTGAACCCTGAACTGTACCCCCACTACCAGTAACCACTCGTCCCAGCCATGCTGTAGCTCCGGAATTATGCACTACCGCCGAACTCCCAGCCTCGTGCCTTGTAGAACCCTCCTCCTGCTGATTCCTATATTCTTGTGTACCCGGTTTCTGACGATAGGCTCCCCCTCCAAACCTCTGACAATTTGCCTGCCGATTCCCCCTCTTACCACAATTGAAACAAACCATTTTCGCATCCCTTGAATCTCGTTTCTCTTCCTTTTTCTCTCTTCTCCCCCCGTTACCATATCCACCTCTCAGGTTACGGCTGACGGAAACTCTGCGCTGGTTGAGGAAATAGTTCTTTTTGGTAGGAGCTCCGTTAACGAACAGGGCGGCATCAGCAGGAATCGCAAGCGCTTTCTGTACATCGGCTTCATACTCCTTCAACTGTCTTTTCATATCGGCGTAGGTATAATCAACTTTACCTCTGATAACGGTCTAAACCGGATTTCACTCATCTGGGACTCCGTCCATCGCTACTATGATCTTCTCTTCCTCAGAGACAGGTGTTCCCTGAACAACCGCAAGATCGGCACATAATGCCTCAATCTGAAGAAAGTAGCCCTTTACACTACCGTACTCCTTCAGGGAAATCCGAGCCAACTGGCCTCGAATGTTCCTTCCGCCTTCCTTGACTAAGTCTTTGTACTTTGTCCGTATCATTTCCCACAAGACAGCGGGATCATCGATGGACATGTATTCGAGGAGTAGCTCCTCCGAAATTCCGAGACGAATCGTACCGGTCGCTCGATCGTAGCGGGTCCAGTAACATCGAATTTTGCCTTCCATAGTGTGCTTAGTAGTAGCGCTCTCTGAATCAGCTGGGTCTCCTGGTTTAACTTCCTCTTTGGAAACGATCCGCCAAACACTATCTCTCTGAAGTGTTGACTTCATCTGGATCGACCAGCCATGATAGTTGCTTTCGGTAAGCTTCACGAACGCAATCGTGGACGACGTCATCGTACCCGCTTCCATCAGGCCATGAAAGTAATATCGTATCGATCAGTTAGAAGCGAGGGCTCATAACCTGATGAAACTAATGGAAAGCATGGAAGATGAACAAAACGAAAAACCGATCACGAAGGACAGTAAGGGGAGCGATCAAGTGAGGGAGAAGCGCTAGACTAGATTGCTGCTCTCTCGCTAGCTGCAGACAAGCCTGGAGATACATCTCTCCATCTAACTAACACTGACAAGGCATCCCGAAACTCAACGCAATCTAAAGAAACACACGCAGCTAACCAAACCTGATCCTGAATAATCACAAACAATCTATCCGCATCCCAATACCGCAACTCATGATCCTAAAGCCTCTGCCGTACTGCTGGTGTGCCCTCTCCCGTATATCTAGTGACAAAGGGTGTGAAAGAAACCATAAACCAAATATCCGATACCTCATACCCGACGGCCAAACACATCA
>Ga0307509_10002354_pt1 | contig 30764 bp, 26 predicted proteins | sample 10_EM_MG_FD_202245 | JGI IMG/M metagenome (GOLD analysis project Ga0307509, IMG submission 202245) | Populus trichocarpa ectomycorrhiza microbial communities from riparian zone in the Pacific Northwest, United States - 10_EM | ecosystem: Host-associated > Plants > Roots > Unclassified | place...
AATATGCATGGGACGAACGTGGGGGGGGAAAGAGCGGGGCACGGTAACGCAGGATTTAACCGAGGTTTATGAGGGTATGGATGACCCATACATCAACTGGAGTTTGATAATTTTGCCCCCCATCCCACACATGCCTCATGAGGTATAGGGGGCAAATGTGTACTTTTGCTGATGTCCTTGGTGCTATGCAACCGTAGGTTCCTTCTGGTACTGGTACCTCTAAGCCAATTTTCACTAGTACTCGGCTGCTGGCTGGGATAGGTATATCTTCAATGCTGTAGAGGTCTTGTCCTGCTGCAAGCTTTGATCCTTTGGTTTGGATTCCTGCTTTCTCATCCAGCCTTTGAATCCGAATACTCATTTCCTTTTCCACATGAGGCAATTCCTGTTGGAGCTGTTCGGAATCTGTGCCCCACACAATGGCGATTTAGAATTTTCTGAAGAGCTGACATTTTAAAATTTGTTGTTCGAGATGCGTAGCTCCCTCTTCAGTACAGTACTCTGGCCCCCTGCTTAAAGTGTCGGGCTTGCCTCCTTTGGTGCCTCGTCGGTGGATAATTTTAAAGTTGAAGCCTCACAATTTCTGTGTCCATTGAATTTGTCTATGCATCCAGGCTTTGTTGTAAGGAAATATTGTAGGTTCTGATAATCGGTATAGACGGTTATTGGTTTTTCCGTTCCTTCTAAGTAATGTTTCCATTCCATGAAGGGAACGAGGATAGCCAATAATTCTTTGTCATGGATGTCGTAGCTGCGCTCAGCTGGGCTAAGTTTTCAGGAATGCAAGGCAACAGTGTGAAGTCGTTTTCTATGAAACTGCCACAAGATGCATTCTGGAGGGTAATCACTGGCATCTGTTTCCACAACTGTGTCGAGTCCTGGATAGAAATGACATAGAATTGGTGCTGATATGAAGCTGCGTTTGAGGTCATCGAATGCCACTTGTTGTTCTTTTCCCCAAAAGCATTTCTTGGGGTCTCCTTTTAACAGATTGGTTATCGGAGCACAGATAGCTGAGAAGTTCTTGATGAATCGTCGGTAAAAGTTGGCAAACCCGATAAAAATCTGAATATCCATAACTGAGGATGGAGTTCTCCAAGCCTTCACAGATTCCATCTTTTTCTCATTCATTGTTACCCCATCCGTTGCTACAACATAAGCCAAAAAGCCTACCTTTTTTACTTGAAACACGCTTTTCTCCAAGGAAATAGCCGTTCAGTATTCGCGGAGCCTTTGCAGAACTTTTCAAACGAGTATAATTCTCACGGTCCCCTGATAAGATACGTGTTGGGATAACTTTGGTGTTCTTTCTTTTGTTACACGGTTGCTATGAGGGATTTCCTTTGTAAGGTTTACGACAAAGTTGTACTGTTCGCTTGGTTACGCGGATATGCGACTCATACTGGGGTATGAGTCGGGCGGCAAAGGCTGTGCTAGGATTCCTTCTATATAGGGGGGGGGGCTTCGCCCCCTATTTCCTTCATTCTTTACGCTACCTGGTATTTCTTTCACGACTCTTGTACTTCAGGATATAACATCTTCTATTCTGATATCCAAGTTCCACACCAAGAACCCACGAACCCTGACCCTGATCTATCGTTCCACGATCAGCCTTGACCTGAGATTGTCATCTCCGAACCCTCACGCTAAACGAGTATTATCGTTTAGGACCTTCCTGTCTTTGTGTGCCTTAGACTAACGTCCAGTGCCAAGACCCCGTTACACAAGGTAGCGTCCAACGAGGATCCAACTCACACAATACCATGTCTCGACGTGTCGAACTTCCGACCGCTGTGTTGACTGCCTTGACCGAATTGTCGGCGGTTACGAATGATGAGTTTGATCAACTACCCAAAGAGCGAATTAGATAACAGCACCGCACTGCGCGCGATCTTGTCACTTCACACAATGGGCTCCCGGTACTCCCTTCCATTTCCCGACAAGGTACCCCTGCACCCCTCGAACAAAACCTGTGCTTCCAGCAGCTGCAACAACGCGTTCAAAACCTAACCAACGAAAGGAAAGCACTTGCCGAAGAACGAGATGCACTTACCGAAGAACGCGATGCGTTACTTACCGAGGGACAAGGACTGCAGGCAAGGTACAGAGCCATTGAGACTGACCTAGAGTGCGACAGAGCCACCATAGTTATCCTTAACACCCGTTGAACAACACGAACATTGCCCTGATAACTGCAACTGCTGTACTTGCAAACGCAGGGGGACCTGCTCCGCCAGCAGGCGAACGACCCCCTAAGCGAGAATCAATCCCCAAGCCACAAGAGTTCGACGGATCCCAAGACCAACTTCGCCCGTTCATCGCACAATTACGTACCAAGTTCCTCGGAGATGCCTACAAGTTTGTGGATGTACAACATTGGTTGGCATATACTGTTGGGTTCCTGAAAGGGAAAGCTTACGAACAAATCCTTCCACTTATTGATGAAGGAAACATTAATATACCTAGTGTGGAAGCCCTGATCACCCTACTCGAAAACGCCTTGGGCGATCCAGATTGGGACCGGACCGCCGAACGGAATCTACAATGTCCACGTCAAAAGAACCGTAACTTCTCTGACTACTTAGCAGATTTCCAACGATATGCGGCCGAGGTATCTTGGAACGCTGCTGCTAAGCGAACCTCATTATACGAAGGATTGAGCGCCGAACTCAAGGACGCTCTACTAACCGTGGACACCCACGACCAACTTGACCAATATATCATATTGCTCAAATGTGTGGATAACAAGATCCGTGCCCGTGCAGCGGAACGTAAGCGGTCATCTTCTACATGGGATCACCTACCACGACCACGACAATAACACCTAAACCGGCTGCCCCTCCTACGACTACCACCACCGCGACAGGTACTCAAGCGGGCCCCATGTACCTTTCGGCTGGACGACGCCGTCTGTCACAAGTGCAACGTGAAGATCGCAGGCGACCCGGCCAATGCTTCTACTGTGGGGGAGCAAACCACATGGCTCGACAATGTCCAAACAGACAAAGTCACCACAGAGCCAACGCTGCTGCCATTCATGCACCTCCGCCAGTGGTTCCTGAAGATTCTCGTTCCGAGTCCGAATACTCGGAAAACTAACTGTCCCATGTACAGTCCAAGGCACTGTCATAGGACAAGAATCGCCTTCTTCGTTACTTTCTTTATCCGGTTTATCTCTTGACGACATGGAGAATAGGGTTGAAGCTAATCATCTGGTAATGGCATGTACGATTGTTGACAACCATAACGAGATTAGATCCCATGCTCTAATAGACTCAGGAGCAACTGGATATGCATTCATCGACAAGGCTTTCGCCGAGCGCCATAACTTTCCTTTGTTTGAACTTAAAGAACCACGACCTTTGACGGTCATCGACGGACGGCCTGTGAGTTCCGGAGCGATTACTCACATCACCAAGATCGGGTTGTCGATTAACAATCACCATGAAATGATTCCTGCTTTTGTTACCACGCTTGGGGGATACCATCTAACACTCGGTATACCCTGGTTAAAACACCACGATGTCAAGATTGACTTTGCCTCTAACTCCCTTACTTTTGAATCTGAATATTTTTGAAGAACTGTGTTAACGACGTTACAATGGCCTATGGAATTGAGGAAGAGTTACCACATTTCCTACGGGCTTATGCTGCACAATGTGCTCACGGACATAAGGTCCTTGACAAGCACGAAGTACTTCAGATACTTCCTAACCTATACCACGAATTCCTTCCATTATTCCTCGAGAAAACAGAAGATCAACTACCACCTCACGGAAGGTTTGATCACGAGATACCACTGCGCCCGGGATTTGTCCCTCCTTTCGGACCAATATATGGTCTTAGCCCCCCTGAGTTATCAGCCTTATACCAATAGCTAGACGAAAATCTGGATAAGAAATTCATCCGCGAATAATCCTCCCCTGCTGCTTCTCCGATTTTGTTTGTTAAGAAAAAGGAAGGTTTTCTACGCTTATCTGTTGACTATAGAGGACTTAACGAGGGAACAATCAAAAACCGTTACCCTTTGCCCTTGGTCAAAGAAACCTTTATGCAACTTTCACGAGCAAAGATATTCACTAAACTGGATATCCGCGGAGCCTACAACTTAATCCACATGAGAGGAGGTGAAGAGTGGAAAACAGCTTTTCGTACACGCTACGGGCTTTTTGAATCCCTCGCCATGCCCTTTGGGCTTACCAATGCCCCCGCTACCTTTCAAGTATACATTAATAACGCGCTACGCCCATTTCTGGATAGGTTTTGTACAGCATACCTTGACGATATCTTGATATACTCTGAAAATGAGGAACAACATATCGAACACGTCAAACAAATCCTGGAAGCATTAACGAAAGCTGGACTCCAGGTAAAACCTCAGAAATACAAATTCCACACCAACAATGTCGAGTATCTTAGTTTCATCATCACGACGGAAGGCCTACGAATGGATTCTGCAAAGATCACCAAGATCATTGAGTGGCCCATCCCTAAGAAATTACGCGATGTCCGCTTCTTCTTAGGATTTGGAAACTTCTACAGACGCTTTATCCAAGAATATTCTCATCTGGCCAGGCCACTAACCCAGCTAACCAAAAAGGGTACACCATTTGTATGGTCGGATCTTTGTCAAGCCGGATTCGAAAGATTGAAGGAAGCCTTTACAACGGCCCCCATCCTGATCCACTTTGATTTTGATAAGGAGATAGTGGTAGAAACCGATGCTTCCGATATCGCCTCTGCCGGTATACTATCCCAACCTGGATCTGACGGGCTTTTGCATCCCATCGCCTTCTTCTCAAAGAAACACACACCAGCCGAATGCAACTACGACATTTACGACAAAGAGTTGATGGCCGTGGTAGGGGCTTTTGAAGAATGGAGGGCTTATCTAGTTGGAAGACCTGTTACAGTACGGTCGGATCATCAGAACCTGCGATACATTACCACAGAAAGACTACTCAATCAACGACAAGCCCGATAGTCAGAATTCCTGTCACAATTCAACTATACGATCGAATTTGTACCTGGTAAAGCACATGGGAAGGCGGATGCATTGACAAGGATGGCGGGACAAACAGAGGAAGAGATATTGGAGGATGAAACGCATAGGACCCAAGTGGTTGTCAAGTCCTAGTCTCAGGGTTTGTCGGCGGATATTCCGCTTCACTTTGGAGCGTCCCCTTTGAATGAACTGTGGACGGAAGCCTATCAAGCTGACCCCCTGCCAAACCAGTTACTCACAATGCTGGAACAAGGGGTATGACATAGCCGCATGATATCCCCAGCCGAATGTACCAAGGATGGTAATCGACTGCGGTATCGAGACTATCTTTATGTTCCCGGTCACGAACCTTTGAAACTGGCTATCATTCGGGAGAATCACAACGCCCCTGCTGCTGGTCACCCTGGCAGATCCAAAACACATGAACTAATTACGCAACGATACCATTGGCCGAGTATGCGAAAAGAGATCTCACGATACGTAGCCAATTGTCATATCTGTCAACGAAGTCAAACGACGCGTCACGCTCCGTTTGGTATTCTTCGACCTCTCTCTATTCCATATCGACCATGGCAAGATATATCAATGGACTTTGTAACCGGCCTGCCTTGGAGTAACGGTAATGATGCGATTTGGGTGGTGGTAGACCTGCTAACCAAGATGTGTCATCTTGTCCCTTGTCGTACAACTATTGATGCACCCTTTCTGGCCGACCTATTCCTGGATAACATCCGGAAACACCATGGGCTACCGCTGACGATTATATCCGATCGAGGACCTCAGTTTGCTGCTGAGTTCTAGGGAACCGTCTGCTGCAGCCTAAAGATTGACCGACGTCTATCTACTGCATTCCATCCTGAAACTGACGGTCAAACAAAACGAGTTAACGGTATCATGGAACAGTACCTACGGTCATATGTGAACTACCAACAGGATGACTGGTGTCAATGGTTACCGATGGCGGAGTTTATGGGAAACAATCATGCATCTGAGACTACCGGCACCTCTCCCTTCTTTGCCAACTATGGCTATGATCCTCATATGGACTTTCTCGATGAACAAACCCTCCCGACTGACGACCCAGAGGCAGGATCTTTTGTTGTCACTATGACAGAACTTCATGCACATCTTAGAACTGAAATGAGTTATGCTCAAGAAAGGCAATAGGAAAACGCTGACCGACATAGAATCCTAGCTCCCTCCTTCCAAATCGGTGATAAAGTGTGGCTGAACGCCAAAAACATTAGGACACGATGACCTTCACGGAAGTTGGACAACAAACGTCATGGACCCTACGAGGTCAAGGCCAGGGTCGGAACACAGGCTTACCGTGTGGAATTGCCGAATACCATGAAGATACATAACGTCTTCCATGTGTCACAATTGGACCTGGCAGCCAACGAGCCACTCGAAGGACAAATAATCCCACCATCTCCACCTGTGGAAGTTGAAGGGGAAGAAGAGTGGCAGGTTCAGCAGGTTTTGGATTCCAAATTCGTCAGGAACCGACTACGATATCTGGTGAAATGGCAAGGCTACGATGGAACGACATAGGAGCCAGCTGAATCGATCAACAAACCAAGAACAGTTGACGAGTTTCACGAACGGTACCCACTTAAACCTGGACCATTACCGGAGGATTTGGAATAGGCCTCAGGGGACTTCGGCCCTGGGGAGGGCCCTGCTCTCACGGTCCCCTGATGAGATACCTGTTGGGATAACTTTGGTGTTCTTTCTTTTGTTACATGGTTGCTATGAGGGATTTCCTTTGTAAGGTTTACGACAAAATTGTAGTATTCCCTTGGTTACGGGGATATGCGACTCATACTGGGGTATGAGTCGGGGGGCAAAGGCTGTGCTAGGATTTCCTTCTATAAAAGGGGGGGGGCTTCGCCCCCTATTGCCCTGATTCTTTACGCTACCTGGTATTTCTTTCACGACTCTTGTACTTCAGAATATAACGTCTTCTATTCTGATATCCAAGTGCCACGCCAAGAACCCATGAACCCTGACCCTGATCTATCGTTACACGATCAGCCTTGACCTGAGATTGTCATCTCTGAACCCTCACGCTAAACGAGTGTTCTCGTTTAGGACCTTCCTGTCGTTGTGTGCCTTGGACTAAGGTCCAGTGCCAAGACCCCGTTACAACGCTCACCTAGGAAGGAAGCGACCCAGGAGACCAGGGAAGGGGGGATGCCGCCTTGCCTGAGGATCCGGGCCAGAGTTGCGTTGTCGACATTGTCAAAGCCAGCCTTGATGTTCAGAAAAAGGGAGGACACCTTCAGGCGCAGTCTCAGCAGGCTGTTTAGGTCGTTCAAGAGTGTGAGTCAGGCATCGTACGTGCTCAGCCCAGGGAGGAAGCCACATTGGTTAGGGTGAATCAGGCCCCTTGAGCGGGCTGCGAGAAGGAGGCGTGCCGCAATTATCCTCTCCAGGACTTTCGAGACATGTCGGAAGAGGATTATAATTGTAACCAGTACAGGTACTATGGTTACTGATGGATTTTGTTTAGGATTAGTTTGGTTTCAGGATCCGAGCCTTGTGGCTGTAGTCTTGTTATGTATGCCGGAGGCATCGGTTGATCCCTAGTTTGTTTTATGTTTGGTTTCGGGATAGGAGGTTGTACCTCTCCCTGATTGTGTTTCGGAAGTATCATTTGATACTCCGGTTGTTTGAAGTTTTGTTTCAAGGGATCGTTTGATACCTTGAATGTTTTATGTATTGTTTGATGATATCGATTTGATACCATAGTTGTTTTAGGATACGAGCTGTGCTCGTAGGAGTAAGCCTTTAGGACAAGCCGGCCATGTATTTAAAGGCTGCATCTTTCGGACTTAGAAAGGGCAGCCTTCAAAAGACAGAGATTTCAATATACTTGGTTGGATAGTTACCTCTTCAGTTCACCACGATAGTGACAAGCCGCCAAACACTGCAAGACCTTAGCGATATAGTAAAAGGTTTTATCTAACAACTTTTCGGAGCCTGACCTTGATCAATCCGCCTAGGCCACTCTTTGGCTAGGATTTCAAGTGCACAACCCGGGACGGTTTCTTAAAGGTTCTCAGTGTACCTAGAACCATAAGGAAACGTTACATTTTTTTAACTTCAACAAGTCAGTTGGAAGTTATATCGGTTAAGGAGCGATCAACCTTAAGGAATACTGACGACAGCTATGAGCAGGCTATACGACATAGCCAGCAGGAGAGTGCTCTGGGAGTACTACGATCATCACAAGAAAACACGATAGCAACAGTTGCCCACCATAGGGGACGAACTCAATACGGGATCAGGCAGAACACTTGATAGAAGCGAACTTGCAAAACCGTCCGCAAGGTCGATATCCAGGAAGGCTAAGGTGCAAGTAAAGAAGGCTTCAACCTTTAAGTATCGACGAGGCTAGCAGACAACTAGCAAGGTGCGAGTCTTCTCAGACACTCAAGGAATCTGAAAGTGAAATAGCTAAGGAACAAACGGCCACACCTAGCGCGTTTCCTACATCACCAGCCAAAGGAAAGAAACCTTTACAGTCAACCTCATCTAAGGACTATCCAAGGAGCGCTAGCAGCAGCGAGCCAAGTGACGACGAGGACGACAAGATGTCGGCATCAGGAACCACCGCGGTACCTGATCGATCCAATACACTAAGGCTGATTATGAAGATCCCAGAACTCCAGCGGTTCTCAGGATCAGGAAAAGATATAGACTCTGGCGCATTTGATAGATGGTATGAAGCTGTTCCAGAATACCTACTGCTACATGGTATTACCTCAACTCCTGGAGGAAACACTCAATACTACGGTTTCTACACAGAAGGTAGAGCCAAAGATACATAGCCACAAGCCCTGGAAGAGTTCGGAGAAAACGATATCACAAGAGACCAACTTATTGGATACCTACGAAAACAATTCCAATCATCAAGACATATGGAGGAGGTTTACCAGAAGTTCCTAGATGTTAGACAAGTCAAGGATGGAGTAGTAACGAACATCTCGGATGTAGCAACAAACATGCTCAACTATCGGGCCAAGTTACCAAAGGACACTATCTCAGATTATGTATTCATGCAAAGATTCTTCGGTAGCATGCATATCAAGCTACGCCAGATAATAGAACCATGGTTTGACGATGAAGAAACCATAAACTCGGTAATACGATATGCGGAACGACAAGATGCCATGCTAAGAGGAGTCGGAGCATACAAGAAAGAATCAAAGGAGAAGTCAGATCACAAGGATCGAGGTCAGAGCTGCTCGAAGCCTACCTATCAGAAGAAGGTTAGCAACACAGTTTCCAAGGAACGAGAGGCAAGCGGTTCCTGTTTCACCTGTGGAAAGAAAGGACACCTTTCACGCAACTGTCCTGACAAGAAGGATGAAGGCAAGGGGAAACCGGTCAAGAAAGAATCAACTTCAAACAGAGCAGAGGCTGAAACAAGTGCAGACGAGGTCTACATCAACTCGATGGAAATAGAGACCTACGCCTCATCAGCCAAAACAGCACCCAGTACGGCCAAGGCTAAGAAGGCTTTGGAAGGTACAATAAGGATCAATAGTCACGATGCCAGAGTACTGTTCGATACAGGAACTATTGGAGAAGACATCCTTAGCGCAGCATTTGTCACCACCTACGGCGTGGAAACCAAAGCGTTAGAAGGAGAACTTAGGATTCTTATGGCCATGAAAGGTTCACAATCCACAAGCAGCAAACAATGCGTAGTGGATATAGAGATTGGAAAAATGCGTACCAGAAACAACAGAATAATTGTTGGCAACCTCACAAAGTATGATGCCTTGATCAGAATGGAATTCCTTTCGAGAAATCAGGCAACGATTGAGTGTGGGAACTCGACGATACTTTTTCCTAAGCACAAGGTTAAGGTAAACTGCACACCAACTAGTGGACTAGTAAGGGCAGCAGCGATAGCAACCGCAGAAGAGGTCATGGACATGTTTCCTGAGGTCTTCCCAGACCCAATTTCGGAAAGACTACCACTATTACGAGTGTACAATCATCGAATTCAGTTGAAGGATAAGGAGAACCTTACGACGCAACCACCATTTGGAGTTTCGGAAAAATGTGAGCTGAAGCTTAAGGAATGGCTTGCTCAGAAGGAACGAGAAGGAGTCATATATCGGAAGGAAGTTCCTGGCGCAGCACCCCTGTTTGTACAAGGAAAAACCGATGGCAGGATCAGACCCCTGGTAGATCTAACTGCATAAATGACAACACAAGAAAGGATGACATACAAATCCCAAACCAAAGGATGATCCTGAATGCACTAGGACGATCGAGATATCATAGCAAAATCGACTTGAGTGACGCGTACTTTCAGACAAGAGTTGAACCAGAATACGAATACTTAAACTGTTTCAAAACACCCTTTGGAGGATTCGTGAGCAAGGTCATGCTGTAGGGTGATATGAACGCACCTGGAACGTTCATGCGGATCATGTCACATCTAATGAGGAATTATCTTAGGGAGTTTGTGTAGGTTTATCATTGACGACATACTCATATTCTCAAACAAGGAAGACGAGCACATGGAACATATCAAGAAGGTCTGCAGAAAGCTGAAGGAAGCGGACTTCTTCGCCAGCAGAAAGAAGTCGGAGTTCTTCTCACTAAAGATGAACGTGCTAGGACATGTGGTGGACGATGACGGACTTCACGCCTTATCTGAGAAGATCATGAGAATAGGAGAATGGACTACACCTAAAGATAGGAAAGAACTGCGAGAGTCCTTAGGATTGGTCAACTACATTAGCCGATTTCTACCACACATTGCAACGATCACTGCACCCCTTACCGACCTCACAGGAAATGCAGCGTTTGTCTGGACACCAACTCATGACACAGCATTTCAGAATACGAAGAGGCTTGCAGATGATAACGAGGTCATCAGACCTATTAACCACGAATCTGGAGTACCCATATGGTTAATAATGGATGCGTCGGACACAGGAGTTGGAGCCTGGGTTGGACAAGGCGAAACACCTGAAACTGCATGACCAGTATCCTTACATGGCAGGAAGTTCCCTAATATGCAAATGAACTATAGGACAACAGACAAGGAGGCACTGGCAATCATGGATGCCTTGGTAGCATTTGATCACCTCCTTGCAGGACATGAGTTTACGATTGTTACAGATCATCAACCCCTGATATATCTAAGGACGAATCGAAGACCGACTAGGAAGCAAATGAGGTGGCGTACACACCTGGCAAAGTATATGGCAAAGATAGTTTACAAGCCTGGGGCAACAAACTATTTAGCTGACGCACTTTCCCGCCTTTATCGACATGATACTGGACCAGCAGAATACGCCCAAGACCCTACTGAAGAAACAGAAGATCTCGAAGCTACCAATATCCACGAGAACTCAGCCCATACCTTATTTGCTCCTTCGTTCTTTTCTGACACGATGGAACGCGTTGAACCTCTATGCACTCTTGGAGACCACTCTGAATGTGGCTCTGATTGCAGTATGAGAGAAGGCAACGACTGGGGAGAGATGGTCTCCTCTGGACATCTCAGCGAGGAAGATTTGAACCACTCAGCGATTCACTGAACAGCTTGCCACAAAGCAGTGTGCGAATTCCATAACGAGAACAGGCTTGCAGGACAAGTCATTACACCTGAATCCCCTGAGATGGCAACAATGAGAGCAAGATACTTAGCGGAAGGCAATGAGGGTCCTAGACCCAGAATTGACCTTGACGGAGTCAGAAAATGACTAGCTACGGTACTAGAACATGACGATCCCCTTGCAGAGTGCAGAGAATGCGACGGTCATGATCAGAAAGCCCACAAGGCCTATATGGCAAAGCGACAGAAACCCCTCTATAGAGGAGGCTTATCCCACTATAACAGAACCGTTCCTACGATCATTCAACCTATCCTATCGCAGGATGATCGCATTCTGTATGATGTCTTCAAGGATGAAGGAGACTCCTCGCGCCTCGAACAGGTACTTGATGAACGCGATACCATTCAAGTTACTACAGAGATGCAGAGCATGAGGAGAGAACAACTAGTCGACGCCTATAGGAAGGATGAGTTATACAAGTTAGCTCTCAACTCTTGCAAGACGGCTAGGGGAGGAAGGATGGAACACTATCGCATTGGTGATGGACTCATGTTCGCTACCACACGCAAAGGACTTCAAGCCCTTGACATACCGAAAGGCCATGCAGCAAATGGTCAAACCCTTCGAGAACTCGTCATATCGGAAGTCCATGACAAAGGAGACCACAGTGCGGAAAGGAATCTCAGATATGCTACTAAGTACCTTTACTGGCCAGAGATGAGGAAGAATTGGAGAGATTACGTGAGCCAGTGCGAGCACTCTCAGAGGAATAAGGAACGGAATACCTTGCTCGAAGGCAATGCCCAGATGATGCCGATTCCTCAGGAGATTTTTACATCCGAGTCTTATGCTATCGATTTCGCAGGACCTTTCAACAAGACTAAAGGACCAATAAAGACCTATGATATGGTCTTGGTAGTTGTGGGCCTGGCTGTTGGATTCACGTGGTTCATCCCCACTACTTCAGATGCAAATTCAGAGACCACCCTATCCTATCTTCGTCACTACGTATTCACCTCCCATGGCACACCGACTTCGATTGTTAGCGATGCAGATCCCAAGTTCACTTCACGTTTTTGGCAACAAAGTATGAAGTCGATGGGAATCGAACACATTAAGGCAGTGCCTGGACATCATGAAACAAATGGGCAAGTGGAATGCAAGATTAGGGAACTCAAGACCGCCTTGAGAAACATCAGCAACAAGTGGCAGAATAATTGGGTGAATTCATTGCAGGATATGGTTGCATATACGAATGCTGGACATTCTGATACCATTAACATGTCACCATACAAAGCGGTGTATGGACGCGACTACCCCTTATTGGCGACCTATGGGATCGAAGACACGGCTGTCCCAGCATCTGAAGATTATCTTAATCAACACCAGGAGCTGAGGAATGACGCATATCAAGCGCTCAAGCTAGCTAGGGTCCGCAGCACCAGAGTTGCAGCAAGGAGGAGAACGACCCACAAACCCATCAGCATTGGAGAATTCCTGATGGTAGATGGCGACAGATTTGCGAGGAAATCTGGAAGGAGTAAGAAACTCGAGCCACAATAGCAAGGGCCTTTCCAGGTCCATGATTAAAATAAACAAACGCAGAACTATACTGTCAAGATGGACTCGAAAATCTACTGCAGGAAGGAGGCAGTTTTTCACTGTTTGATGGTTAAGAAGTTCTTCCTCAAAGATAACGGCAGATTCCTTGGACGGACTCATGCCAACCCGCACCCATCCTTGTTGAGGAAAAGCTCGAATGGGAGGTTGAGGAGGTGCTAGACCACCGTGAACACTATGGCAAGGCCCAGTTTCTTGTCAAATGGAAAGGATACCCCAACAGTGACAATAGTGGGGAACGGTTGAAATGTCTTGAGAATGCGATAAACCTTGTGCAGGCCTGGTGGACAAATAACATTCCTGGAGACGAGTTTCCTGTCGAAACAGGATTCATTGCCATGTCCTATACTCCGACGACACCTAGCTGGACCCAAGTTGAGGACGAAGGGCCAGTTAATAGTGATTTTGTTCAAGCCCTGTTTTGAAAGCGAGTAAGACGACTCTGGATCTGAGGATTGTGGAGTTATTACGAGTTGGATTTAGGTTTAATTTGATTGATGGAAACGGATGTTTTGTTTCGGGGGTGTAACCGGTACAGGTACTATGGTTACTGATGGATTTTGTTTAGGATTAGTTTGGTTTCAGGATACGAGCCTTGTGGCTGTAGCCTTGTTACGTATGCAGGAGGTATCGGTTGATACCTAGTTTGTTTTATGTTTGGTATCGGGATACGAGGTTGTGCCTCTCCCTGATTGTGTTTCGGAAGTATCATTTGATACTCCGGTTGTTTGAAGTTGTGTTTCAAGGGATCGTTTGATATCTTGAATGTTTTATATTTTGTTTGATGGGATCGATTTGATACTATAGTTGTTTAGGATACGAGCTGTGCTCGTAGGAGTAAGGCTTTAGGAAAAGCCGGCCATGTATTTAAAGGCTGTATCTTTCGGATTGAGAAAGGGCAGACTTCAACAGACAGAGATTTCAATATACTGGGTTGGATAGTTACCTCTTCAGTTCGCCACGATAGTGAGAAGCCGCCAAACACTTCAAGACCTTAGCGATATAGTAAAAGGTTTTATCTAACAACCTTTCGGAGCCTGCGCTTGATCAATCCGCCTAGGCCAATCTTTGGCTAGGATTTCAAGTGTACAACCCGGGACGGTTTCTTAAAGGTGCTCAGTGTACCGAGAACCGATAAGGAAACGTTACAATAATCCTAAAGGAAGTAGGTAACTCATATGAGGGCTTGCCTGGTTTGTCAAGGACCACTCCGTTTGCCACTTTCAGCGAGGCTAGGTGGTATCCTAGGGAATCTAGAGGGGGGAGGATCGGGAGGAGGGTTGAAAGGTTGATCGCATTCACCCGTTTCTAGATTAGGTAGGGGATTCCATCAGGGCCAGGGGCCGATGAGGAGGAGCGCATGGAGAGCCCAGGGGCGATCTCTTCCTTGATGAGAGGGGGTGCCGAGTTGTGGGGCCTCAGTCTGGGGGGGGGGAGAAGGCTGCTTTAGGAGGGAAAAAATGGCCCAGTCGGGCCTCGTTCATCTGCTGCGGGGTTTCAGCCCTGCCAACGGAAGGGAAGCGGGGGGGAGCTCGGCCCGAGGCAAACCTCTTTGCTGTCCACAGGTTCTGGGGGGTGGCTGAGAGTAGGAAGGAGGACCAGTGCTTATTCTTTGCGACCTGGATAGCCTTAAAATAGTCTGCCCTCGAGATGCTCGCCATTTCTCTCACGGCCATGGTACCTTTTTTCCAGACTAGTCTTGCCGCCTTATGTTATTCTCGGCGCAGGACGGTGAGGTGAGGGGACCACCACGGCTTGGAGTGGTGTGAAGGACTTGAGCTTGGGGTGTGGTCCTTAAGAAGACGGGTGAGTCGGTCAAGCGCTCCGGGGAGCCAGTCGTCCAGGATCTTAGGGGAGGGGCACGGCGGAGGAGAGGGGACTATGAAGTCTTCGATGATGGGGGAGAGCAGCTCCCAGTCGGATTAGTCACATCTAAGGCGAGGGGGGGCCTGATCCGCGGACGGGGATGCGAGTAAAATGGTGATGGGGACGTGGTTTGAGCCCGTCGAGAGGAGGGAAGTTTCCCATCCGTTGACTAAAGGTAGGAGCACGGGGTTGGCAAAAGCAAGGTCTATGCCGGAGGGGCGAGCCTTTCCTGAGAGTGGAAACCTAGTATACACACCTGGGGATTTTAATAGGGCGAAACCGCCCAGAGCCGCCGCCAGCTCAAAATATGGGGCAGAGGAGGAGACTTCCTGGGATGAGAAGGAGCGTAACGCTTCAGTAAGGGGGTTGTGGATGTTCAGGTCTCCGACCACCAAGAGTGGGACGCCCGTGTCAAGAAATAGTGATTCTGGGGGGAAGGAGTGGACCCTACAGTCCGCCGAGTTGATTGAGTAGGCGTTGACCAGCCTAAAGGAGTGGAACTGGGAGCTAAACACAGGTTTCTGGGAGGAGATGACGAGAGACATGACGTCGACCCTATCCGTGAACCGTGGCAGTACCGAAAAATGAGCGAGAAAAGAACGGTGTAAGTAGGATGCCACCCTGGGCTTTCTCACTGGGGGAAACAAAGGCACAAAGCCATTAAACGACGGAAGGCGGGCCTGTCTAACAGGAGGGTCCTGGAGGAGGACCACCAAGGTGTATGTGTGCGTCTCTTTAAAAGACTCAAATAAGCAAAGAAAAACATCCCAGCTCCCAAGGCAGTTATGTTGAATGACAGAAAGGAGGGAGACAGAGGAGGCCAGCCTCCTGCTGGATCAGAGGGGCGAGTTACTCATTTCTGGGACCTACCCGATGGGCTGAGAGGGCTGGGGATGGGCTTGGTTCCTCCAGGGGGAGAGGACCGCCAAAGCCTTATGTGGAACCGGAGCGTCGAGCGCCTGCCGGAGGGGGTTCTCTCGGGGTTACGAGGTCCATCTGGCTGGGACCTTACCCCCATGGAGGAGTAGAGGGTGCTGGGTCGCCATTGATGGCCACGTCCATGGGGTCTTGACCCTGGGGTTCTAGGGTAGTAGATCGGGAGGGGATAGCAGCTCAAAGTCGAGCCGGACACTCTTTGAAGCTGGCACTATGGTCATTACTACAGTTGCAGCAATGGGGGGGCATGGTCGGACAACAGGATGGGACTGGCTTATTGTTCCCACTCCAGGGGCAGGTTGGATTTTGACATCAGTGAGCCACTCAAGTAAGATGAAGTGCAGAGATGGGGCACGTCGGGTGGGCAGCGGGGCATCACTGGGTAGCGTGTTCGTATCTCCAGCAGTTCTTACACTGGAAGGAGTGCCTTGCTGAGAATGCAAGTTCAACCTTGCGTTTCTGGGAGAGGATGACGACATCTGAAGTAAGGGCTGCAACGTGCTGGGGGTCGATGGTGACAACCACCGAAGTGGCCTGCTTGGTACCCCTAGAATCTCTGCTCGGGTTAAGGTACCGGGCTGAGAGAATCGGGGTCGCTATGTCGTTGAGGATTGCCTGCCTGAGATATGGGAAGAGTTCCTCTTGATCTTGGGGGAGGAAACGGAGTGGGAGGGCATGTATGGCCAACTGTACAGCGGTGGGGGCGAGGATGAACTGGGCCCAGGGGTTTTCATCCACGGGGAAGGACTGGTTGAGGGACCTAGTGAGGGACTCAAGGTTGGGGGCGTAAGACACGGCTGGTGTAGCCTTGGCGGTGACTGTGAGGAAATTGCCCTGTGGACGTTTACTGAAGCGCAGAAGCCAAGAGGAAGCAGGCAGTTAGATTCTCAGAGAACGCGAGCAGCGATGTCAGGGGAAGGTTGCTGCAATTGCGGGAGCGTCGGGGTGGGGCACTGGGGAGAGGCGAGGGGCGATGAAATGTCTTTGTGTCCTAGGGAGGGAGGGCTGCCCCTTCTTAACTGGGGGGGCAGCCGCGCTCGCAACTTGTTGGGGTAAGGAGAGCTTAGAGGTCTTCTTCGTCTTGCCGCCCGAGCCGGCGCCAGAGGCAGCCTGAGCATACGAGGGTGAGGAGATGTAGTGTGAGTGGTGGTAGCCGGGGGTGAAAGAGGGCAGGTCATAAACCCCTCTCGGGAACTCACTGGCTTCGTAGGAGTGGGGGAAGAGCTGTGCATAGCGCTCCGGATTACCGAAAGCCTTACCAAGCTTTGTGTCATAGTACGGAATGAGGAATTTAGGATCCTCATTTGTGTTGGGTGGCGGGGAGGGGGGTGCTTGGGCGCTTTCTTTTCCTTTCCTGGTGGGGGGGAGGGGGCGTGCTGGGGGCTGGGGCTGTGGCGTGGGAGCGGGCACTAGGGGGAGGAGGGGTGCAGGGGAAGTCTCATAATATGAGAGGTCCCTGATCTCTGATTGGAGGACCGAGAGGTCCTGGCCGGGGGGGAAGGGTCTAGGGGAGTGGGAGGTTAGCCATATGTGAGGAGAGGTCATGGAGCTCCTCCGTTAGTGCGTAGCTCTCCTCGGCAAGGGATGCGAGTTTCTGGGTAACCCCGGAAAGTTCCGGTGAGATAGTAACCAGCCCCCTTACCAGCTGGGAGAGGAGGGTGAGGGTCACTGTGTGCGATGGCATCAGGCCCGACAGGGTGTCCTGAGAGAAATCGGGGAAGTCCTGGGGGTTTAGGAGGAGCGAGGATCTGGCGGCGGCGAGTTGTTCTGCTGTGAAGGTTTGAGGGTAGTCAACGGCTGGCCTAGACGAGCGCGTTGGCAGAGGGGAGGAGGCTGCCGACAGTCTACCAAAGGTAGTATTGCCGGGGGGAAGTTGGTGGGGGTTCGCCATGAAGGGCGAGCAGGCCCGGTGAAGTGGGCGACAGGTTTGACCCGGACGCAAAGTGGGGTAAAGTTGAGATTGTATGTGAAATGTAGGGGGGGGGAGGAAGTTTGCTAGAAGCGTGGCCTATCTCTTGGTCGCTTTTTTGTCTTTTTTTTTTGATATCATGCGTAATTTGTTTTAGGTACAAAAAGCCTTATGCACCGTGAGCTATGAAGAGACAAAAACGTATAAGTCACAACAACCGCCTGCTTCACCTCTTCATGAGAAATATCAAACACCCCGAGACCGTAGAACAAGCCCCCCTAGCCTAGCACCTAAGATACTAATACCCCAGACACGTAAGGAAACAATTGATAGAAACGTACAGGTAGAGAGAGCCAAACCCTTCCGCAGACTACTCCGAACAAAAGAAGGTTTCGCTACGGCAGCGAAACGCGGGCCTGAGGGAGAGGATAGTGATCGCGCATAGGAGGAAAACCACTCGAATGTGGGCCAATATAGTTACCGTAGACAGCGGTCGGGCCAGTAATTACATCCTTCGACCAAGGGGTTGGCGGCAGCCACAGAGGCAGTGGAATACCATGACTGGGGGTAACCGAGAAGAATTGCGATGACCGGAGAGGATAGACAGGCAAGCGGAGCCACCGGGCAGTAGGGTGCCAGCCGGTGAGCAGCAGTAGGGTGCCAGCCGGTGAGCAGCAGTAGGGTGCCAGCCGGTGAGCAGCAGTAGGGTGCCAGCCGGTGAGCAGCAGTAGGGTGCCAGCCGGTGAGTAGTAGTTGTGTGCTAGCCAGGGGGGAGGTTAAGCAGTAAGGTGCCAGCTATGGGGGCAGTACGGTCCCAGCGGACGGAACTGGGAGGGGGCAGGAGGAAGGATCGTGAGCGGGCTAGCCATAACTGACAAATGGGCCATAGCAAAGGCTTTTGGGACAACGACGAGACCGGAAACAGACCGTGATGTTACTAACCGAAGCTTTCCCCACCAGAGATACAAGCCCAGCAAGCGGAGGCCTACTTCGACTGAGAGTCTGACACTGTAACACCAACCGTGAACAAAGCGAGAAGCTTTCTGACGGTGCAAAATGCAATGCGAGGTGCACAGCAAGTGCGGGGTAAGGGGGAGAACCGGACTTCATAAGCGAGTCAACGATGAACAGGAACGAGAACCCCAAGAACGGTAGGGCAGAGGGCCTCAGAACAGGAGGGTAGATGACTTAACGTCAACTCCTAGGCAGTAGCCATCGTGGGAGAAGACAGGTGGGTGGGGGAAAGTAACAATGATTTCCCGTGGTGTTGGGATTTCAAGCGCCGGAGGTGGAGGAGCGATGGTTCCTGGCATATCTCTTGGTCGCTTTTTTTTTTTTTGAATCATGCGTTGTTTGTTTCTAGGTACAAAAAGCCTTATGCAGCGCTAGTTATGCAGAGAAAAAAACCTATAAATGCAAAACCACCGCCCGCTTCACCTCTTCATGGGAAAAATCAAACACCCTGAGTCCATAGGAAAAGCCTCCCCCGCCTAGCACTTAAGATAATATACCCCAGACACTTAAGGAAACAATACATAGAAACGTACAGGTAGAGAGACCCAAACACTTCAGCAGGCTCCCCAAAACAAAAAAAACCGCCTGCTCGAAGACCAGAAACGCTGGCCTGAGAGGGGTGGATAGATGATCGACGACAGGAGAAAACACGGAAACCGTGGGCCCACTATAACCACTCGCGCGGTCGTGCTGGTCATTACCTCGATCCCAGGCGTTGGACCATAGCCACGGAGGCAGTGCTATACCACGACTAGGCGTAACCGAGGAAGGGTCAACGATTCGGAGGAGCGGCAGTAGGGTGCCAGCCGGCGAGTAGCACTAGGGAGCCAGCCGGTGAGTAGGAGTACAGTGCCAGGCAGATGGTAGCAGTAGGGTGCCAGCCGGGGGAGAAGGTTCAGCAGTAAGGTGCCAGCTAAAGGGGCAGTACGGTGCCAGCGGACAGAACTGGGAGGGGGAAGGAGGAAGGATTGCGAACGGGCTAGCCGCAGACGACAAACGGGCCATAGCAAGGGCTTTTGGGATGCCGACGAGACCGGGACGAGACGGTGATGTTACTAACCGAGGCTTTCCCCACCAGAGGTACAAGCCCAGCAAGCCGAGGCCTACTTCAACCGAGAGTCCGACACTGTAACGAGGACCGTGAACGAAGTGAGAAGCTTTCGGACCGTCCAAAATGCTAAGCGAGGTGCAAAGCAAGTGCGAGGTAAGGGGGAGAACTGAACATCATGAGCGAGGCAACTACGAACGAGAACGAGAACCCTAAGGAGGCGAGGCCGACAGGCCTCAGAAGACGAGGGAGGTTGGCTTAACGTCAACTCCTAGGCAGAAGCCATCATGGGAGAAGAGAGGTGGGTGGGGGAAAGTGACGATGATTTCTTGTAGTGTTGAGATTTCAATTGCCGCAGGTGGGGAGGAGATGGTTCGTGCTTATCTCTTGGTCGTTTTTTTTTTTTTTTTTGTAAACATGTGTTCATTGTTTTTAGGTACAACAAGCCTCATGCAGCGCTAGCTATGAAGAGAACAAAACCTATAAATAACAACACATAAACAAATAAAAGTCACGGCGTCAAAAATATCCACTGTCGCGAAGGTTTCTCCTCCGCCGGGCCGTCGGCCACATAATAATAAAAAGTACAAACTAACTAATAGTCGTCTAACAAGGAAAGCACGCATACTGCAAACGGAGAAGAAAATCTAACAGACCTATACCTCAGCTAACGAAGAAACACGAAACACTGGAGGGGGCACTGTCAGGGGCGAAAGTGGGAGTGGGGAGGAGAACGGGGGCGTGTCTGGTAGAAACATAGTTGGGGGGAATCCGGTGGAGGTTACGGTGATGAAGGTAGCGAGCCTTTTGAGTACCGGGAGGGAGGACCATAGGGGAGCGTCCTGACTGATGCTCGTGACGCTCTGGAGGAGGCGTGAGCGGGCACCCTGTCTGGAGGGGCAAGTGAGGACAGCGTGTTCGAACCTCTCGGGCTCAAGACCACAGCGGGGGCAGGAGGTGTCGGCATCGGGGGACCTCCAAGTGGGGTGGGTGGCCAGGTAACTCTTCTCGGCTCTCATCTGATGAATCCGCCCTGCCATGCACTTGCCCAGTCCCATGAAGGGGCGTGGGTTCAGGGTCGGCCGATGGTGGTAGTATCCTGGTGCCGGGAAGAGAAGGGACCAATCCTCGAGGAGGGCCTCTCTCACCCTTTTCTTCAGGGCGGATTAGGTGTTGTTCATTAGGGACTGCGAGGGGACGGCCAGGGCCGGTGACACGAGGTGAGAGTTGATCATGGGCATCCTGGACAGCCCGTGAGTTAAAGGTATAATCTTGTGGGCCACCGCGTCTATCGGGAGGGGGTTCCTTATGGGAGGGACTGGCCGTGGTGCTTTCCAGTGCAGGGGAGAGTACACAGACTTGAGGCCCTTTGTCAGCGCTCTCGGCTAGTCATGTGCCCGGTGGCTTGAGAGGAAGGGGAATGAGGCGTGGAGGCGTGCCGTCGCCGGGTTTACTTCTAGTGGGGAGCATATAACCCTTATTGCCACAATCCTCTGCCGTTGAGAGATAAGAAGAGGGACGGGGGGAGGCAGAATTCCACTGAGAGGATCACTGTCAGTGTGGCTGAGAGGCAGTTCGTGGTCCATCTGTGGACCTTGTGCCAAAAGGTATTAAGGTGTGCGGTGGTTCCTGCACTAGGTGTGAAGAGATCCGTGCCGTACAGTAGGATGGGGGCGACCAAGGATGTTGCCAACCTGTGGCACAGATAAGGGGCGAGGCCTGCGCCGATTGGGCTGAGGCGCCTGATGATGGCGAAGGCACCTTGGGCCAGAGCCAAACGGTATGAGAAGTGGGCAGAGGAGTCAAGGGCGTGCGTGAACTAGTACCCGAGCCATCGTACTGAGTCCCGGGGATGAAATAGCTCTTCTTGGATCTGAATGGGGGAGAGGCATTTCCGGGAATGCCTTTGCCTTGGTGTCCTCCAGTGTATCAGCTCCGTTTTTGCAATAGAGAACGAGACACCTATGCGAAGGGATCGTGTCTCTAGCTTCTCGAAGAGCTTCTGGAGGCGGCGGATGTTACCCCGATATGAAGGGGAGGCGGCAGTGAGGGCAAAGTCGTCCACATATGAGATCATTAAACCTCTGGGAGTCTTGAAGTGGAGGGGGGCCAGGTAGAGGAGGAAGAGGAGGGGGTAGATCGGGGATCCCTGGGGTGCGCCGACGTTCACTGGGGCTGGGGTTCCTGGGGCCCCTTGAAAGACTAGGGTTCAGCTTCGTTCACCTAAGAACGATGAAACACAGGAGACAAGGTAGGGGGGAATCCCGCCTTCCCTTAGGATGCAGGCCAGAGTTGAGTTGTCGACGTTATCGAACCCTGCCTTGATGTCCAAGAATAGGGATGAGACCTTGAGGCGTGGCCTCTGTAGGGTTTTTACGTCATTGAAGAGGGTGAGGACCGCATCGTAAGTGCTGAGCCCATGTAGGGAGCCGTATTGGTTGGGGTGGAGCAGGCCTTTCGACCTTGCCGCCAGGAGGAGGCGAGATGCTATTATCCTCTCTAGGATCTTTGAAAAGGTGCGGATCAGAACGATTATCCTGAAGGAGGCTGGGAATGGGTAGGAGGGTTTGCCTGGTTTGTCGAGCATGATCCCGTTCGAACCTTTCAGTGAGGCCGGGTGGTACCCCAGGTTGACAAGCGGGGAGAGCATTTGGAGAAATAGGGAATGGTTGATCTTGTTTACCTGCTTCCAGGTGGAGTAGGGAACCCCGTCGGGGACCAGGGCTGATGTGGGGGAGCACTTTGACAGAGCTGCCGATATCTCTTCCTTCGTTAGTAAGGGTGCCTTCTTATAAGGCCTTAGTCTGGGGGGCGGCGAGAACGGCTCCCTTGGGGGGAAAACGTGGTCCAAGAGGACCTCGTTTATCTGCTCGGGGGTCTCTGCCACTGGGAGGGAGGGAAAGCTGGGAGGAGTGCGGCCGTAGGCAAAGCTGTTGGCCGTCCACCGATTCTGGGGGGTGGCGCCCAATAGGAAGGACACCCAGTGCTTGTTTTTGGCGGCTTTGATCGCCTTGAAGTACCCCGCTTTGGAAACGTTGGCCACCTCCTGCAGGGCTGGGGTGTTGTACTTTCTAGTCATCCTAGCGGCTTTGTGGAACTCGCGGCGGAGGGTGGTCAGGTGGGGGGACCACCAGGGTTTGGAGTGGTGAGAGGGTCTGGAGACCGGTGTATGCTCCTTCAGGAGTGCGGTGAGTCGGTTTAGGGAACCAGCCAGCCATTTATCCAGGTCAGTCGGTGAGAGGCACAGGGGGACAGGAGGTATCTTGAACGCCTTAATGACCGGGGTGAGAGTGTCCCAGTCCGTATCGGACCACCGAGGGCGCTTGGGGCTCGGGACCAGGGTGGGGGGAGCGAGAACTATCGTTATCAGCACATCGTCGGAGCCGGTTGAGGGAAGGGAGACCTCCCACCCTCCAACCATTGGCCGGAGGTGGGGGTTTGCGAAGGACAGGTCAATAACTGAGGGGCGGGCACTGCCCGTTAGGGGGAATCTAGTATATTCCCCAGGGGGATTGAGGAGGGAGAAACCAGCTTCGGCTGCTTTCTCGAAGTACGGGGTTGAGGACAATATCTCCCGTGGTGAGAGCGATCGCAGCGGGTCTGAGAGGGAATTGTGCATGTTGAGGTCCCCTACTACCAAGAGGGGAACCTCAAGAGACGGAAAAAGAGTTTCTGGGGAGACTGAATGGACTCGGTGGTCACATGTGTTGGTTGAGTCGGCGTTTATTATCCTAAAGGAGTGAAAATTGGTCCAAAAGAGCGGTTCCTGGGAGGAGACGTCTAGGGCGCGGACATCATCCACCCCTTTGAACCGGGGGAGTACCGAGTATGACGAAAGAAAAGACATATGAACGTAAGCTGCCACGCGGGGCTTCCTAACTGGGGGAAAGAAAGATTTAAAACCATTAAAGAAAGGAAGGTGGGCTTTACTAACAGGAGGCTCCTCCAGAAGGACCAGCGATGGATAGGTCTTTGTTTCTTTAAAAGACTCAAATAAGGAAAGAAAAACATCCCAGCTCCCAAGGCAGTTATGTTGAACGATGGAAAGAAGGTTTGGGTTCGGGGCCGGCCCTTTCCCTGCGGAGGAGGTGCTATTATTCATTTCCGGGACGAACCCGACGATCGGAAGGAGCAGGGGAAGGGCTCTGGGCCTCCAGGGGCAGAGGACCGCCAAAGCCTTGAATGGTTCCAGGACGCGGAGGCCCTGCGGGGGGTGGCTGCCTGGAAGTCACTAGGTCCACCTCAGTGGGACCCGCCCTGGCTGGGGGAGTAGAGGGTGCTGGACAGCCATCGACCGCCATATCCATGGGGTCTTGACCAGGCGGGACTGGGGAGGTAGGTCTAGTGGGACTAGCTGGGCTAGGTCGAGCCAGACATTCCTTGAATGTGGCAGAGTGGTCGTTACCGCAGTTGCAGCAATGGGGTGGCGAGGTCGGGCAACAGGATGGGACTGGCTTATTGTTTCCGCCCCTGAGGCAGGTGGGATTCTGACATCTGTGAGACGCGCGAGTATGGTGAAGCGCACAAATGGGGCACGTCGGGTGGGTTGCGGGCCATCGTTGATGGGCGTGTCTGTATCTCCAACATTGTCTACACTGGGAGGTTCGGTTGGCTGAGAACGCAAGGTCGACCTTGCGTTTCTGCGAGAGGATGAAGACCCCTGAAGTGAGGGCCGATACGTGCTGAGGGTCGATGGTGACAACCACCGCAGTGGCCTGCTTGATACTCCGAGAATCTCGGTCAGCGTTAAGGTACCTGGCTGAGAGAACCGGGGTCGCTTTGTTGTTGAGGATTGCCTGCCTGATATATGGGAAGAGTTCCTCTTCATCTTGGGGAAGGAAGCGTAGTGGTAGGCCGTGAATGGCTAGTTGGACGGCTGTGGGGGTAAGGACTGGGGTGCACCAGGGGTTTTCTCCCACTGGAAAGGACTGGTTGAGGGCCCTGGTGAGGGAGTCGAAGTATGGAGTGTAGGACGCGGCAGGGGTCGCCTTGGCCGTGACAGTGAGGGATATGGCACCTCGCTGATTGACAGTGGCGGAGAAACCGAGAGGGAGGAGGCAGTTTGATTCGCGGAGAACGTGGGCAGCTATGTCGGGGAAGGTTGCTGCAATGGACGGAGCGTCTGGGTGAGGGGCGGGGGACTGGCGGGGAGCAAAGAATCGACGTTGGGCACCTGGGAGGGAGGGAGGCCCCTTCTTAAGAGGAGGGGCGACCGCACTCGCAACTTGTTGGGGGGAGGGCTGCTTGCCGACTTTCTTTTTGTCCTTGCCGCCTGAGCCGGAGCCAGAGGCTGCTGGAGGGTAGGAGGGGGAGGGGTTGTTGTCGGGGTGTAGGTGGCCTGGGGTGAAAGAGGCCATGTCATATGCGCCTCTCCGGTACTCACCGACCTCATAGCTGTGGGGGACCAGCCTGGCATACCTTTCGGGGTTCCCGAAGGCCTTGCCAAGCTTGGTGTCGTAGAATGGTATGACGTATTTAGAGTCCTCAGCCGCGGTGGGGGTTGGTGTGGGTGGAGCTCGGGCCCTTTCTTTTCCCTTCCTAGGGGGGCCGGGTCCCGGGGTGATAAAGGGGGTGTGGGCCGTATGGGTGGCGACCGGTGCTTGGGGGCGGGCAGGGATAGGGGCCGACACATGATGTGACAGGTCGCGAATTGATGCATGGAGGTCAGCTAGTGCTTGGGGGGGGGGCTTTGGTCTTAGGTGGGGGGGAGGTTGGCCAGTTGTGAGGAGACGTCGTGGAGCTCCTCCCTGATTGCCTCGCTTTCCTTGGAGATGGTTGCGAGCTTTTGGGATACCCTACTCAGCTCATGGGAAATGGTGACGAGCTCTTTGACGAGCTCAGACAGGAGGGTGACGGTGGTAGATTCGGTGGGGATGGTGTTGGCCAATGTCTCAGCGGTGAAGTCGGGAAGGTCTCGGGAGTCAAGGCAAAGGGGGCTCCTGGCCTGGGCCAGTTGTTCTGCCATGAAGGCTAGAGGGTAGTAGGTCAAGGGGGTACCTGATCTATACGGGGCAGGAGAGCTGAGGGTTGACATCCTGCCAAAGGCAGGGTTGCCCAGGGGAATCTGGTGTGGATCCGCCATAAGGACGAGTGAGAAAGAAGAAGAAGTGGCCGGGGGGTTTGATCCGGACGCAAAGCGGGGTAAAGTTCAGATTGTATGTGAAATGTAGGGGTGGGAAGAAGTTTGCGAGAAGCGTGTGCTTATCTCTTGGTCAGTCTTTTTTTTTTGTAATCATGTGTTCATTGTTTTTAGGTACAAAAAGCCTCATGCAGCGCTAGCTATGGAGAGAACAAAACCTATAAATCAAAAACAACTAACAAAGGAAAGTCACGGCACCAGTAAATATCCACTGACGCGCAGGTTTCTCCTCCGCTGGGGCATCGGCCACATATAACAAGGAAAGCACAAACTAACAACTTTGTCGTCTAAAAAAGAAAGCCTACATCAGACAAAGGAGAGAAAACCCAACGTCACTATACCTCAGCTAACGAGAAAACACGAAAGACCGGGGGGGGCACCCTGGGGGGGGAGAGGGAGAACGGAGGGGAAGATGGGGGGGTGGTGGGCGGGAACATCGTGGGGGGAAATCCCGTGGAGGTGACGCCTATGAAGGTGGCGAGTCTTTTTAGCAGCGGGAGGGATGACCAGAGTGGGGCATCAGGACCGACATCAGTGACGCCGTGGAGGAGGCGCAATCTGCTGTGTTGTCTCGAGGGGGAGGATAGGATGGCGTTCTCGAAGGTTTCAGGCTCCAGGGCGCAACAGGGGCAGGAGGTATCGGCGTCGTGGAACCTCCAGGTTGGATGGGCGGCCAGATAACCTTTTCCGGCTCTCATCTGGTGGATTCTCCCAGCAACGAACTTGCCCAAGCCCATGAAAGGCCTCGGAGAAAGCGCGGGAGGGTGCAGGTAGTACCCTGAGGTCGGGAAAAGGGAGGACCACTCCGCGAGGAGCTTCTCTCTTACTCTTTTCTTCAGGGAGGAATAGGTATTGTCCATCAGAGACCGGGGCGGGAGGGTGGGAGTTGGGCAGACAAGGTGGGAATTGATCATGGGCATCCTAGATAGCCCGAGGGTGAAGGGTATTGTCCGGTAAGCCACCGCGTCTACCGGCAGGTGGTTCCTTATTGGGGGGACAGGGCGTGGCGTCCTCCAGTGAAGGGGGAGGTAGACTGAGGAGAGACCTTTGGTTATAGCCCGCGAGGAGTCAGGCGCCCAAAACACCGAGAGCGAAGGGAAGGAGAGGTGAAGGCGGGCCGTTGCCAGGTTCACACTAGGAGGGGAGCAGACCACCCTGAGCGCCGCCAGCCTTTGCCGGTGGATAATCAGGAGGGAGACGGGCAGGAGGCATGACTCCACCGAAAGTATCCCGGTGGGGGTTGCTGAGAAGCAGTTTGTGGTCCACCTCTGGACCTTGCGCCAGAATGTATCGAGGCGGGTTGTCGTGCCCATGCTAGGTGTGAACAGATCCGCGCTGTAAAGTAGGATGGGGGCAATCAATGATGTCGCCAATCTGTGGCATAGGTAGGGGGGGAGGCCCGCTCCGGGCGGACTGAGGCGATGAATGAGGGCGAAAGCGCCCTGGGCAAGGGACACGCAACGGGCCAAATGAGCAGCGGGGTCAAGGGCCGGAGTGAACCAGTACCCGAGCCACCGAACGGAGTTGCTAGGGTGAAACACTTCCCCTTTAATCTGAATAGGTGCGACACACTTTGGCGAGTGTCTCTGGCTGGGGGTCCTCCAGTGTATTAGCTCTGCCTTTGCGACCGAAAAGGAGACGCCCAAGCGAGACACTTTTCTTTCCACCTTGTCGAAGAGCTCCTGGAGCCGGCAGATGTTGCCACGGTAGGAGAGGGAGGCTACTGTGAGGGCGAAGTCGTCCACATATGAGATCATTAGACTCCGAGGGATCTTGAAATGCAGTGGCGCCACGTAGAGGAGAAAGAGAAGCGGGGAGATCGGTGAGCCCTGGGGGGCGCCAATGTTGACGGGGGCTGGGCTCCCTGGGGCCCCTTGGAAGATTAGGGTGCAGCTTCGTTCTCCTAGAAAAGACGAAACCCAGGAAACCAGGTAGGGGGGTATCCCGCCTTCCCTAAGGATGCGGGCCAGAGTGTTGTTGTCGACGTTGTCGAACCCTGCCTTTTTATCCAGAAGCAGGGAGGAGACCTTGAGACGGGGCCTCTGCAGGGTTTTAACATCATTGGTAAGGGTGAGGCACGCATCGTAGGTACTGAGCTCAGGGAGCGAACCGCATTGGTTTGGGTGCAACAGCCCTCTGAGCCGGGCTGCCGTGAGTAGGCCGGCTGCTATAATCCTCTTGAGGATCTTTGAGAACATTCGGATCAGGACAATAATCCTGAAGGAGGAGGGTTGATTCGTAGGAGGGCTTCCCTGGTTTATCAAGTACTACGCCGTTCGAGCCTTTCAGCGATGCGGGGTGATACCCCAGGAGGACCAGCGGGGCAAGTATTTGGAGGAGGATTGAAGGGTTGATTTTGTTGACCTGTTTCCAGGTAGAGTAGGGTATCCCGTCCGGGCCCGGGGCCGAGGTCGGGGAGCACGTGGAGAGAGCCGCTGCTATCTCTTCTGTCATTAGGGGGGGCGCCGACTTGTGTGGCCTAAGCCTAGGCGGCGGGGAGAAGGGGTCCTTGGGGGGGAAGAAGTCGTTCAGAGGGACATCGTTCATTTGTAGTGGGGTCTCGGCCCCTGGGAGGGAGGGAAATCGCGGCTGGGCACGTCCGTAGGCGAACCTCTTAGCCGTCCAAAGGCTTTGGGGGGTAGCCGCCAGCAGAAAGGAGGACCAGTGTTTGTTCTTGGCGGCCTTGATTGCCTTGAAATACCCCGCCTTGGAGGTTCCGGCAATTTTCCGCATGTGTGGGGTGTCGCGCTTTCTGGCCGATCTAGCGGCCTTGTGATACTCACGACGGAGGACAGTTAGGTGGGGGGTCGACTAAGGTTTGGAGTGATGGGAAGGTCTGGACACGGGGGTGTGTTCTTTGAGGAGCACTACACGACGGTTCAGCGATTCTGACATCCATTCGTCCAGTTTCGGGGGGGTGGCGCAAGACGGTGCGGGCGGAACCCTAAACCCCTTAATGATCGGATCCAGGGTTTCCCAGTCCGTGTCTGCCGATCGGGGGCGAGGGGGTTTCTTGTTCAGGGAGGGTGTGCCGAGAGTGATTGTTATAGGTATGTGGTCGGAACCTGTTGAGGGGAGGGAGGCTTCCCAGCTTTTAACCAGGGGGAGGAGAGGGGGGTTTGCAAAAGCGAGATATATAACCGAGGGGCGAGCTTTGCCCACTAGGGGGAACCTTGTGTACTGGCCTGGGGGGTTGAGGAGGGCGAAGCCGGATTCTGCCGCTTTTTCGAAATAGGGAGTCGAGTACGAGATCTCCCGTGGTGAGAAATGCCGTAGCGGGTCCGAGAGGGGGTTGTGGATGTTGAGGTCCCCCACGACTAGGAGGGGGAACCCAAGATCAGGGAAAAGAACTTCTGGTGGGACGGAGTGAATCCTGTGGTCGACAGTGTTGATGGAGTAGGCATTAATAACCCTAAAGGAGTGGAAGGCAGTACCGAAAAGAGGCTCACTGGAGGAGACGTCGAGGGTGAGAACATCATCCACCCCCGCAAACCTGGGGAGCACCGTATAGTTTGAAAGAAAAGACATATGAACGTAGGCAGCCACGCGTGGCTTACTAACCGGGGGCAAAAAAAACTTAAAGCCATTAAAGGAAGAAAGGTGAGCCTTGTTGACAGGTGGATCCTGCAAAAGGACTATTGAAGGATAGGTGGTCGCCTCTCTGAACGACTCAAACAAAGAAAGAAAAACATTCCGGCTCCCAAGGCAGTTATGTTGAATGATGGAAAGAAACCCAGTGGCAGGGGCGGCCCTTGACCCAGGGGAGAAGGCATGGGCTGATTATTCATTACCAGAACAAACACGACAGGTGAAAGGGGCGGGGGCAGGGCTTGGCTCCTCCAGGGGGAGAGGACCACCGAAACCGTGAGTAGGGCCAGGACGCATGGAGGGTCCAGCTGGGGGAGGTTGCCTGGGGGTTACGAGATCCACCTCAAGGGGACCCTTCCCGGTCGGGGGAGTAGTGGGTGCTGGGCCACCATCGACCGCCAAATCCATGGGGTCTTGACCTGTTGGGGCGGGGGCCGGAGAACCGGTTCGGGAGGGGACAGGTGACTGAGGTCAGTCAGGCCGCACATTCCCTAAATGTGGCAGTGTGGTCTCCACCGCAGTTGCAGCAATGGGGGGGCGAGGTCGGACAACAGGATGGGACTGGCTTATTGTTCCCGCTCCTGGGGCAGGTTGGATTCTGACATCTGTGAGCCGCGTGAGTATGATGAAGTGCACAAATGGGGCACGTGGGGTGGGTGGCTGGGCATCGTTGATGGGCGTGTCCGTATCTCCAGCAGTTCTTACACTGGGAGGTTCTGGAGGAGGAGAAGGCAAGTTCCACCTTGCGTTTCTGCGAGAGGAGGACGACCCCTGATGTGAGGGCCGAAATGTTCTGGGGGTCGACGGTGATAACCACCGAAGTGGCCTGCTTGGTTGCCCGAGAATCTCTGCTCGGGTTAAGGTACCTGGCTGAGAGAACCTGGGTCGCTTTGTCGTTGAAGATTGCTTGCCGGATATATGGGAAGACTTCCTCTTCATCTTGTGGGAGGAAACGAAGCGGGAGACTGTGAATGCTTATCTCTTGGTCATTTTTTTTTTTTTTTTTTTTTTTTTTTATTAAAATGTTTTTTATGTTTAAATGTAAAAAT
>Ga0307509_10002356_pt1 | contig 30746 bp, 28 predicted proteins | sample 10_EM_MG_FD_202245 | JGI IMG/M metagenome (GOLD analysis project Ga0307509, IMG submission 202245) | Populus trichocarpa ectomycorrhiza microbial communities from riparian zone in the Pacific Northwest, United States - 10_EM | ecosystem: Host-associated > Plants > Roots > Unclassified | place...
CTGTGTCATTTGGCAGTGTTAGATCTCGCCAACTTGACAAGCTAAACCTATCTTGGGCTGATGTCGCCATTTGCTGGGATATACGTGACAGACCGGAGATGGTGGATTTCACGAGATTTTACGGTATTTCATTTGCAACAAAAATGCTATAAAAGTCAGAAAAATGCCCATTTTTCTTGCGTGCCAAACAGGGCCTCAATTTTTTTTTCTAAAAAAAAATCCCAATTTCTATGGCAAGATGAGCAGAACCCAATTTAAATGTATTTAAATAAGTGGGAGAATAGAAAATAGGCGCAATTTTTATGGCAAGCTGTGCAGGGAGTTATTTTTTGCTAAAACTTAAGCCCCCTTTCCTTAACCAATTGGTATCATATATGAAAGAGCCCATATCTAGACAGTAAGTTGGCTGCCATTTTGGCTATTGCAAATTAAATAGAAAAAATCTGGTATGATACGGGGCCGTACTTGTGGGTTGAGCTGCGATCAAAAGGGTGCAATGTTGCATGCCGAACAGAGGCTTAGATTTTTTTTTCCCAACCGAGATTGAGTATAGGAGTGATCAGCGCGGGTGGGACCGTACCTGCCAAGACCAGGTTTTTGTATGGGAAAGATATCATGCGCGGGTTATAATGCTGTAAGTTACCGTACTCGAGTACGGTACATTTAAACACGCCTTACCAAGTTCATGAGCTTACATCTCTGCACACATACTCCGGACAAGGGAGGGCTTGAAGTCAATATACGAGTATATATATTATGCATCAAATATACCAACTTTTTTTCCAAAGCCGAGTTTCCCCACACGGTGCTAACATGACATTAGCGAAATTAGCATTCTTCCCTGATTGGCAGATTCAACCTCAAAGAGGTGTAATGCAATCTATCACATGACTCTGAATGTTGGTTAGTAAATATTGGCAGGTGCATTACCTCACAGCTACTAGCAACATCACTCTCGTATCAGGTTTAGTAGAAAAAGGTCTACTTAATAACTTGGCCTGAAATGCTTTTGATATCACTCGATTGACATTTTCTGGAAGAGTGAGAAGCTAGTTTTTTAGTTTGCATTTTAGCGTGATGTAGGAAAATTCGGCACTATTAACACTGCAGGGGATAAATGGCTCGGGGGTCTGCGGTTTTTGTGTGCATCTGTCAGGCTTCCAGACGACCCCCATTGATGCCAGATGTTCGCTGGAGAGTGAGATGCCATGGTTCGACTTGCACAGTGCGGCATATACGGTGCCGACGTGGAGCCTTAGCTGGGGGTGGCGCTGGGTATCCTTTCTACTCTAGGAGCATGGCGACGCCGGGCCGACCGGGGGGATACACTATGATACCGGTAGGGTGTTGTACTTGTTGTAAGCCGGAAAACTCCCTCGAGTGAGTACTCGTACAACGGCACCGGCATAAAGCGGCCTCAAGCAATTGTGTGTGTGTGTGTGTACGAGTATAGTACAGTATGTAGGCGTGTGTGTGCATCTAATGTTATTGAATAGCCTGCGTTAGTCATACACTTGCAACCGATCGCTCAGCTGATGATACTGGTGCTTTACTACTTGTACTAGTACTCGTACAGTATGCATCATCAGCTCTGAGAATCATTTTGGGGAATGGGCGTTTTTTTACTTTTTGTTTTATCTCTTCAGGAGGGGAGATTCGATTGGTTGGTTTGGCAGTGGGCGTTGATGCTTGTTTCACAGGGCTGGACTTTTGAACAACTTTTGGTGATCTTTGCGGCCGACGCGTGGTTGTTATTTTTTTCTTCTTTTGTGAACACATGGCCACCGGTATTCTCCAACTAAGGATTGCTTGTTTGTTCGCACCCTTCCTATGGCCAACAATCATACTCTCCAGCTTGTACTCGAGTAAATACTCACATAATTTCGAAGAAACAAAAAGGAATTGGTTTGATATTGTGCAATTCTCATGATCATTAAAATGCCCTTTTCTTCGCCTATTTCCCCCGCGTGACGACACAAGAGCCTCATGTCTCACTCTTCCAAAATGCATGTCTCACCTGCTCATCGGGGTCTCGCGGGATTGACTTTCATCTCGATCTTTCGTGGACGCCAGCTGAGTCCCCAAAAGGACTTTACGTCTCCTTTTGGACTCCTTTCCCACTGATTCATTGTATGCCTCTGTGGCCAGCCCCCTATATAGTTGCTAGCATACGCCCCAATCTGAAATTGCAGTTTGTTCGCAAGGCCTAAGGCGAGAGGGGGAGGGAGGGAGGCTGCCTTGGGTGCTCACCACCTTACCCGGATCACTGGATGAGCCGATAACATGGCTTTTGTGTGCCGGCTGAATGAGAGTTTATAACTCAAATCGGAACAGGACAGAGGCCAAGATAAAGGAAGGAAAAAATCAGACTAAGTACTTGGGGTACGTTGCGCTCTTCCCCCGCCGTTTCCCCTCCATCTTACACCCGCCACTTAGGATTCTCTCCTCCCCTGCCTTAGATCGCAGTTACCGGTATTGGTATTGCCAGTCGGTATCTCCTACCGTAGCAGTTGAATCGAAACACAACGATTCAGCACAATGCTCGGAGGTCCCGTTAGGTCCGAATTGGAGTCCCTTCCTTTTCTTTTTTCCCTCTTCTGCCCCACACCGGGCTCCTCTTCGCTCGATTCCACGTGGGAAACCTCACATTGGGATAAAGACAGGAGGGTGGAAGCAAAAAAAATGGTACCCGTTATGTACCGTTCCCGGGGTTTCCTTCTAGAAGCTTAGGCACGGACTTTTGGATGCCCGTTTTAGTTTTTTTTCCTTCTTCTCCCAGCGGAGGTGTGGGATGACAAGGGTTTTTATTTCCCCTTTTCCTAATCTTTGTGCTTGCTTGGAGGGGTTGGGATTGCTAGGATTAGGCGGGGAAGGTGGGGAATCCTAGATTCCGGGAGTCCAGGATGAGGTTGCGACCATCTCGCGAACATGGCCCACTACCGGTAAGACCTTTGATAATGATAATGCGAGTGAAGAATCCGGTCATTGATGCCTATTGAGCGGCTAGTTAACTCTTGGTCTCTCGCTCGGCCCAAATTTAGTGATGATACGGTAGCATCCCAAGGCAGAACATTCCCGGTAGTCGGGCTTTTTTTTTCTGGCTTGCTCATTCATTGCTCATTGCGAAGCTGAGGTTAAGTGACTGAGTCGGTTGAGTCATGCGACCACTGATTTTCTTCTCATATATAAAGGAAGGTGTCCTTTTTCTACATTTTCCCTCGAGACTGGTTATTTGCTTGTGCGGTATAGTCCGGTGTGGTATGCTGCAGGCATTCTGGGCTTGCGTTGGTGATCCTTTCCTGAATGGCTTTCTCCCTTCCTTTGGACTTCTTTTTACTAACCCAGGGAATCAGGTATGATATCAGGAAAACCATCCTGCATTATAGCTTTTCAAGATAAAGGTTTTTAAATACTCTTAGAAACGGGCACCGGTATCTGGTTACAGCTTTCTTTTACAAACCACCTCCTATCGTGAATCGCTACGACGCTCGTCATTGGCCGGCCGCAACAGACAAGATACCTAAGATGCGTTTTCTTGTTGGGGTTTCTTTTTTTTCTCTAAATGAGTCACCAAGAATCGGATACGAGACGTTTATTTTTTGCTTTATCGTTATGATTCTCACAAAGCTTGGGAATCTTCTCCGCGAAGCGTCTGGCGACAGACGCGTCTTCCCGTGACTCACTGTTCCGGGTACAGGGCATCAAACCACAAAAGCCACAGCCTCGCAGATCCTAGGCACTTCGGCTCAAGTTTTCTCCGAGGTTTTACAAATCGATATACTAAGAGGTCTCGGAGACTTATCATGTAATCGAAGCCGTCATTCAAGCCCTATTTGACTCTGGTCTCCTAAATATGACACTGAAACTCTAGCCTTTATCCATTCTAGGGTAACTCGTTTGCGCGCAAGAGGCCATTGCATCAGATGACCATATTGTGTTACTCTAACGGAAACTGATTTGGCCGCCCGATCATTAGGATATCGGAAAAAGCGGACAAGACCACACGAGACTTGTACCCTTCAGATAGCCCTACGTTTCTCCAAGGCTTCTAAATTTCACTCACCTAAATTAGGCCCTTCGGTTTGGCGCCGGGGTTTCCTGGATATCCCTGCCGCAATTATTCAAGTTCCGGCTAGAATGAAGCTCTTGAGGCCTTTTGACTCGAAGAGGTCCTATAAACGGAACTCGATCTTGCACTTCGTGATATATGAGTGGAGAGGTAGGCCAGGAGGTGTCAGGGGTATAACCCCGCTCTGTTAAGTTACAGCGCATTAGATGTGCAGGAACAAAGTGTTGAGAATTCAATACGGGTCGCCTCTAGTGCCTAGATTAGACTTAGACCAGGCTAACCAACGAGTTGCATTGAAAAAACAGCCAGCATTCGAACGTGTAACGAAGCTCAATGTCTCCGGGATCCCCGAGGACTGATTTCTCGATCATCGCCAATCGAGAACTGATGAATATCTCACTCTCATATTTGGGTGTACACGAGTACCCCGGTATGTGTGACGGATACCCAGAGGCAACTCCAGGCTCAAGTGGAAATACGTCACGATCTCCCACAGCTCAGGGAGAGGATCGAAAGGTGGGGGGTTGGATAGAAAGATGGAAGCTTGCTGATGGCTTTCAAACCGCTGGTAATGAATGGCTGCATCAGCCTGCTACTATAGTTGGAGCACCCCGCAGCAATAGCCCAATAGGCAGAGAAAACTCAATGGCAATCCCTGATTTGCAGGACTCTTTCCACAGTACCAAAGAGGGACAGCGTATTTCCAGAATCCTCTGGGACCCGGGGTTTCCGATTGATTTTGCATGACGGAATACCTGGGACTCTCGGGAAAGCCGTTGAGTTTCCCAATTTTGACAGAATAAACGGCGTCACCGAGAGTCTCCGGCACTACCCGCAAAATGCCTTTTATGCGCCAGGGGATTCAAACCATCGTGGACTAGGCAGCGATTGCTACTCCGGGCTCACATAGCAAGGGCCTGCTCCAACCACCTAGAGCCTAAAATCTCGGGTTGCACATGGATCTTAAATGCAAACTTAGCGAGAGTTTCTACCATCACTTTGTTGCCTCAAACGAGGGATGATTGTTGAAGGTTCCAAAGATGGTGTGCCACAGCGTTGGGTTAGGACGCTGCTATCGGTGCTGTAGTGTCGCTTAGACTTGGCGAATATCTCGGTAAGCCTTGGAGTTTGCCAGGCATACTGAAGGGAAAAACCAACCAGAATAGCTCAGGGACATTTTGGACCCAGGGGCCAGGGATTACGGACTGGAGTCAGTACTAGTGCAGTATATACGAAGCTTACTATTGCTACAAATATTTTGTTACGGGCTGTTTGGGGTTTGTATCTGATTATCCCCTACCCGGTACATCCTTAATCGCATTTCTGTAACGGTGTCACGTTGCATCATCCATTTGACGGTCCTGGGAAGTTTATTACGCCCGGAGACGCCGGAGGGTGGGTAGGACGGCTTGCCGAAGCTAAGTTTCCCCAGACCACCCCCGATGCCTCGTCCTAGGAAGCGTAAATTGGGATAAACTCTCAGTTAGGACCAGCTTAGTCAAGGGCGGGCATATCCCGTTGGTGCGATGGTCATGTGTCAAAAGAGACCGATGTTACCTTTAAGAAAAAGGCCCTTCCATATTTTTCCAACGTCGGACTTTTTTTCTTCTGGCAACCTCCGACGAACGGCATGGCTCTGGTGGCGGAGAAATTTAAAGCGTCACTCCCCAGCATCGGGGTCTCCGCTGTTGAGTTTGCCGCCACGGACCTCAAGACAATCTGCGCCAAAACTTTACTCCGCAAGGCGACCTCGACCGTTCGCGACAGGGCTGAGGGCTTCGCAGGAGCCATAAGGCTTAGACCTTAATTTCGCGCTCATGTTTCATCTGATGAAAGATGGATATCTCCTAGAGTGAATGACTAGCCGTGTTAGTTCTTTTGAAGACTCTCCTTAGAACTCAATGTCGACGGCGTATTCGGAAAGGAACATGGAGTTATATAGCACTTTATGAACAATTTGGGATGAGCCATTGGTGAGAAAGATCGTCGGCCAAACAATGCCAAGGGCTCAAGGGAGGGAAGTCATTTCCAATGACGTTTTCCTAGGCTTCCGGGACACCTATTGTGTGACCGAACCCATCAAGAATACCGCCATCGAACAGTCTGGGCACACCGGCTCATGTGCCTTTTGCGTATTCGGACACGGTAGCAATACGCGAGCTGGAATAAACGTCGTGCCCCATGAGTTCATAGATATTCTAACCCGCCCAGCGACCCGACTGACCCCAAGGCTGAGCGGGAGGCATCTGAACCCTCAGGAGAGAGGTCCAACGGTTGCCGTTGCAGTAACGGTAACCAACCATTACCCTACATCGAGATGATTAACTTGCTTCGCCAGGGCATGTATGAATGCCAGCGTAAGAAAAGAAATGAGCGTAAAAAGCAAAGAAGAAAGGGCACACTTTTTTAAGCTCACATTCGCTCCTGGTCACTCGTCACGATTTCCAGCCGTCCAACCCAAGAAGTGTACTTTTCCTAATTATCGCTATACGGTAGTGTTGCTTTGGGACTTTCCAAGTCCCCCTTTAGCCTCCCTTGAGTGGGAGGAAACTTGATAGTAAAAAAAAAAAGGTTACACAGGGCTGTGTGTATAGTACAAGTGTACATGTGGAACATCGCAGGCCCAAAGAGTCTTTTAGGTTGGTGTAACAAGAAACCCTGAGCCTAGTCTTGCCAGCTCTCACGTTTTCTTTGCGCAATTACTATTACCGGTGCGCGTCGTAGGAGAGAAGTATTCTGATCCCGTTCTGTCTCTCTATCCTATAGACAAGAGGGATTCACGTAGCGCTTCAAATACGGCCTCAGGCGCCATTTGCTTTTGGAGTTTAAGACAAGACCATCCACTCAAAGGATTCATTTGCACACTCTCTCCCATACTCTCTATCGAACGCCGGGCTCCGGAACAGCGTTATCCAATCGTTTTTGGTAATAACCTGTCGCTTTTCACTTGCTCAACCTTAGATCGGGATTTTGTTGTCCGTTGACTCTGAGTCACAACCAGTGCCAGTGTCATTCACGGACACCGACCTTTACTTGCAGCTCTAGTGAGTGGTTGCTGGTTATGCTTAATTTGTCTGGCACCTAGAATATCTTCCAGAAGCCTTCTTCTTTTATGTAGGTCCGGTTCTTCTGGAAATCAGATCAAATAGTGTTGCAGGAACTGAATCCCTATCTGTCTACCTCTATTATTCGTCCGCTGCTCTTTCTTTTTTTTCTTTACCTTGCACTACAACGATCAGGCTGCGCCTCGACCACCTTCAACTCAAAAACCCCTAAATACTGTAAACTCTACTAAAACAATATTGACAACGGACCTCAAATACCTACCCTGAGCACCACCGCGCTTTCCTTGGGTCGATAAATACATTTCTTCTTACTGCCACTGTTTCCGTGGCTTGACGCTAATACGGGCTCTTACTATAATTATATCCAAAAGTTCTCCGTTGTCCTTCAACCTCTATACAAAGATGCCTGGGCCAGGAGGCTCACGGAAAAGCCATACCAAGTCGAGGAAAGGGTGTAAGACTTGCAAGAGGAGACATATTAGATGCGATGAAAGCTTTCCTCAATGGTATGTTAATGGGAGGCGTTGAGCTTGGGTTATATTGCCCTACTTTCGTCAAATTCCCTTGGTCCATATTTTCTACAACTCAGCTGTTCTATCCCGCTGACAACTATCACCTGGGTAAAGTCGCAACTGCACCAAGCACAACGTACGATGCGATTATATGGACACCCCTCACGATGTGGTGCCCCCTCTAGTGACGGGGGATCCAGACCTTGGTACCTCCCCTCAAGATCAGCTTGAACTCGATCGGTGGGTTAGAAGTGGGGAATACCCATTCCCAAATCTAGGTATTGGGAATCAACTATTACCGTCACGATATACACCGACAGACCTTCGGTTGATACACCACATCTCATCTGTTGCGACACAGATGCAGAGTGCTGAACCAGATAAGTATTCAATCTGGACCAAGCGGGTACCAATGTTTGCCACCCTTATATCCTTATCATAGCTTATTTATTCTGTTCATAACGCTTACCCTTTGGCTGGGAGGTTTCTAAGGATTGCCGCGAACAATGACTATGTCATGCACTCACTCCTGGCCTTATCTGCTTCTCATCTTTCCTGGTTAACAACATGTTCAGCAACAATGCACCTTGCCTACCAGCATCGGGGGTCAGCCCTGAAGGGATTACAGGAGGCCATCGGGGCATTCTCCAAAGCAAATTCTGATGCCGTTCTTGCAGCGTCAATTCTTCTCTCATGGCAGGCGACTGATTGGTGAGTTCCATCTTACCATGGGGCGCTTGGTGGCTCAGAATGAGCAGCTGACTGACATATTTCAGGCGGATGTGGGCAAGTCTGATGCAGGGGACTTCGACTGTGATAAGTGCCATGCAGGAGTGGAAGCATGATAGCGAATTCGGTGAGTTTATGGAGGAGAAGAGGATATTTTCACGAACTCCATTTCAACCTCAGATTGAAGATCCAGAACGCGACAAGCAGGTTCTAGAACACGTCCACGGAGCTTTGAAGCGCCTGGAACCTTACGTGAGCGGCAAGGTTGAGGAGACGAGAGGGTTGAATGATTTGATGAACTTCATCCAGAATTTACAGAGATATGTGCCCATTCACTCGGCAGAGGAACAGTTTGAGTTTATTCACCCGCTTCGCGCTTGGCTCTTTTTCCTCCCAATAGACTTCCTCAAGCGTGTCAAGAGGGATCCCAGTGTTATGATTCTTTTGGCTCACTTTTACGGTGTTGCCCTGGCTGTTGAACCCCTCTTCCCTGCTGTGGGCGCAGCATACTTTGGAACAATGTCAGTTGGGCCGGTTGAGGAGATCCATCGAAACCTACTGCGACAGCGGGATCGCATGGACGCCGGCGAACTTCAGTGGCCCATCAGTCTCATGGAATTCCCGCTTAATATGGTCCACGAATTTAGACAAAGGATGGGGTGGAGAAGGGTCTGGGATACGGAAGATAGCGAGGGGGGTGATATCGATATGGAAGGTGGTGGTCAGAGTCCTAGGATCTTACATGCACCAATTTGCACCAATTTGGATGGCTTTGATGTCAGTGCCTTCGCAGGTTTCGGCATGTCGCATAGTCCGACTTCAGCACCGCATTCGGGCACATCTACATCGGGTGGGAGAGAGAGTTGGGATGTCTGAGACTCTATGAGCCGGTCACAGTTGAGGCAACCAGGTCTTTGTTGGGGCATGCTACAAGATGGGAGCGGCTCGAGGTGCTCGGTAGAGGATGGGTGACGAGCTAGTATAGTTTTAGAGTTTTCGGGGGGGGGGTTGGAGCTCCATCGTTATTGGAAGTCGGGGCAGCACCACGTGCGGATGAGATGCTAGGGTTATATTTTTACCAGCTGTTCTCACACTGGAGAGACCCCGGAGCGGAGACATTCCTCACGGCGGAGACAAAATGTTTTTATTTTACGAGCGGGGTTAGCTTCCATTTAGAAGTTGTCCTTTTCTTTCTTTCTTTCCTTTCAGGTGCTTCTTTTCCTTCTTCTCCTCCTCCCTCTCCTCCTCCTCACCATTCTCCTTTTCTCCTTTTCTCCTTTTCTCCTTCTTTCTCCTTCTTCTCTCTCTTTTGGATTTCTTCACTAAATATGAATCTCCTTTTGTCTGGTTGCCCACTATTTCCTCAAACATCAATGCCTTGGTGCATTCAATCAGCGTGTGTGAAACATTGACACGACCCAACCAATTTTCAAAAACCCAAGAGGCTCAGCTTTTGCCGATCAATTCCATAAACACAGGTGATATACGACTGAAGATCTTCTGGTGGCTCTTGCTACAGCAGTTTAGAAGCCCGTGTGTGCCGACCAAGTTTTTCCCACCGGCGGGGTTCGGTGGGTGCGTGGGCATTGAGCTCCCTCTACCGGCCACCCCCTTCCCTAATCCGCAAGTATCATAAGTGCTCATGCAAGTACTCAATACAGGTAGAACGGTGCTATTGCAATCCTCAGTTTGGTAACCAAGGAGAGAGAGACACTAACTCGGGTGTATTTCGTCTATTCTTAAAGATGCAACCTCTAATTGGTCATTTTGGGAGCATCAGTTCGCTACAGCATGCATTGTTCTGTAAGCTATTGATTGGAAGTCAGGCGTGTTTTAAAATGGCCTGTGATACTTTACTATCATTCGTTCTCTCTCGCTCACTCGCCCGGCTTGCCAATAAAGTGACTCTATAGGCCCAAAAGTCGCAGGACCTGGAAATAGATGAACGGATGTGGGTGGTTTTCTGGCTATCAATAAAATTACCGGTAATCAATCAGTTAATCGACCCAAGGCTCCGCTCAGCTAAAAAGTTGAGGCCGACTTCCCTGTAAAAAAAACGAGGATCGACATGACTTCGGATCTATTATAGATGCCTACTTCCCTGAAAATGGTAACTGCATCATAAGTTACTGTATTGATTGTACAGTACAACCTTGGCGGCGACTGAGGTTAACTTTGCATTCCTAGTCACCATCACAAGCGTTACCTTGCCCGAACCGCCAGTAACCTACCTACCGTACAAGCTCGTACTTGTGCCACGGATATCATACTTATCACGATAAATGGACCCTGGCAACTGCGCGCTAAAGTATTATTATTGCAGGCTACTATTAGAGTCCGTGGGTGAATACCCCTCGCTTTATCGTCCAGCACTTATCATAACTTAACTTAGGCATGATACACTTATGCACACTTATTATTATGATACGGTAGTCTCTTGTATTCTATTTTTTTATTTTTTTTCATCCTTTTCTCTTTTAGCAACAGCCAGACAAGCATCAGGACTTATTATAAATAATAAAAGAAACAGATGTTACATGCATACACACTTGCTTACATACATACGATAGCTAACTTAAGTCTCACACTTACATATTTTCTCTCCCTCTCTTGCTATATTTCTAAATTTGCATGTTTTATTTTTACAGGTGGAAGAGGGGGAGAGCTGCCTTAGCTGGACCTGAATCCCGCGTCCTGTTCTTGCTTGTCTCATAGGTCAAGGGTCACATTTCTTTTTTTTTTCCTTCTTACCCCCCTCCCCCCCCCTCTCTCCTTGTTTCTACTGGAATATTTGTTCAGATTGGTGCATGCTCCGAATTATCATGCTCGTTTCGTTTGCCCGTTAACCCGAGGTGAAAAAAAAGTTCGAGGGAAGAGCTCATCTCAACCGAAAAGTTTTCTGTTTTTTTTTTTGCTTTTTTCATTGGTTGTGACACGATGCCTGGCATTGAGGAAGAAGAAAAAAAGATCTTCTAGTTCAACCTAGGCGCTGGGTTGAGTTGGGGGAGCGGACATAGTCTATCACTCGGAGGGGAAGCTTGTAGTCGAACCCTGTGGGAATGCCTGTGACGATAAAGTGTATTGTGGGGGAGGGGAGGGGAGGGGATGGTGGAAGGTGAGTGTTGGGATTAAACCCTTAGCGGGGGTTAACTTCTCCTCGCATTGTAACTGTAGACTCGGTAGAGTGTTAAGATGTTCTGGTTGGTGAACTTCTATTGTTTTGTGTATGCTTTTTTTTTTGCCTTTCTCTCCTCCTTTTTCAACCTTGCGTTCTTTCGGCTTTCCCTTCCTTGCTTCTTTGCGTTGAACCGGCCGTTTGTCCCGCACGTGACCTTACCCGAGGAACATAAATATTGCAAATACGACCGTGCTGACAAAGCCGCAGAGCCTCCTTTTTCCGCTTGCGGCATGTTCAGGGTCGAGGGTGGTGGCGGGTGGTGGTGTCTTTGCCAGGGCCGTTTATTCATTCAAACAAACGTCCTACATTTTTTCCTATCCGTCCATCAACCAACTCAAAGCTCAAAGCTTTTTCTTTCTTGCACCCATCGAGATTTATTTTTTTCGGCCACAACCTTACGGTGTAACAGAAATTACTTAAGCCTCTATCTCTTACTGGAATATGTCGGGCGGTTGGAACACTATCGAGTCCGATGCGGTATGGTCTACTTCAGTGGGAGTTTCTGGGTTTCTTTTTTGCTAATAATGCTTTTCTTCTTTCTTTCCCTTCTTTTTGCTCATAGGGAGTTTTCACCTACCTTGTTGACAACCTTGGTGTCAAGAATGTCCAATTCGAAGAGATGATTGCGCTAGATGCGGATTATCTTAAGCAACAGTCGTTCGTTTGCCTTTCCGTTTTTCTATTCTATTCTATTTTGCTTTGTTGTTGTAGGAGAAGAGGGAAGGGAAAAGGAAGCCGATTGATCGTTTCTCAGTCCCGTCTATGGCGTCATCTTCCTATTCAAGTACCTTGTCGGCCAGAAGAATACCGACGAAGCGGTAGATGGTCAGTACGATTTCGCCGCCTCGGAGAATATATTTTTCGCGAACCAGACTATTCAGAATGCTTGCGCTACTCAAGCTATCCTGTCGGTGCTACTCAATCGTGAAGATGTTGATCTGGGTGATCAATTGAGGGAGTTTAAGGAGTTTACTCAGGCATTTCCTGCGGAGGTTGGTTCATGCTAATAGCCGTTGGTTGGTGGGGGGGCATTGTGCTGACAGGTGTATAGCTCCGTGGTGAAGCTTTGTCAAACTCTGGTTGGTCGGGATCCTTGGTACGTTAGGTTTGTGCGGTTACATTAACTAGTTTCCAGAGTTGATCCGTGGCGTTCATAACTCTTTCGCTCGTTCTAGTCCCTTTATCGATGAGGGCACCCGTACCGCTACCGAGGATGATGATTTGTACCACTTCATTGCTTACACTCCCATCAACGGTATTCTATACGAGATTGACGGTCTACAGCCCTCGCCCATATCTCATGGGAAGTGCATGGAGGAGGAATTCCCGGAAAAGATCATTCCCGTCTTGCAACGCAGGATAGAGAGGTATCCTGCTACCGAGATTCGGTTCAATCTGCTGGCGATGGTACAGGACCTGAGGATCAGGGCTGCCGAGATCGGTGACGTTGAAATGGTTGCTAGAGAGGACGAGAAAAGGAAGATGTGGATCTGGGAGAATGAGCTTCGCAGGCATAACTTTGTGGGGTTTGCTCATGAGATCTTGAAGAGGGCCGTTGCGAGTAAGCTTAGGGATGGCAAATACGATGAGTGGATAGGCGAGGCGAAACAGAAGGCTCAGGACCGGATGGATGAGAGGAGGAAGGCTAGGGGTGGGAGGGAGGATATCGCTTCTCCTTAGCAGATCATTCCTGTTGTTTACCTGCCAATTTCATGTCCGGGGATACCGTGGCTGTCACTCTATAAAATTGATCCTAAAAATTAGGGCTGTGAGACAAAAATCCATCATAGTACAAGTACCGGTAATAAGTGGTTGTCATCTTGAAACCTTGTCTGGCGATTGCTAGATATGGGGAAGTTGGGGCTTGCTACTGTGTAACTTTGCCTACGCCCCACGCCTAGTGACCTTGTATCAGCGGTTTTCAGAGTTTAGATGAGATCGTGGGGAATTATATAACGTTAGGGCCCCAGCTGTATCATATAAGGCGGATACCGGCACTAATAGCTAGCCCACAGGTCGCACACAATACCTGCTAATCATGTCCCCATACCAGAATCGTGGGCTTCGGAGCTTGTGTAACTATTCCACGGTGGCTTATAGGGTTACCTTATCCCCCTCATAGCGATACTTTCCTCCGGAGCATATGATGACTTCCTGCATGGATGGGGTGCATGATCGTGGGTCAACTTGTGTTGGTTCTCCTTCCTGCCCAACCCTGTAGGTCGGCCTCGTCGAGTGATTATTTATGAAGACTTGCCCAATCTATGACCTGCAGTACTGTATCTTGTCTCGCATAATGCGTAGAGCTGGACCCATGTAGACTACCGTTCCTCGGAAACGGGAAGCTGAAAGCTCATTCCGTGCGTGCAGGCTCATGAGCTCGAGATTTATGCAGCATGCTGCCCATATCCGGGTAGTGAATCCTGCCGCCCTTGGACTCGTAGCAATGGATTCACTGAGATGGGTGGGTGATCCCGCTCGCGCCCATCCGTCTTCTTCTTTAGAGTAGAGGAGAGCAGAGGGGGGTTAGCAGCGTAAGGGGTGTCATGTATGTAGTAGGGAGGAATGTCTTATGGGGCATAGAATATGCTATGTCATCAGCTGTGATTCAATGGTTCACTACATGTCCTCGGATGACTGGTCGATAGGGCGGAAGAAAGAAAGAAAAAAAAGAGGGATTTAAGCAATGTGAGGTCATGGTCACACGAGCCCGAACGGCAATAATCTATGATGAGGGCGGGAGAAAGGGGAGAGAAGCAGGGGAGGAGGAAGAAAGAAAGAAAAAGTGATCTCATGACCGATTTATTGATCGAGATTGAGCTGCAGGAAAAGTAAATGGGGGATTGATGAGCATTGTGGGGGGGGGAAAGACAGATAATTGCTCGAGTTACCGGTACTACTGGTATGATACTGAGGAGGTTTCCAAGTTGACTGGTGGCTTGCATCCTGCCAGGGGCAAGCGGACGCCAAGAGAAGCTTTTGGTTTCGCACCTTTTTCACTGTGTTTTGCTTGGCTTTTTCTGTTCATTGTAACCTTTTTATTCTTTGAGCCTCAGCGAACCTTGAACGACAAGTTGAGCCTCGACGAGCCTTGAACTATCATGAGCCTCGGGAAGCCATAGATTGTACAATTGCACAAACCTATCCTACCTACCGCACAGGAGACAGAGTAACTTATGCTATATCGCTCACAAAGCTCTGCATATCTTTACATAGGCTCCCTCCTCCTCCCGCTTTGCGTTCTCTACTTTTATTCTCCTGTGAATTTTCCTGCAAATAAAAAAGAAACTGGATCCGTTACAATGCTTGAGACAATTTACATTACTAGACATGGTGTGAGTCTTTGGTTATGTTTCTTTTTCTTCTGCTTCCTGGAATTTTCCGGTTATGTTTGGCTCTCATTTTACTGACCGACGGAGAGTAGTTTCGTAGCAATTGGGTTACCGATAAACAGGGGAATTACTCTGCTGTGATTAATTCTCCTACCGGCATTCCCTCTGATCCCCCGCTCTCGGCCCATGGAACTGAACAGGCAAGGGAGCTCATGGCACACCTTGTTAAGCTTGATTCTAAGATCGACAGAATCTATAGCAGTCCTTTCTACCGCTGTCTCGAGACTATCAATCCTACCACAGAAGCTTTGGATCTAAATATTCTTGTTGATAACGGTATAGGGTGAGCTCTTGACCTCTCCATCTTTACTACTACACTTGTCCTGCGTTTTGTGTTAGCTAAGCTTTGCCTGCCTGCCTAAAAAAGAGAATGGTACGGTGTTGGTCCCTTTGGTAAGCTACCCTCCTTCCCTTGCTTGTTTGTTTGCCCGGTGTGTGGGCTTTTCTCCTTCCGCCTTCTTCGTGAGCTGATGAGTTTCGTTGTGATTTTTTTCTTCTCTTGTAGATCACCCGTCCCCCGCTACCCCCGAGTTGTTGAAGACTTTCTTCCCGCGTGTTAGCCTCAGCCATGTCCCCACCATTATCCCGCCTACTAAAGGTGAGACCATGACTCAAGTTCACGATAGGACTGCGTATGCTCTTGCTAGAATTATCGCCGACATTGATCGTGGTTGGGCTGAGGAGGGGAAGGGGCCTAAGGCTATTATCATCTGCAGTCATGCTGCGACAATTATTGCTGCTGGGAGGGCTCTCACTGGTGGGTTCTCCGTAATTCCGCTAGTTTTGTGGATGGGGTTTATTAAATTGAATGAATAGGTGACGAGAATTTTGACGTGAAGGCTGGGACTTGTTCTCTCAGTACCTATCGCCGCCGCAAGGCTCCTACTAACCCGACCATCGTCCCCCTTCCGTCTGACGAGTTTCCCGTCCCGGATACAGCCTGGCGTGGTGGCAACGGTGTTGGAGGTGGATGGGATAACGTCATCAACGGAGATTGTACCTTCCTCAAGAACGGAGAGGAGAGGAATTGGTGGTTTTCTCATGACGAGGCTTGGGACTCCGCCGTTGTCAAGCCGAGGCCCGGGAAAACTTCTGAAGGTGGACCTGGGCCCGTTCCCCAGGCGAGGCAAATGGAGGCGAAGATATAATGCTATAGAGGGATTGGTAGGCGGGCAGAGCGATACCCGACTGGGGGGTAGACTTTGTTAGGTATTAGGTTAACAGTGGGTATCCTCGTGTATGTCAGAGTCGTGTGGTAAGGTCGAGTGATCTTGTAGCAAGGCTTGGCAGTCATGTATTTCTCTATATAAGCGTCGGTCGTAGCTAGGAAATACACTAGGTTATTCTTCCACTACAACTGGTTTTAATAGACTTGAATGGCTATCGTACTGTGGGTGTGTTTTCTCGGGGTTACTAGGTGCTAGACCAATATCATGATATACTCCTATGGCCGTCTTTCTCATGCTTTGCCTTGTCTAGAAAAAGCGATATGAGGGAGCAGATGTAATTAGACATACAGAACCGAGAGCCATTGATTTCATGCCTAGCCTGGTATATGATTGGGATGCACGAATGGGCAAGATTCGGGGCTAGGGTTGGACGCCCCGGAGACCTCCCACCAGCTTAACCCCGCACAAGGTGATCGGCAACTGATTACTTAACACTGTAAATATGCGATGTCGTTATCAACCGGATGCCCGGCCCACCTCCTCACCAGTTACCTACCCCGTTTAACCATCTATCATATCATACCTTCATGAATGCTTTGCCCGTAGCGTGACTGGTCGTCTAGACTACCCCAAATGAATAAATGCCTTGGGAGTGCTGATAAGCCGTGTTTTATTTATTATTATTATAGGCTACCATACATACCATCCAGTGCCACAGTTCCAGTCCCAAGATGGAGAGACAATGTCTCCCCCCGCCTGGGGAAAGGTGCCAGTCGGAAGCAAGTCTGTAACCTACCCTCGTGCTTAATATAGTATACTTGTACAATACGTCTGTCTGTCTATCTGCCTGCCTGCCTGTCTGTACCATGATGTAACATCACGTTACATACCGCCGGCGAAGTTTCACCCGGTGGGAGTCTCAGGTCGTCGTTGTGGTCCTCGTGGTCCTAGCCGTTTGGTGATATGATGGATGCTAAACGGAAAAAATATATATATACTAAAAATAGGGGGTAATGGGGGGGGGGGGTTCGAGTGCGCAGTACGATATACCGTTATTGCTATGATAATATAATAAATAGTAATAAAACTTCTGGGAAAAAAACAAAAACAAAACAAAAACCCTGGTCCTGTTCTTGCTTGGCAGGTACCAAAGCGTAGCAGGGGGGGGGGGAAGAAACAAAGAAAGAAAAGAAAGGAGGGGTTGGTTAATCAACTACGGTATTCTATCTACAGTATCTATCTATCGGTCTCCATCCCGATTGAGTAGTGGGTGGGAAAGGAAAAAGAAAAAAGAAATATGTCTGAATAGTTGGGTATGAGATCTTGAGAGGGAGGGAGGGACACACTTACTGGTTATAGGGGGAGGGGGGTTTCTATTTTTGTGATTTTTTTTTTCCAACGGGATATCGTTGGATCTTGGTGGATCTTGGGAGGTTTTGTTTTTTTTTGCTAAAATTAATTTGTCTCTTATGCTCTTTTGAGGCGAGTGATGGGGCGTGAAGGAGGGAAGGGGTAAATGTGGAAGGATTGAGACGGGGGGGGGGGAGGGGGGTGGTACTCGTAGCTAGTGGTTTGTGTTGCCACCGTTTATTATTATTATTACAATTATTATTATTTTTAGTTAGGTTCAGTGGGTGCGAAAAAGAGGAGGAGAGGAGGAGGTGTGCTCGGATCCTATATATGACCATGGTTATTATTATAATTATTAGTAAATCATGGAAGCCTGGGATAACTAGACTAGTGCTCGTAGAACTATTGAACCGGGGATTATCGGGTATGAAGGTGCCAGGGACCACCCCAGAAAAGAAAGAAAGGGACCAAGGAAAAAAGAAAGAAAAGACAGAAGAGAAGAGAAGAGGATCGGGCCTGGGTTGCCTTTATCATAATATCTCATTCTTGGTGAAACTGCTGGCCTGGACTAGTAGGGCTTTCCAAAATCTCTGGTGCAAAGAAGGTTAAGCTTTTGAGAATTTTTGGAAAGGGGGGTGGTGGTGGTGGCATATCATGGGTTTCTAGAAGCCTGGTTCCTTGTAAGACTGTCCCTTGCCCGGTCTGGTCTACTCGAGTATTGAAAGTGAGATTTTAGGGTGTTATGGGTTTGGTGGTACAGTACGTGGTGCTCTGGGGGTTTCTTTCTTTCTTTTTCTTTCCTTTTTTTTTTCCTGTGTTGTGCTGGAGGTTCTCGTGCGGACTTTGTGTCGGGTTTACAGATTTAGTGATTCGTTACTGTGCTGTGCTACTGGTATAACCACTGTTTATTATCCTTCTTTGGAGCCTTTTTCTCTGTTGTCAGTTGGGAGTATGCATGATATGCATGGGATACTGTCACTAGTAGTGAATTAACGCATGAGAGCGGGCCAGAGCCGATATAGTACTGTAATGGCTGGTAAGGTTGCCCTATGCCGGGTTTGGATGCTCTTTCCGAGATATAACAGCTAGCTAATCTCCCTGCCTTCTATGTGCGGGCCTTATGGGGGGGATAAGCTTTGCTGAAGTGCGTGGGGGGAGTCCTTTTTTTATTTTTATTGTCTAGTGATGCTTCGTTATGAGTGGGATGAGTTACGGTATGATGGGTATTATAGAAAGAGGGAGGGAAGGAGGAAGGGAGGAATCTGATTTGGTGGGTTGGTTGCTGAGCACATCCATCTGGTAATCCCATCATATTTTTATCTTTCGCTGTGCTCGTAGAGTCCCGTGTATGATATGAATCACGATCATCAACCTTGTAGAATTCTCCATACATTAGGGGCTGTGCCGGTATTGGATTTGCTTGAAGAACTCTACACATAAGCCACCGCTAGAGATGATTGACTGTGATGGCCGAGGGGGTTATGAACCTTACCATCCCGAAGCCTTTGCTGGTGAGCTTCCTAGTGGAAACTAAAGAGTGAACTATCTGCTCTAGGAAGTTATCTAAGCCTTCCTCCTAGAACCCTTTCGAGTCCACCATAACAGTTTATGTTCTGTGATAACTAGCTCCCGATCAACCTTCCAGCCTATCAACCCTCTATCCATTCATCCATAATCATCTAGTAGATGGCTAAGCATTTAGTACCCCCCTCCGCACTGACCCGGGGGAGGGAAACAAGACTGTATTAGCTGTTGTGCGAAGAATTTTTGGGCACTGTGCCGTTTATAAGGGTTCCATTTCTTCTAAAACTTGGTGAATACTTTTTTTTTTTTTAGAGTCGTGATGGGTGGTATGTCGCTTCGGCATGTATGTTGGGAAGAGACATACACAGTGTGCGTAGGAACTAGAATTAACATTCTACGTCACTCAGAGTATTCGAGTTTGTACCGAGTACTGAAGAATATTTCCCCTACGTAGCTGTGTTCCCGACATACCTGCCGAAGCGACATACCACCCGTCGCGGCTCTATGTGTGTATCTTGTCGGATGAGTTCTGGCCCAGTGTCGGTCGCTGTCTGAGGAATGCTCCCCAGGCTGGGTAAAAGGATATCGTAGCTACCTTTACCCTGCGGGTGATTTCAAAGCCGGGAGAGTTAAGAGGAATCTCTAGCTTTTATGTAACTAGGGGGTTATGGGGGTTTTGTGACCAGTAGTAATGTGCATAGCTCCCTTGCTTTTGTGGCTTGAAAGTATCGGATGAGCCCATAGGCTCTTCTTGTGCTGCTGGAATTTGTGAGGCCTGAGGGTGTGATCGTACACAAGCACTTCCTAGAGTTTGTGAGTATATAGGTTAATTTTGTACTGGCTATTTTCAGGGTCTTGGGTTGGTTTCTGAGAGCCGTTGCAGAGTAGAAGCTGTGCTTGTGAACCTAAGATCTGGGTTGGATATTAGAACTCTCTTTGGGTGCGGGGTTCTTGCGAAATAATAGTTTATTCATATTTGCGGTGTCAAGGTGGTATCCTCGTACTTGGTGGTGAGGTCATATCTTTTTGGGGCCTCCCTTGGGACTAGGTCCGTGATAGACATCCTTTCGTGGTCGGCTGGGCGAAGGGCCCATAGGCTCAATAGGAACTTCTAGAACCTTTCCCCTTCTTTTTTTTCCCGAAAGACTAGGGGTGATGTGGTGGTGGTAGAGTAGCGATGAAGGTAAGGGTGAGTAAAAGGTTGAGGGGGGGACAGGCGCAAGAAAGAGCGGTGAAGGATAGAAGCAGGAAGGGGTCCCGGAGGATTCACGTGTCTGTGGGGGCCTAGATTCTACCAAACATGTGTGAGGGAACAGCGACAGGGAAGTGCTATACCTGGTGGGGAGATGGGCTTGACTATCACCTTAGCAGCGCTGTTTTTAAAAAGGCTTAAGCTATTGGACCCCGAGCGAGCAATGACTTAGCAGTGAAGGGAAGTAGTGGGCAAGCGATATGGATTGTTAGCTAGTGTAAGGGGGAGAGGTTAAACGAGTTCAATTAGAAAGATATGGGCATACATACCGGTATTAACTTTACTTTACTTACTCATAACCTCTCACTCGATACTGAGGGGTGCTGATTGTCTGAAGCATTACTTCAATATGATGGCCGGAGCGGGTATGTTCGGCCGATTGACAGGCCACTTAGGGCATGAGGATCTAGGAAATGATAGGGTCATATCGATGTATGTTTGTGCCACAGATTGTTATAAGTAGGGCAGTCGCAGGTGCGTCTATAGGCGATTAAGCAAGAGAGGGGCTCACTCTCTATCTCTTTCACCAATCGGTCCATTACTTTACCCTTTGACTCCTGCCTCTTCTGTGTGACTTCCAACACTGGTAGGGATTATGCAAGAGGGAAGTATGATGGGTGAACAGTAGAACAGTAGATATCTACCTTCCTAGGGTCAGGGAGCTGTGGTTTGCAATGAAGTTAATTCTGTGATATAGTTATAGAATGCCTTCGTAGTTGAATGGTAGTTCTGCCCATGATGAGTGGTGGTCGCTTTCTGGACCCTCTCATTAAGTGGTGACATAGACGGCTGTAGACGTAATCTTCGTTCTGCTCGGAGTTACGAGGGTTTCTTCCACCCTCCGTTTCCATAGTGCAGGTGGGGTTTTTTGAATGTTGAGAAAGAGCAGATTCATCCAAACGCAATGATCTGACCCTTCTCAAAGCCCGAGAGGTATCCAGTGGACAGGATGACACGTCCAAGTGATGATGTTCAGGAATGGTGGGGTTGAGATCCATTAGATTGCTCGGCCTACTACAGTACTAGGACAAAAAGATTCGTCCGATGCCCATTTTACACTAAAAGTAGCCGGCTTCGCCACCCTCCTCCATACCACAATTTCTATGAGAATCCACAAAAATTTGGCTGTGTATTAGAAAACTCGTAGATAATATATTGCATGTTACAAAACTCTTAAGTACCACAAAGGGATGGAGGAAAGGTTGCTTAAGCATCAGGAATTGGGTGTGCCATGTGCCTTTTTGTATGGAGCCCCATACAAAAATCTAGGTCACTTTCATGTAGGTTGATGCAATCATAAACAATGAAAGCAGATCTGATTCCTCGCACTTTTACTTCTAGAGGTTTGAATAAATTGTTCATTCTCTAGCTGGAGGAAAGATTTGAAGTGTTTCCATGCAAACAGTGTCGGGAATTGTCGGTTTGAAAATGTTAAATTTGGCGCAAAAACCAGTATCGGATAAATATTTTTGTCCACGTACTGTTACTGTACTAGGGCCCAAAGTGGATCCTCGAAATGGAAATAACTACAGTGCTGTACAGTACAAAAGGGGCTATCCACAAATCCCGCAGTGGGCTAACAGGTAGAAGCAGTCGGGCCGCACTGTAAAGTTGAACGAATTGTTGTAACAATCTACAAGGGGGAGCATGTAGGAAAGGCTCCGAGAGCACACCTATCAGACTGGTATTCCCACTACCCCCAGCTTGGTATGAGGGGGAAGGAGTGCCCCGAATTGTAAGTTACATACCGGTATTACTGAATGATTGAGGAGATTCTCCATTTTCACAGCTTAGGATTTTATGGATGATGCATGATAGAGTCAGTGTTCCCAAGGGTCCAGTCCGTCCATCTTTTGCTTGGGGGGGACGGGCGCCAGGTCCGGGACTCCTCCCGGGGGAGACTCCCGCCCTATAGCCAGTCCTGACCTCTGGCCGGGACTGAGGACGGGGCTTATAGGTGTCTCACTCCGAAATACCTGCTGATGACGACTGGGCCCCAGAGAGCGCTAAGACTGCAGGGCTTAGCGGTCAGCCAAAAGGACGGCCATCATTATAAAAGGCGGACGCCATCCCCTAGCGCCCCACCCTACCCTTGACGCCCGGGAGTATAAGCTCATCAGGACCCTGTAGGACGCCCCGGACTGTTAAGAACGCTGGATAGAGTCAGTGGATCGCTTGAATCCCAGGCGGCTAAAACGAGGGGAGGTCTTTCTAAAGAATATTTCAAAGCAATTGAGATGGGGTCGTTCTTACTCCTAAACTCTTCGGTTGTTTAGGGCACGGTTTCTGTCTAGAGCCGCTATATACTACCACACCGAAACGCCAAATCGCACAATTGATATAATGGAAATCATAAACGGCCAGTATCAAGTAGATCAAGTAACACTTTCAACCCCCCCCCCCAAAGCGGAGTGATTTACGAAAGCACACATAGCTTTCCTGTTCCTAAGAAAGCAATTGTGGCACAGCAACCTTGCAGCAGGTTCCTCGAAGATAGGGCGCCTGCTTTTTGATACTCATCTAGACTGCTGGACACAGTGCCCGTTTTAGCCCAGCGCAGTGCGGGCTTACACCAGGTTGCTGCATTTAGCGAAATGCACCCCATCTTTCCAACAACAATCCTGTAATAGGTTCGTCAAAACCAAGAACCGCTCGAGGGCTTGCAAATCGTACAGTACAGCAACTAACTGTCTCTTGAACATTTTAGCCACTGCTAGGTCAGGGTACTGTGCGATATCACTAGGGGAGCAAATATATTTCTCCGGTTAGCCCACGGATTGCGATTTGTTCTTTAGGCTAGGGCTTAAGGATATCGGCTTGTGTGAATGTTCAGTGATAACTTTATAGGAGTAGAAGCATCCTCAGGAGAAAAATGATTGCAAGCATTTATTGGCGATAGCTAACGACAAAATACCCTCTCGTGTAAAGGAGCAGATATAATTAGAAGATCGGTAGTGGTGGAAGAAGAAGGTAGTTTGGATATGAACAGCATAGGATTCTGAGGGGGGGTTCCCGACTGCAGACCGATGGTCGAATGCCCTCGGACCGGCACATCAATAAACACACAGCGGAAGAGTGCCATAATATGATATTCATAACCTAATGGTAACATCGCTCGAGGCATTAAGTCCGACTTTCAAGTCGGGGGTCAAAAAGTCTCGCCAAGCACAGGATGGAGTTTGGTACGATCCGAGTGAGTATCTGTGAAGGCTGGTTGGGATATATCATATTTCATCACGCACTAATCGCTCTGGGACATCACGGCCGGCTAACATGATACCAAATATACGGAGAGAGCACTGTCTGCAGGTGTGTGTGGGTTCCACAAGCCACAAAAAATGAGTAATTGTCACAACAATTCTATGATGTTGGCATCACACCGGTTCCATAATACAGGTATATAATATTATAATATTATAGCCAAAAAAACCAAAATTAATGGACCACCAACCCTCGCCGAAAAACCCACGCTCAAGGCTTAATCTCCACCGCACCATACCAGGCAATAATCACCAGTCCCAAAACCCCGGAAATACAACTAAATACTAGTGCTATTATGCCTCTCGCCGTAAATCTGCTAACCGTCAGTGCCCCATCAAAAATGCAAGGAACCAACACAAGAGGAAACACACCCAGACGGCAACCTCCCTGGAGACCGATTCTCCCCGCGTAGATCTAAGAAGTCCGTATTCCCCGCCGCATTCCCATCAGTCGGCAAACCAGCGCCTTTACACTGGCTTATATGGTCCTCTGGTATTTTCATGCTCTTTTGCATTTCGAGTGGAGCTTCGACCATGGTTGCAGAGAGGCCGCTGACCATATGCCATTCTAGGTGGCAGTGGAAAAGCCAGACCCGTGTGGGATATTAGCCAGAGCGAGGGAGAGTGGGGAGGAAGGGAACATATCTGGATTGTCAGCGCGGAATCGAAGGGCTAGGTTTCCGTTTGGTCGCACGAGGACAACGTCCCTACGCATTGGGATTTTGGGGGGATTTGGGGGAGATGTGAAGTTGTAAGGTCCTGAGTCGTCTGGGCTACGGTGGACAAGTTGGAAATTGTGGCCGTCTAGAACTGTTAGTGACAATCAGTTTCTAGGCGGAGGGAATCAATGGAGCGACTACGAAGATGGAAGGGATGTTTTCCCGGGTCCAAATTGTTTAGGATGATCTCAATGACTTGATTATGTTTCAAGATGAATGGGTGAGTATCACGGCCATATATCACGGGATTTGTGGCGTACTCGCCCGCAGAAAGTGCGGTGTAGAGTGTCGGTACTTTTGGCGCTACGTAGGTTATTTCGTTGAAGAAAGCGCTAGGTATATTAGTATATGATTTATTGATAGGAAGGCAAGGGGAGACGTACTAGTTCGCTCCGTCATTGAGATTGCCCATTGCTATATCCAAGCTGAAAGAGTAGTCTGGGTTTTCTAGAAGGACCTCTCCGTCTTCGGGTTCTAGTAGGAAGTCATCGAAAGGGTCGAATTTCGGGATTTCTTTTGCCTGAGGGTTATTGTTCAAGTCGGAGTATACTAGGTGACCGGTCACATTCGGATCTAGGCCCTTTGGAACTTGATCGAAGAGATCCTATCATTACCCCCATTAACTCCACACTCTTAAATACCTTAGAAGCAGCATCATACTTGATCCATACTCCCCACGAACGGGAAATTCTCCCCCGTGCTATTTCTCATAGTTACCAGCACTGAAACTCTCTGGGCGGCCGCCAAATATAGCATCCCAGCCTCCATCGGCTTTGTATAAACGCCATCAACCTCCACAACTCTCATGGTGTGGCCCTCGAACCAAACATATTGCGCGGCAAATGCCCCAATATTGATCATCCGAAAAAGGTACGTCTTTCCAGGTTCTACTTTAACCTTGGTATCACGAGCTTCGTTTATGAGTGCGCATTGCGGGACTGGCTCTGCTCCCGTGGGGTTCGCTACGGAGAGGAATCGGGATATGAGTTTCGGCATTTGCTCGTGATACCAGTCAGAGAATGTCAGCACTACTTCGGAGTCGTAGAGGGACTTCTGGGGTGAATCGTCATCATGCACTATGAGTGCTCCACGAAGGCCGTCGGGATATTGGCCTTTCACATGAGAATGGTACCAGTAGGTTCCCGGTTGGTTCACCTATATGGATCCCTTAGCCCAGGTTTGAGGATTGGGAAAGGGGGAGGTGAATACACTGACCACAAAATCATACTTAAAACTTTGCCCCGGAGCAACAGGACATTGGGTAATCTCAACCGGCCCATCCATATAACTCGTGCCATTCTGGAAAATTCCATGGAAATGGAGACTGGTATTTTGGTCTCCTAGCCCATTATACATATTAACTACCAATCTATCGCCTTTATTCACTTCAATGGTAGGTATTGGCCATTTCCCATTGATCCCTATGGTCCGCCTTGGGAAGAGACCATCAGGATTCGCCGTGGTCCATGTTATATTGAAGTCGTATGTCACGGTGGCCGCGAGAACTGCAGTGACCGATAACAATAATAATGTCAAGGGGAGTGATGAGAGCATTGGGAAGGTTTGTCTTGTGTAAGGGTGGTTGGGGAGACGTGCTTCTTAATACCAAGGTTAAACTAAACACTGGCCATGCAAGTCCTTGTTAAGACAGCAGGAGCAGGTGATAATAGCCGGATCACAGCACTTGTACGCCGGAGTCAGCAGCGTGCTACAAGACCCGCTACTGCAGGAAAAAATGGCGTGACAGGAATTGTCCTTGCAGACCAGCGAGGAAAAGGGCTCAAGTCGGCACGGCGACGGTGGGTTAAGCAAGCCCTGTGGGGATTCGAGCAGCAGCAACACAAAAATTGGTAATTGAGTGGTGTGCTCCCAATACTCCCATCACTTTTTCTCCCTTCGTATGAGCCGATATAAGCCCGTCCAATTCACACTAGGAATACAACAGCGCAAACCTGTTACGGAAGCCCGCTCAATAATTCCGCCAACTCCTCGGTTGCTGGGAACCATCCTGGTGTGATAAAAAAATGATTTTTTTCTGCTTTCGGTTCTTGGGTTGGAAAATAATTGAGAATGGCCAAAGAGGTGGAGAAGAAGCAAATTCAATGACATTTGTATTGGGCTGGGCTGAGAGGGGGGGGGCGCATTATCTGATGATACAGTGGTCGTTAGGGTATGGTTATCGCGGATCAAAGCTTTGATCGAAAGAGGGGGGAGGTGCATGGAGCAGGGGAAAGAGGGTGTGTGGTGAGAGGGGGGGGGGAAGAGGGAGAAGCGTTAGCGAGGCCCCCACTAGAAAAATCGGTGAAAAGAGGGAACCACAAGCCACTCGGACAGACGCCGAGTGGTGAATTCACTATGGGGATATCACCCACTGGCCTCCTCACTTGCAACCATTTTATCAAGTTTGCCAAGTTTGCTCCAGGAAAGTTTCCCATTCAGGTTTAGCTGTCCTGGTGAGAGTCCGAGTGGCTTGTGGCCTTGTCCACTTCCTTGGGTATTCTGCTGAAGGATTTTACGGAGTTAGAAATCTTGGTACTGTACGAGTAGATTAAGGACAGGGGCTATGGACCATAATACAAGTATCACACTTGTACAGCATTCACCCTAACCGAATCCTTGCCCCCCTTGGACAACAGAATATGCACGATGGAACAGAATCTCGTTGTTTCGAGGAATGCCCTGATCTAGTTGATTTTAATCTATTGATTGTGAGTTATCTAAAACAAATCAGTAGGAGGTGGGGGTTATCAGATGACCCTATTGCACCCGGTCCCCTATTGTATCTGATTCTGAATGGATAGAAAACTTGGACTATGGTGCCACTACGATACATTGCCCTTGTACTGGGAAAGCCATATTAGAGGAATATGAGTGATTTTCTCACTGGGGGGACCCTTGGATCCTCCCACCCCGGTGCCTCAAGGCACCCTTTAAATACCGAGACTCCTAAACAACAACCCTTGTTCCAAATATAAAACTATTAGATGATAGATTGGAAGCTAGAGAAAAGGCAATAGGAGTCAATTAATAAAAAATTAGGCTTTAGCTGAGCTGTGGGGGTTCAAAAAAAGGTAGCCAACAAGACAATGCTGCACCCGGTTGCTTACTGTTGGTGGACCAGTTAATATGCCAAGGGAGCTTAGATGTGAGGGGCCTTTTGCGGGAGGTTGATCCTTCCATACTCGAGCACAGGGGGGGGGGGTATTTTTGGGCATTGCAATGTAAAACAAAAGTACTTCTGTCTGCCGGTACCATATGTACCCTACTGTACTCGTACAGTACTGGCTAGAGCTTTGTGTTGGCCGGCCTTCGCCCTTTCCTCGCCATCACTTCAATTTTCCCTTCTTCCCGCTCACGCAACCTCCTCCGTATCACACTTCCCATCCTATGCGCAGTACGAGGTCTGCCAGTACTCGGATGCCAGGGTCAGTGCTTGTGCATTCCCAATGAATGGTAGCCTCTAACGTGCGGCTAAGCCTATTGATTCTAAAAGAAATTCCCTGAATGCTTTACAATTTTTTTTGTTTGCTTGAAGGGGCATCCAGAGAGATTTGACCAATACGACGGCATTTACAGATTAAATCCCCCATCCGAGTCTCTACTAAAAACGCCTCGGTTTCAGACCCACATTATCATCCTATCATATGAGAGCCCTCTCATCTTCCTTTTTTTCGGCTTTTGATTCGATTGATAAGATGAATGTCCAACAATCAAATCAATCTTGTGTGATCAGATCAAATCAGTTCATCAGACAAGAATAAGACTTACTCATTAAAGTAGCTGAATCAATCCTGGTCCCCCACAACATTTTTCTTTCTTTTTCTCGTGTAAGGAAGGGAGGAATGAAGGTTGACCGCGCTCTCGATCCTCACGGGGATTCGGGCGTATCGGCACTTTCAGACTACTAGTAACTTACGAGTGAGGGGTGATTAATTTTTGGGCTGGGGTCAATGGTATCACTTTTCTCTCTCTTGCATTTCGCTCTTGATTTTACGGGGAGTTTGGGGGTGGAGGGGGGCACGGTACGGTAGTACATGATCGAGAGAGTCCCAGAGCTTTTCGGCATACTGCAGAGTACAGGACGCTGCAGTTTACATCCTTCTTTTTTGGATCAATTGAACCTTCTTTTCTTCTCTCCGCGAAGCCCATTGTCCACCTTTATTTCTCCCTCTCTGCTGATATATCCCCTCCTACAATCTCGGAAAAAAGTCCCCGGATTTTGCAAAGAAGCAAAGATGTCAAACGTATTCGCAGTTCCAGGTAACTATCTCCTTACCTTCTCACCTATCCCTCTCTATTGAATCACCCCATTACAATGCCTCATATCACACGTGCTCTCCATCTGCAAGTCCCCGAGACCCAATTAAAAACACACCCTCTCAACGCATGGTAGCTTACAAACCGCAGTATTCTTCGTAATCTTCCGCGAAACAATCGAAGCCGGAATTATAGTCTCCGTCCTCCTCTCATTCCTCAAGCAAACCTTAAGCACAGAAGACGAAGCAACCTACAAACGCCTGACCCGCCAAGTCTGGATCGGTCTATCCGCTGGCCTCTTCCTGTGCTTCGTGTTAGGAGCAGCATTTATTGGTGCATTCTACAGCATTGGCAAGAATCTCTGGGACAAGAGTGAAGACCTTTGGGAAGGGATATTTTGTCTGCTAGCTTGTATCATTATCACCGTTTGTCCTCCCCCGAGCCGTCTATAGCCCAGTAAAGCAGAGCAGAAGGCTGATGATAAGTAGATAATGGGTGCCGCAATCCTCCGCATCTCCAAACTCCGTGAAAAATGGCAAATCAAAATCACCGAAGCCCTCGAATTGAAAAAGAGCCGAACCCTTGGCTCGTGGACGAAAAAATACGTTATGATAATTCTTCCCTTCATAACCGTAATCCGCGAGGGGCTAGAGGCTATTGTCTTCGTCGGCGGAGTCTCGCTGTCCGCGCCGGCTAGTGCATACCCTCTGCCGGTCGTTGTTGGCATGGTAGCTGGCATTGTAGTGAGTTGGGGGATTTACCGCGGGGGAAATTCACTAAGGATTCAGTGGTTCTTAATTGCGAGCACCATGTTGTTGTACTTGGTTGCAGCGGGGCTGGGATCTAGGGCGGTTTGGAAGTTCGAGGTGTATGAGGTTGGTACCCTGGTTTGCGTTACAGACAGGATGCTAAAAGTGAGTAGTTCAAAAAACTTGTTGGAGGGGATGTAGGTGAGACCGGCTCAGGTCCTGGATCGTATGATATCAGAAAGTCGGTGTGGCATGTCAATTGTTGTTCTCCGGGCTCTGGAGGTGGCGCTGGGTGGGGTGTTTTCAATGCTAGTAAGTCCTTATGTGCCTCAATTCGGTCCTCGTGCTAATTTAAAAGTCCTCGGATGGCAAAATAGCGCCACATATGGCTCGGTCCTTTCCTATAACTTATACTGGATTATAGTCTCTCTGGGATTTACGTTGATGTTGTTCCGCGAGAAGAGGGGGCACTACCCGTTTATGAAAGCCCCAGTATCTAACCGTGCTCCGGAGGAGGACTCAGAAGGCAGCGCCAGGAGTGATATGGCCGGGGGCACTCTAACTGAGAAAGTGGCGCCAACTGCTGAAACCAAGACCACAGATAAAGTGTAGCCATGTGCCATTCCGGATATAGGAGGGGGGAAAGCAAAATGACAAACTTATTTATGACTGACAAAAATTGCCGAAGAATTTCCGCCCGTGATTCTGGAGTGCAATCACATACAGTCACTCGTTCAGACAGCCCAACCAAAAGCTCGATCTCATAGCCAACGACCCAATGTCCACTCCCCAGCTCACATTAGCCGCATATACCGTATTCCCCAAGTATCTCAGGCCATGCCACGAACTCTGATAAGGGAAACATCCGATACATTCAACTATATATCACACCCCTCAAGCCAAACCCCCTGAGAAACATTCCCCATCAGAGTCCCAGCCGCCAGACCCCCTACTAGATAAAACAATAGATGAGTAAGCCACCCCATATAGCTAACCTAACTTATGCCAGCAGCCTACTCACGGCAAACGGTAAGTCAGGATTCTGCCATGTAATCTGAACATTGTTAACGAGAAAATCATCTCTACCCAACGCAGCGGTTAATATAGCAGGATACTCAACTCTGGGTGCGCGCGACCCCCCCCCCCTCCCAGGTATACGAAGCCTCTTGAGCGCCACATTCGAGCTGACCCTGTAGAGCCACATCATTTCCCGAGGAACGACCTTCCCAGTGTGAAAAACTATTTTCATCCGTGAAACATCAGCGCTTAGAACGTGCGAAAATAAGAAGAGGCGAGAGGAAAAGGAAGAGAAAGAGAGAGAAACGTTATATCATACCCCCCCCCCCACACATCAATAGTATCCAAGCCCCCACCCCACCCTTATCAATTCCACCACAACTCCCTATCATACTGCGCTATCACCCCCGACGACCAGGGCGGCGGGGGGCGGGGGGGGGCCGGGCCGGGGGGGGGCGGGGGGGGGGGGGGGGGGGAAGGGGGGGGAGTGCGGGGGGGGGTATC
>Ga0307509_10002357_pt1 | contig 30743 bp, 42 predicted proteins | sample 10_EM_MG_FD_202245 | JGI IMG/M metagenome (GOLD analysis project Ga0307509, IMG submission 202245) | Populus trichocarpa ectomycorrhiza microbial communities from riparian zone in the Pacific Northwest, United States - 10_EM | ecosystem: Host-associated > Plants > Roots > Unclassified | place...
TCATGTCTTCTTTGTCTTTATAGTTACGGAAGATTTTATTCAGACAAGGAGTTGACAGTTTCCTGTTTTATTCCATCTAATAGATGCTCAGCTCCTATGGTGCAATCTTAGATGGAACAGATTCTTCAACAAGTCATACGAATGGCGTTCACAACCGACCTGGTTCATCGGCCTCTTCGTCGACTGTCGGAGGGCATACTGAAAGCCTGACGCCTGAAGGCATAGATCGGATGCTACAAAATGCCACCCTCGGGATGCAGATGCTTGATGCTGCACTGCGGCAAGCGCAAGGGGGTGGTGTTCCGGGTGGCAGGATAAATTCGGGACCTGCTGGAGACGCAACTGCGCCAACAACTTCCGCGAGCAGCAGTTCATTGGCGATGGCGAACACCATGCCGGCTGCACCGCCCTCGACCGCAGGTTCCACTCCGTCGTCCAATTCGCGCTCACATTACCAACATGTGAGCGGGCAAGGCGGCCCACACTCTAATTCGGCCTCTCCGAAGCTGAATGCAAAGGAGGAAGTGCGGATGGTCGAGGATGGGCCGAGCTCGCGCAGCTCGAAGCCTGAGAGCAAGGAGGGTGGGGGAGACCGGACGAAGCGTCAAGTAAGCAATATTTTTGATTCTTTCCTAATTCTTTTTTTTTTTTTCGTTTTTTTCCATTATCCCTCAATCGCTGGCGTTGCTGACTTGGATTCTACAGAAAACTGGTGATGATACTCAGCAAGAGGGTAGCCAGACATGTCTGGGCTGCAGTGCCACGTCAACACCAGAATGGCGTCGAGGGCCGATGGGTGCGTTCGTGATCTATGGGACCATGTGTGCGCAAATTCTGAATCGAACGGCAAACAGGTCCAAGGACGCTATGTAATGCCTGTGGTCTTGTCTATGCCAAAATGGTAAGCCTTGTTAATAACCTTTTTATTATTATTGTAGTAAATTGTTGTCTCGCCCGTTCTCTAGATCAAGAAAAGGTTTAAAGATAAAGGCACAAACTCAAAAAAGCCCTCCGCTACTAGTGGCGGTAGCAACAAAATTGGCAGCGCTACGACGACGGTTCTAGGTGGAGGTGTTGGAGCGCATATGCATGTCCTTGGCCTGGATGATTCGGACGACGACAGCGAAGAGGAGGAAGACGACTATCCTCCGTCAACTTCAAGTCGACGGAACGATATCTCTGGCTAACACATCGCTCCTCCCTCGACTTCTTGCATTGGATTGCTTTCCTTCTTTATTTGTTGTAACACTTCTTGGTTTGAAAAGAAGATTGGGGGGGTTGATGGACCGTTTGTATCGTTTTGTCGCCCTCTCCGGGTATCCTGCATTGAAAACTTGCTATCTCATTTGGTGTCTTTCTAACTTGCTATCCAAGTCTGTGTCTCTACTATCTATCCCCCGCTTTTGGACATCCCTCATACGATACACATTCATACGTATTACCCCCTTCTTTTCTTAGCATCCATCCCCTCCGGTTCGTTGTGATGTTTATTCTTCTGTTTGTCGCTGGGCGAGCGTAGATTCCACTTACTCCCTAAAAATCTTGTAGCACATAACGTCAGTTCATGGAGTTGTTCGAGGTCTATTTATCAACCCTGTCTTCCTCAACAACTTCCGTTCTACGGCACAATATAATTACCTGGTGTCGTTCCTTTGAAATTCCCGCTTCGCTCATGTAGCCAACTCTTCAGATGGAAAGCATCGATAACAAATTTATTACAATTACACTATTAAAACATCAAATAGACAGCAAGGTAGGGATCATGAAGTCGTTGCTGGAGGAGTCAGGTATTCCTCTACAATTTTCTGAATCTTCGGATCGACTTTAACCAGCTCATCGACAAGGTTGTTCTAAAAAATCTTGATGTTGGAGAAACAGTCGTTCAAAATGAAGGAAAACTGACATACCCATAGTTTACCCTGAAAAGCCTTTCCTTCCTCGCTGATGACAAAATCACTTGCTTCAGAGATCCGTGCCAAGGAGACATACGCCCCGCGCATTTGATCAAGCTGGTCTTCGCCTCCTACAGCAGCCCATACCAGCTGTCGACTTCCTTGTTCGGAGGTACGCGCAAGAGCCTTTTCCATCGCCCAGTCCACCCATGCTTGGAAACCTGTGAAACTTGATCTTATATTCGAAAGGCAGTATCCTGGATTGACGGTGTTAACGATGATACGTTTATCGGAGAGTTTATCACTAAGGGCACGGGCAAAGAAAATGTCCAATACTACAAATATTTAGTAAAGAGTTAAAAAGTATTAGAGGAACCAGGTGAACTCACACTTTGTATCTTCGTATCGAACTTTTAGGACACTATTAATGGAGGTGTCAGTGGAAAAGCCTCTGCAGCAAGACGAAGAGAACCTACGCTGGCGTAATATATTCTTTTGAACGACCAAAAATTTCGAGTGGGTTTGGAGCATCAAGCACCTTTTTCTCCAATTTGGTCCAGAAGTGAACCTCACTAGCTACGACGACAATTCTTGGCGTCGTATTGTATGTTTTCCGTGTTTCGATCATACGTGGGAGAAGGCGTAAGCTCAGGAGAGAAGTGGACAAGTTATTGACCTGGAACCTGCAAGACAGTCAGTCTTGTGAAAGAGGAATTCCGTAAATAAACGTGAACGGACGTTGGTTCCCATCCATCAGAAGTTAATTTAAGGTTTTGGGCGGGAATAATAGCAGCGTTCTCGACGAGGATATCCAAACGCCCGCCTTCTTTGTCGAATCGATCAGCAAATGACTTGACAGAGGCAAAATCGGCGAGGTCGAGAATCCACAATTCAGCAGTTTGGTAACCGGTTTCCTCTGATAAACCTATAGGGAGTAAAGTAAGATAAGGTGAGGCCCAGATCGATGCTAAAACTCACTTTTGAGAGCAGCTTCGCCTCGCTCTCTGCTCCTACACGCAAGAATGAGTTTCTCGGGGTTCATGCGAGCGAAATGCTTCGCGGCCTCGAACCCGATACCACTGTTAGCGCCAGTGACAATGACAGTCTTCCCTGTGAGGTCTGTCTGAACGACAGAAGGAACAGGGGTGCGTTGGTCTTTGATGAATTGAAAAAATGAGACGTGCATGGTAGTAGTGGTCTTCACAAACTGGGATATCGTGGAGATGTAGCAAACGCAGGCATTTATACGTGCGCTACGCTGTTGTAGTATTCATGCATTACCAATCTTACACTGTTTCACGGGGGAAAAATCTGAGATGGGTTCGATGCCAGCATACGTACGCGCCTGGCACAGGCCGATTTTCCGCTGCCATAAAGTAAGTGCACAAGAGAGCCTGAAGGAGTTGACATGAGGTCAGCGTAACATAGCGTTAGTAAGGCAAGGGTCACACGGTACCGTGTCTCCGCCATCACGAAATTCTCGAAAGTCATGACCTCGATGTCCAATCAAGACTCTAAATATGAAGAATCCAAACCAAAGCAAAAGAAACGACGAAAGAATGAATCCATTTCACCACATATACCGGACCTTTTTGGGCCACTCTTGTTAGCTCTTTGGACAGATTACGCAGACGAATCCAAAGATGATGCCTTTGACCAGTTTATGGGACCCCTGCTCGAAAACTTCTCACAAAGCCGCCAAATCCAAGCGGACCGCTTGGTCGAGGTGGATCAATTCGTTAGCTTTCCTTCTAAATTGCACTCTACATTTGCTGAACATATCCAGGGAAATAGAACGCGCCCACTGAGAACCACAGAAAGTATTTCTCTGTTGGAGGAGTGGGCCAAAAAGAGCCAACTTTCCATTTTCGAATCCATTTTATCTCGGAAAATCAAGCTAGAACGTGTAATTATGTGCTATCCTCATTTCTTCTCATCTCACTGAATATGTTTTAGGAACGGAAGCACGCCCACGTTCGCAACACAGAGCTTGGATGCGAAGGCATCTCATTATTGACTGTCACACCACTGTCTCCTAGTTCTCATCCTGTGAATGCAGAAGTGTTAACTGGCCTTTACGGCATCCGAACAACGCCGTTTTCAAACTCATTTCTTTCACGCCTCGATGGGAGGAATGAATTATTACTCCAAGGACTTATTGCGATTGATTGGGAAACCCGGACTCCATGGATGAATCTTATGGCAGATATTCACGATCACTATACTTTTTCTCAGTAAGCTCTATCCCTCGCTACTTCTTCCATTAATACTTCATGCTCGCGGTAGTCCGGATGCAGAACAGGCGATCCTACAGCCTGCTCCAATCACCTACTCCACTCTCCATGCAAACCAGCTGCCTCAAATCCACGATCTTCTTGAGAGGTCCTTTTGGACAGGGATTGATGGTAGGCTCTCCATCGAAAACTCAGAATGGTTAACTGATACTGGACTGGTCCTAGTTCGGGATTCCCTAGATTACCAGCCTGAAAGGTCGACGGTAATAGCGATGTACAAGAAAATAGTGGTTGGTGTGGCCATCATAACTTCGCCCCTACAGACCTATATAACATACCTGGCGGTAAAAGCAGGCTGGGATAAGGCTCAAATCGGACGGTTCGTTCGATGAATTTCCCTTGTGATTAAGATCCTGAATCATTACCATCAGAACCATGCTTTATCATCTGATAGCATTGAACCCTAACAAAGACTTTACCCTCCATGTTTCGACCAATAGTTCTGCCATGGTCAGTTTCTTTACACATGAAATACTCCCTTCCTGATGTTCTGCTCCAGCTCCTATACAACCAATTCGGCTTCAAGGCCGAGGAATTTGTCGCAGGATTTTATTCTGAATACCTTGATCTCGAATCGCGTGCTTCAAAAAACGCCTTTAAGCTTCGTTTGCGTCATCTATAGCGTCTGCGACCTCGAGATTGTTATTGTGTAAGATTGATATATAGAGTGCAAGTAAGTATTATCACATGTTATAGTTATCAAATTGCTAATCGTTAGTTAAAATGTCGGCAGCTTGCTCGTCAAATGCTTTAGTCAGTCCTGGATTTGCCCAACCGATCCTCTAATCATTCCGCAAATGGGCGCTTCATCAGCTTCCTTTCGCTGTCATATTTTCCGTCTTTCTCGTTCACGGTCGTGGCCCTCTTTCGAGCCACCGATCGACTGGGGTCCGTGTTCTTCGTTGAGCGCGGCGGCATCATCATCATTGGAGCCATCATCGTCGGATCTCCAGCACTGACACCTCTCTTCGTTCCATATCTTTTTTCTTGAAGGTGGCTGGGCAACATCATGCCCAGAGGCTGATAACCAGAGAACCTCGTAGTTTCGGTCGGCGAGGGCGGGGGTGCTGGCGGAAAGGTTGAAAAAGTTGTCGGAACAGAACGTTCAGCAGAGGATACGGTGGCGTTATAGACCCAAGTCCCACGGGATTTGTTGGTACCCGTCGTGACTTCTGCGTTGGCATTCAGTGGTCCTCCCATCGACTTCCTCCTCCCAATACATCGCTTCTTCAAAGCCCTGACCTCCTGCCGTTCTTCTGCCCCAGGCGATTTGGTAAGTGGTGAAATAGCCACATAGGACTTCGACCCAACACCAGCCACGGAGTAGCTTCGACGACGGACCCCAGACACGGTACTTCCTCGCTTCCCTCCAGCACCAACCGGCACCACCTTGAACCGGATTCCTGTACCATTGCTCTCTCGCAGTAGTTGGTTCTCCTGTTCCTTCTGTTTTGCCTGCACCACGGCCTTCTCAGCAAGAGGCATGAATTCATTCTTTGACTTCTCCAACATCTCCTTGATTGTCCTCGCCCAGTCGTCTTTTTTATAGAGTTTGTGTACCATCAAGCGGAACGTGAATGGATATTTCTTCTTGTCCGCGAGTGGGAAGTTGGCCAGCGATTCTTCATCGTCGTCTTCGGAGCTGTCATCAGAGACCCTCATATTATTGCTGGTGGGTGATAGCGTCGATGCCACGGTGTTGCGACGCGGACGAGTGCTAGTGTCGCGTGCGCTGACAATGGTGGAGAGCTTCTGCAGAATAGGGTTCAGTTCGTCGGGGATGTTGAGTGTTCCATCGCCCATGGCTGCATCGTTGTCTCCTTGTATGGCCCGCGGACGGCGTGAAGCAAGTCGCTCGAAGAGGTCAAAGAGGCGGGCGATCTCTGCCTTTTTCGCGTCGGATGCCGACATCGCGCTTGCGGATGGTGGGTAGAATGTGAGTGCGGAGAGGTGATGATAGCTGCTTTTCAATGAAGAAAGCAAGCTGTCCAAAGCGGAGCGTTCAAGAGCTGAAAAATTCAAGTCTGGTTTATATCTGCTTGGGATTGTGGCATCCCTGATTGGGTATTGGCCGAAAACAAACTTCGGGGCCACGACGTGGGTCCATTGTCCTTCGGACCACGAGGCGTCGCGGCTCAGAAAGTTATCTGGCCCCCAATTGACTTTACCTTTGTTGTTAAACATAAAAGGATCCCGTTTCTAACAGACGCTCGGAATGAAATCAACTGGCCCTGAACTGGCCTCAACATTCTTTATTACTGGTTTCTTGAGTACATTACAACATTCGTGTCACTTTGATCCGTCCATGCGCCTTGCGGATACTGAGCATCGTCTTCAAATGATCGTTCCTGCAGTCGTGGTTTCCCCTCGTAATGAGAACTTCGGATACCACACTGCCCGCTTCGCTCTCGTATTCGATGTTTGCCTCGAGAACATTGTCCTCGTCGTTGCTCTTGCAGCAACCGTTAAACCCACATTTCGTAAAAGAGGAACTCCACCCTATCTCAGTCAGCGACGCCAAGTGGCTGCCGATAACAAGGCTAGCGGCGAGCTCATATTCTTTTGTAAGCTTGATGAATCTCGCGCAGCGGGTGCAATTATAGACGGTTTCTACGGTGTTCGGTTTGAGCGAAGATTTCTTTCCATGTTCCATGTGCATATCCAACATTCCGGAAGGTGATAAGTAGATCCCTAAAAAGAGACGAGAGAGGTTTTTGAGAGGTGCAAGAGCGCTTCCAAACGCCATCTTTTTTTTTATACAGCAGATGAAAGGTGAGCGAAATGGCCGTTTCAAAACCCCACGAAACAGAACTCACAGCTAAAGTTTCAGCATCTTTGTACATTTCGGGGATTGGAGAGTGTAGGATTCGGCTCAAGCTGTCTTCATAGCAGTTGGGGCAACAGTCCAAATCTAGGCTGTCAGCAGAGCTGAGATAGAGCTCAATCAACCCAGGCAGCTCGAGTGCAACCATATCCAGCAGAGGCTTGTCGATGCGCGGTAGATTCGTTAGCATAAGGGATGTGAGTTTCAGTACAATCTTTTGGGCACCGAGACTTTTGAAGAGCTGTCCAAGGCAGGAACGTTGTAGCATTAATCCAGCATGCGAAAAGTCGACATGAAGATCATGAAGGCACGACAATTTTTTGAGTTGCATGACGTTAGAAGGGATCAAAAACGAGGGTGCGCTTATTGACCTGAATATATGCGCGACATTCAAACAGCACGCAAATTCCGCACACAACTCCAAGACGAACCTGACCCAAGAGTAGCCACCAGTCCATCCTTGTTTGTGGTACTGCGAATCAATTTGTTCCAAGAAACCAAGCAACCCTCTGAAATCGTCACTAGTTCCCATTGAAAGCGACCGAAAAAAAGAGCGAAGGACCAGGTGACGAAAATCTTTCGAGACAAGGGTGCACGGTATTATATACCTCGCAAAGACTGTTTTTTGGGACTCAATAGCAGGAGACACCGTCAGAGGATAGAGTGCTATAACGTAGCACTCTATTATGCCATCCAGTATCTCCATGGGTACCTCTGGTGTTGTGCTGGGAAACGTGAGCGAGTTCTGTCTCCTCAAAAGACTCTTTCGACGGATCACCAAGCCTGGTGAGCGAATTTCACCAGAATGAGCAAGGAGAATCCTGAGAGGCATTATGGTAAGTCTGGAGTTAGTATAGAGTTAGTGGTTTGCGATGCAGGAGAGCAAAGGGGCGAGTCTATAAATAGCACTCGGAATTCCTACTTACCTAACAAAAAAGATGCGACAGCCTGGCAACTCCGTTCACCGCTTTCATCTCCTGCATGCATCCTCTTTTTTCTATCGCGGCGGCGAGGAATGTGCCACAACAGCCGCGCTATCGGCTTTGTTGGGGATACACCTATTTACTCACCTCAGCATGATCATATTCTTATGTGTTCGAAGAATTCCAATCCTGTAGGATGCTAATAGTATCGCACTCCGAGCTAATGAAAAACAACACAGAGTAGATCCATAGGATAGATTAATGTTCCGATTCTGCACGTATAAGTTACCTGAGCGGAGCAAGCTGCAATATCGAAGTGCTAGTTATTTGTGTATAATACACCTCGCAACGAGCTTGTCACTACTAACAAACTTGAGGGCAAAAATCTCTGGCAGCTTAACAAAGGTCTGATGTTGCTTTTGGGAGGACAGAATTGAAGAATTGATCCCTCAGTCACTCAAGGACTATGCAACAATCATTCCTGACAAGTTTCTGAAATTGAAGGAGGTTTTGTGATGGTACAATTTTTTTTGATATATATACAGTCAGGATTCAAATATTCAACGTTCAAAGATAATGGTACTTGCAAAAACCGCTGACATTTCACGTAAGAGTGGTTCCAGACCTAACCTGAGCAAATGTCAATGAGTTTGTCTGGGAAATATACAGGCTGAAAACACACTTCTTTCCCCGTCTTTTTAATCCTGGTGAGAACGTCGTCGTAAGGAAGACTGGCAGTCACAAGAACTTCCTGGGTCTTGAGGTCAACCTTATATTCGGTCACCCCTATGAATATCACATCTTTAGGAACGCCGGCATTAGCAGAGTTGGTGTCTCACCATCTGCCTTCGCCTTCTCTAGGACACGGGTTACAGCACCGGAGCAACCAGAGCAGTCCATCTAGAGAAACATTGCTTGAATTAGTTCGTCAATTCATCACAATCGCAAGGTCTTGGACTCGCCTTGACATCAAATTTATATACGTGCTGCTCACTCTGTGCAAGAATGGTTAATATATCTTTGACGACGCAAGACAAGAGCGTACCATGCTGAAATGTATGTGTCAGAGCGGAATGTGGAAGGAATACTGGTTAGGCAATGTGCTTTATAAGTCTAAAGCGCCTGATCTTCGGTGATGACCAATTTATGTAGTAGCTTCCACCTTATCGATGGTCAAATCAGGATCAAGCCTCCATAAGAATGCGTGATATCGTAGTCAACTATTTGTGGGTATATATGTAATTCTACCGTTTCTTCTCCTTCTGTAGCAACTGCCTCCCAACCATCAGTAGTTCGCGAACATCTGACCAACAATGTCTGTAATTTTAAACCATACTGGCTGCGATGTTTATTCAGGAGTGAGCGACTGATAGAAACACACTCCGGGTCGCGAGTGATCCAAGAACGACCTTCTCCTTCAGTACTTTGGGTCAAATCCTGATAATATATGGGAATTCCGGCAAAGGTACAAAGCCTATTGAATAATTTCACTTCCCACATTCCTCAAATCAATATCCACCCGATGCACATAAATAAATGCTCCTGAATGGAGAAACACGGAACCGAGGAACGCTCAATGTCCAATATTCAAGGTTAAGTATAAAACAGGTGGGACATAAAGTAGGTTATTATAAGGAGGCCTAGGTATGGTTTTTATTCGTCAATATTTCCTTGTCATCGTGGTCGTTTCCTCTGAGACGTGTCCTCTCCAGAGGACTGCGAGCTTAGTAGCCATCGGAATTTACTGTAATCAACTGGGGGTTGTCGTTTTGTTGAACCACCATCATCCGAGTCGGTCAGTATAGTCACCTCGTTGGAAGATACTATCCGGGTCTTTGATGATTCTGAGGTTCTGCTGTTTCAACAAAGTTATTCCAGACACCGAGAAGGAAATCCAAGGTATGACTTACCCAGCTGCTGGAGTGAGGGTGCTGGTTTCTGTATTTCCACGTTTCCGGGCACGCAAAAGAGGTGGTAGGCGTGCACCCGATGACAACTCCCTTCGTACTACCAGAGGTTTCGGGGTAGGTTCATCATCCAAGACGAGGCCAGGACGGAAACGACTTTTCTGGACAGGCGTCTGGGCAGGATCGGGGGAGGGTGCGACCTCAACAGCGTCATCTGACCCGCTACTAGATACAGTTTTGAGCTTCTGCGTTGAATTCCTCTTCACCTTCCCCGAGACCGCCATTGACGGTGAACTCCTAGGAGGTCGGTTTTGAGCGACCGCAACCTTGCTACTCTTATCACTGTCTGATTCGAGACTCAATTCCGCCAAAACACGGCTCGTAGATCTTGTGGGTATGGGAGTTTGCCGCTTCGTTTCGCTTGCAGACAACGAACGATCTCGTCGCGTCGAGGTTCGCTGATGAACATTATCGATGTCGCTTCCTCCAACCTCAATGGCGGAGTCGGCTTCGCTTGTTGTATCAGTGCCACTGCAGTCGCTTCGACCACGACTCTTGCTCCGGAGGCTTCGTTCGTCACAAGACTTGACTGGCGCATGGACGCTCTTATGGCTTGAACCTTTGACAACTGGCCTCGGTCGTGGTCGTGGTCGTGACTGTTGCTCTTTTACAACCTTTCTCTCCTTTTCCTCTCTCTCCTCTTCTTCCAGCTCTTTTCTCCTCTTCTTCGCTCGCTCCATGACAATGCGGTCACCCACACCAATCTTTCCGTTTTCTTCCTGCTTCTTGTTTCCATCCCATTCACCGCCATCTTCAGGGAACATCGCAACGCCGTACGCGGAGCTTTCTCGCAAGATGGTTAAAGCCTCCTTCATGTCTTCATCACTTAACCCTTTGTCTTCCATTATTAGATGGAGGGCGACTTCTGGGACGAGGATTCGTTGCACAAACTCGTTGGCTGTGAGGGGTGCAATAAAATTCGGCTCCATTGAAGCTAGAGGAAACATGTTATACAATGTTTGGTGGATGATGACAGAGCCTAGTTCGCCATAGCTGATAAAAGTTGTTAAATCGATGCGCAAAATTAAAGAAGAAACGAGAGACGCACTAGCCAGGTTGAGCCTTTTCAAAATTGGCAAACTGTCCGCGAACGCCTGAAACAGCCCTCAGTCCTTTCGACTTGATCTCAGCCATAACCTCAATCCAAAATAGGCTTCTGGACTTTGCGCCCTTCTTGGGTATTTTTGCATTCTTGTTGGTTTGGAACACAACTTCCCACTCGTCGTTGTCTTCTCCCTCATGTTGGCTGGTGTCTTCAATCAGAGCTTGAAGCATCTGTTTCATCTTTGCGATCCTTTCACCCAGCTTCTTCCATTCAATGGTCTTGGGCCAGCCTTTCTTTTCTGCTTCGGGAAGAATTTGCGACTCGAATCGATGTCGCTGGCATACTGTGATGAATGCCGCTAAAGGGGCTTTCAAGCCCAGGGGATTGGATGGCCGTGGATCACGCTGAGATTTCTTCCGTGTGGCAGCCAAAATGCTTTGGAGGAAGGGTGACGGGCTGGATGGTAGAGGAGTGTCGCAATATGGACAAAGGGTTTTGGGATCGACATGAGGAGAAATGGATACTAGAAAAATAGTGAATGAGGTTATTTGCGTTAAATATAGAAAAATTTACTTGAGTCGCCTTCGTCGTCGAATAGAAGGCGGGCAGGAGATTGCAATAATCTAAACGAGACAAGAACATTAGAGGGAAAGGAGAATATAGAGAAATAAAGAATTTACGCGTCGCGTTCTGTTCTGGATCTCTTGGAAATGCGTTCGTCATCGCTCCCACCTTCAGATGTTCTCTTCCCTCTTCCCGATGGCGCAGCTGGAGATGAGCTCCAAGTCGACGGTACACTGGGGGATCTAATACTAGCCAGCACCTGGGTACTCATTGGGAATGCCTTTGCTTTTTTCTCCAGCTTCCTTGCTTTCTTCTCCCTTTCCCGTTTCTCCGATGCCTTGGGATCGCCCGTGTCTTCCTCCTCACTGAAAAGACTAGCTTGGACTTTGCTCTTGCTACTCTTTCCCTTATCCTTCGCTTGAATGTGGGGATTTGCCTTGGGCTTATCCCTTTTCGACTGGGGAGATGGCATTGGAAACGGGACAGGCAAACGCGAGCTAGAGGCATGGGGCTTTATTGGTTCTGCTCGGATTTTTGTTCCTCCAAGCGGAGACACAAAAGGGAAGTCGTTCACTGTTATCCGTTTTCGAGAAGCAGGCAATGAAGGAGGAGAGAGATCGGGAAAGTCATCCGGTTCAGCCTTCTGTACCGATCTCTCAGGAGATTCGGACCAAGTTCGATATCGACTTTCGAATGCAAGTCCCACACTCGTCTGGCTGGAGCTATCAACAGGCATCATGTTAAGTGGAGCCGCTAAAGATGATGAAGAGTTTGTTTGGGAACTGCGAGGTTGGTATGTCGAGTTGGGTTCTGAATTCAACAAAAAAGGTGAATGACGCCCACCATCCTTCGGGAGAGGAACGGGACGAGGTTGGGTGGCGCTGGGTGGAATTTTCTTATCAATTCGAGATGGAATGGGGCTCGTCCGACGATTTGAATTCGCACTCTTCCCACTTAAGGGACTAACATACACGATATCATCATCATATTCCGTGGTTTTCGTGGTCGTTAATGATTTGGCTGTATCTTTGTTCCTGACATACACGACATCGTCATCATATTTGGTGGCTTTCGAGGTGGTCGTTATTGGTTTGGTTGTGTCTTTGTTCAAGTGAGAAACCCTGGTCGATTTTTGTTCCAAATATTGTTCCTTTCCACCCTCCTTCGAGATGGGCACCAAAGAGTTGTCGACCGATTGTTCCGTATTCCTGGTTTTCTTGAATTTCAACCCAGCAAATTGCTTCTTGGGTGGAAATTTAGGATCATATGCGTGTTGCTTCCCTTGCTCGTCCATGAAAGCAGCTTCATGGACGTCCTTTCCCTTCGCTTGTGACTGTCCAGGTTTCTTCTTCATGTCGTAAAAATCTTCCTCTTCCTCAGCCTGGGAGGAGGAGAGGAAGTCGATTTCGTCCGGCGAGCCAGAGTCGGTGAGTACAACGGTCGCCTTCGAAAGGTTGCGACTATTCTTTCCAATAGTGCTCTCGCTAGTACGATCGCATTGGCTCCTTAAAGACTTCTGACTACTCGAAGGTGTTGGTTGTGACGAGGAAGACTTCGTAGAAGTCGCTGGTCTGAATTTCGAATAGTTCCCCGGAATCCCAGTCCTGGATGGGATTGGTTTCTTCGATTTGGTCGCAGCTGGAGGGGCCAGGCTGGTGCCAAGGTTCTCGTAAGCGAGCCCCAGTCCAGGAGGATGCGAAATGCGCGATGCATTTGCGATTGTTCCATAGTTATCGAGAAGTCTATCCATTGAACAGCATTTGAACAGTTGCGAGTCGTGTGCGTAGGAACTTCCTTTCAATAACCTATGATTTTCTGTACTCGGGGCCGAAGTCACTTAATCTTTCCGAGACTGATGAGGTAGAGCGGTCTTGGCTTAAGAGCACGGACTTTAAATTGCAGATTTCACCTTTCAAAAATAGCCATCATATCAGAGCGTGACTATCGCCCATATGGGTGTGACAAGTCGCGTTTTTGTTTTCGAGTTCTCCACACCTATTGATTGCCCCCAAATTTATGTACAGAGAAGTGAAAGAACGGAAATGAACGTAAAATCTACATGTTATGGCCCACGCCATGAACTAAGGATTGGATTGTGTGCAGAGAAAGGAATGGCTGAAGGGACATTATTCCACTTGCCAACCATTCAGTTCTCTACCAGTGCCGATATCGACCACCCTTTCGAAGAAATTTTGGGTTAAAAAGCCACGTTCATCGCCCTCGGTGAGCACAACACCATTTTCAGAGAACCAGAACTGAATTCCAGCATCCAATGCCTTTTGTACATCAATGTATATCAGGATCTTTGCAGAATATCGCATGCCTGATGAACGGAGAATATGACATTGCTAGTGAGTAGGTTATTCAAGAAACGGAAGTATGAGGGGACTTACCGCTGATGACACCCTCGCCCCCCACATTCTGAGCAAGGTGAATATGATTCCTCTTCATCTTCGATAAGCCCCCCTTTGCTAGAATTGATATTAGAGCCGCATCCATGACCACATCGATGCAACATGTACCTATGATATCCCAGGCCGTACGATTTGTACCATGTACGGCGATGCGAGTTGGAATATCAGATACACTTCGGATGGGCTTCAACTCAAGTTCGACCGTCTGTTATCGACCTGTTAGATCGGGCATTAAATATTAGGCAAAGACAATACCTTAATGGAGTGCCCTTGACGGGCTTTAATCAACCAGATAGCTTCTTTCGTGATTTCCCCTGAAGATGTGCCTTCCGCGACAGGTTCCATTATGGATGAAGCTGTGGAAGCCGCTTTCGACAGAGGAGATATTGATCCAGGAGAGATGGCCTCCAATTTTATACCGTCGGAGTTTTCCAGTATAAGGTCGTACCGCTGCTTGGAGTCTGTTTTCACAATTGCCTTTATTCTCTCCAGGTCGAGCCCTTGAGATTTCAGCTTGGGATGTTCCAGCTGCAATAATAGCACCTTGTCAGTCAGCAGGACCCCCAAACACAGGACACAATCGAAAGCACACATACCAAGTCAGCGACCTTAACGTACCCATCCTTCCGCATAGCCAAACCCTCTCCTTGTGCACCGTGTCTAAGCAACCACGAGACTGTCTTTGAGACGCGAACTTCTGGGGAATCCTTGTCAAACCCACGAAGCTTCGTACTTGTAGACGGGGATATTTTCTTTTGTCCAGCCGCGCCTCCTTGGGCCTTCCCCTTCTCCTTGGGCTTTCTTGGTTGCTGAGATGCAGTGTTGGAGGATGAGCCCGGTTCTCCCGTGATTGAGATCCCAGCGAGATGATTTGAAGTAGTGTCCATGTTTCCAACCCCCTTTCTATTTGCTGCTATATTTTGTGTTTGAAATGCAGGAGATTTGCTTTAAAGAAAGCAAGAGGATATGGCACAAGTTGATAGGAGTCATAAAGCATCAGATTGGGTGGGGTTGAGTCATGAACATTTGCTAACAAAGTTTCATAAAGTAAATCTAGACTCACAATACACTTTGCTTTGCTCCGCTGAAGGCTCTAGAGAAGAAGCGTACAGGTGGTAACATGTAACGAAGGAAAGAACTTGAGCGAAGCCGGCCCGACAATCCATTTCTTGTGCTCTTCCCTAATGAATCCTTCAACCAAAAGATTTATTGACTTGTCCCACCCTCTGACATCCGAAACTCAGATTTATCCTTCCGATCCCACTTTCCAATGCAAACCCCATGCAACCCATGCGAAAGATGGGTACTGTGTCCACCAACTCTCACTCGGCACACACACTGGGACCCATATCGATGCACCATATCATTTCTTTGCCGACGGTAGAAAGATCGGCGACATACAACTCGAAGAGCTCGTCGGTGATGTGGCTGTGGTAAACCTCTCTGGGCTCAAAGAGAGACAACGGATTTCATGGGAAGTCCTACAACCACATGAACAGCTTATCCACGGCTGCCGTATCCTGTTGATAAACACAGGGTGGTCCAGAGCCCACTACCAAACCCCGATGTACCTCAGCCATCCGTATCTCGCGCCTAACATCGCTGCCGAGATCCTTGCACGAGGAATACGCGTTGTAGGTGTCGATACCTTGAACCCTGACGAGACATTATCAACCTTCGCGATCCCTGAAGGTTCTGATGGGTTTGGCTTCCACGAAGCATTTCTTGAAGCAGGTGGAATAATTGCCGAAAACCTCACGAACTTGGAAGAGTTACTTGAGGCCCAAGAAACCACGCCGGAAGGAGAAAAATGGGTAGTTAATCTGGTGCCACTCAATCTGACTGAAGGTGACGGTTCACCTGTTCGTGCATTCGCACAGAGGGTGAGAAGATGATTCGAGTAACCAGTGGAAACAGATTATTCCTTCTCCCAAGGTCCTCATTTGCAGGTCGACATATGATATACAAATTACAACTTTTTGGATCTTTTCCTACCTAGCTCCGTGACCTCTTCAAAGTTTCGCAATAAACCACTCAACAGCAGCCTTGAAGGAACCTTCCTTGCCCGCTTTGACCTGAGGGTTTGTCATGTCGCCCCTAACGGCAAATCCATGTGTGCAACCTTCCCAGAACTCGCGTTTGTAGCCTGGCGCGAACTTGCCATCACCGAGAAGCTCGTCGGCCTTTTTAGACGATTCGAGGGGGAATTGCTGGTCAACGGGACAAGAGTTGATGAGAAGGGGTGCCTTAGAGGTTGCGAGGTATTTCTAACAAGAAGTCTAAGTAAGCAAAACCGAAAGGGTTAACATCGAAATCTTACCTCGAGGTCAGCAGGAACTTTGAGAAGTGAAGGGTGCGAAACGACTGCTGCCTTGATAACATTCTCAAAAGCAAGGTCAAAGACATAGCGGCCTGGAATGAAAGTGAGTGTCAGTCAGATATCCTTTAAATCTTTACTCACCGCCGAAGCAGTACCCCGTTGCCCCGAAAGTTTGGATGTCTTGCGCCTTGAGAGCATTGATAACTTTGTCAAGGGTGGGGCGAGTTTTCTCCTGAGTGTGGTTCGGGAACCAGTTTGAGAGGTCAAAGTTACTGCCGGGGTTGAGCGCGTCAGGGGGGATGGAATCGCCGTTCAGGTAGTCGGGTATGATGGTCTGTTAATCCATCCTCAGCACCCACGATCGCACCATGAAGGAACTTGAAACCACCTTGAACCCATTTGAAGCAAAATCGTCGGCAAGAAGCTGTGGGATTCGATTAGTATCACAACGCAAACAAGCGCAGATAACCATGGAAACCTGTGCGTTGATGAGTTGCGGTCCAAAGACGTCTGGCAAGAACAAGATAGCCTTGTCCTTGGGATATTCGTTCTCGGGTGTAGCGACATAGCAATCAACGCCACCGATCTTTTCCCATTTCCCTAAAAACAGGCCCGAGTGCTCAATGTCCCATTTTTTTCAGTACAAAGATGAGGTACCCTTGGGAGTGCCTTCGTGAGTGACACCTTGGCAGAAATTAAGCCATTAATTTAGGCGAAACCACATTGCTAATGAGCCATCGAAGTGGAACATACCTTTAACACAATGCTCACAGAAACTCATATTCGTGTATGGGTGAGAGGGTCCACAAAGATCGTCAAAACGCAGGAAAGAGTACTATTTAGGGTATTTCAAAATCTTCTCTTCTTGTATACCCCCACAACTCCGAGGACACGCTTCTGGAGGGAATAACTGCTCCAATGACATGGATTCTTGATTACTACAACACATGGGCTAATACGGCTATGTAATTTCTTCAAACGGGGACATGTGGGTTAAATTTGCAATAAATTTAAGGACTAGATTTGAGAAAAGACCCGGGGAATCCGAAAGATGGCTTCTTGGGAAAAGTTGGAATTCCTGGAGATGCTGTCCTAAAAATGTGTATAAGATTAGCAATCACCAAGGCAAAAATAGGGTTTGTTGTAAAAGTTTGTCATGATAGAAAGATAAGCGGGATTGACCGGCTCTTTTGCATGCCGGTCCGGGCATTCTGGTTGGTAAAATGGTGGTTGTCCCCCGTGTTGAGGCTTGGTTAATTGAAGCTTGAAGGTTAAGCCAGCTGAGAATTTTGATCGCTTGGCGCGGTGCAAGTTCTCGTCCTCGGTCATGCATTCCAGATGTAATCGGAGAAGCTTGTGGAAAAGGCAGTTTATATTGGCTGGTATTGGTGAAGAAAATCGGCGAGAGGTTCTACAAGCCAAGCAAGTACGTATTGAATATTGAGTACTCAAGGGAAACGAGCACAGGATTATGGCTGCGCTTCTCTTATTTGAATTTTCTCCCGTGTGTGACGGTATTTATACATAAATGATGCGATGGGGTGTGATCGCGAACTCTCAAAGGTTGAACTCAATGCTGGAGGAAAAGAATCGACGAATACCATTCATGGACCCCCTCCGAACATAATCCAAATGCTGAGATGCCCTTCAGCTTCATGCTCGACTTCAACATCTGCATCAACCCTTGTGACTTGCACTTCACTGTTTCTTCCTCTTTTCATCACCATCACCATATTAAAGATCAAGGGTCCTTGAAGGTCAAAAAAGTCTTCAATACCATGCGTGGGGTGGCATTGAAAACCGAAGATCAACGGCAACCTTTCCATCTTCTACCTAGTCGCGACGAGGGGTGAATACTCCTACAATGTGCGTTGCGCGAACATAACTTCCAAGAGTTGCGCCCCATGCCAAGCTTCGCATGCGACATTTTCAAGAAATTCGTCCCAAGGATAAATATAATTAATCACCCCAGCCTCCCAGGTCTCTCCTTATTAAAAAAACGCATGAGAAAATCCTACTACATCTGAACCATTCCCCGCATGCTTTCACTCTTGTGGAGTTTTTCCCTTCCGCCCAGGCTTATCAACGTCTCTGTCTGACATCCCAAGTTGAACCATCTTTCTCTTATACTCATCTTTACCCCACTCTTCGAAAGTTTGAATGTCTTCTCAAACAAAATTTTATCACCACGGTCGATTCCGAGTCTTGGGTGGGGTACTGCCAGACGCAATCACAGCTTACCGAACCTATGGAGATCCCACAAACCCCTGTGTTGTTTTCCCAACTTGTTACGGCGGAAAGCTAGACAGTTAGGCTTAAGTGATCATATTCTCGACGCCACTCATGGTTTCTTTAGGCCAGATGTACATGGTAGGTGAGGGGAAGGTGAGTTTTGTGTTGTCTATTATCACGTTTTTCCGCGCCTGATGTAAATATAACGAAGGTCATGGATCCTCAGAGGTACTTTGTGGTTACATTTGCCCTGTTTTCAAACGGAGAAGTATGTTCTTTCTCCATTGTGCTGATTGTTAGCGCGCCAATTAAATGTCACCTCAGTCATCGTCTCCTTCGAATACGGTCCGTCTAATGCGTATCCCATGATGAATGACAGGTTACAGCCATTCTGACCTATTGAATTTTAAGCCTGCCCCGTACAATGGCCCATACTTTCCTGCGGTTTCTTATGAGGATAATATGTAAGTATCTGTTTGTGTCCTACCTGCCATGGCCATGAGTAAGAATTAACTATTGCTTAGCCGCGCTCAATATGCCGTCATCGAAAACCTTGGGATTCAGAAGGTCTACGCCGTTATTGGCTTCTCCATGGGTGGGCAACAGGTGTGAAGATATCTCCTTCAGCACCGCTAAATGTGTTATTAAACCCTAAAATTTCACCTCCAGGCCTATCATTGGCCCGTCATGTATCCTAATGTCGTTGAGAGGTTTGAATCCTCATTGCCGGGCAATTTAGACATGCTAACAATGTTCTTAGATACGTGATTATCTGCGGTTCTGCTCGTACCAGTCCGCATAATCAGTGGTATGGCTCGGGAACTCCATTGACAGATCATTTCTTGCTTTAAATTTTGTAACTGCAGCTTCTTGGAGGGTCCCAAGGCGGCACTGGTGGCGTCGAAGGATTTTAACAACGGTCACTATCAAGAAACCCCCCAACATGGTATACGGGCTTTCGCACGTGTATACAGTGCATGGGCATACGGTCAGACCGTGTGCTCCAATCCTCTTCGTCTCTTGAATACACTCAGCTTATAGTAAATCTAGTGGTTCCGAGAACACAAATACAAATGGGATGGTTTGTAAGTGCCTATTAACATCAATTCTTTCTATCAGAACGCTGATTTATTATTCAGATATCCAGATCTTGCTTCCTTTCTTCGCGAGCGTTGGGAAGATCGATTTCTCCAGAATTGGGACGCGAATGATTTAATAACTCTCCTTCATACCTGGCAAAACGGGGATGTGTCTAAAATAAGACATGATGGGGATCTACAAGCTTGCCTCACCAACATCCAGGCAAAGGGTTTGATTATGCCTAGCAAAACTGATTTGTATTTCCCTGTATGTAACATATTTTCATCCTTCTCATTTTCCAAAGATGACCATGCTACGAAAATCTTAATAGCCCGAGGATAGCGTCAATGAAATGGCTTCTTTAACACCTGGATTTAGCCGCCTCGTTATCATAGACACTATCTGGGGACACACTGGTCCGTTATTCTTCAGGCTATCGTCAGAGATGTTGACTCGTGATTTTCTCGTTCCAAAAAGCTGGGGGGGGATCAAATTCCACCGACGATGGTTTTGTTCAGGCTGAAATCAGGAAATTCTTAGAGGAGTAGTATATCGAGCATGCGCTGTAGACGAAGCTTAGTCGCGGACTGGACTATTTTTTTCATGCACCCCGTTTGGGAAGCGGAGAATCTCAGTAGCTCCTCGCGTTATTGCATTGAGCATGCGTTCGTTCCAAACTAAACTGACCAAAGGAAGCAGAGGCTGGGATAAATTTTGAGCCCTTGCATGATCTCAGCTGCAACTCCACATTAACCCACATTTCGAATCACACCACCACATAAAAATCGCTTATACCTATCGTGGTCTGTCTATGAAACCCATGGTTTTATAATTCAAATCGGCTAGCATCGCGTGCCGATGTAGAAATCACAACTAAGTAAACGGTTGTCGCTGCATAAGACCCTTTGAAATGTCCACAACTTGTTAACGTACCGAGTAGAAGTATCGTGTTTCGGGTCATGACCCATCTATAGTATCCCTTGCCGTTTAACTTGCATCACGAATGTAGAATTCGACGAGCGACTAAACTTAAATCTCCTCGATCCTGAAATCTTCATCATCGTCCTCCGTAGGCTTGGCTGTCGAGCCTTTTGTGACAGCCATCTGGGTTTCAGGCACCGAATTGAGCTCCTCAAATTCATCATCCGCACTGGTGATCTTCGGCTCATCACCATGTAGCAGCTGAACCAGACGTTCGATGTGTTCCGATATCTGGAAAAAAATGGATCGTAAGAGTTTCAGGATGAACTGGGGGGTAAACGTCGAAAAACCTTGTCAGCGGTCTCGTTTTCATGTGCAGCACGGATGATCTCATAGACGCCATGTTGTCGTTGGTAGTCACGACCCCAGCGGGTATGGCAAAGAAGTAGGAGGGTCTCTACGTGTGTAAGCCTGATTGTGGGGTCGGATTCGCGTTGTTTTGTGGGCGGTAGGAACTGCAGTGGTTCCGGAAGCTTTTCTTGATCCTGAATCTTTTAAGATAATAGAAGATAACAGGGGGTGTCAACGCGCACCTCCAGATCATATTCCTCAGGTCCTGCAAGCGGAAGAAGAAGATAAGGAAGTGCATCGATTCCCGGTGCCGTTTTTTTCGAAGGGGGTACAGCGACCTCAATGGATTCCGGACTAAGCAAGGCTTTATGACCTGGTGCATGAAATGCGCAGTTTCTAATATCGGTAATAAAATTCGAACAAAATATGAGAGATATGAAGATGCCTACTTGATCGCAGAAGCAACACCTCCTCGTCGGATAGTATCTTTGTGCTCTGTGAAAACAACAAGCTTAGCAAGGGGGTACTCCAAGCTTTGTTCAGTGGCTAGAGTTTTGATGGGTTGTGGAGACAGAAAATAGTTCCTTCCTATTGGCGACTGGGGTAGGCGTCAATATTAAGTTTGAGCCTTTTTTTTAGTTTAAAAAAATGCTCACAACTGTCATGTTGGCGAAGACACTGGCCAAAAAGTGTAGTTCCGCTTTTCTAGTCCGTTTGGACAAATCTCCGGTTTCAACCATTTGTGCACCTTCGAGAAATGCATCGATGAGCATTGGTAGGACCAAAGCTTCTCTTGCATCTCCAGTCGGATAGGGTACTGGGGCAGGGCATGATCCACATCGAGATTCAACGGGATAGAGTGAATTGGAGAGTCGGTCATCGGGAATAATGGTTATTTTTAGTGTCAAAAGGATTGAGCATGCTGTGGATGCGGCTGTTAAATTTGAGAGCAACATCGAGGCAAGATCGGCCAGAATCGAATGAGGATTCTGTACAGTTTAAATGTCAGTGTGATTGTGCTCATGCATAGAAGCAGTACACACTATAATATAAGATGCAATAAAACTCAAAAATGATGGCTCCGAGAGGGGAGATATCATTAACGGGGAGTCGGATAAATTGACCAGAGCTCGAAAGGCATCATGGGCAACGCTCTGAGCACAAATATTTATATCAGAACAGGCGAGGACCACGAAAAAGACGGACAAGTTGATCCCGACATAAAAGCTTCAGATCTCGTATTATATCGCTTTCTTTTGGCTTTTGCAGACCCCCCGATTGGAGTCCAGAGAAAAAGATATCTCTATGAGGCGCGCCTTTGACTGTTTGAGGCAGAAGATTTTCGAGAGCGATCTGGCGGACCTGGGGGTTCCTGTCCCTAAGAAATGGGACGAGCTAAATCAATAGCGGTTAGGATCTGGATATCAGGCTGCGCGGACACCGACCTCGCGAAGCTGGGCGTCCATCTGAAATATATTTTACTGCACGTGACCCACTTAACACAACCCTGTCCATTGCTTACGTGAGCATACTTGCACTTACCATTGTCAACTTTTGTTGGGCACGACCTCGGAATCTTGACCTCCACCCTCATCCTCATCTGCCATATGGCAGTCTACAACAGGACTCGTTCCGTTGAGCAACTCCTGGAAAATACCGAATCCTCTCCGCCCTCATTTACTGTGCATCTCCATCCCGAGTTCTGGATTCTGAACAACGGATCGAAGTTCCTTTACCAGAACCAAATCGCTGTATGTATGGTTCTCTTAACGCTCATATTCTCGTGTCTAAGTGCTCGAACTCTCAGTCTCTACTCGATGATATACGTGGACACCGTATACCAGTGGACTTTCTTGAACTGTTTGACTTGGCGCGGGTGCCTTTTTACGATGGTGATTGAATATCTTGGTGACATCGAGGGTTATACTTATTTCTTTTGATTTTGAAAGGGTGCATGGTCGTGGAACTTCTCGACTATCGACCACAGAAAAGCAAGGAGCCTCCTCCGAAAACGCCCCAGAAAACTCGCGTTGTCCTCCATCCTAATCCCGAAACTCTATGGGCAGATATATGTTCTTTGAACCAAAAACACGGTAGCAAATGGACGGACATGAATTCATTAGAGGTCGAGGCAAAACTCCTAGTACGTTGGTTTACCATTGCCGTTCCGTTCGGTCGCTCATGAGTCGTCTCACAGCTCGCTACTTCACCACCGCTTTGCCTTGATCCTGACCCTCATCTAACCCGCATTGTCAACCATGTTCTGAGGGTATCTACCCCGAGCATGCCTCTCTCGCTTAAACGAAAGGCTGCAGCAATGGAACCAGAGGAAGATGGACCCGAGAAGGCCAGAAGAGAACGACTGCTTGCATTCATGTCACCTCGGGATAACAAACTACACACTCCAAGGCACGTATAATGCTTCGATTACGTTGTTTATGATATTGATTATCCTTGAACGCATTAGCTATCGCATATTGGATACCCTTGCGAAACAGAGGGCCAGCGATTCTGCACTACTGCCTGCCGTGCCTAGTAATCAGTTCATGGCTGCTCGTCCTCAGTCCACACAGCCAACTCAACCTCACTCACAACCTCCTGCTGCACCACCTACTCCTGCGCCAACAGTCCAAGCACATTCGCCCACGGATTCGATTGACAGAAAAGTCCAGAAACCAAAAAAGCCTGACACCCCACAAACATCGACATCGTTCAATGTTGCTTTTGCCCGATCGAACGGCTCGCATACTCCCATTCCCCCACAACCCACACACCAGTTCGTCAATCAACACCCACCCGCCCATACAACGCCTGCTGGAACTCCTGCCATGCAACCCCAGATCTATGCTAGTTTCCAAGCGGCGCAGGAAGCTGCGAAGAGATCTGCTACACCTTCTCAACAATTACAGATGCAGCACCAGCAACAAATGCAAATGCAACAATTCATGCAGCAGTATCATCTCCAAAATCAACAACAGCTCCAACAGCCACAGCAACCACAACAAGCCCAATCTCAGCAGCAGACACAACCGACACAAAACCGACCTCCATCCCAACCCCAACAACCCCAAGCTCAACCCCAAGCCGCTCAGCAGGCGCAGCAACGCTACACGCAATCACCCAAACCCCCAGCACCATCTGCACCGGCCCAGTCTCAAGCAAGCCCCCAATCATACCCTCCCCAATTCCAACCACCATTACCCACTGCCCATTTCCTGCAGCAACCCCCTGTGGGTGTTCGCCAACCTCCAAAGCAGCACCTCGCAAATGGGGTCCAGCAACAAGGGGCTGTGCAACTCCTGCACCCAACGAACGCCAGCCAAGCTCAACAACAACTCCAACAAACGATACTATTTTCCCAGCAAATGCAGCAGTCGCAGCAGCAGCTGCAACAACAGCAGGCGAATATTATTATGCAACAACGAATGAACGTGGCTGCACAGAAGAATGGTGGGCGAGCAACGCCGCAGATGCAGGTGCAGCAAAATCAGGGACAGGCTCAAACACCGCAAAGTGTAGCTGCGTCCCCTTCTCCGGCGCGAGCCAGCCCCGTTGTCACTAATCAACAACTTGCTGCAAGAGGATCACCCATGCCGCCGAAGGCACAGATTCCCCAACAACAATTGGGCGGTCAGCACCAGCAGCAAATACCTCAGCAGCATGCTTTAACCGCTGTCGCAGCGCAGGGGATGCAGCATCGGATCGCATTTACACCACAGTACAATCCTTCGCAGTTGCGACCGACGATACAAGGTACTCCAACGCTGGCGGCTGCATCTCCTCGAATCAACGCGCGTCCGATTACGCCCGCCGTAGGCGATGGAAAGCAACATCAACAGCCCCAGGCACAACAACAGGCAATGCAGATGCAGATGCAAATGCAAATGCAAGGCCAGCAACCTATTCGGGGGCCTACACCTCTGCAGCAGCAGGCTCAACAACAGATGGCGGCCCAGCACATGCAGAATGTGGCAGCGGCGCAGGCCCAAGGGCAAGATACCCAGGGTCATGCTCAGGCGCAGCAGCAGGTCCCGCAGCCAGCTCAGGGGGGGACTGCGCAGCAACTGCCGCATTATCCGCAGATTTATGGTGGATTTCAGCAGTTCCATGGCGCGTATTGGAGGATTCCTGGAATGATGCCCAACGGCACTCAAGTGACTCCCCAACAGCAGCAGCAGCTTCTTCAACAACGGCTCGTACAGCAGCAGCAGCAGCAGCAAGGGTTGGGGGTTGCACAGGGCATGATGGCCACTGGACAACCTCAGCAGGGTGGGCAGCAGTTCGCGAATCAACCGACGGCAATGTTGGTTCATCAGCAGAAGTTGCTGAGTATGCAGCAGCAGCAGCAGGCACAGCAGAACATGTTGATGATGGGTGGTGGAGGTCAGCCAGCGCAAGGAATGGTAATGGGGAAGATGCATACGCAGACTCCCACCCAAATGCAGGCGCAGCAGGTGATGAAGGGGAAGGTTGCGCCGAAGAAGGGTGTCCAGGCAGGAAAGAAGACGGGGGCACCACAGCGGTAGCACTCGATTTCATGTATTCATTGCAGGGTTATGTTGTATTTCTATTATACCTTTATATATACGTTCCAGTAATGACTGCGTCATATGTACTACATATTGGAAATCGAACACATTGAAGGATTCGCGCAGCAGACCTGAGTCAGTTGTTCAGTTGTGACACTTGGGCGGAAGGGTAATACATAAATAAGGGATATACTGGTGAATAATCAAAATAAGAGTCTGATCATGTGGATGCTGTTGCTGGTTCTGATTTTATTTGTCTAGCGATTAGTCTTTTTTCTTCCAACTTCTGTTGGACTCTCTCGATGTCGGTAAGGAAATTTATAAGTTCCTAAAACATCAACTAGGTAAACAGGGAGAGTGGCTGGATGAATTAAAAGGGACGCACAGTGCTGGTTGGCTCAAAGTCGAGCCCGAGACGAACAGCTTCGGCAGCTTCACGGAAGCGACCAAGACCAAGCAGGGCTTTTGCTTTGCGGAAATGACCTTTGCTCCAGTTGCGTCGGATGGAAATGACAGTTTCGGCATCAGCAAGAGCAGAAACATAGTCGCGGAGATCAAAGTAGGCCGCGGAGCGGTTTGAAATGGTAGTGGAAAGCTCTTCGCGCATGAATTGGTTTGCTTCCCATGGAGGTCGCTGGATAGCTAGAGAAGCAGCAGAAGTGTAGCGAGCGATAGCTTGTTGAGCATGACCGGCTTTAAAAAGGGTCTAGAATGAAATAGGATTCAGGGAGGGTAACAAGTCATTTAGGCAAGGAGCGCGAACATTTCCTTCTTCTTTAGTGGTCTGGACAACCTGAGATAGTTTTTGGGTTATAACATTGCTGGGAGGAGGGCAGAGAAGATTGGGGTTTGCAACTAGGAGACGAGATAAACGGTTTGTAATGGCAAAATCGACATCGCAGACGTTGCATTTCTCGAGCTTGTGGTCAGCACATAGGGCAGCGGTACCCTCTGCGGAGAGAGCGAGGGGACAGGGGACGAAATCCTGGTCGATGAGGGCCTGGAGAGCGGGATCGGGTGCTGAGACGGTGGGTGATTGGGGGCCATGGGAGTGGGAGTGCTCTTCGCCGGGAGCATGAGAGTGTGAGTGGGACATGGTCAAGTCGTCTGCCACGTCGCGTCGTCATTCATTCATTAGCCACTCCACGTGATCCTGAGAGTATCGTGCTTAGTCATCCCGACCTTGTGAATTTTTTGGCAGGAGACATTTGCAAACTTGCTCTTTGATCATCCCCCCCATCTTAGAACTCTTTTTTTTCTTCACTCACACAGCTAATATGACAAATGGTCTTGTAAACGGCATGGAATCTCAATTCGGTGTGATCATTTCGTCCATTTTTCCCCAGCTCGTCACTCACTTTTCTCTTCCAGAGGCTCTTGGTATTGGTCGATCCGCTTATGTTCCTCCCCATCTCAGGAATGTGCAGCGGGCTGCCTCTAATCCTTCTCTTTCTGATGCGTATGTACTCTCTTTTTTTTTTTTCCTTTTCTTTTCTTGCCAACTTTCGTCACAGCAGAAATGGATGGGCTGGCCCCCGCCTCCAAACCCCTCCTCCTCCTGCAGCCGTCCGAGGCGGCTTTGATGCCAGGGGTGGATCCTCGGCAAGAGGCACCTTCAGTTCCGGCCCTCGTGGAGGCGCTGCGAATTGGGCGGGTCCCGTACAAACTCCCAACTGGTCGGCTCCTTCCTCTCGCACAGACTCCCCTGTCAATCGTGAAACCTTTGGCTATGGCATCTGGAAGGACGACAAGCACATTGTCGGCGGCCGCAACATGCGCATGGAGAAGGAGCTTTTCGGTGACGCAAATGACCCTTCCAAGCAACACACTGGTATCAACTTTGAGAAATACGACGACATCCCCGTCGAGGCAACCGGCGCCGGCGTCCCCGAGCCTGTCCTTTCATTCACCAGTCCTCCTTTGGACCCTGTCCTTTTAGAAAACATAGGATATGCCATGTACACCACCCCTACACCTGTTCAAAAGTATTCTATCCCTATTGTTGCAGGAGGGAGGGATTTGATGGCCTGCGCTCAAGTAAGCCTTTTCGTCGCTTTCATCCAAACTCTTCGAATCTAATCCTTGCCTCCTACAGACTGGTTCCGGAAAGACTGGTGGTTTCTTATTCCCTATTTTGTCTGCCTCCTTTGCCCAAGGTCCTCGCGCACCGCCCGACCAACCTCAGGGTTACGGCCGCTCTCGCAAAGCTTACCCAACTGCTCTTATCCTGGCGCCCACCCGTGAACTCGTGTCACAAATCCACGAGGAGGCACGTAAATTCGCTTATCGTTCGTGGGTCCGACCTGCCGTTGTCTACGGAGGTGCTGATATCAATCAACAACTCCGCCAAATTGAGCGTGGTTGTGATCTCTTGAGTGCCACTCCAGGTCGCCTCGTAGATCTCATCGAACGTGGTCGTATCAGTCTCGCCAACATCCAATACCTCGTCCTTGATGAAGCCGATCGCATGTTGGACATGGGTTTCGAGCCTCAGATTCGTCGCATCGTCCAAGGCGAAGATATGCCAGGCACAGCCGACCGTCAAACCCTCATGTTCAGCGCCACCTTCCCACGTGACATCCAAATGCTCGCAAAAGATTTTCTCAAGGATTACATCTTCCTCAGCGTGGGACGGGTTGGAAGTACCTCTGAGAACATCACCCAAAAGATCGAATATGTGGAAGACAATGACAAACGAAGCGTCCTCCTTGATATTCTTGCATCTCAGTCCAAGGAGGATCTCGGACTCACCCTTGTCTTCGTCGAAACAAAACGTATGGCCGACATGCTCAGCGATTTTTTGATGGGCAATAGCCTTCCAGCTACTTCCATCCATGGTGACCGTACTCAGCGTGAGCGTGAAATGGCTCTCCAAACCTTCCGAACTGGTCGCACTCCCATTATGGTTGCCACCGCAGTTGCTGCTCGAGGGCTAGACATTCCTAATGTCACTCATGTTGTTAACTACGATCTTCCGTCCGATATTGACGATTACGTCCATCGTATCGGCCGTACCGGACGTGCGGGTAACACGGGTGTGTCTACTGCATTCTTCAACCGTGGCAACAAGAATATCGTCAAAGACCTTGTCGAGCTATTGAGAGAAGCAAACCAAGAAATTCCCAACTGGCTGGAGACCGTTGCTCATGAAGCCAGCTTTGGAAGTGGAGGCTTCAGAGGCCGCGGAGGACGTGGACGAGGCGGCGGCAGAGGTACCAGCGGGCGCGATTATAGGCAAGGAGGTGGAGGTGGAATGGGTGGCGGTGCTGGATATGGAGGGGGTTACGGTGGTGGTCGTTCTACCTCTTCTTCCGGAGGACCTTCTTATGGAGGAGGAGGTTATGGTGGTGGCGGCGGCTATGGGGGCGGAGGTGGTGGCCAGGGTTGGTGGTAAACATCCTTATCGCCTTCAACTGCTACTTTTTCTCTTTTCCTTTCCGCACCAACACAGAAACAGAAAGCCCACAAAAAGCCTTTTAAAAAAATGGAACCTCGCCCTAATTCAAATCTACACTTTCTCCTCATCAACTCTTGACCTCCGACCTAGATTATATAACGACCACGACAGCGAAGTTCTCAATCGCTGCCAAAAAATATTGTGCTGCTCAATGACGACCTTGCCCGATACCCCTTGCTCTCCTCCCGCCTACCAATTATCGGGCAACATTGCCCCCCCTCCCCCGTTTTGACTGATAGAGGACCTCATTTGTCTATCCTGTATGATTCTAGAATGTATGATGTATGATCGCCCACGACGACGACAACGACGACGACCGAATTTCCGCCAACCACCTTCACTCGCATCACCAACACACTAATCCATGCGTCCTTCTCACTATCGGTTTTTGTTTTTTTTTTCGGCTCATGGGTTTCGTTTTCCTTCACGTTCGGCCCGTTTGTGATTTTTTCTCTACCAACACTCTGCAACCTTTAAAATTTATCTACGATACAATCATACATACAAGCCGGCCATACAGAATAGATCGGGGCGAACTTGCACGTTATACCACCCCATACCTTAATTCCTACGGGTTGGTTGGCCCCTTCACCTTCGCCCCGCCCTCCACGTTTTTCCTCTCTTATTGCACGGACGAGCAACAACACATCATCATCATCAATATCCATCGTCATTTTTCCACATGTTTTCCTCTCACTTGAGCAACGTCGAACGCATTGTTTTTCCTTCTCTGCATTGTCATTACCACCATATCTTCTTTCACCCGTCGCTTCTTTTGGACAGTCGCAGCCTCGCGATTTGTATCCGGATGATTTTTTCAGCATCATGTCCTTTCATACCCCTTGCCTTTCGTCAACCGTTTTGCGACACCTCGATAGGACGTGATACCCCTTCCTACAACGTGCTTTAGCTGCTATCGTCTTCCGGCCCTAATTATTTTTGTGCGCTAGAACCGACGATAATTTTGGGGCCAACCATCCCCTACTTCCTGACTGCCTATATGATGGCGACGATTTCCCTACAACCTTACTACTTATCCTCCTCACGACATAGAGTTATAATCATCCATGTTCGAATTCCCCTTCGCATTTTTGTTCATCTCTCTCTCACATTCATCCCTTGTTCCTTTTGTTAGGATATGATAATGCAGCACAAGACGATTGTATGATTTAGGTCTTTTTCCGATTCACAACTTCACCCACGAGATTTGATGTGTTTTATAGTTTACTCATTTACATACTTCCTTTTTTCTTCTTCACTAGTTCTCTTTTCTCCTTACCATGCCTGTCTTATTGTTTCCTGATTGATGCGTGAGACGGTTTTTTTTTGTAGATGCTAGTCTTTTTTCGACGTTGTTGGGATTTGCTACCTCTACTTATTGGTCTGCACATGCAGCTTTAGTTTGTTTTCGATACTGTCTATCTATATATTCTGTTTCTGTGTACATCCTTGAGTCCTCTCTTGTGCTTAACCAGATCTGTTTACTAATGTAAAAATATTTCCACAAGGTAGATCTCACCAGAGACCTTTTTTGAAAAAAAGTTGGTGGCAAGCTGTACTACTTGATGATTACAAGGTAAAACAGATATGAATATGTCTGGTTAAAGCTCGTCATCACTTGCAAAAATTTCATCCCATGATGTGTAAGATTTCAGGGAATTGCCTAGGAGATAATTTTGTGAATTCTTCAGTGCCTGCAACAGCATAGAATCTGGGTCCAGTATCATCATGCACACAGCCGTCTGCACCACCACCACCTTCCTCGCAATGCAAGAGCGATCGAGCCGGAGGTGGACATTCATGGGCATTTTGACACTGCCCAAACCTCCTCCATCTCCCTGATGTAGGACAACCACCCACCCAAGGTGTATAACCTCGCAATGCTGCACAGCAATGCCATTTGACACTCGCACTGGCAATGCTATTGCAA
>Ga0307509_10002358_pt1 | contig 30739 bp, 21 predicted proteins | sample 10_EM_MG_FD_202245 | JGI IMG/M metagenome (GOLD analysis project Ga0307509, IMG submission 202245) | Populus trichocarpa ectomycorrhiza microbial communities from riparian zone in the Pacific Northwest, United States - 10_EM | ecosystem: Host-associated > Plants > Roots > Unclassified | place...
AGACAGAAGAGATGCTAAGATTCAGAGAAGGGAAAGGGGGAGGGTGACATAGGTAGTCATGACGTATCACTTGTAACTACAGCAACATACAAGAAGAGAGCACACCCGTGAGTACAGTTTCCAACACTTATACAGTATGGTACCCGAAAGTGGCAGGGGAATGCTCTCTCTGAGAGCTCAGCACGAGTGATTATTTGTGATTGTTCGTAATAACTTGGGGTTGACTAGCTGCCGTAGGTCACAAGGTCTGGGAAGAGCCAATGAAGTCATTGGAGGCTGACCAATCAGATATGTCCATGTCTGTCTCAGTTGTTTCCTACCTTTCTATGTACGCAGAGCAAATAGTTTAAGTTCCGATAAGTTGTTAGAAAAGCAGTTTCCCCCCGATATCCTGCTCCTGCGGAGGTGGATCGTAAATGCTTAGTTCAAGTTACTTTTTTTCTTCTGGCACATTCTGCGTCTAGGTCAAAAAAAAAAAAAAGGCTTTTTTCGAGTGCCAGCTTTCCGCTAGATCTCCCATATCCGTTATGCGAAGAAGGCATCATGCGCAACAAAGTCGTTTTCCAATGTCCTTGTGTTCCAGCTCCCCAAGATCAGCGAGTGATACCGCGTGACCTCTATCACACAATACAACACAGAACAGCACATCTCCCACCCTCAACCTTCTAAAGGGGAAACGGATAGGTAACTCACCCACCATACATACATTCGACTCTTTCACAGCGATCTGGTCTATCAGGCGTAAAATACCAAAGCCACGAGATCTAGCCATGCAACCCCCATCTTCCAGGGCTTTTCTAGCCTTCGAGAACTAAGTGAGATACTACCCAGAGATCCCCTAGAATCCCCCACCAGACCACCAGCGCTAATCACAGTTATCAGTCCACGACATGTCTGTCTATATATTTTCAGCTAGCTAGCGGGACTATCAATACCAATCCGATAAAGTCTGGCAAAGTCCAGAAATGCGGGCGGGGGGGACGCAGCATCCGTCTCTGAACCTGACGGTGGGGGACTATGGTGGCTTCACACCATAAACCAGTGTGATTCTAGCCCCATCACGAAGATTCTATTGTCGAGGGAGGGAGGGAGGGAATGACAAGAATCAGTTAAGGACTAAAATGCTCGTTCACTCCACGCTTGCTGATATCTTGTAGTATTACATTATGGAAAGGTCAACAGTTAAGAATACTTTGCACGGCCTAGCTGAACCCCGCTATCCGATCCACCATGCCATAAAATCTTCCAATAGTCGAACCAATTCCCAAATCGTTGAAGTTGCCCTCCAGTAAACTCCAGTTTTTTCCTTTTTTTTCTATCCGCCCCCAACCTCTCAGAGGTAAATAGCAGGCTCAGAATCCTCCAGTCCGTTTATACCTCCCCTTTTCCAAAGTAGTGAATTCTCAACTCCAGTACATACATAGCATAGCGTCCTGCTCATCCGAGTTTCTTCTCCCGGGAAGTTTCCCGCCGCCCGTGGCGCAACTTAACCAGGCTCACGCAATTTCCGAGACAATCATTTTCCGGAACGTTGTCCATACTTGCGCTAGCACTGTGCTAGTACTGTAAGAGTACTTTCGCGCGCTTCCTTTTTATTGATGCTTGTGCAGAACGACTACAGTACCGTATCGGTCTAGACTTCTTGTGGAATACAGGGCGGTGCCAAGGGTCCATGATAACGGGGGTGGACCCAGGAACCCTGTGCTAAAAATTAATTCGCCGACCTATTCCTGCACTAGCGCTTTAATCTCGGCGTCGGGCAAAAGAGATGTCAGTAAATGGCACAATTAGTTTTGATTTTGGATTTTTTTTCCCTATGGAAAATATTTCGATCGGTCTGAGATAGCTACCGTACCGTATACCCATGATGAGACGCAGGGTATAGCCGAGTGCTAGCTAATAAACTAAGAGTAGAGAAGAGGATAAGGTGGGGAAAAAGGTACGCTAGACATACGAAAAACCAAAGCCCGATTTTAGAAAATAAGAAAAAGGAAAGAGATAAAGTCCGTCAAGTTTGTTGAATAAAAATGTTAAGGTCAAAGAAAACGGTATAATGCCAATCTGGCCGAAGTAGGAAAACAGGAAAGAAAACGCCTAGTATTCAAGGAAAGATAAAGATAAAAAATGAAAAGTATAGGAAAAAAGTAAAGCAATGAACGAAGCAAATCCATCCCATCCCATCCCATCCCACCTAGAAACAAAAGAAAATAAAGTGCGTATCCTACAAAGCTCCCATCTGCAGACTAATCCCCCAACTTCGACACGGGACCCGTCCCCCATGCGTCCTGCCAACGCACTTTATTCTCCACGAACGACTTCCTTGAATCCTTCTTCTTGACCCTATCCACCCTCCCAGCCTCGGCATGCGCGTCACTCATCCCGCCCATTTCGTCGTCGCCGTCGTCCCCGCTGTCCCGCCCCACGTCGCGCTCGCATTCGCGTTCTCGGGGCGGTCCTGCGGTGCGCATCGGTAACGGCGGTGAGGGTGGCAGGAAGGGGGAAACGATGCTGCTAACGGGTGTCCCGGGCGGAGGAGGCACTGGCACATCACGCCAACTTCTCGGCACGGTCCAGCAATGGGACCTGAAATGACTGCGTTCGTCGGTTGAAGCGTTGCCGCCAAAGTCCACTGCGTCGACGCCTCCTCCTGCGCCGCCCTTCCATGGTGGGGTGCCGCGAAGCTTCGCGCAGAGGAAGTAGTCAACTTTATCCGTCCATCGTAATCCTGGGGCGTCAACAGATACCGTAGCTAGCGTTTGCAGGATGCCATATATCAACAACCACCGACCCTTGCGCGCGTCATGAGGGTCTACTTCAGTAGGTTGTATGCTCTTTTCGTGTTTCGCGAAAGCGTCGACAAGAGAATTGGAGGTGGATGCGGAGAGGAGGGACTCTATATTCGTGGATTCGGAAAGTGACAGCGCGGCCGCCTTCTCCGTCGCACTGTTTATGAATGGGGTTGAGTTCGACGGGAGGTGTGGTGGGATAGAACCGCGACGGGCAGCGCCTGTAAAGAAGCGACCCGCAGCGGAAGAGGCATTGGAGGTTAGCTTTAGTTTTGTCGGTGGGGACATTGTAGGCGGGACGAGCGGGAATGGATGAGGGATGTGGGGATATTTGTGCCTGTCGTCAAAGCCTAGGAGGATATCCGTCATTTGGAGGTCATCATCGTCCGCTCGCCAGTGGGGTGAGCCGTGTTTTATTATTTTTCGGCTACTGCCCGTGTTGTTTGGGGGCTGAATGCTATGACGGTTGTTCCCTGGGGGTAGGAAGGTTATGAGTGAAGGACCAGACCAGGAGACCTCCCGGTCAACAAGGTAATCGTAGAGCGCGGCAAAGTCTCTGGATAACTGAACGTACAACATGCGCGTAAACCGACCATCAGGAGTCTGCGGTGGCCAAGAGCCAAAGCGCGCTTGGTAGTGCTTGACGAGGAACTTCTGAAATTTGTCGAAAGCTATCCGAGCAGGTGGACTCGCAGCAGAAGTAGTAGGCCACATATCTGTGTAGTTAAAATTCGACAACCTCTGATCGGCCGTTGCAACGCGAACTTGAATCTCCAGGGAGGCTCTATCAATCAAGGCCTTGGTGATAGGCGATATCTCCCGCCATTCCCCACCTCCTTCCAACCTTGCCAGCATACCGGTACAATGCACGAAGCCTTCCCTCCACATGCTCTCTATCCCCGTCATTCCAATCTCTCCCCCACCAAGCCCGTATCCAAATCCCCCAGATGCGCCCGCGCGCTCCGCCCAAACCAAGAGCCCCGCAGCGCCCTCTGGCCAATTGCGCACATCGTCGAACTCACGTCTCTGCAAATAATCCATTATCAATTTTTGCGTGTGTGCATTACCAACCTTAGGGCCAGGGAAATGCAAGCTGTGCCCGGCCTGAGGATTTAATATACTTCCATAAGGGCCTTCAACTTCCTGTATTCCGCGGTCCACAAGATCATATGCCAACGGGTTTGGGGGAGACAAATACAAATCCGTCCTCTCCACAAGGTCCAGCAAAGTTTGCCCCAAAGTTATCCCCACGAGCGATTTATTGAATAAGATTGCAAAGAAATTCCTCGTCGTGAGGTGGTGTCGGAGCACAGCCGTCTTATCCGCGCCCATCGGCGCGGGGAAGTATAGTCGGTTTAGAATTCCCTCTTCATCATTTGATTTACCAGACCCAGAGTACTCATAATCCATGCTGAGTGAGGAGCCCTCTGCATCCGGGGACAGCCCTGTTCTTGGAGGCGTCGCAGGCCTGTTCCGAAAGTACCCCTCCAGCTGCGCGATAAGAAACGGTGACTCTGTCGATCTGAGAACCGACGACTTTATCCTAAAAGACGGTTGGGGAGGGGGAGGTTTGTATAGACCCTGTAGATTTCTAATAGGCGCAGGTTTATCCGTCAAATAAACCAAAGTATCACCATCTGGAAACCACAGCTCCAAATCCTGATCACAACAAATCACTCACTCAGTATTGGTTCAAAGCGCAATTATCAAGTAGACAAAAAATGTAATCAAAATGCAGTAGAATAATACCTTTTTCCCTTTAATCCCAGCATCCCAAACCTCACCGCGCCGACCTCCGCCTTCCCACCGCTTGACATAAACCTTCTCCTCTAGGCCACCCCCCGGCAAACCGAATCCAAGTCCAAACCCAAGTTCCTTCTTCGCAGTCCCTCCCCCGACCGCCAAGCGCTCGCGTATCTTCTCGCTATTCGAGTCGAAGAAGCGCCTCAAACTCGACTTCCTAATCTTTGGCGACTGATATTGTAGGCTATTCCTCGAACTCCCAGACACACTCGACGTCGATGGGGTCATAAGGCCGCCAGCACCAGGCTTGGCAGTACCCTTTCGAGCATGACTCTCTCCGGGGGCTGCCGAGCCCGAAGATATTTTATCGAGCTTTACTCGAGCGCGAGCCGATCTTTGCGCCATTGCTGTATTTTTTCCTGTTTCCCTGTGCTTTTCTCTTCTTCTTCTTCTTCTTCTTCTCTCCTTCTACCAAGAACGAAAGAAACCTCGAGGGGGGGAGTATAGTTTGATATAAGATTAGGGATAAGGTAGGAGATAAACTCCGGAAAAATATATATATATATGAGGGATGGAAAGAATGAAGGCAGGAGGGAGGCAGCAGATGGGAATTAATACTTGTGGGTGGGTAGGTAGGTAGGTAGGGTAGGTACCGGTAGGCAGGGCAGATGGGTAGGTAGGTTTGCTTGATGCGGCTGAGATATTTTTCCAGGTTAACGAATGCTGTGAAACGGTCGGGTCAAGCTAAACGAAGGCAGTAGAATTACCGTAATTCACAAGCCTTTGGCGCCTTCGTAAGATATTAGCTCTAGTTTTCTTTTTTCTTCTTCTTCGTCTTCTCCCTTCTCTATCCAGCCATAGAAACTATAGCCTTCCGATTGAAAGTATGATAAAGCAAACACGCGCACACGAGCAGGCAAGCAAGCAAGAACAGAAGATGGAATTAAAAGCAAACTGAAGAGAGCTGGAACATCAGAGGAGGGAGTAGCAGAGCGTTTCAGAGGGGACCCTCAGGATTGAATGAGCTAATCCTTCTCAACCACCAACGAATTCAATCAAGAGTCGGGGGCTGGTTTCAAAAAAATAGACGAGCCCAGATTGTTGGCAATGGGATACTTGTGGCACAATATCACGGTACGGCAGGAGGAGGTGATAGATGTCTGAAGCAATCTGACGAGATGAGGAAGGAGGAGGGGAAGATGGGAAGGGAGACAGAGAGAGGGAGGGGAGGGAGGGAGGGGGTAAGAATATTAACTGCAACTATCACTTCACCATTATTCGCGACGCTAATAGAATGACGAAAAGCAGCAGGAGTGGAACAAGGAGGAGGAGGAGGAGGAACGAGTGGAGGAAGAGGAAGAGGAAGTTTAAGAAATTCTCCGAACTCTATCCCTATCAACAGCTCCCTTCCACCCTCTCTCTCTCCCTTGTCTTGTCTGTATCATACAAGGGAACGAGCGGCGGGGAGATCGCCGACCAAACCACATACGGATGACCAATACGAATACTGATCCAACTCGCAGTCCACAAAAAATGCCCTACCAGAAAAATGGATACACAAAAAAATGAAAAAAATGAAAAGCTCACCAAATAAATAAATAAATCAAGTGCCTTGCTGTACTCGAGTACTCGTAGCTGGGCAGCTGAGCACACCTTTCACGCCTTTTGAAACTTAGGAAGGGCAAATATTGTGGAATACATTATGTATGCTTTCTTTTCTTTTGTTTTTGTTTTTTTTTCCCTCGCCCAACGCGCTAGGTAAGAGCCGTTTGAGTTACTCGAGTAATGCCACCATCACAACACAAATTCTCAAAATGCCGATGGTGGGCTTGTGCTATGAGTAGGTATATAATAAGCTACAATAAAAAGTGAAAAGGAAATGGGAAATGCCTTGAAGTACAGTACTGTAAAAGATGTGACGATGGTGGTTAGATACTGTATCTGCGGAGAGGAAGAAGCCCAGGGTCCAATTGTGGAGATTAAGCCAACTTATTAACACATTAATTGCACAGCAATATTCGCTTGCCTCCTCTGACCTCTCCTTGTGTGGTGTGGGGTGGTGTGGTTCTCTCAGACTCGGGCTGGTTTGCAAAGAGAAGAAAGAAAAAAAGAAGAAAAACGCCTGCTGGTCCTCATAGGGTATTAAATTTTTATGAATAAATGCTGAGGGTAAGTAAGTAGCTTTCCGTCGCAGCAACACGGTTTAGGTTTAACTGACGCTCCAGCTGCGCTTCTGCATTGATGCCTGCTCTCTCCATGCGAAAGAGAGAAAAAAAGAAGGAAAGACAAAAACCGCAAGACTTTCCCCCTTCCGGCACCTCCGGATCAACAACGCCCTCTCTCCTCCTCCAACCCAAGACCCAGGGGCGGGGTTTTGGTTTTACCCAATACATTCCCTTATCTTGTGCTTTCCGGACGGCTCCTACACCGGTAGTCTAACCAGCACGAAGAGGAATCAAGGATGCCAAGCGCGGTGGGGGGAGGGAGGGAAATAGAAAAAGGAAGAGAACGGTTTCGCCCCGGGGATCGCCGCCATCAATCTCAGGTCCGCGAAGCAACGATAAAGCAGCGGCTTCCCTTGCAGGATAAAAAAGAAAAGAAACAAAAAGGAAATAAATCACTGCCCCGACTACAAAACAGCCATAAAATTGATGCCCATGGACGCTTTAAATGAAGTGCGGTAATGCTAATTCATTCGCAGTCTAGTTGGAGCTATAAAAGCTGTTTCACATGCTCGTTCCGCAGTCTGCCCTTTTCAATGCAAAGCACCGGTGCGATATGGCATCGCATTTGTTCACGCAATACCTCCCGTCCCATATAAGAAAAACACAACACATACCGGTATTTCAATCCTAAATCCCGTAAATAAATAAACCTATTCCATTCCCGGCACAATACTTGTTGCCAGAAATGCAAAAACCTCGGACTTCGGGGCGATCACATACAATACTTTCTTCTCATTTCTCCCGTTCTTTTCCCTTTTCTTTCCCTCCTGCCCTTTCTTTATTCATCCTCCTCCCCGACAAGGCTGTAAATGCCCCCGCCCCGAGGGAAGGCCGATTCTTCGCTTGCATACCGGTAGTACCGTATACTAGCCCTAGCACCGCAGGTAAACAGCTCCTCGCTATGAAAGCGAACTCCTAAAACAGTCCATCATGCCACTTTTTTTCCTGAAAATCTCCTGATGAAGAAGGACTTGATGGAATGGAGATCCCGCGCCTCGCTCTCGCTCTAGTCTCGGATGAACTACCCAGGGGGCTAGCGAGTCGGCCTTATACATCACAATCCGTCACTCGCGTAACTATCGGAATGAACCACTGTTTACGAGCACCCGCTAAGCCCCAGACAAGGCTACCAAGAGAAGGCGCTTCCACTGATGTGCCCGGCAGATTCATAAAATCTACTGCATTAGTGGAATTCTCTGTCATTATAAATTAACGTGAGAACGACTAGAGGTATAGCGGCGAAGCATGGAAATTAGAAAAATGTAGAGATAATCGTCCGTGCGTATCTGTGCCGCAAACAAAATTACGTCCTCGATGTTTGCCTGGGACACGCAGTCTCTGAAAAAAAAACACTATTGATAGGGCCGTGCGCGATCAGAAAGCCATGGTTTGCGCTTGCCCAAATCATTAGACTAGCTTAGCTTGGGCCTTGCGGCTCTGGGGTGCTGTGCTAGTGCTTGTACGGTACGTGCAAATCAAACTAGCAGCTAGACCTGAAGAAGTAACTGCGACGTCCGAAACTATTCTGCTTTTCTCTGCAGTCTCCAGAATCGCTAACTTAGCTTTCGGTGACTTATCAATAGTGGAGCAATTCACCGAAGAATTCCTATCGAGCGTCTACCGTGACGAACTAATGATTGAATTCCTGGGTGGAAAATCAGTGATAGGTTTTAGTCCTGTGCCTGGCACCTCGAACTGCACTCTATGCTATACCGGTATTTGTTCGTACGAGTGCGGTATTTACCCCGTTTTTTCCTATCAATTCGGCCGAAGGAGAACTACGGTACGGTGGAATGGAAGTTCCCTGTTAAAGACTCTACTGGGACGGGGAGTACCGGGAAACTGTGTTTTGGTTTCCATGTCCGAACCGGGTACAGTAGACGCTGGCTGGGTCCGGGGGTTTATATTACTGAATTTAGTCTTTAAATCCCGTGTTGATTTGCATCCCTCAGAGCGGGCTCCCCGGAAGAAAGAAAAAGAAGGCTTGCTAGAAATTGTTATCGCCTCAGCAACTGTGAGATACAGTATACAGAAGAAAAAGGAGCCAGGACGCCTACGGGCCGGATCAACCTAGACGGCTGGTTAGATATCACGTCTGTAAAAGAAAACCCCTGTTTAGTCATAGGGCTAGGATCTCTTGGTTGATACCGGTATCTATTCGAGCTTTATTCAAGCTAATGACTTAGATCCACTTCCCCTTTCTATGCGCGCCGAGATCTACTGTGCCCCTCCAAGCACCTTGGCGAGCACAAAACTACTACTACAAAGTGCGGGTACCGGAATACTAAACTTATGTCCACACATTATGCTCATATAGATGGAAGGTTATAGCGGCCGATTCGCTACCAATAGGTCGCACCCGGGGGGGGGACCATCCATTTGTTCCGATTCGGAAGTTCGTAAGATTTTCCACGTGCATAAAGGTCGTCTAAAGTTGTTCCAGAAAGTTGCCGCCGGCGGGTGGCTTATCAATATCTGGGGGGATCATTGTCCCCCCGTGGTAGGATGCCGGTAGTAAATCTACTCGAGTACGGTACGGTACTCGAGTACCAAGAAGGGAGGGTCCAGCGCAGGTCTGAGTTAAAGTAAACGGTACGGTAATCGACATTTTGTTGGAATAGTTGACCAGAAATTTATTTACGGTATTCAAAATGTCAGGTGCCTTGCTTACCTTACCCAATCCGATCGACACTTCTTACAAGTAGTATTATAAATTCTCTGGCCGGCTGCAACGCACAAGCCACCACTTGCATAATACCGGTATATAATCTGGAAACCATTCCTGCAAATCGATAATTTTCAAGTTTGGCCATTGGCAGGAGGGAGAGGAAGGAGAATACATTGTAGCGATCTCCAGCCGTTGTTATTGGCAGGAAGGAAGAAAAATATTGGATTGTGAATAGCGAAATCGCGCTGGCCGCCGCCGCCGGAGCACACACCACCCCACGCGAGGAAGGAAGGAACGCGAGGCAGGCAGACAGGCAAGCAGTTATCTCACCGGTATCTTGCTATCGTTTTAGTTGGGGCTTTCCGAGAATTTCTAATCAACCACAAAAGCTTACCCCTATGCAAATCAATCGATCAATCGAAAGGGCCGATAAAAAAGCCCCACAGCAGAGCCTACCGTATCACGCGGGGGGGGGGGGATGGGTTTGAATGGCTGCGTGTGTGAGATAACACCGTGGCCTGCGATCTTCGCATCAAAACCCATAGGGCCTTGCTTGAACCTGGTTATTTAATAGATAGACCCTACCCCGTGGGCTATATAATCCCACTCCTTCCCTATTACACGGTAATTATCCGGTAATCTTGGGCGTTTATAGTACCGTAGTGTACCGTACCTGGAGTATATACTAGAGCATAGATAACGCAAACGATCCAGTGCAGCAGCACACGAAAATGAAACAGAAAAAGTACGTTAGGTCGACAAAAAGCAAGCTCACCGTGGATACCGTATTTTCTTTGGATACCAAGATAACCACCCACCAAAACAGCAGGGGGTGATTCAAATCGTGTCTATGATGACGACGGATGATAACGTCGTTGAAAGAGGTTTGAACATTCTCCTACCCTGCGGTGCTTTGTGTTATCTCGTGAGTTTTAGGGAAAGAAGAAAAAAAAGCTGGGCGGAAACTTCCGAGAATCCACTAGGTCAGTCGGGTTCTCGGCCATAAGTTATCTGTGGGCAACGCGTCAGCTCGTCAAGCATTCATTCGACCACTTTCTTCTTCACCTTAGAGAAGATTCTGCTCATGAGAGGCGATTTCAGGCACAAAGTGCAGCTTGGCCAACCCCCCACAGGGACCAATTGGTCCAAATACTTGGCAATAAGGTAGGACGAATTGTGGGGTAAAACAATCCAAGTGTGCATGTTGGTGGTTGGGCTGATGAAGGGGGCTTACGGGCGATATTATTGGTAGAGATAAGGGTGCAATCGCTATTATTAACCTATGATACCCAGAGCGGCGAATGGAAGCGATGATGGGGCAGATAGGAAGAAGAAGTTGGCCTGTGATCTTGTGTGATCTTGGGATGGTCATGTAGTATCACTCTGTAGGTTTCAAAGTTCGGGAGAGGAATTGAGCTGAAGTAACGTGATGGATTCATTCCCTGGAAGGGGTGTGGGGGGGGGAAGGGTGAGAAATTTTTATATATATTTTTTTATAATAATTATTAGGGACTTATTAAAAACTGCGGTTTCTGGACACAGAACTACTTTAGCCTACTCCTGAAAGTAAAATTAACGAGAAGATCTGGGATGATGTGCACCGGTCTGCGGGGTCGGTGCTATAGCCGAAGAAAATCTGCAAGCAGTAATTCCCCGTTGTTTCACTAACGTCTACTTGCACTAGTAAATGCAACTAAACCTCTGTTCCGGTGCCACTATGATTTACGAGTCTTGCTAAACTACAGTAATCCAATCATCAATTAAACGGTCGGCTAGATTTGGGGGCGGGGAGACATTTACCCAAGAAGACTAGAGAAAATGAGGATATATAGCGGTGGCATAGGTCAAATCCCTGCCTTCACTATTGAGTCTTGTCCGAAGCTAGAGCTAGAAGCAGCCATTGACTACGAGAGCCTAAATTTTTCGTGACCAAGTTGAATTGTGAGAGCAAGAGTTTGAAGTTTTCTCGCCTTAAATGGCCCTCTCGCCGTGCAGAGATTCGCCTAGAGCTTAGGGCGCGTGCAGGACCCAGGGGGATATCCGGGGAATTTCGGTTGGGTATTGAGTGGGATGTTTAGGTAAACTGTTGAGGGGCGGGAGATTTGGGCTGGGTGAGATGGAGTCGTTTTTTTGTCTTGTGTGATGGAGAAAGCTGGATGGAGAGGGTGTGATGGTGTTTGCTTTTGGTTAGGAGAAGAGAGAGAGAATCACGCCTGTGCTGTTTTTTTGAGGGACATGGCCCTCACGATAGGGGGTTGGGCAAGAAAACCACTCCGTAACTCGGGGGGGAACTTCTGGCAAACTTATGGAGCAGAACTTATCCAAGGGCTTACCGCATAGAAATCAGTCATGTCATGTGTTTTATTGCCTGACTCATAATATTGAGAGTCAAATGGTTTTAGGAGAACGGGAGCATGGAGAACCGTTATACAGGACTTAAGAGTTATGTACTGTACCGGTGCATTCAAAGGAGGTCTGATGTGGAGTCGGAACGGATTACATGGGCTGGGGTCCACATTGAACCCCCGATCTAGAATATCTAGTTCTAACTGTCTGAACAACCCCCTTAGCATGCAAATGGCAGCGAACCAAGGAAGGATATTCTTTTCTAGCACCTCCCCTACCGATTTCCTCTCTAACGGTTCTAAAACGGGGTAGCGACACCGTACGCATGGCTATAAAATAAAGGTACAATAGAAGAACTGTGAAATTGATATAAATACTGGCGAAGGGCAAACGGCGAGCTATATATATGCCTCCCACCGACCCAATGGCTAGAGTCGGGGGGCAATCATTCCCAAGAGGACTACCCCAAGTGTTAGGAATTCTCTAATTCAAAAACAAACATAGCTGAAAGCACATCAGAAATGCATAACTGTCCCAATGTACTAAATCATTGCCTTCTACTGTACAAGTACCTTATGATCGGTGGATCCAGTAAAGTTCCGATAGCTTCGAGAGGTCCCTGCATAGAGTAGAGATATGCCTTTCTCTCCTATAATGTTTGATTCAAATCTTTCAAAGGCTAACCGGGTGTGTTTATGCTAACCACTGCATCCCCCTCATGCATACTTTCCGAGTTGCAACAAGAAATAAAACATAGGTGCCACCAGCTATGATACAAAACCGAATCATGAATGGTGATTCCGCCACTATCCGAAAATGGACAAACCAAAAAAAAAAAAGAGTTGTCAATGACACCTGTGAGGGTAGATCAGAAAGTATCAAATTTGCTATAATCATTTAATACATGGCTTTTTTCGTGTCAATGCAACTTCCTCCTTGGGTCAACGAGGCGTGCCAGGCTTGGGAGCTGACTTCGGCCTAAGTTAGCTATTGGCGTTTTGAGTTATGTTGAGTCTATAAAGAGCTATATGAAAGCTATTTGTAGCAAATCAGGTGTTAAGAATGACATGGGGTGGGCGAAACTGGATAAGCGGGTGCCGGAGCGGAGTGTTTGCAAGACGGTCTATTGGGTACGGGAAAAGTTCCAGAAGTGGCTTTGCCGGGGGTGGGGATCGGGGAGGGAGAGGGATTCTGAGGTAAGGGTCGCAGTAAGACGGGGGATATTGATTTTAGTCTAACCGGAGATAAAACGCCTGATGCTTGTATATTATGTAAGTCGAGGAGAATTTTGGAAAAGCACATAGGGCCTGCCGCCAGTAGCGGCCAGGACAGTTCCATGACTGGGAAACAGCCCTCCTGCATGTAGCCTGTGGTATCCGACTTTGTTTTGAGGGTTCTATTTGAGAGATTAATCCTAGTTAGGCTATGCGTTTGGAAAGTGCGCTCATCACTACTTATCACTCGAAACCCATCAGATCTGTTCTGGCGGAGGGGGCAGTTTTGTGGGCGAAGGTGTTAGGGTGTGGGTTCGATGTTGCTCTCGCTTACTACTTCATTGCTCTCTGCATACTCTAGATACTTTTGCTGTGTTATGTTGTGTAATCTTGTCGTAGGAATGCTACGTTGTGGCTACTGGTGCCTTCCCCCATTTTTTCCTTATTGCTTCCCTAGATACCTCCATTCCGCTCATTTAATATTCGTGCCAGGGTTGTAGCTACCTGCGCGCTCATGACGGGGTGTATTCTTGGGAGTGCCCGAAGGCTCAACTGATAATAACTTTGCGGCTCAACTAAACTTTCTGACTTATCATAGTAACTTTGTGGCTCAAAATAACTGTGGCTTAGCGGAGCCATCTACTCGAGTACGGTAGGTTTGGATACCACTGCTCAGCGGTGCGAAGAGTGGCAAGAGTAGAGCGAACTCGTATGATATCTCAACATCCTGATTGGGCTTGACCCCCTGGGAAGCATGGTGCTGGTATGTTGACAAGCTGAGGTAATATTCAACAGCAAGCTTCTGTTGAGCCGCAAAGCTATGTTGAGCCGCAAAGTTAGGTCGAGAGTGCCTGCCGTTTTGAGCCTCAGGACATTCGGGGTTGTGGCGCTTAGCCACAACCTTGGCACCAGTAATGCTTGTTTGTTCTGGCAGCACAATTGGTATCATATCATACGGTAGTCTAACTGAAAGTTCGCAGATGATGACGTGCCGTAAAACTCTTGCGATGTACTTTCTCCGTCGGCCTAGGGCGGGTCCAGTTTGGCAAGTCAGTAGAATTGAATACCAGTTAATGGGGTCTAGCAGGCCCTAAATGCTGATATACGATGGCGGGGAGGCACTAACTCTTCTCGGGAGCCTTGTGTCTCTGGGCCTGGGGATCGAAGGCGTGCTAGAGATAGCGAGCCACAGGAGTTTTTACGGTACGGAAATGCAGCATGTTCTGGTTTACCAACCGCACCTGTGTCCATCGGATATTGAGCTTTTTGAGGGGAGGAATTTTGACGTACGGGCTGGGATTTGACACTTGGAGGGTTAGCTAGGTGGGTGGTCTGTGCTATCCTGGGATTGGGCTGTACCGTACGAGTAGGCCAGGTATGGCTGATCGCATGGAAATCTGGAAAATTTAGTGTCATGGGTCTATGTTGGCTGCGGAGGAGATTTATTATTATTATTATTTAGGGAAGATTAACTAGGAGATTCAAATGCGGGAGGCATAAACCAGTGGAATTGAGATTGTGTATTGAAAGTGGATTTATCACGTGAATCAGGATATGGTAGTTGTTACCTCTTTCTTTATAATTAGGCTGCCAATCGTAGCCATGAAGGAACTATGAGCATCCTCGCCATCCATGAATGGCGTAGCAAGCTGTATATTTTGACAGCATTTCCACCTCTCAGAGTGCCGTCTACCGGTTTAGTGAGTCTACTTTTTTTTTTTTTTTGCTTTCTGCGTTCCTACAGTAAGTGTTCCGAGTAGCCGTTGCTAGCATAAAGTTTTGATACGAGTTAGCTACTTGAGGTAGAGTGCATTAAGCCTGATCCTAGAAAGACGCTGGAAGCATGGAGATTTTCTCGAGAGTCTCCTATGTCTGGCGGATCTCCGTGCTTGCAGCTGTGGTGGCCCTAGTCTTTCCTAACTGAGAGTTGCGCTCCACTGACACCCGCTTCCTGTACCGTAGCCTAGACTTGAAAATCTGTATCTCAGGGAGCTAACGTGAAATGAGAACGCTGGCAAATACCCGTACAATCCCTTAGTTAGAGGAAGCGTGTCCGTTTATTTCAGACCAGATTAAGGTATTTTTTCCTTCTCTCACATTTCCAGGGGAACTGGCCTCATACCTCTGAGTTTCTTGAAGTTTGTAATATTTTGATACTTCTGGGAAACCTCCGATAGTTTAGGAAAAAGTGATCTACGGTACTACTACTCATTCTGGGATTCTGGATCCGGATGAGCACGGTGTACGGTAGTGGGCCAGCCCCAGAGTTGTCCCCTCTCAGCTCCTGTCATGGATCATGCGAATCACGAGATACTTATCATCCCAGAAACCCATAGTGTTGGTGCTCGAGTACTTGTAGCTATGACGATACGCCCCCTGCAGGGTGAGCTCTTGTCCTAGTACGATGCAATACGATACAATACGGGGTCGAGTCTGGACTTCCTGTGCGAAGTTATTTGTGTTACCAAGAGCTAGCGTCGGTATCACTGCGATTTTGTTACCGCCGTATGGTATGGTTCAAGACAGTAAGGACTCAGGAGGGGCGAGGAAGGACTGGAAGCGAGCAATTAGCTTGGCAGACGTTCGCTCTGTCGCATCAGGCATCCTGAGGACGCGGGACTCCGTCCCGGCCGCCGGCTACCCGGGAATTGCCCGTTCTGGGCGTCTGAAATCGGCCTCCGCCACGACCAAATTCAACAACTACAAAGTTTTTCTGATAAAACTGCTTAAAATTGGCTCTTCTCTGATGCTACGAACTCCACTTTCCGGTAAAGTGGGGTGGACTGAGGGTGGTGAGAGGGCGATTCGAAAGAAGTGAGCACACGTGCGAATGTCTGCCAATGCGCCGCTTTTCCTCATGAACCACCAAGCTAGGGGGAGGGCAAGCAAGCGGGTTGGCCCCCGGTGCCTGGTGCTCGAGTAGTACTCGAGTGAGTACCCGTGTATGGGGGCGCCGGAACGGAATCGTGCATGCCCCAGACAAGAGGTACGGGAGAAACAGGGATTACAAGTAGAGAAGTAAAGAAAGATAAAAATCTGTGTGTGCGGTACAAACCAGACCCCCCTGTCCTTGGGCGGTGAGTTTGCACCGAAATGGGCGCTCAGGTAAGCACGGATCTTCTGCCGTATATTTCGCGAATCTGTGCATCCGAGAACTTCTTGACCGCTACTCGTACTGTTCGAGCACCGGGAAGATTTACTAGGCTCTGTGTGGAGCAGACATGCCTAAAGTCTTTCTAAGGCATAGGGTGTTGGACTTGATGGAGGGGGTAGTGAGTTGTGGTTGATAGTAGGAGTTAGAGGGGTGTTGTGGGCTGGTTATTTTGTTCTAGAGCTAGAATGATATACGGAGAAGTTGCTATAAACCTGTCTTTTCTTTATCGTAGGAATACGGTAAGCAAGGGAATGGGGACACGAAGAGAGGAAAACGGATATAGGTTGGTGGCCTTTGGAGGATGGGGGTGGTTTTCCTATGTTTCATATTCGGGTATACTCCTCTCTCTATCATTACTCGAATAGTTTACGAGAAGTGCGCGGCAGGAGAACAAAGTTTGTGGTCATGCCTTTCCTGCCAATCCCACATCGGCTAGGTCCTATTCCATTCCACTCGCTCTCCCGCTGCACCGTTTGTTGTTTATTCTCCGATACAGGGGGAAGATCATTGGCTCCTGACAGCAGCTCGGTGCTCTACTGTCGCTAGAATGGCGTTGAAACGGGGGATGGGTAGGGGATTTGCTACACCTGGAAGCGGGATCGCTTAAATATAGTACTATTTACTTACTTGAGTATCGGTAGTGCTCGAGTATTTCGACCGAATCTAGCAAACCAACGCTCTCGATAAATCGCTTCTCGAACAGGTATTCCACGTCGGGCACATATTCGCGAGTCCAAAACACCCCTCGAAACCATCATGAAACGCCAAACCCTCTTCTGGGGATTCTTAACGTTGCACCCGCTTCGGCAGCGTTATATTTTTATATCTCTCTTTCCCTTTTCCACCAAGTCAAGCAATACATAGCGAGGGCAAATATCAAACTGGTTTCTACCTTCCTTCCCTCCCCCCTACCCCAACCCCTCCATGGGACACTTTTGGGAGATTCCCTCTTTCGGTCGCGAAGAACTCGGTACAAATACCCCTCTGGATGCTCCGCGCGTTTAGCTATTTCGGGCTTGGCCGGTGGGGTTCTCATCGGATGCTGGCTATGATCGTTCATGCGATAGCACTCGTACTCGACGTCGCTCTTTTCTTATCTCTATTTACGGATGCGCAGCAGGTGCTTGTGGTCTCTGTGGGAAGGGAGGGGGAGGAGTTGGCTCTGGGATTTAGCCCTGAGGTGGTGTACGCGAATGTCGGAGATCAGGTTCAGTTCCAGTTCTACCCTCTGGTAGGTATTTGTTTCCCTCTCGGAAAGTTTGTTTTCATAACTGTCACGTGGAGGCATGAGGCTTATAGATTGGCTGTATAGAATCATTCGGCTGTACAGGCGAAGTTTGAAAGACCCTGCGTTCCTATAAGCAATTCTACAACGGGTCAAGGATTCTTTTCGGGATTTAGGCCGCTCCCGTTGGATACAAAAACAGTTGAGATGCTCTGTTTGCATTCGGTTATTATATGCTCTAACATGAGGGTCGGGATTAGATTGCTACGTTCACCGTTAACATCACCCATGGGGATCCTATCTTTTTCTATTGCTCGCAAGGCCGGCATTGTCAACGGGGTTTTGTGGGCGTGATAAATCCGTTAGCCCACTCTTTCTTTATCTATACGATATAATCACGGAGTCTAACATGTATGTCAGGACGCCCCAGAAATCACTAGAAGCATTCAAGGCATCAGCGTCCCTAGCTCCAGAGAACTTATCACCCGGTGAGACGCCCTCTGCGCCGACTAGAATTCCGACACATCGGTCTTCGCCAAACCCGTTCAATTTCACCAACTCTGACAACAACGGCAACTCAGTGAAGAACGTTGGAGCGATTGTCGGGAGTGTTTTAGGCGGAGTGATATTCTTGGTTATATTGGCCACTCTGGTCGTGTTTCTGGTGATGCAGAGGAAGGGCCGTGAGGAGGAGAGTGATGGAGGGTCTGGAGCAGGGTAGGACGGCCAGGCATGGTAAAAAGTAGCAACTATGGCATGGGTAATTAATCCCCTTGGAATCCATCCCTGAGCGTCGATACTGATCATGAGCAGATAAATAGAAAGCCTCTCTTAATTATGAACACCTACCTACGTACTTAATCGCTACGCTGCTCCTTTTACTTTCTCGCCTTTGGGGCAAAGAAACCATAGAACACCCGGTTAGAGATCTAGAGGGTCTTGTAGAATATTTTATTTGAACATCTCCTTAGTGAGAGGCCAAGTCGTCGTTAAATTTCGTTATTCTCGCATACTCACGCCTATAGTAGGGACAAGTCGCGCTGGTTATGGGGGACTGTATCTTGTTAGAAATTATTGTTATCGCCGCCAGGAAAGCCCTAATTGGTGTTAATCGGAAGCAAAAAGGTCGGGGGGGGGGGCTGTAATGACAAAACTGTGTATGTCTGTGAACCTGAGTGTATAGGTATATTGCCTGAAGTGTACTTGTACAGCATATATGGAAAAGCATCTGGGGTAGCAATTTTTTGGAGCAAGCAATCGATGGTGCAATGTCCATCGATACGTCCCGGCCATGTTAAAAACCCGGAGGCAGTCTTCAACGAGTGATGAATACTTCCTGGCCGAACGAACTCCAGAAATCGCAATACCGGTAGTCTATCATATTATACCTGGCGAAGGACCCCCCCCTGCAGGCCAACACCAGCTCTGGTTGTATTATGGGCGTAGTATATCTTCTAACAAGCTGGTATCGAATAGTGCAGAAAATATGGGCAAGAGAATTCTAACTGCCGCTGCACTCGGGAGATATGTGCGGAGCTGCTACATGAGGTGAGAGTGGATATTTGAATACCCAAACAAAAGATTTGCCAAATTTTTGTATAATATGTTGCAACTGCCTTACTTTTTCTTGCCCTGGGTATTGTACTACAGGCTGCTTTTATCTAACCGGCCTGTGCTGGGTGTTAAATGGTATGATGGCATATATAGCGAGAGTGTGTTGGATAAGCACTGAGTCTGCATCTCGACAGGGGACTCATGGAATCTCACCTAGGGGAAGGCTTTATTGGTGGATTTTCTTAATAAGTGGAGCAGGGCTCGGAGCTCTGCTGATATGGGGTTTGGGAGCATATCGGGTACCTATTAACACCTCAATACCGCCCGAATCAAAGGAATTCTTTTATGGCCCTCTCTAGGTTTGTACTATCTCGGTAGCTAGTACTGTACAAGTGTGAAAAAAACTTATATATTTGTAGCGGTAACTATAGCCACGATATCAGCATTGGAGATGTCATTCCAAAGGCTCTTCCTTTAGAACCTCCTTATTCTTTATCTACCGTATTCCAACATCGCAATTCACATATTTCTCCAATCCAAGCTATGACTTTATGCTTTTGTCACTTGGTATACATAGCCTTCTGCTGAAGTAAAAGAAACGATAAGAGGTCTAGAACTAGTTATCAGTGAAGAGATTATGGATCATATTCAAGTTTTGTGCTGTTGTATTATTTCTATTTTGTATCGGAGCTAACTTATTATCGTGCACTACAAATATTCTGACCAGGGCAAGCCAACTCACGATCACATATATTTATATGAATAGAACCTAGCGTAGCCAGTCAGCACCGCAACAACACCGCACTCGCCATGTTGTTGATATGATATGGTTCTGGCCGTCTATACACAACAGTTTGATAGATGCAACGGGGGACACCTTTTGCTATAGGGGTTTAGGGTAAAAAAGAACAAACTCTCCTGAATATCAGGTAGAGTCTAATAATATAACCTGAGCTATGGCATACTCTCCTGTATAATTAGTTCCCTCATTTTCCTGTAGGTTTTAACTTAAATAAAAATTATATTACAATAAAAGATATCTCTACCATCATGCTGATTCGAACATAAGCAGTATTTTATTGCCAAGAATTCTGTGCCAAGGCGTCCCCCGTTGCATCAATTGAACTGTTGCGTATAGACGGCCGGAACCATACCAGCGGATTCATTAGATATTTGGTAGGTTAGGGCTGTAGTTAATAATTTGGGACTCCCCCGATGGCAGGTGCAGTAGCAGAACTAGGATCGGAGTATGGTAATCTGTAAAGGGAACCACTGAGGGCCCCTGGAGGGTAGTGGGGGCAATTAGACAAAGGGGATGGACCTGATGGTATTATTATCCCAGTAGTAGAGCACTGCAATACTGCAATAGGAGCAGAGATAGCGCAGGCTGATGGGCAGCGTGGGCATGTATGGAGGAACACAGAAGTGTGGACGGGTGAACGTTCTAGGGCAAGCACGGATGATTAGGGCCTATGCGGAGACATATGGCTATCACATGTAAGAGCAGAGTTTTACCTACTAGAGGACCGTAGCTAGCAACCTCCATAGCGAATACAACTCCAAGCATCTCCTCCGTCAAACACACCCGAACACGAATCGTGTTACCTCCATCAAGACCAGCTGCTTGGAACCTGAGACGGATGTCTTTTAAGTCACCATATATTCCTACCCAATTGCTTATAACGGGCCGTGCTGTACTATACACCACTGTACACAAAACCCAAGAGAAACACCAACATAAGGAATAGCAGGGATGAACGATAACAGCGGTGCCGTGGGAGCGGGTATAGCCAGAACGCCGATATAGGGAAAGGCAAAGGGAGAAGACACGGGAATTGATGAATAGCAAATGGCCGTTGGAGAATAGAAAAACGACTTTATCAAGGTATATGTACGTCAGAATATACGGAGGTCTTGTCTACACCCATCCCTCGTGCTAAAAGTATTTATGGAGGGCGAATATATCTAGTAACGGAGAAGGAAAGATCTAAAGGAGGAAAGCGAGAAGACAAATAAGAGAGGCGATAATAAAAGACCGGTCTATGGTAAATGGGAGGATTGAATGAGTGTTAGGATTGGTGTCAGTATTGCGCGGAGGGAGCCAAAGATTTAGTGGCTAGACGGAAAGGGGCTCAGACCGCCTGGGTGATTTGGTTGAGGGGTTGCTATCTGCGGACTTGGAAACAGAACCCCCGAGGTTCGATAACCTCGGCCGGTCATGACGGGCTGTCGGTAGGGGCGCAAGATTGCGGTTAAAGTCTGGGATGTCGGTATTTGGATCATGAGACGTGAATTGCATCTCCACTACACATTTATCGGGGATACAGCGGGGGGCGGGGTGTATGTCGGGCCACGGTAATCTGCTGCGGCGCAAGTGGAATGGCTCTGCTCCCGTGGGATTCTCACAACTCTATCATGTCCTTAGGAGAAAGCCAACGACTGTGGAGTTTGGTTCGTGTTATCCGGTATAGAGGTGCGGAGATTTTCCCGCTCCACAAGCATCTTTACTATCCCCCATGCCCTTCCTCTTCCGCCCACTAGAGTGGTGTCCGCCATAAAAGACGCTTGCCTGGTCGGGATTGACGTCCTCTCGTTCCAAAAGTATCTTTACTATTCCCTCATGCCCGTTGTGAGCCGCCCACGAGATTGGTGTCCGGCCATATTCGGTGTCTGCCTGGCCGAGATTGATGTCCTCTTGTCCCAGAAACATCTTTACAACCTCCTCGTGCCCTCTTGCAGCTGCCCATGTGAGAGCCGTCATCCCCATGCAATCGTATGCATTAATGTCCCATTTCTTCATCTCCAATACAGCAGGCACTATCTCCGCAATCCCGAGAAATGCTACCCCGTGGAGGCCTGTAAATCCCTTAGGGCCTCTGTTCTCATTGAAGGATAGGCTATCGGAGCTATATCGTAATAACAGTAGTTGAGCAGATATATGTTCATCAAATATATCGAGAAGCCTCAGTGAAAGTATTTTGACACCTTCCGTTATCCCCCTTCTCGCATGGCTCCCCCAGTAAAAAGAAGCATATTCTAGAAGGGGAGTTGTTGCGGGGGCCGAGTCGAGAGTTGGCGGGAGATCCCTGACACATTCAAAATTGAGGTATGTCAAGCAAACCTCAGCAATCGTTGAGTGAGGACAATGGAAGAGGGTCGGGTCGCTGAGGAGATGCTCCTGAAGAGTGAAGTGAACCAGTCGGACTGTGGACGAAGACACCTCGGTCGTAACAAGGCCCAGGCAAGATGATAGGAGTGTCCGTAACGCAGGAATGTTTTCTGGATCCATATCTGCGGATCCTATCTCCACACCCAAGGCATGACAGAGTTCCTGGGCTCGTAGCGGCCGTTCCGAATACACCACCCACATGAGGACCTTCAGTCCGAGTACTGATTTATATCCTTTCTGGGCTTTTAGTCGCGCCAGAGTCGCCACGTAGGCATCACTCAATCCATTGCCAAGCGCCATCTCTTCAAGTTTCTTTCTTCTCCGGCGAATTGTCACCTCTCCTAGAATAGCGTCAATGTTGAGCGAAACGAGGAGGAATCTACACACAATCGTTGGTAAGTGTACATCGTTGACAGGGTGGAAATGGTAAATGGCCCGACGTACATATCAGACATCTTTTCTAGGCTAACTCTCACAATATTAGCCCGCAAATCGTCGGTCATCGCCTCTGGGTAGGCATCTTTGTCTAGCCTCCTCTCCACATAATTCCGGATATCATCCGGGTTAGGGCTGATAGGTATCACAACCGCCTTGGCGAAATATCTTTGAATATCTCCCCTAACATGGGGCCTCCCGGCAAGGAATATTCTCGTGCTAGGGAAACCCCGAACAATATCCCTCAGAGACGCGAGAAGATCTGGTAGACATCTCGGTAAACCTTCGTCCAAGGCGTCCACACAGATGAAAACCCGGGGTAGCGAAGCGATAACGGTCTTCAACATCCCCATCAGATCCGCCAGCCGTAGTCCTCTACCACCGAACTCGGTTTTCCCTTCTTCGAATGCCTCGCGTAAGTAACTTGGGATACCCCCTTTGCCGACCAGTTGCTTGAGGATAGCGCCCATGATGTTGGTGATGGTCTGATCCTGTTGGGAAACGAAATCGCAGTACAAGCCTGCAACGGCGATATTTTCCTTCTTTGCTTGATCGCACAGGCTGTCGATCACCAACGAACTAGTATTCCTAGCAGTCAGTGATATTCGCTTCTTTCAAAGAATCCTGCCTCTCACCTCAGATATGTTTTGCCGACTCCCGGATTCCCAGAGCAAAACAGGACCGCGTTATGCGCTGCACCATCGCCACCCCTCCATTCTCGAAACTCGCGAGTTTTCAAAAACCAATCTCCTACACCGTCGAACCGGTCGTTGCGCACAGCCTTGTGGCGATTATTTGGCTCCAGTGGAGAGAGCCAACGCAGAATCTGCGCATCCTCGTCGGAGTTATAGAAAGTGTTGTTGACACTACCTATTATGTTGCCGCTGTGGATATTACCGTCGCCGACGCTGACTGAATATGAAGTTTGGGCCATGATGCCTTATCCAAAACGTTGGTTGAAGGTAGAAATGGTGTAGCGATTTGTAGGGGGACTAGGGGAGTTTAATGAAAATTCTGTAATCCGAGCTGAAAAAAGCGGGGTGATGTGGCTTGTTGTGACAACAATCCCTATCCAATTATTTCCCCGTTGCGAGCCTCCATGACCAACATGAGATACTTGAGTACTAAGGTGCTGCTTCAATTCACATCATCTCACTCGGCAAAAATGCGACCATAAGGGCGATTTTACATAACGTCAGTTTCTAAAATTTGGGTGATAAAACTAGACGGCGGCGTTACAACCGGCATCACCATCCAATAGACGGTGCAAGAGCGTGTACCTAATTTTCTACCGTCCTAAATTCTTATAGCTAGAAGGTCAAAAAGTGACGCTATCACGCAAGTGTGTTTTCAAATCCCACCGGACTCTACTTTAGGTAGGCGCCGTCTACTTGCCCACACACCTCCACCTACCTCCAACTGATAAGCTCCCTTGAACGGTCAGCTCAGTTTCGAGCTGCTGGAAGGCAGTATAGAATCTAACTTAGCTAGCCCGCCCCATGAGAAAGTCCCTCACCGTCTTCTTGATACCACTAGGCCATTTACCCGCATTAAAAGGATATCTACTGTAGTAAGTTAGGGAGGGTTACTCGACGATTTGGGGCTTCCTCCGATGGGCAATATGATAGGCTATAAAGGGAGTCGCTGGAAACTGCTTGATTATAGTGAGAGGAACTACACGAAGGAAATAAACTAGGTGTTTGCGAATATAGGACGAGTGTCTTCAAGCTTAAATTACTATATATTCCGAACCGACGGCTTACAACGGGACCGCACTGCACTATCCATCACTATCTACAAAACCCGAGGCAAAGACAAAGGTAGAAAACAACAGGAGTGAAGAACAACGGCATCATAGGACCAAGTCTGGCTAGAACCCCGTGGAAGGGAAAGGTAAACAAGAGAGAGAAAAAAATACAAAAGTTGACAGTAAATAGCTAGCCAAAACCAGAAAAATACACTTATCAAAATATATTCGTGAATCTAATGAGGTCTTGCCTGCGCCAATCCCTCGTCCTGCAAGTATTCATGGAGAGGGAATATATCTAGTGACGGAGAAGGAAAGATGTAAAGGAGAAAAGCGAGAAGGCAAATAAGAGAGGCTATAATAAAAGACTAGTCGATGGTAAAGGGGAGGATTGAGTGAGTGTTGGGATTGGCGTCAGTATTGCGCGGAGGGCGCCAGAGGTTTAGGGGCTAGATAGAAAGGGGCCGGGACCACTTGGGTGGTAAGGTCGAAGGGACGCGATCTGTGGACTTGGGAACAGAACCCCCGAGGTCCGATAGCTTTGGCCGTTTATGACGGGCTGCCGGTAGGGGTGCAGGATGGCAATTAAAGTCTGGGATGTCGGTATTTGGATCATTAGGTGTGAATTTTGTCTTGAATACACATTTGTTCTGAGGCAAAGTGGAGGGCGGGGTGTGTGTCGGGCCGCGGCTATCAGCAGCAGCGCAAGTGGGATTGCGCCGTTTCCGCGAGGTCCTCACAACTCGATCATGTCCTTTGGAGGGGGCCAACGACTGTGGGGTTTGGTTCGTGTTACCAGGCATAGCAGTGCAGGCATTTTCCCGTTCCACAAGCATCTTGACTACCCCCTCATGCCCTTCCTCAGTCGCCCACGAGAGTGGTGTCCGGCCATAAAAGGCGTCTGCGTGGTGGGGATTGACGTCCTCTCGTTTCAAAAGCATATTGACTATCCCCTCATGTCCGCTCTCAGCCGCCCACGAGAGTGGTGTCCGGCTAGATCTGATGTCTCCCTGGTCGGGATTGACGTCACCTCGTTCCAAAAGCATCTTTACTATTCCTTCATGCCCACTCTCAGCCGCCCGCGAGAGTGGTGTCTTGCCATATTCGGGGTCTGCCCGGTCGGGGTTGACCATCTCTCGTTCCAAAAGCATCTTTACTATCCCCTCATGGCCCCCCCAAACTGCCCATAGGAGTGGTGTCCGGCGAGATCTGGTATCCGCTTGATCGGGACTGACGTCCTCTCGTTCCAAAAGCATCTTTACTATTCTTTCATGCCCTTTCTCAGCCGCCCACGAGAGTGGCGCCCGGCCAGAAACGACGTCTGTCTGGTTGGGATTGACGTCCTCTCGTTCCAAAAGCATCTTTACTATCCCCTCATGCCCGCTCTCAGTCGCGCGCGAGAGTGGTGTCTGGCCATATTCGGTGTCTGCCTGGGTGGGATTGACGTCCTCTCGTTGCAAAAGCATCTTTACTATCCCCTCATACCCCTCCCTAACTGCCCATAGAAATGGTGTCTGGTGAGATCTAGTATCTACCTGGTCGGGATTGACGTCCTCTCGTTCCAAAAGCATCTTTATTATTCCTTCATGCCTTTTCTCAGTCGCCCACGAGAGTGGCGTCCAGCTAGACAGGGGGTCTGTCAGGTTGGGATTGACGTCCTCCCGTTCTAAAAGTATCTTTACTATCCCCTCCTGCCCGCTCTCAGCCGCCAGGGAGAGTGGTGTCCTGCCAGATTCGGGATCTATCCGGTCGGGGTTGACCATCTCTCGTTCTAAAAGCATCTTTACTATCCCCTCATGCCCCCCCCAAACTGCCCACAAGAGTGGTGTCTGGCGAGATCTGGTATCCGCTTGGTCGGGATTGACGTCCTCTCGTTCCAAAAGCATCTTTACTATTCTTTCATGCCCTTTCTCAGCCGCCCACGAGAGTGGCGCCCGGCCAGAAACGACGTCTGTCTGGTTGGGATTGACGTCCTCTCGTTCCAAAAGCATCTTTACGATTCCTTCATGCCCTTTCTGGGCCGCCCACAAGAGCGGTGTCCTGCCATATTCGATGTCTGGCTGGTCGGGATTGACGCCCTCTCGTTCCAAAAGCATCTTTACTATACCATCATACCCGTACTCAGCCGCCCACAAGAGTGGTGTCCGGCCATATTCGATGTCTGCCCGGTCGGGATTGGCGTCCTCTCTTTCCAAAAGCATCCTTACTATTCCCTCATGGCCTTCCCCAGACGCCCACAAGAGTGGTGTCCGGCCATATTTGGTGTCTGCCTGGTCGGGATTGACGCCCTCTCGTTCCAAAAGCATCTTTACTATTCCCTCATGCCCTCTCTCAGCCGCCCACGAAAGTGGTGCCTTGCCCCAGTAGGTGTCTGCCTGGTCGGGATTGACGCCCTCTCGTTCCAAAAGCGTCTTTACTATTCCTTCATGCCCTTTCTGGGCCGCCCAGGAGAGTGGTGTCCGGCCATATCTTGTGTCTGCATGGTCTGAATTGACGCCCTCTCGTTCCAAAAGCATTTTTACTATTTCCTCATGCCCTTTCTCAGCCGCCCACGAGATTGGTGTCCGGCCATATCTGGTGTCTGCCTGGTCGGGATTGACGCCCTCTCGTTCCAAAAGCATCTTTACTATTCCTTCATGCCCCTTGTCAGCCGCCCACAAGAGGGGTGTCCGGCCATGTTCGGTGTCTGCCTGGTCGGGATTGACGTCCTCTCGTTCCAAAAGTATCTTTACTATTCCCTCGCGCCCGTTGTTAACCGCCCACAAGAGTGGTGTCTGGCCATATTTGGTGTCTGGACGGTCGGGATTGACGCCCTCTCGTTCCAAAAGCATCTCTACTATTCCCTCATGCCCTCTCTCAGCCGCCCACGAAAGTGGTGCCTTGCCCCAGTAGGTGTCTGCCTCGTTGGGATTGACGCCCTCTCGCTCCAAAAGGATCTTTACCATTCCCTCATGCCCTTTCTCAGCCGCCCAGGAGAGTGGTGTCCGGCCATATCTGGTGTCTGCCTGGTCGGGATTGACGCCCTCTCGTTCCAAAAGCATTTTTACTATTCCCTCATGCCCTTTCTCAGCCGCCCACGAGATTGGTGTCCGGCCATATTTGGTGTCTGCCTGGTCGGGATTGACGCTCTCTCGTTCCAAAAGCATCTTTATTATTCCCTCATGCCCGTTCATAGCTGCCCAGCAGAGTGGTGTCCGGCCATCTTTGGTGTCTGCCTGGTCGGGATTGACGCCCTCTCGTTTCAAAAGCATCCTGACTATTCCCTCATGGCCTGCCACAGACGCCCACAAGAGTGGTGTCCGGCCATAAAAGGTGTCTGGCCGGTTGGGATTGACGTCCTCTCGTTCCAAAAGCACCTTTACTATTCCCTCATGCCTCTTGTTAACCGCCCACAAGAGTGGTGTCCAGCCATAAAAGGTGTCGGTCTTGTTTGGATTGATGTGCTCTCGTACTAGAAACATCTTTACCACCTCCTCGTGCCCTCTTGCAGCTGCCCATGTGAGAGCCGTCATCCCCGTGCAATCATGTGCATTGGCGTCCCATTCCTTCATCTCCAGTACAGCAGCCACCATCCCCGCAAGCCCGAGAAATGCTACTCCGTGGAGTCCTGTAAATCCCGTAGGCCCTCTGGTCCAATTAAGGCGCAGGCCGCTGAGGCCCCCATTAGGGCCTAATAAAAGTAGTTTAGCAGATATATGCTCATCAAATCTGCCGAGGAGCCTTAGTGACAGTATTTTGACACCTTCCGTTATCCCATTTCTCGTATGCCATCCCCAGTAAACAGAAGCATATTGCAGAAGAGGGGTTGCTGCGGGGGCCGAGTAGAGAGTTGGTGAAAGATCCCTGATACATTCAAAATTGAGGTATGTCAAGCAAACCTCGGCAATTGCTGAGTGAGGACTCTGGAAGAGCGTCGGATCGCTTGAGAGATATTCCTGAAGAGTAAAGTGCACCAGTCGGACTATAGACGAAGACACCTCGACCGTGACAAGACCCAGACAAGATGATACGAGTGTCCGTAAGGCAGGAACGTTTTCCGGATCCAGATCTGCGGATCCTATCTCCACCCCCAAAGCGTGACAGAGTTCCTGGGATCGTAAGGGCCGTTCTGAATACACCACCCACATCAGGACCTTAAGCCCGAGTACTGATCTTTCCCCTTTCTGGGCTTTTAGTCGCGCTAGAGTTTTAGTGTAGGCATCACTCAATCCATTGCCAAGTGTCATCTGTTCCAGTTTTCTTTTCCTCCGGCGAATTGTCACCTCTCCTAGAATAGAGTCGATGTTGAGCGAAACAAGGAGGAATCTACACGAAATCGTTGGTAAGTATACATCACTAATGGAGTGGAAATGCGAAATGGCCCTACGGACATATCAGATATCTTTTCTAGGATAACTCTCACAATATCAGCTCGCAAATCGTCGGTCATCGCCTCCGGCTCGGCATCCCCGTCCAACCTCATCTCCACATAATTCTGGATGTCATCCGAGTTGGGGCTGATTGGTATCACAACCGCCTTGGTGAAATATCTCTGAATATCTCCCCCAACATGGGGTCTCCCGGTGAGGAATATTCTCGTGCCAGGGAACTCGCGAACAATATCTCTCAAGGACTTGAGAAGCTCTGGCAGGCACTTCGGTAGACATTCGTCCAAGGCGTCAATACAGATGAAAACCTGGGGCAGTGCAGCAATGGCAGTCTTCAACATCCCCATTAGATCCGCGAGTCGCGGCCCTCTCCCACCAACCTCTTTTTTCGCTTTTTCAAACGCCTCCCGTAGACCCTTCGCGATCCCCCCTCTACCTACTAGTTGTTTCAAAATAGCTCCGACGATGTTGTTGACTGTCTGCTGTTGCTGGGAAGGGAAGTCGCAGTAGAAGGCTGCAACCGCAATATTTTCTTCCCACCCCTGATCGCACAAGCTGTCGATCACCAACGAGCTATTATTTCTGGAAGTCAGTGGTATTCGCTTCTTTCAAAGAATCCCTCCTCTCACCTGAGATATGTCTTGCCGACTCCCGGGTTCCCAGAGCAAAACAAGACAGCCTCATGGGCTGCACCCTCACTATCCCTCCACTCTCGAAACTCGCGAGTTTCCAAAAACCAATCTCCTACACCGTCGAACCGGTCGTTGCGCACGTCTTGGTGTCGATTATTTGGCTCTAGTGGAGAGAGCCATCGCATGATCTGCGCATCCTCGTCGGAGTAATAGAAAGTGTTGCTGACACTACCTATTATGTTGCCGGAGTGGATATTACCGTCGCCGACGCTCACTGAATATGAAGCTTGGGCCATGATGGCTTATCCAAAATGTTGGTTGAACGTAGAAATGGTGTAGCGATTTGTAGGGGGATTAGAGGGGCTTGTAATTGTTCTCTCACGAGAGCTGAAGAAACCGGGGCGGTGTGGCTGATTGTGCTGTTCTTACACTTTGATGGGTGTAACTAATACGAGACATGACTCACAAAGGCTTGTGCCGAGTCCCTGGTTCCTGTAGGAACAACTAAATGTTCCCCGTCGTCCTCTCTATCCTTTTCTCAATCATCTCCCTTAGTACCGGAACGGTCTCCCATGCATACATCGCCCTAACAAAAGCTATTGTTGGTGGCCACTTTTATACCAAAAATATTATTTTTCAGAGTACTAGAGCTCGACCGCCTTCTGGGCAGGTAAATCAATCCTTGGTAAAATACCGGTAGTGGTCCTGGGTATTCTAACAGTGAAACGGGTATTTCAATATTCGAACATATGGTGTAATATCAGGAGGGCGGTGGCCATATGGGGTTGGCAATTTTCAAAACATGTAACTTATCTCCTCCAATGGATGCCCATACAAATTCCCGGCGGTTAACTCCAGTTTCAGAATCGGCCATGCCAACCGATGAGTACTGCCTACAGAACGGAGGAGTTCGCTAGAGAAATGCAAATCTCAAAAAAACTCTAGATCTTTAGCCATCCATTGATATAGTTTTAGTTTTAATTGATTAAGAGGTGGGGGCTAAGCAATTCAAAATACTTGATCCAGTTTAGATCATTCGGGCCGCTTGACCCTATGTGCGATCCACATGTGTTGTTGACATTACCCCAATAGCCTCAGACTCGAAACTACACAAGGCCGAGATAATCTGAGAAATCTCGCCCCGTGCCTAACAAATGTCCATTCTGCCAACGGAAATACAGCCGGTCTGGCGCATATGAGAAGCACCTGCGAAATGTGCACGCAAATCTGGATATCGTCTTAGTGTCTACAATAAAATATGCATCCTCACCGACTACTAATGATAACAAAGGAAGCAACATATTGCCCCACGAGGGGCATCTCCGCCTGGATTCCGACTATGAATCTGATCCAGATCCCACCGGACATGCGTACGGCGCATTCGATGACATCAGTCACGAGTCTGATACAGAGATACTCAACGAAACTGCGAGTCCATTACCCAGTAAACCGATGCTTTATGAAGGGGCCGGCG
>Ga0307509_10002359_pt1 | contig 30739 bp, 21 predicted proteins | sample 10_EM_MG_FD_202245 | JGI IMG/M metagenome (GOLD analysis project Ga0307509, IMG submission 202245) | Populus trichocarpa ectomycorrhiza microbial communities from riparian zone in the Pacific Northwest, United States - 10_EM | ecosystem: Host-associated > Plants > Roots > Unclassified | place...
CTATTATGTATCAAATTTCGCTATCAATCAACCAATGCTTCCAGTGATATCCGATCCTGGTTCTGAGCACCATGACCCCATTCCACTTCCTTGACCTACAAGGGACGCCCGTCATTATGCAGGACGGTAGGTAACCTACAGGTAACGCCCGTCATTATGCAGGACGGTAGGTAACCTAGAGGTGACGCCCGTCCTTACTCAGGACGGTAGGTACCTACCGGAAGTTACCATTTCCAAAAAAGACTGCAGGGCCCTCCCGTCAACCTACAGTCCTGCGGTGTTTACAAAAGACGGACGCCGTGCCTGGCCGTCCTTACCCACCCTGCCCGGGACGGACGGGACTATAGGACGCCAGGGCCCTGGCGTCCGGACGGGACGGTTGGGAACACTGGGCAGAAACTTATTCACTGACTTTTTTCTTCTACATCTGTGCGCAAACATGGCCCTTAAGTACAAAAAACTAATACTACATGCCCAGGAGTAGTCCCTATATCCTCAGACCATTTCCATCAGATATCGTGTGATCTGGCTACCCCTCAGTTCCCCCGCCTTTCCTCACCGCGACTTCCCCTCTTTTGTTCACCGCAACTACCCCGCTTCTCGCAGCTTTTACCGAATACCAAACGCTCATCGGTCATGCTTCCGGTATTATTCTAATAGGGACGCACTGACAGGGATGTGGGCGTAGGAGGTTCCGGTGATTCACAATATGTTTCTGTGGTGGGCTCTTGTTTCTTCTGTTGAAGACATGAATTGATTCAGTAGTGGAAATTGAAAAGCTCATCCTTCAAGCATATGAAGCATCGAGGTTAACGCCCACATGTGCTAGCACTCGTAATGGGATGACACATCTAATTATTAGTTTCATTGGATTCTCCCTTGCAACTAAACGCACAAATGGTTTTATACCGGGGTCAAGATTTAGTCCATGTTTCGTCGTCTATGTTACCAAGCCAGCGAAGGGTATGAAAAAAGCAGTAAATATCATATACAGTATTATGGCCTACTTTTCAGAAGCGTCTTCTGATAGTACATTCTCCTCTCTCAAGCCCGGGAGCGGTTAGACTTGACTGCCGAGAAGGAGATGGTTTAACCGAAAAAGGATCCATTCCTCACCCATATCCCTCCGTGCCAGGTTCGAGCGAGTAATCCGTAAAGTACGCAGGAGAGCAACAGAAATGCGGTGTGTAGATTATTGTTGGGGGAGAAGGAGTGTGAAAAGACGTAGGGTGGGTGGACGCACGCAGACAGGACAGGATACTAGGAGAAGCAAATCGTGCCAAATTGGCAATAACCGTTCCTACAACTATGACCGTTTCCCACTCTAACGGTCCTGAATGTGCCCAGCACAACCAAATAGGGTCTAAGCGTATTAATAAGTAACCAGGATTCAATCTGATGGTCACAAGCAAATTTTCCTCCTTGGTCCACTTGTTTCTTTTAATCCCTAATATATATGAAATTTCGGGGATTCCAATCCCAAAGAGGTAGAATAGGTATGCCATGAATGAACGAACAAAGTGTATCGTTTCAACATATGGCACCAGAAGCCGTGGAGGTGAAGTGGGTAACCTCGCTTTCCGGCCACTTAAATAAAAGATATTATTGTTATATTCACTGCCAGTTTTTTTTCTTTTTCCAACCTTCTTTGCGCAGTGGCGCCCACTAGCGGCCAAACTAAGAATTTCAGTGTGAAGCCTTAGATAGCCTGAGAGTTGGCATGGGTAGTATGTGGGATAATAAAGTCAGCTATGTTACATGTAATACCGTAGATTCATAGATCACATCTCGTGGAACTTGATATGGATAGCTCCCGGTAGCCTATAGAACAGTCCCCTATATTAACATATTTAGATCCTGAAACAAATCCCTGAAAATGAACAAAATTAAGGGCCCGTTTACTTATAGACGTCCGTCTAAAAGCCCAAAACGATGCTGACCGTCAAGGGGGGCTTGACAGTGGGGGAGTGTGCGGCAAAGTAGATAGCGTTTAGCCAGAGTAGGCAATATAACTTTTGACAGTCTATCTGCAGGAATCTAGAACAGTGGGAAATTTGGCAAACACTTTCGCACCGCTTACCAGATAACGCAGGAGACGCCAGTCTAGTATAACCACGATTACAAATTTAATTTTCAGAAAGAGACAGACAGTTGAAGGTATGTAAAGAAAACAGAATTGCCGCACGCTCAGCCAATATACTGTCTAGTATATAACTGAAAGCCCGTTTACATAACTGACTTTCTCCGACGGTCGGCACTGCCTCTGGTTGCTAGACGGCCGTCTATAGGTAAACGGGCCCTAATTATTTTTCTGGCCTACCGGACAGCGCCCTAATTCGATTGATTTCCTATACGGATTGTAAGTGTGACTGTTGCTCAAAGCGTTGGTGGCGACAGTTGTCGTAGAGGGTTATACTCGTGCCAAGGTTGTAGCCGAGCTACAACCTTGGCACGAGTATAAGTGGTGTTTCCGGCTCTCTTCTGCAGCGCTGATCCCACTTCTTTTACCATCAAGAACACGGCGCAGACATACACCTCCGGGAGCACCACAGCCGCATTTATAAATTGCCCTCTCACATCACCCCCTCATCTTTTCTACCTCGGCCACAAATCAGGCTCTGTGTTTTCAGTTTCCCTGAAGACCCCCATTGACTACGTCTCCTTCTAGAGATTTCAGCTTGCCAGTCCTTTTTTTTTCTTTCATTCCTCTTTTCCGGCCCGTTTGACCCTTTAACCACGGCCACAGAGGAACACACGAACACCACTATGGCTGGCAATTGTAAACGGACCCCCCTCTCGTGGGCTGCCGGTGCAGGGCGCGAGGCTGTTGTGAATCTGCTACTAAGCCACCAAAATGTCAACCCCAATATAACAGACATGGAAGGTCAAACACCGCTATCATGGGCTGCCTCCTATGGGCGCGATGGAGTAGTTAAGCAACTCTTGGGACGGGAGGACGTCAACCCGAATCTCTCGGATAATATCGGCCGAACACCAGTTTTCTGGGCTACCATGCGGTTTCACTATAGGACACTAAAGTTACTGCTGGAATGTGGAGATGTTAACCCCAATATTCCCGATAATCATGGCGAAACACCGCTCTTCTGTGCTGCGGAGCGTGGTCGTTATCAAGCAGCACAGCTACTGTTGGAGCGGGGAGACATCGCTCCTAATATCGCGAACATTGTTGGCGATACACCTCTCCTGATTGCTGTCAAGGATAAGTCTCACAGACTGGTGAAGCTACTATTGAGAAGGGAAGATGTCAACCCTAATATTACCGATTACCTTCGCTATACCCCTCTCCACTACGCTGCCCTGCTTGGGGATGATGAAGCAGTAAAGCTTCTGTTAGAACGGGCAGACATCACACCGGGAATCCCGGGCAAATGTGGCACAACGCCTCTCGCGACTGCTGCCGAGTATGGGCATGATGGAGTAGTCGAGCTACTGTTAGGATGCCGAAATGTCAACCCCAATATTACCGACATACAGGACCGAACGCCCCTATCATGGGCTGCCGCAAGTGGCCATAATAGAGTCGTGCAACTGCTGCTTCGGCGGCAAGATATCAACCCCAGTATCCCAGACAATGATGGACGAACACCAATTTGGTGGGCTTCTTTCTCCGGGCATGAGGGGACAGTGAATCTACTGCAAGCCCACAAATCTGGGAACTCTATGGAGGTTTGACTCCCACAAAGCAAAATCTCTACCACCGCTGGTCATGAGCTCCCCTTCGTCTCCTCTCATCAGTCTCCCGCGGAGAGGAATTACACTTTTGCCTCTTTTGTTGGGGCTTCTGTTTCTATATATTTACCTTACCTTTCCAATAACGGCACCCGACGAACCTGTTCCAGAGCTGCAACTTGACTTCAATGAAGACAGAGTTTTGAAAACAGATGACGAGAATCTTGTCAAGCGCCTCGATAACTCTTGTGATCTAGCGGCTGGTTAGTTTGCTATTAGGAGAGAGTTCATTACAGCACTATTGGTGGGTGGTGGGGGCTTTCTCGAGATGGCATCGGGGTTGGAAGCGAGGTTTGTGGGCTCTTGTTTTTGTGGTTGGCTGTTGTTTCTGTGGTGGGCTCTTGTTTCCGTTGAAGACACGAATTGATTCAGTAGTGGAGATTGAAAAGCTCATCCAGCATCGAGGTTAACGCCCACACCTGCAAGCACTTGTAATGGGGTGGCGCATCTAATTATTTGTTTCATTGGATTCTCCCTTGCAACTAAACGCACAAATGGTTTTATACCGGGGTCAAGATTTAGTCCATGTTTCGTCGTCTATGTTACCAAGGTAGTGAAAGGTATGGAAAAAGCAGTAAATATCATACACAGTATCATAGTGTACTTTTCAGAAGTGACTTCTGATAGTACATCCTCCTCTCCCGAGCCCGGGAGCGGTTAGACTTGACTGCTGACAAGGAGCTGGTTTAACCGAAAAAGTATCTTTCCCCCCCACATATCCCGCCCTACCATGTTCGAGTAATCCGTAAAGTAAGCTGCAGAGCAATGGAAATGTGGTTTGTAAATTATTGTTGGGGGAGAAGGAGGGTGAAAAGATGTAGGGTGGATGGACGCGCGGAGACAGAGGATACGCGGAGGATGGAGGAAAGTTTCCCGGCCCCGATCACCTAGTAGCAGCTAAAACTCAGGAAATGTTAGAACTATATACGCCTCTTTGACAGGTGACGTACTATTAAAATCCTCACGCTCAAGGAGGAGAGATACTATTCTTGCGTGGCCCTCCACAACAGCATACGAGAGTGGTGTTTTGCCTTGTTTATCAACGAGGTTGATATCGGTATCCCCATGTTCTATAAGGGCCCTCACGACGTCACAATAGCCATAGTATGCTGCAATGCAAAGAGCAGTCAATCCCTTTTTGCCGCGTGGGAACAGGGTGGAATCCCTAGGAGGGGGACAGTGAAGTCGTTACTTCTGTCTTGCCATCATACGCAACACAAGCTCCAGTTAGAAGTAATGAGAATGAGTTGAGGCTAATATCTCTTGATCATCTTTGCCGGCGTTTCGTGAGTTCCCGACTACTCGAGCACTGTTCGATCGTCATGGATATAAAACCAGTTTGCCAGTTCCAACCCCCAAATACACTTTGACAATATCCCAGTATTGATTTCTTACTTGAGTGCCTTCGAGCATAAGGATATGCTTATAACCCCCGCATGATTTGATCTTGGGGAAGACATTCCCAATTACTCTCTCAGGACCCACCCGAAAAAGCCAGCAGCTATCCTTAATATAGCTTTGAGACTCTCTAGGTTACCTCAGTACGAGATCTGTATAAGTACCTAGCACACACCAGCTGCATACCAAGGTTCCCGGTAGACGCTCTAAGCGACTCCAGCCCTCTTCCCCTAATATGGAGGGCGAGCCAAGAAAATATATTGATAAGTAACCTGTGGAGTATTAGTAGGAACGTACAGTTTGCTTGAGCTTTAAGTTCCCTTCGAATTATATCTAGGGGTATGGCATCCATAGTATCCCTTCAATGGATGAGACAAGCAGAGTCTGCGCCTCCCTAATCCGTGCGTGGCCCAGAGACTTTGCCTGACAAAAATCACGAAATATCAAACCTTTTTTCTGTAGAAAAACGTATTGAAAATGTGAAATTGGAGGTAATGATCGGAAATGAGGATTTTACGGAGCGAAGTGAAGTAGCTCAATTAAACAAGACTAATTTTGTATCGAAGCAGTTGAGCTAGAGATTCGCTTAAGTAAAGCGGAGAACGCCGCCCACAAGCGCAGGCATTTCCAACAAAATCGCTTAGCCACAGCATACCCCAGAGTTACCGTACGCCTAAGGCGGGAATCCGAGTATCGCATCGGCCCGGGAGATAATTAGCAGTAGTGCAGTAAAACCCAAGTCGTGTCATATCTATGATATGATATTATGATAATCCATCTCTAGGTACATCCTACACCCTAAAAAACATTTAGGAAAATCAAAATCAAAATCCATCATGTGTTGTCCCTGGAGAACCAAGAATATTTCTAGATGGTCCGATGAGATCGCTTCCCCATGCCCTTAGCTCAATATTACCCTTTCCTCCTTGCATGCCGGGAAGGGACCTCAACAACCCGCCTAAAACGCCGCAACCGTTGGAAGACGAGAGGAATGCAAGCAAAAGAAAGAGACATTTTATCAGAAAAAATGCCTGAATAGGCAAAAACATTACAGCGAAGAAAACAATCGCCAAGGGAAGTAACCCCTCCAGGAGAAAAACCGTGATACTCGAGGTCTCGAGCGGGGGGGGGGCTTGGGAGCTAACATTGTGCCGTACTAGTACAGTATGATAGGAAAGCAAATGTCTACTCCAGCTCACCAGCCGTGCCTTGCCCTGTCTACACGAGTTGCAGTCTTTGTTTCCTGATTGGTGGGGCAGGAACGCGAGCAAGGGGGGGAAAAGAAGTCCTTGCGGAGCCTCCACCAGCAAAGCACCCCGATAAGTAAAGTGGTGGCAGTAAACAAACACCTGTAAGAGAAAACACCGACCCTCGAAGAACTTGCTCGCCATACTCGTACTATATTCGAGCACATCAATACGCCCCCTCCGCCGTGTGATTTCGTTGCTTGCTTGCTTGAAGCTTCATCCACCCATATCTAAAGAGAGGGCTAATTACTAAACCTCTAGAAGAAAACCCTAATCGTTGCCAATCAGATAATTTAATCCCCCCCGCATTCCTTTCTTTCCCACTACTCGAGACCGTACCGGTAGGGCACCGGCCTCATTGCCGGTCTTCAAATTATTTTTGTGACCCTAGCCCTAGGATTTCCATCTTGTCGGGCACCCATCATGGGCGGCCTCGGAGTGTGTTACGAATTTACGGTCAATATGGGTGGCCTATCTATGGTTGGTATTGGTTACGTATCCGAAGCCACTCTTTTCCCATTCTCGTAGTGCTGATCGACAACAGCAACGCCCTTCCGGCACCTTACATGAGCGAATTGACGATCGTGTCCGGCAATTCGAAAGGCTCTGTAGTCTAAAGCGATATTTTTCGGTGGGGGATCGCTCGAACGCGGTTTAGTACATACGGTAGGAGTGCAATTTTCTGGTCAGCCCGGATGCTAACCAACCTCCCTCTGTGATCCCGGTAGGTAGAGTGGCGTTCGAGCACTTACTGTACTCCATCGCTTCCACCACCCTTCTCCTAGCATACGTGCTCGACCTGATTGAAATTCTGGACCCTTTTCCTTCATTCCCGAGTCTCGAATGATAAGTTTAAGAGATAAATGTGTGAGTAAAGTTAGTAGTGAACCTATCCCTCCCCCGCTGCCCCCCGCAAAACTGCGGCAGAGACTCCCGGGGCCTGGCTGGGTATGTGAGGTGGCACCAAATCCCCCGGCTTGATATCAAAATATCCGAGTGCGCCTTTGTGACGCCTGCAAAGACGCAGCCTAACTTGATGGAAATTAAACCACCCCTCCAACCCTACCACCAAACCTCCGTGCAGGCGTCCTGATTTTTACCCCATCTTCTACCGATAACACCTAGCTACCCATCAAGAATGCACCCAATAGATTAGCGCAGTTCCGGGAAAGTGTAAAATCGCTCTCGAGGGGGAGATTTTTTTTTCAACTCGCGCGGCAACGGACGTCAGGTTGAGAAAGGGAGGGAACATTAAACAACCAGCTGAGTGGGGGCAGAAACTGGAAGACAGGTTTTTTGGCCTGTTTGAACTCTATCGGGGGGGAAGGAGAATCGCGAATGCAACGTATTAAAGTAAGATTTACAAAGTGCTACTGAAGGGGGGGATCCAAGGTCCCGCAAGCAGTTATGAAACAGTTATTTAAAGTTCACCAGCCAAATATATCCCTGCCGTTCCGGTTAATTAGTCCGTGCCCTTTGTATTTAAGCACAGTTAATTTAGGTTAACCAGTGAAATAATCCCTGTTTTTGTGCGGAAACGTCCCTCCCCCGCCTAGTAAACATTATGGTGAGAAGAAGCTGGTATCTGACAAAGCAAAATTTATGGAAGATTGAGGCTCTGTTCGGGCAGGTTAGAGGGGCAGTGATTTTCTCACCCTTGGAGAATTTTTTCTTTCATGATTTAAATATATGATACAAGTATCTAAGTTGGATCCCAGGCTTGTTTGACATGCGACAAAAATTGTGTTCACGGTTATTTTCCCGGCTGCGATTTCTTTCTTTCTTTCTAACTACCGTAGGGTAAGGGGTGAAACTAAATATATTTCTGACCTGTTCCGCACCGTAGGTGGGCGTTTGTCGGGAGGAAAAAAATTGCGTCTAGAAATAGCAACGAAGGAAGCATGGGGTTAGTCAGCCGGATGAGAGAAGCAGCTAACTAATCGGATAAGATTCTACGGAAATTCTATGGTGCAGTTGAACACGAATTTTTTCTGGAGAAATCCCATTTTCAACTTTATCGAGACCAACATGGCCTCAACTCCCGCTACCTGCCTGTCTGATTTTTTGAGCCTGAAGTGTGATGCTTGGCGTGAGGCAAAGTATTATCATATCATATCCGGGCGAGACAAGCTAGAGTCCAACCCTGATTTTGCAAGTAATCCCCAGGGCTTCGCGATATGATTTTTGCCAAAAGATTAAAAAAATACCTAAAGAGAGGCAATATAAAGAGAGGCGAATAGGAGGAATAAGGACAAGGATAGGGCCAGAGGAGTACTCGAGTATTAGCCTCGAGAGATGCCTCCTCCGCAAGCGCTGTGGAATATCTGCATAATCAGAGTGCTGTCTTGGCGTGTCTCACCGCGATACCCCAGGAACAACCACAAGGTCTTTTTTCGAGTATAGTATTATCCTTATCCTCACCTCTGTGACCACTGCGTCTAATGTTGCTGGTGCGCGATTGTGGAGTCTATAGGACATCCACGAAACATAAACACCCAGACAAAATTCTTAATGAAAACAAATTGGACTATTTGAGAATGTTTGAAAAGTCGTTTCAATTTCACACCTTGAGGCTGGCCACACCTCTCTACACCAGAAAAAGGAGGGGCTCCAAAATTTCAGATTGATCATTGAAGGTCACCAACGGTGCTCCAATTTTAAATTTGGGTGCATTCCAAGGCCGGAGATACCGTACTCTGTTGGGTACTAGATGCTGGGAATTATCCGGCGGGATTTGCAGATATCATACTAGCAATTTAATCCCTTTCTTCAAACACCCTCATCTCCTCCTATCGCGCCCACCACCAACTGGATATGCTTTTATCAAAAAGCGAAAGTTGGTTCTGGCTAGCTATTTTCGCTCTTTCGAACATGCCTGGTGCCAGCAGTCAGGTCGGGTCGGGTTATCTCTATGAGCGGATAGACCAATTGAGTGTCTGAACGGGACAACACGTGGTGGGGTGTTCTCATATTATCATACATTGGATTCTGTTATATCCCGGTTTGCCTGAATTTCGGCACAATGGGACCTTCCTGGGGAAATACCATAGGTTCTCTCTCGGGTATCATACTGTTTATGAGTGATGGATGAGGGACTTTTTTTTCTTTCTTTTTTCTTTTTTTCTCTCCCGGGATTTTCAAAAGTGGGTCAGGTGAGAGTTACCGGTAGTTAGGTTTTTAGTTGAAGAGTGGAGGGTGAAGGGTGAAGGGTGAAGGGAGGAAGAAGGGCAGTGACAAGGGTGGGATAAGAAAGATTGAGGGGTATGGAAGGCCTAGGATATGGTACGGGTACCCGCCTGATATTATACGGGTGCCTGCGCATGTAGGAAGGAGGCTTTTTTCTTTGGGCGGAAGGGGTGGGGGTATGATATAGGTATTGTGCCTTCCTCTGCTTTCTTTTTAAGTTGGTGGGAGAAAGTAGAATACCCTCTCTGTGCATAAGCTGAAGTCTTCGAGATCGGCACAGGTACCGGTATCATACTGTACCTTTGCAATACATGTTCACGAGTTCATAATTCTTGGTACATTATTACTCCCAGATACCTCTCCTCCTCTGACAATTTCTATCGACTTACCTTTAATACCTGAATATTCACCCATCGACTAAGCTGACCGCTGGCTTAACAACCCACAGTGCCGACGACATGACCAATACTACTCTCCAGACAGAAACACAGACAGAAAGCGGTGCCGCTACCGCCAGCTTCTCCTCCCCCTCCTCCGCAAACGCGGCCTGGGCATCCCTTATCCCGATCTCACTCTTACAACTCCACACCAACCTCACCATCATCCTCCAGCAGATGTTTTACCGCCTCCTCGACTTTCTCCTCCGACAGAGCATGAGCTTGCGCCTCCGGTGGGGGAAATTCAAGGACGCACTCTTTTATGAAATGTTGTTGCTGCTGTTGCAGCCTAATCCTGTTATGCTGGTTCTTATGTGGCCTGGTTGGATTGTGGTTCTGGCGGTGGTTCTGTGGAGATGGTGGGCTGGGGCCGGGGATGTGGTGCAGTGAAAATTCGGCGCCGAGATGTAAATATGTGTTATGTGCACCGTTTGGAGAAGGCGTAATAGCTTGTAATGTAAGACGTGGATATTGTATTTTTTTTGTTTTTCGTTTGAAAGTTAGGCAAACAGCGCGAGTTATGAGGTGATAGTGAGGCCGACAGGCTCGCAGTGAGAAAGGCGTGGGGTAGCGAGCGTCCGGTGTGTTTGAGGGTTTGCCCAAGAATTACCCGTCTGATAGGGAGGAAGGTGTTGCCAAGCTATACCAGTAATACCATGTTTCACTTTAGCCTCTTTGCTGACTCCTACCGTGATCCCACTCTCGTCACTCAGAGCACCTCTTCCTCCGCACTTTCCACCCCCCCCCCCTTCTCACCCCTTCCTCCCGTTCTCTCCGCCCATCGCCAACGCTTCTCCACCATGGAGACCCAGAATGGCGGCTTCCTATCTTCGCTATTCAACAGCTCAATGTTTAGACTTGTCATGTCCCGACCGGACGCCGTCGCCTCGCTAGCGGACGTTACAACCGATTCGGTAGCAACAGCAGTAGCTAGCAACGCCCTGCAGCTGATCACGGAGACACCGGAGGCGGTCGGGAATGTCGATTCAGTAATAGAGACAGCGACGATGGCAGCATCAGGGCCAGGAAGAGGAGTCCGGAACGTATTTACCTATGTTACTAGTCCGTGGGCTGTTCTGTGCTTGTTCATGGTGAGTGTGTTGGAAACCCCTCGTTTACTATTGCTTTTTCCATTGGCTTTCCCTCAACCATTATTCGTTTGTTTTTCATAACCCCGGGCCACGAGTAATGTCGCTCCGTTTGAAGGATTCCTGTTGTGTACTTCCAGATTTGGCATTCTTGCTCAAATCTGGTTTGTATGCGGCAGCAATTCCGCCTAAAAAAACGTTTCGACATTACCTTCCGCTTCGGAGAGCGTCCTCATAACTACACTGATACACAAATGTAATTGTGGCTGCTGTTCTCCGGCCGGCATCAACATCCGAGCGAGGTTCAGAGTGCTCGGTACACCAACAACGTGCTCGGGTTACCGGATGGGAGCTGGTTGCTAACGCGCCAGGAGAAACACAGCTCTAATCCCGGGGCTTGGGCAAGGTTGTATTTTCCAAACATGAAGTCGAGTTTCGACTCACCAGCCAAGGTATACCTTCCCGGGCACAGTGTACCAGCTCGAGCAAACGGACATCGCAAAGCTCTATTTCGGATGAAAGTGCGCCGCGCATACTCGTATCCACAGGGCTCTCCTTTTACTCCAGGCGCCCCACTAGCTCCAACCCTAGTAGTGGGGCCAGGACAACCCTCTCCACCAAGAGGTCTTCTCCGATCCAATAACCGCTATTCTATAAACGGTATTCACATTTTTTCCTCAGTTAATTGTTTCTGCAATCCGCGGGCGGGGGACCACCGAGTCTTTGCGATGGATCAGGCACTGCAAAAACTGTGGCCACGAGTATACCGAGAATTTCCAACCTCCCTACGATAGCAGCCACAGCTACATGCGTGAACTAGTGTGGTTATGAGGGCTTTTCCAACGATAGTGTCTCGGTAGTGCTTATGATAGCGTATGATATTGGCTGCCTTTCACTGACACAACTACTCTTCATTCCCGGAGTTTAGGCCTTACTTCTGAATCGCACGAGTATCTACGCCTCGCTACGGAGACCGCTCGCCTTAACCACCAGGACTAGGTTCTTCATGCGTCTCACACCTATCCTTCTCTGCCTGTTCCACATTTACAATATCTCTCTTGCGCTCAGATGTCAAACAAGTGAGGTCTACCTCAGCGACGGATCGCCGAGGCCTGCTGGCGGGTTTCTGTGGCAGGTTGCGAGAGTGTGGAATTGGTGGATGGATGACTTGCAGGTTTGTGAGGCTGTGGGGATGATTCCGGACGACGTATGGGCGGAACAAGTTTATAAGTGGGGTGGAATGAAGGTTCCACCAGAATTGTACGCAGATGCTGAGGTCCCAGGATATGATAAACCTGCTATGGATACTGCCGACAAGGATTCTGATGGGAAGCTAGTGGAGAAGGTGGGGCAGAAGGAAGCCAAGGATATGGAGCCTATTAAGGGGAGTATGGCGCTTCTGTGGCCGTTCTACAAAACCGTTTGTTTCAGCCAGTTTGTTGAGAGTTTTGTCTGCGCTGTTACGGCGCGCAATCCTGCTGCGGAGACTGGTATGACGCTCATGGAGCACTCCCTCGCCTTTGCCGAAGCAGAGTTTTTAGCCGTCCCCAAGGTTTTCGAAATCCAATCGGCCCCCTCAGACAACGAGACCACAGTCACAGATAACCGTAGGGTCCTCGTTCACACGGAGAAGAACGTCCCCCCGGAAGTTCTCTACATCTCGCTCATCTCTGCTCTCGGTCACCTCACAAGCCACATCCTGGGCGTTTTCAATCGACAGGAGAGATACCGATTACTCAGCACAGGCATCTGGGGCGTTGCATTTTTGAGTGGCTTTGCATGGGCACTAATTTTTAGATCCGAATCCGGCGCCGTACTAAATTTCCCTACTGTGTGCGTGGTTGGGTTCATTCCACACCTGCTTATCTTCACCGGGATCTTTGTTTGTGCGGGGATTTACGCGCTTGCTTTAGTGCTTACTTTGCTGTTCCCTCCCCCCGGAGTTAGTGAGAGTCCGAGCTTCCGTGCTGGGCTTGATAATTTACAGGCGAATTTAACGTTGGGGACTATTACCATTAATAATAGTGATGATTTTTATACCACCTTGTTAAAGTTGGGGTTTCAATGCTTGACGGCGGCTAGTGAGGCTACTTATTTGAATGAGGGGCGGGTGGTCAGGCTTCCGGCGTGGACTTGGCTAGAAGACCAGAGGACTAAGGTTCTAGATTCCCAGAGGAAGTTAGGTATAGGTGGTGGGGGTGCAGCCCCTGGGTTAATCGGAACCGGTGTCGGTAAAGGCCCATACTCTCAGGAACGCAAAGACGTAAAGGGGATTATGGCACCCAAGAAGGGTAGAAACGGCACCGGAAGCAGCAGATGGGCCGGCGCTGGGGAAATGATGCGAGGGGTATCAGTCCTTCTCGTCAGCCTAACTTCTCGCTGGACACCAATTTTATTCCGCGCCCGTGGAAGAGACCCACCCGATAGCCCGGAAGCAGTTCACGCGGCTCAAAGCCCAGCTCTGGGACCCGAGGAGGAGGAGGATACAGACTCAGTATCTCTCTACACTCGCTTCATCGGGAATATCGAAGGACCCCTCTGGGCGGACTCGGACACGAGTGGCGACTTCCAACCTGACCACTCCATAGACGACGATGCCAGCACCGTAATCTCCGCAGCGTCAGACCTAGGCTCTCTGACAGATTTCGCCTACGATTCCGACGACTCCCAACCCTCCGGCACGCGAACACCCACCCAATCACACCCCTATCCCTCCCGCGAATCTTCATCCTCCCCCTCCCCTCCCCAATCCCCGTTCTCGGAAATATTTTCAACACCAGCAGATCTCGCCACCCTCCTCGACCCACAAACCCCCGAAGACCGGGCTCAGGCGCAAGCCCTCGGCCGACACTTGAAGGCGCCCAACATTCTCACTCGGTCAAGCTACCGCTCCACTAACGGCGCATCAGCCTCCCTAGAATCCATCATACTTCAGCAGCGCCGATCCTCGTCTGCTACCGCTAGCTCAAGTTATAGCTCGTGCGTGGTTTGCCAATCCGCCACCAGGACCATCATCGTTTGGCCGTGTAGGTGTCTTGCCCTGTGTGAGGATTGCAGGGTTTGCCTTGCGCATAATAACTACAAGAGTTGCGTGTGCTGCCGGCAGGGAGTGGAGGGGTTTTCGAGGATTTATGTGCCGTAGTTTTCGGGGTGGGGCTCCCCCGCTTTCATTACTCCACCTTTTTTATCTTTTGATAGTTTCCGGCTTTTTTTGGTTCTTTTTTTTTTTTTTTGCTAAGGGCATTATTGGGCATCAGGTTTCTCTTTTCTCCTTTGATTTGTCTCGTAGTTTGGTCTGGGTTGGTTTAGTATGCATTGCTGGCTGGCTAGTGGCATGGCATTCAGATGGGTACATAGAGATTATCGTGTCGCACAGTCTCGTTAGGTTTCTCAACGGAGGCTCAAGGCTAAATCTGAGCCATTTTCACTTTCTCCCTTTCATTGTTATATTTTCGTTTCCTCGGCGTCTCCTTCACCATCCGCCCCTACTGCGTTGTATTGAGTTACTACTGGCCAGAGCTCTCATTCGGACCAATGGGTGGGGGTGAGTCGGATGGGTACTATGATTGTGCCCGGAGCAATGGGCTTCTGCAGGGAATGAGTAATTAAAGTTAAGGTATGCATTGGTGGGTTAGGGTTGGATTTAGTTAGACTAGGTTATCATGCGCTGGGAGGTCAAGGCTGAGCCAGGGAGCCACCGCTGTGGCGTTTAATCATGGAGTATCACTCGGGATTGGCGCCTTCCTTATTTCTTTTTCTACGGGGGCGGGGCGAACCCCGGAACTATAGCAGGGAAGCGGAGCACTAACCCTTTCCTCTATGGGCCGAAGCAGTGAGAGGAAGTCTCCTTGAATAATAGGCCATTCCGGCGTTAGTGACATACCGAGAACCAGGAAACAAGAGAAAAAGCGGCCGGCTCCCCCCTCCACTCGAAAGCGAAACACCTTGGATACGTGCGAGTGAGCTCGCAAAGAACTCTAATTGGACGGAAGATATTGGGCACGTGTGAGAACGGGAAAGTTTGGTGGGGGGGACCCCTCTACCTGAGTAAGGGTTGAAGTTTTAACTTACCTTGTATCATAATATCATACTTGAAATTCAAAAAAAAATTCCCTCCGCCCGCATCCTCGCTAAGGAATCTCGGATAAAAATCGGACACCCCGGGTTTTGGCTCAAGGGAGTGTGGATATGGGATAGAGCGCGTTTATGTGATGCTCGGGTGCTTTGCTCCTGGTCTTTCTGAATTCCTGGCTTCACTGGTGTTGGGGTTTTTGGGTTGGGACTTTCGGGTTTCTACTTTTTTTCTCTTTCTCTTTTCGCTTTTTTCCCGGTGGAGTTTGGATGGTTCACTTTTTCCGGTTGGTGGGCCTGTTCGGTTTAAACTGTTGTTGGTTGGGACTCTTGAGGGGGGGGGGGCGCCTTGCTGTACCATGAGTAAATGATAGAGCGCCTGGAACACATAACAGGCATGCGCCGAAAACTCTTCTAGACACTTTAATCTGAACTTTCCGCTCCTGAATCTCTCACTCGGCTCAACGGTGCACGCGTATTATAGTAATATTAGGAAGGGGGAGTCAAATAGCCCCCGCCGCCGACAGTCGGATGGTCCCAAGATTTTGATGTCTGGTTTTTGATGTCTGGCCATGGACGCGACCCACGTTGCACCCGGAATACTTTGCTTTCCGGATGGGGGAACTGTAGTCCAACTTTGCCGATGCGATAGCTCTTTTTCTCGGATTCTTCTTTTAAAAACTCCTTCTTCGTCGTTGGTAGCGCCCGTTACTCCTTGTTCTAAAGCGTCGCTTGTCGCGGATGGCTTCGGATACCGGCCATGTCAATCCCTCGGTCTAGCCTTGCTTGCCGCGCTAGGTACTGTGCACGGGGTCTCCTGGCTGGTTTAGCAGCATGGACAACCCAAGAAAACAATTCCCCGCCCCTCATTTACACATCCCGCGTGGGATGGAACTTGTCCGCTCGCGCAATTCCAGCTTGGAGAGGGAGGGAGGGAAAGAAGAAAAGCAAAACATGGTTGGAGTATATATTCCTATGCGGTGGGAATCCTCCATTGAGTTTGATACTCGGCATCCGTTTTTTTTCAATTTCTCTTATGGGTTTACTTGTTTCCGGTGGTACAGTAGCTTGCCCACTGCCGTAACTATTATTTTCCGCTTGCCGGGCAGTTCGATTGTGAAAATGGGAACCGGTGGGATCTCCCCCCGGCCTGCCTTGCCAGGAGTACTGTACAGTGCGCATAAGCGGGGAAGTGGGGTAGGGGGATTATGAATAGGAAGAAAGTTTGTGTTTTCCTTATGCACGTGTCGATCATAGTATCATCATTCCCCTTTGTTTTGGTACACTCAAAAGTACTGCTCGCTTCCTATGTTTTTGTTTTCGCGCCGAGATTGTATTACTTAGTCTTGTGGGCAACACCTTTTTCTTCTTCTTCTTCTTCTCGTTGGCCTCCCGTTCTTATTATACCATTGTTACTGACTAATCTACCCTGCGCTTCATTGCCGTGCTATCTCTCTGCGATACATGAGGCGCTATCGTAGAATTCGTCTCATATCGGGGAACCGAATAAGCACCACTGTGTAGAACGAAGAGTTTGTTTGGTTGGAGTGGTGGTGAGTTGGGGTTGTCAAGGTGGGTATCTTTGGGTGGCGCGTTGGGATATCGGCATATGAATAGGGTCTCGTAGCTGGAGAATTACGCTACGGAGGTGAAGGGGTTTTGTATGATGCTTCAAAGTTGACCCTCGATAGTATGATAGGCGGGCTTGGGAGTGAGATTCCGCGTTCTCATGGTGCTAAGTCTCATTGGCTGAAGGAGGTTTAAGAGGGAATTACTTAGCGCCTCAGGGAGTGGGATCTCAATTCCTACCGTTTACGGCGAAATTAATACGAATTACGGATAAGCCAAATCATGCATCTGCCCACACCAATCCAAATTCAGACACGCACTACGTTACACACTCGATGCAGGAGAAGCCTTCGCACTGTTCGAAGTGCTGCAACTTTATGCAGACAACGGATGAGGTAACAAATATGACAATCCTCCGAGTGAGAGCGAGAAGACCCTAAAAAACTGTGGAAAAATACCTTCATCTCCAGGGGTATCAGTGTTTCGCTCTCCGGGCAATAACCACACAACCTCGAACCGTCCCCCGCTTATCCCATAATCCAAATACCCACCCCGCAACCTTCCACTTTCTCCAGCCACCTATGCCCCAACGCTCCGCTTCCTGACTCCTCCGCTGGATATATGCCGCCAAGCCACCAAACACATCCGAGGAAATATCCTCAATCTCTATCTCATTCGATGCGTACCCGGCGACAACCAGCATGTCAGTATACTGCCTCGGAGTCATGAAATTGCGGTAAGGAACCCCCATCCCCACAGCAATGGCCCATAGCACCCCCTTTTCCCACCACTTCGCTTGCTCACTTAGCAACAAGTCGAACGCGATGAGCGACCCCAATTCCGCAGCACGGCGCAGTGCCCTTTCTCTATTCGGCCGGAAGTGGTATAAACAATCCAGCGCAAGTGTCCAAGTTTCCAACCCGGCCCCAGCCTCAATCTTCCATGTATCTGGGTCCGCACCGTCACCTAGGCACAACTGAGCTCGCCGCTTATCCATAGGGGCAATTTTTCCCAGCCTGTCTTCCAAGAACGCCAGCTGTATGGGATTATTCGTGATGCCACTGTATCGCACCCCCGGCAACGTTTGTAGTATCGCCAGTGTCTGATCCCCGCAACCGAAGCCGATGTCTATTATACGTACCTCACCCTTGGCATCCCCGGAGAGGAGTCCAGACTTCTCCAGTAAAAGGGTAAGTAGGGCGCGACAGGCTTCCGGGAATGAGCTTGTGTTCTTCCAGTAGCCCATGTTCATCCACATCGTCTGCGGGAATAGGGGGGCATTGAGGGCCGCGTGGTCGAGGGCGTAAGGGTCTGAGGATTTTGGACGGCGGACGAAGATGTAGATTATTAAGAGTAGGAACGATGATAATAGGAGGCTCATGGCTGGGGAATTCTGGGGGGTTGGGGTGGGGGCGTGTCGGAGGCTGAGGAGAATACAGTTTTCACGGTACCCCCGACGAAACTGGGTGGGCGACGAACAGGGGTAACTTAGCGCACCCCACGGTGAGCCGAAAAACACACGGTGACACCAAACGAGTGGCGGCTAAGCTAGTTTTTTGCTTACTAAGGGTACATTTTACTCAGGCTGCGTAATAGAGTTTGGGGTGTTTATATTTTGTCTACTCCATGCCTAACATCATTTACTCGTTTCTTTTACTTCCATTACACCACCTCGGTACACCATCCGCAAAGCATTACACGATGACTCGGATGAAACAAATTTCTCATTTCCAGCTCACACACAACCTTTGCTTTCCTGGTATCCGCCTCCGTATGGGATCTCACAGAAGATTCCAGACTACTCAAGTAAGATTCCAATCGATCAATAATGTTAGATTGCATCTGCTAACTTTTTTGCTCAGAGGAAATCTATTGCAGAACAGGTATCCCACTCCTCCGACGGCAAATCTTCCAAGAACGATGGAGATTATATGACATGGGTGGGGTTTTCCGGACAGAAAACGGAGTTCATAGTCCGTATTTCCAAAGTGGAAAAGGTATAATGTCATTACAACATAATACAACGTCTTTAGGCAACTTGACTAAATGGGTTTAGGATGTCGGGAAATGCAACTGTGCTATTGGATATGATTCTCCCGAGAAGTTGGAGGATGGGGAGGATAAAGTGGGGGCCAAGCTCAGCAAAGAACTCCAGGAACTGAAGGAGGTAATTGGAAAACAGAACGAGAAAATCAGAAATTTGGATGACGGGATCCGTGAACTGCACAATGAGTTCCGCGCACTCAAGGACCAGACCTGCGACCCATGTAGGTGGTGATAATGAGAGAAAAACTGGATGAGACGGGGCCCATCATTCAGTTTGACTATTGTGAGGATACTCTAGTTGGCTACAACTAACCGGCAAATGGGAAAGGTTGATATAACTTTATTTTGCTGTTTTTAGATGGGATCAAGTGCCTTTTTATTTTCTGTGTTCAGCGTCATACTGCAATTGCCCGGCAAGCCACAATTGCTGGCGTTCTTTGGGCAATGTCATATATTATTTAAAACCCTTTGTACCCGACAGGTCTCTCTTCCGTTTGTATGTTCAACCCGCATTTTCGCTAGAATATCATGGCACAAACTCTGCACATGCAATTGGTCACTGGGAAGGTCTGTGACAGCACTAGCCATTGTGGAAGAACGGGATTGGTAGTTTTAACGATACTATCAGTAAGTTAGATGACCATGTATGGGTTGGCCCTCCCCACTGGTGTTGCTTGCTAGATGCCAAGGCTTGCTCACTAGACAATTCAATAGGATGGAAGGTTGGCTTGTGGAAATGAGCATATCTTGGGAGTAGAGGGGTGGTGAGGGTGGAGGCAATAAGGGCATTTTCGTTGCTATGGAGTCGTAGTATGGACAGGGTTCCGAATAGTCGGCGGAAGACTGGACTGGACTAACTAGTCCGGTCGAAAGTCAAGTCTGGTCTAATGGTAGAAATTAGACTGACTGGACAGTCAGGATTATCGAAACCAACTCGACCAGGACAGGTCCGGCCAGGCCTGCCAAGCAATAGGATGTGCTATTTATCACAATATATTATGTCCAAATAAAGCTTTTATTAATAAAACTGATTGCTTCCATGGATTATACGGTGTATATAGTGCCTTGTTTTGATTAGGGGTGACGAAAATAGGTTCTCGAGTATTGAACTATTTGTTGTAATATGCAATGGGAACTCGAACGAAGAAGTGATAATAGCAAAATAGTCAAGGTAATAGATTGCCACGAACTATTCATTAAATGACAGGAACGATATAGACAAGCTATATAGTGAGATGACTTGGTCCCACTTCCACCAAGCCTCCGTAACAAAGAACAAAGGCATTGGAAGAAAACATATAGGAACAAAAGAAATAATAAAGGAAGTATAAAGAAGTCCGGACTTGTATCCGGCTTGAGAACAAATATAGAGAGTCAAAAGAGGCATTTGAGAGGAGAAAGAAACCATATTTGAGAGAACCAAGAAATTATATACGAACACTATTTTTTGTGCATTAAGTGAGTGATATTACATGACCAGATGCCACAGTACCGGTATTGAATCTCACTTATCCATCGGGTAATCACATTTCCTCCACATACTATCCTCTAAGGGATGTTCTATCAACATGTATTCAGGGGCTGTTGATTTATAATGTGACAAGCAGCTTTAAAATCCTACTATGGCTATTCTCCTATTCTCAGTGTTGGCCTGGGTGCCATTCCGACTCTCGTGCAATCTTTTATGAAGACTGGTCTGGAACCAGTCCAAACCGGACCGGACCACCTGAGTTAGTCGGGTCCGGTCATCGACATCAACCAGGACTGGCCAGCCTGGGCCTGCCTCCAAGACTTGACTGGTCGGACCATTTGGAACCCTGGCTATGGAGATCCCGGGGAGAGCGAGACATACCCTAGGTACGTGGCAAGATTCTTTGGAAACAAATACCTCTAACAGCCAGGGTTTTTGGTAAAAATGCACTCAAAGAGGATGTGACAGCTTGTAGCATCCTCCCGATATCCGGAAGTCCCCGCTCCAATCCACCAATGGCCAAATTCTGCTCCTAAAAGGCCCGACATATTTCCTCCGGTACACTTTCCATTCCTCGAACCACCGGCTTCGCCAAAGAACCTAGCATACTTGTCACAAAGTGCCCTTTCGGGCGGCGAGATCAAAGTAAAAATACGTAAAAGCAGTCTTTCATCCCTTGACTGGATCGCACAACCTATCCACTTCTGGTAAACTGATATCGCGGCTGGTTAGCACTGACTGCCCTTCTCCTCTCCTCTGAGACTAGTCCTCGCTACCTAATAAAGCTTTCTCCAATCCCGGGATTTCCATTACCCACTCCAGCCCTGCCAGCTTCTAAATTCTTCAGTTCCTGTGTACCATTCCCAGATATAGTCCATGTGGCACTCTCGGATGTCGCCATGCTGTTTCTTGGGCTCCAGGGGCGATAAACAAGCTAGGAGTTGAGGCCCGTCATATGGAATGCTACGAATCTTCCACACATTATTAAAAGAGTTTGTATTATTAGAGAAATTGCAATCACTAGTCTTATGTTGAATCATTTTCGGGTTGTTGCTGCGTGCACCGCGTGGTAGAGGAGTTACCGAGCGTAGCGGGTTGGCGGTACCCCTAGAGGCTAAAAGAAAAGAGGGGGTCTACTAACGTTCACGCAGCATTTCAAGTAGCGCTACTATATGTTACATAGCAAAAAGAAGAAGCGGTGAAACCAGACGGAAAGTGTACAAGTCGCGGGGGGGATGTTTTCGTATACCAGAAACTGAAGTAAAGCGGGTATCTACAGATTTTAAGGCAGGATTACAAATATCACTACCGTCTGTTACATAGCAACCAAAAAGTATCCTGTTCAACCAGCGGAAAGTGTAAAACCAATTCCCAAATATGATATGTCAATCTTGTGGCTGCACCAGTTCCAGCGTACGGCATAAGTACCCCACTCTGGCACAAGGAGCAGGCATTTATCTATCGAACATCCAACTTCAGGGCCTGCTCTTATAGTTGGAGAGTAAGCCACTTGGATGCGAGCCAAAACTTTATTCCGAATTTTCTTCTGCTCGAGTACTCTGCTAATAGCAATTAACTAAAACCCCCTGGGCCCATTGGCAGAGACCTGATTGCGTTTTATAAGTCGGTGTGCCACAAAACCCGGACCGTTAGCTACCCTACACCAAAATCAGCCTTGTTCAGAAACTCATAGCCTGACACTACCTATTTACAAAATTTCAAGAAGCTGCAGGGAGCATGAGAACAGCTATTGTTTTCTATCATGGAAATATAAAGCCTATAAATTAATAACTCATGGTTTTTTATGCAGTGGTGTGGTAAGATTGGAAAGTGACTTGAGATTTTGTATGAGGCCATACAAAAGATACATGACAACCACCTTTGTTTTAGGTTCTTTCTGGTTTCTCAATTCCATAAAACTCCTAGCTAATTTTTTTCTTTCTTAAAAGCTACTTTCTGCCTATTGCCCAGCTCTATTCGGCCTAAAGTGGAGGTCCCAGATTGGGGGTGATCAAATGATAAAGAATGCTCGATTTTGGTGTAAAATGGCCGTCGGCCCGAGTTTTTCGGTACCCGACATTATTCTCCGGGGCTGCGGCGGATTACTGTGAGTGAAATACTCGAGCAGCTTACCAGCAGCCAGCCAAAGATCTCTGAAAGCTGGTATGCCCTGAAGGGGGTATTCGGTGGCTCGATGCCAGCCTTGTGCTCGAGCACGGTGCTTCGGTAGACTAGGACTGGTTTCACCCTAACAGCACAGATACAATACCGGTAGCCACAAAGATGATGCATCATATTTGGGAATTGGCTTTACACTTCCCGCCGGTTTAACCGGACTCATCATCGTTGCTATGCAACCAAAGCTATTTGCAATGCTGCTTTAACATCAGCAGACCCCAGCTTTTCTTCAGCCTCAAGGGATATCGCCAACACACTTTCAATAACTCCTCCTCCACCACGCGGTGGGCGCAGCGAAGATCCGAAGATGTCTCAATATACGACTGGTGATAGCACCAACGTCTCTAATAATACAAACTCTTTTAATGTGTGGAACATGTGTACTATTGCAGACGATCGATCTCAACTCCAAGCTTGGCTATCACCCCTTGAGCCCAAGAAACGGCATCGCGACATTCAAGAGCGCCGCATGGACAACATAGGGGAATGGCTTATGGAAACTGAAGAATTTAGGAGCTGGCATGACTGTGGTGAACGTGAACGTGGTTGTGAAGTCTTGTTTGGTTATGGAAATCCCGGGGTCGGAAAGACGTTTATTAGGTACCGAGGATTGCCTTTAGAGAAAAGAAGAAAGCGAGTAAGTTAAGTGCTAACAAGCTATAATGTCAGTTCTCTGGTAGTGGACAGGTTGTGCGATCAGGCCATGGGACAAAACACAGCAGTGACGTGTTTTTACTTTGACTTCGCTGCCCGGAAGGAACAGTCGGTGACCAGTATGCTGGGTTCCTTGGTGAAACAAGTGGTTGGCGGAATGGAAAGGATTCCGGAGGAAATATCACGGGCTTTTGAGGAGCAGAGATTGGCCATTGGCGGACGGGAGCCGCGACTTCCGGATATAGTGAAGATGCTACAGGCCGTCACAGCTTCACTGCGCACATTTATATGCATTGACGCCCTGGATGAATGTGTAGCGGTGCATCGAGTCAAGCTCCTTAGTTCACTGAAACAAATCCTCGAGAAGTCCCCGCGCACACGAATAATCATCACTGGAAGGCCTCATATTCGAGCTGAGATCGAGAAGCGCCTTTCTGGGCGAGTGATAAGTATATCGGTAGGCCCCCGCAAAGTTGATATCATTGGATACCTTCTTGCTAGACTGGACGAGGACCAAACAGCGGATGCAATGGATGAAACTCTTGTGGCAGACATTCTGGAGAAGATTCCTGAAAATATGTCGGAAATGTAGGTGGGCGCAATGGTGCTGGGAATCCTGCTCCACAATTTCCGCTAATAGATATGGATCCAGGTTTCTGTTGGCTTCCTTGAATATCGAGGCAATCTTACGTGAATCTACACTCTATCGGAGACGAGAAAGGCTAAGTAAAATGATCGATGGATTGGAATTGGGAGATGTTTATGGCGCGACGATCGGACGGATAAAAGCGCAAGATGGGGATAAATCGAGACTCGGGATGACAGCTCTGATGTGGGTCAGCCATGCGGAGCGGCCATTGCAAGCGGATGAGCTCAGCTATGCCTTAGGAGTTGAGCTAGGCTCCTCGGATTTTAATATTTGCAACACCCCTTCGATATCGACATTGGTTGGATGCTGTCAAGGGCTTATTGCTATTGACAAGGAGGCGTCAACCGTGCGATTGATCCACTTGACTCTCCAGGAGTATCTTTCCACTCATAGCGATATATTGTTCAACCGCCCTCACTCAGTAATTGCAGAAATTTGCTTGACCTATCTGAATTCCCAACAGGTCAAAGCTCTCTCGACCACTGTTCCTCCTGACCCCCCGAATACACCCTTTGTTGAATACTGTTCAGTGTATTGGGGGATCCATGCGAAACGGTATCTCTCGGACCGCGTGAGGTCACTTGCCCTAGAACTATTAACAGGGCATTATAGCGAGATATCGACAAGGTCACTTATAGGGCGGGTGGATCCCGATTACGCTAAGGGTTGGGGTAGTTACTCTCCGTTTAGTCTGATAGCATAATAATCCCAGTAGTGGAGCACTGAATGAGAGCAGAGATAGCGGAGATAGCGGAGACGCGGGGAACGCTCACATGTATAAAGAAACGCCAGAGGGTGGACATCAGGGGCGTTCTGGGGCATGAACAGATGTACAGGGCATATGCGGAGACATAGAGCTATCACATGTACTAGCAGAGTTTTCGCTACTTAAGGTGAACAGTGGCTAGCAACCTCCATAGAGAATAGACAACACAACCTCTCCACCCACCCGTACTGCGGGATAGGCAGGTTGAGCTGGCGTACCTCGGGAATGTACTGCCGTAGGGATCAAAGCCTGGATTGGGGTGGTCCTTTTACATCGTAATAAAGAAATATTGAATCCACCCGACAACACATCCGACCACACGATCGTTGACGAACCCCCATCAGACGCAAGGTGAGGTGAATGCTTTTTTAGTCTCATTATATCCTCTCCTTTATGGGTATTGGGATTAGTATCGTGCCGCGTTATCCCCTCGTTCGTAGCGAAATTATTGGCGTTTCTGCAACCAACAGAGCACTCCAAATAATTTATTTAAAAATCAAACAAAAATCATAAAAATGTAGAATGAGAAATTGGACAAGCTAAAGTACTAGGAGAAAAGGGTTCATCCGATTGGTGGTTATCGAGCAACCCCTCAAAAAAACCCACCTACACGATCAACCACCCCTCAACAACCATGCCTCCAGAAAAGGCAGGCTACCTCACAGACTTTGAGAAGGGGCAAATTGTTGCTCTAGAGGAAAAAAATCTTTCTTTTTCTGAAATAGGACAACTCTTACATTGTCCCAAGAGTATTGTTCAAAGTTTTCACAACCGGTATCAAAAGAGGAGTGTTGCAAATAACCTCCCATATACTGGAAGACCCAAAATTATCGATACCAGAACCTGTCGCCACCTAGTCCAAGAGTCCAAGAAGGCATGCTGCCTACCCCTATGAGAATTGTGCAATGAGGTTGCACCACATGCCTCTGTCAAGAAAATCATGAGAGCTTTGGCATCAGTCAACATAAAGAAGTGGAGAGCTAGGAAGAGAGCATTTCTGAAGGATGAACATGCTATTAAGAGGTTAGCCTGGGTAAGAGAGTATAAGAATTGGATAAAGGAAGACTTTGAAGGGAGCATCTTTAGTGATGAATGCATGGTTGAAAAGTCCAAAGATCCTAAGGGTATTTGGGTGTTCAGAACACCTGAAGAAAAGTGGCACAAGGACTGTATTCAAGGGGTTACAAAAGGGCCTGGGATAAAGCTGATGGTCTGGGCTTGCATTTGGGGCAAATATAATTCTCTGATTCCTATTTTTGACAGGAGTGTGGATAGATTTGTATATATTGGAGTTTTGGAGGATGGCTTAGTTGATGTCTGGCAGGAGGTGGAGGACACAGTTGGAGATCCTATATTTCAGCAGGATGGTGCAAAGATACAAACTGCAAGAGATACTATGGCTTGGTTTGCAGAAAACCATATACAGGTTATGGAATGGCCACCCAATTCCCCAGACCTCAATCGAATTGAGCACTGTTGGAAAAGGGTAAAGGAGAAGTTGCACCAGCGCTTTCCTAACATTCACAAGACTAAGGAAGGTCCAGATACTATTAGAAGACATCTAGCAGAAGCTCTTAATGTGGTTTGGACTTAAAATATTGAAGGAGAATTCTTGGAAAGGCTATGGGAGTCAATGCCTAGGAGAGTGGCTGCTGTGTTGGATGCAAAGGGATGGTATACAAAGTATTGATTTTTTTGCATTGTAATTTCATATATGGTTTTTCTTATATTTAATGGATGACTATCTAAATTTTCAGTTCATTCTAAGTAGTTGTGGTTGCATAGGTAGTAAATTTAAAGTGGTTGTGGGGTTGCCGTTGCCGGGCCGGACGAACCCTTTTGTCCCCATACTTTAGATATAGTAGAAGTCAAGGAAACAATTTCATTCATGTAATTAACATAGTGGTAGATTACAACAGTTACATTTCCACCCAGACTTTAGAAAATCACTACTCCAACTATTCTCCTCTGTCCAGTCTGTTTCCTCCAGCGACAGTGGTAGAAATCCTTCTGAGCCTTGAGCAGGACAGGTAAGTGGGCTGCAAGTACTTGGCGCCTCTCTGGAAGCTCAATGTTGACATGTTAGGAAGGCCGCTTAGAGGTATGATGATTGCTTTCGCCATTTGAATTTTTAAATTCACATACCATATCTCTTCTTTTAACTAAAATAAATTTCCAAGCAGTCCAGAGACAAGAGTCTTTATGAGTAACAGCATTCCTATTACTGCTGGTACTGTGGCGTGAGAAATTGTATTTATGATTATTCACTTTATTTCATATATGGTTTCTTATTCACAGGTAGTTAGAGAGCTAGCATCGTGGATGAGAGCGGCTTGCTTCGGAGCACGTGATATGGACAGGGGGGGCAAGGTTATAAGTGGCTGTAAGTAGATTCATGGAGACAACAGGGAGAGCACGACAGAAAAACGACGACAACCTCAACGAAGAGGCTTTTTCCGGAACGTCATTGGGATTTTTCTTTCTTTCTTCATCGTGAGTTTCGTGCTTCTATCGACTTCGTTCTGCTTTCAGCTGTGTGAGCGGTGTTTGCCCCTCTGGTAGTATCGATTTGTTTCTTTTCGTTCCTTGTCCGTTGGTGAAATCATTTCCACTGTCGGAAGTGAATCTGCGGCTACCGACAGCCTTTTCTCTTGTGGCCCGGAATCGAAGTATCAGTACCCTTACATATTGGGTGGGGTTGGTGGGGGGTGTTGTGTTCATTAGCAAAAAGGACAAATTTGTCCCTTCTACGAACGATGGGATAGTATCCAGGGGCGGCTGTGAGAGTTAAGATATAGGCCTAGTTAGGCTACACGTGATTTATGTGCTGCTGTCTGTCCGGGCGGCCGTGCCCGACGCTACAGCCACGTTCCTTTTCTTCTCTTTACTTTCCTTTCCAAAAACTCAACTCAATCAATCTCGGACCCTTCACCACTTTGTTCAAATTCCTGGTGCTAAATTGAGCTGCTCCTCTCGGTTTCGTTTGATTTGTCCCTCCGGTTATTACCTCATGCTTTATTATTTCCAAAATTTAATGCTCCTACTTGTCGTGTGATATTTCATGAACCCGCTTACACTAGCCCTTCTCAGGCCAAATTAACCCTAGGCTCCAGCAATCTTGGGTGGGAGTATTAAAGAAGCGATCTAAACTGCTAAGCCTGCCCATTGATTGATAGACATTACTTTCCGTAGGGTTTTTAGTTTCGGCGAATTCACCCTCTTCTTGGGGCAAAATCCCAGAAGTAGGGTGTTGAATTAGGAGCAGAGAGGAGCGTAGGCAACAGGAAGCGCACATGGGATGGAGGAACACTAAAGTGTGGATAAACCAACGTTCTAGTGCATGAACGGATTAACAGGGCCATAAATGTAAAGTTTTCACTACTTAGTGACCATTAGCTAGCAACCTCGATAGAGAATAGACACCACGAAACCCTTTTTCTATAGCCATGCCTACGCAATCGTGCCGCCTCCATAAAATCGCCAGTGGGGGGGCTTTTTAGGTAGTGGCTCTGTACTATAGTGACACCACACTATAAGGAAGGCCGTAAATCCAGGATTTTTTGTTCGTTAGAGCAGGGTTTTAGAAGGAATTCCTTGCAGGGAAAATAATCTATCGGAGCAGGTGTACAAAACCGTAGAGGGTTGGTCCGTAGGTGAGGTTTCCGGTATGAAGAGTTCCACTACTGCTGCGGTCACCTGGAGAGTGTGCTTTTCTATGCTCTGTGCTGTTGATAACAATAGGAAAACATGATCCCCAAGGCACCATTTTAGGACATTCCACCATTGCGACCAAGAGCTTTCTAATACAGACGGTCTCTAGGAGTCTCACCAGCTCAAGGGTGCCGAAAGCGAAGGTCAGTGAGAACACCCGCTTTGGGCGGGATGTTGGATATCATCCTGGGAGTATTTTATATGACCCCTTGCGAAGGCCATTGCAACTGCTTAACTGAATGAGTGCCATTTCGGTCGCAAGCAGAAGCACAAATGAGGGTTTTCAGGACATACTGTAGGTTGACTGGCGACTAGGCTAAGTAGGGAGACAAATTATGGTTTGAGTAAATCCTGGGGTGTGATTAGGGAGGAGAGAACTGGATGGAAATCTTTTAAATTAAAATCACTACCCCCGCCTAGATTACCGTAGTTTTGGGTGATTAATTAGGGGCTGTTTGGCGCGACGTAGTTTGCTTCTCAATCCATGGTTTGAAGGCAAACCATGGATTGTAACTGCGGTACTGTTTGGCATACATGAGTTCTCCAAGGCTCCAACTGTGGTTTGAAGGAATTTCAAACTGTGGTTAGCAGCCTTGGCATTTTTTAAATTTCTTTCTTCTGCGGTGGGGTTTTTTTATATACATTAAAATCTTGGACCGTTTGGCGCAAGGGATTTTGAAATTATAAAGTTAGTAACTGTGCCTTAACTAGGGTTCCAGAACCATAGTTTGTAACTTACGAAATTTTCAAATCACCTCGCGGCCAAACAGCCCCTTAGTAATACAGCCATCACTCTACACCACTCTTCAGGCTATCTTCGTAGGCTTTAGTGGGGGGAAATTATGTGGTCCAGTGCATCTATTGAGGAGTTTTCCTTAGATTTTATCTGGGGGGGTAAAATTGGAAACCCTTGTCATGGGGTTATTTTCACAAGTTCCGGTTTCGCGATAGGGATGTTTTGGCATTTGCCGAAAACTTTGACTGTTTCCACAAACTATGGGATATGTCAAAGAGTCAGGTTTCGAGCCTAAATTGCGCGTTTGTCTGCCCCCCGAACCGGCTTTCGGCCCGTGATAAGTGAGGTTCCTGTTCCATGGGGGACCGGGTCATTTATGAGAGTGGTTGTTACTTGTATTCGTAATTGTAGTGGTCACCGACAGTCTATAATCAGAGATTGCTTATCATGTGAAATAGATGCCGGAGCTATCTCATGGGAATAACGGACTAGGAAGCAAAGGGCGAGGAGAGAATATGCTCTCGGTGCGGATTGAAGCAAGAGCCTATTAGCCATGTATTATATTTCACCAATGCGGGGTTGTGGACTTAGCGTGGAGGAAGGTTGAAGGAAGTGAATGGAGAATTAGTTCTGGGGCAAATTTTCTGAACTTATCGAAGGAGCGAAGTTGGTAAATGCCTTTGTTACTCTATCTTCGCTAACACAATAGTTTAATTTTGTACAGTAGATGAATGGTATCCCTCCTTCGCTTGGGCTCCGCATTTGGTTTCATTAGAATGGGAGCAAGCTGAAGGACCCCCGACTCGCTATGAGGTACCAAAAAATGTTTTGTTTTGCTTGTTATCGATTGGATTTTAAATTTGGCTATGTCGTGCGCTTGTGGTTCTTGTGCCGTAGCTTAGTGCGGACTGTGATTTAGCGGGGGCGAAGGCCGGGAATGATCTTGAATTATAAAGCCATAAGTTATAATAGCCGGTTACCCTCCTATTCGCTTCGCTCATAGTCGGGAAAACCAAGTGTTACACAAAAGCAAGCGTTACGCTCCGTTTTTTTTTTTTTTTTACTTGTCAACCAGCACAAACCCACCCGCGACACCCATGTTCCACAAAGTTAATCCCCTTTCAGCAACTCCGATGGCAGACCAATCCCTCGCACTACCCGATTCAATGTGCTCGAGTTCAGCAAATCATTCCTCCTCTTCAAGATCACCGTTCACTTCACTCCAGCCAGACCAATCCCAGTCATCCAGCTCTAGCGATTCAACTCCCCCGGGTCCATCTCATTCAGGAAATTCCTCCATCATGTTCAGCCAAGGGAACCTTAGTCTCTCTTCTATCCAATTGCTCTCCCGGGCCCAGCTATCAATGGCCTCCGCCCCCCAGAATTCCACCTCCCAGCTTGGCCATTCTGTCACCCAAGAAAGCTCAGGCCCTATTCAACCAAATGAGCCATCCACGGAGCTGGAAGGTCTTGGTCAAATCGCGATTCCTGATGGACCAACAAGGCTGGAAATGAAGGAATGTTTGAATCGAGCAATGCAGTGGCTTGAAGAGGAACCCTTGGAAAAGGCCAGCACTGCAGCAACAATCTTCAACGTCAATCCTGCATCTATCCGCATGCGCCAATATCGTAAACGTCATCAGGAGAGGAACTCACGTGGGACCTATAATCGCCATGGAGGAAATAATGTCATTTTGACTGAAGCCCAAGAGTTGGCTGTATTCCGCTTTTCTCTGGAGCAGCTAGAGGCTGGGTTAGGAGCAACCCCCTCAATTATTTATG
>Ga0307509_10002360_pt1 | contig 30739 bp, 29 predicted proteins | sample 10_EM_MG_FD_202245 | JGI IMG/M metagenome (GOLD analysis project Ga0307509, IMG submission 202245) | Populus trichocarpa ectomycorrhiza microbial communities from riparian zone in the Pacific Northwest, United States - 10_EM | ecosystem: Host-associated > Plants > Roots > Unclassified | place...
TGATATATCCTATAGCTCTTAGATAACGTATTTGGATAATTAAATATAGAATATATTCTTCCCCCAGACCTTACTAGCCCAATAACCTATATTGTAATTTTCCTAGAAAAATACAACAACTATAGTAATAGCCGGTTCCCCTCCTATTTCGCGTTGCTCATAGTCGGGAAAAGCAAGTGTGACGCAAAGGCAAGTGTGACGCCCCAGTTTTTTTTTTTAATAGTAAAAAAACCTTGGCAAAAAGAACACCCAACTAAAAAAGAAAGCGAAGGACAAGCTCCTAGTCTGACCACTCAGCAGCAGCAACCATCGAGCAAGAGGGGCACCAATTTTGATCCTGCCGTCATAGTGATTGTCCCTATACCTTTTCTGGCTTCCAGCCCATAGCAGCAATCACCTCCGCTCTTCGTTCAAGTTTCTGGCCTACTACAGCTGTCACTTCCCATCTCCATTCAGGGTTCCTGCCTCCACAAGCTCTCATCTGACCTCTTTATTAAGATCTCCTCCCTGGAGGCTGAGCAAGAATCACCTACGTACAGGTTCTGGTTCATAGTCCTTGGCAGCAAATACGGGCACCTTTACTCTGGATTCAGATTCCCTCGCAGCAGCCGAAATCACCATTATCACTGTTTTGGTCCTCGCCCTACGACTACAATCTCCTTCGCCCTATATCAACCCCAATACTCACAATACCTTTACTTCAACAGCTCATTCGACTGCTCTATTAGCAACAGCTACCCCGTCTCAGAGGATCAAATCCACTTACGATTAAGCTAAGATGGAAATGAAGCAACGTTTAGACAGGGCAATGCAGTGGCTAGATCAAGAGCCCTGTGAGATGGCAAGTACTGCAGCTACAATGTTTAATGTCAAGCCATCCTCAATTAGGATGCGGCAGCTGCGTAAGCGCCATCAACAACGGAATACTCGGGGCACTTTTAATCGACACGGCGGCAATAATGTTATCCTAACAGAGGCCCAAGAGCTGGCTGTTCTTCGATTTTGCCAAGAACAATTTGAGATTGGACTTGGAGCTTCACCATCCATTATATTCGCTGCGACTGTCACCTTCGTCAAAAGGAGAACCTGAATCCACCTTCGCTTACCTGGTTCCGTCAGTGGTTGAAAAAGAATCCTCTTCTACATACGATCAAGACAAAACCAATTGCTCACGCTCGTATTGGAACTCATAGTGAGCAGGATTTGAAAAGCTTTTTTCTTGAATATCAAAGTATCCTTACCAAATATGACATCAATCAAGCCAAATATATATTCAACATGGATGAATCTGGAGTCAGGATTGGATGTCCAACAGGCGAGATCGTTATTGTCCCTACAGAGGTAAAGGAGCTATATACTGCCAGCCCTGAAAACCGCCAGTCCCTCACAATTATGGAGACAATCTGTGCCGATGGAAGGCCCCCCCCTCCGCCAGTTATTATCTGTCCTGGAGAGAAAATTATGGAGAACTGGATCCATGACAACCTGACTGGAGCCGCGTTGATCGCAATTTCCCCAACTGGGTATACGAATGAGAAGATCGCTCTTACCTGGCTTGATCACTTTATCAAGCAGATTGATGCTGGTCCCAATCAGCATTGGCGGCTTCTACTTCTTGATGGTCATATCACCCATTGTAAGGATGACTTTATAATTAAATGTCATGAGAATCACATTGTGCCGTTCCAATTTCCCTCTCATCTTACCCATGTTCTACAGCCTCTCGATGTTGGCGTGTTTCGTCCCTGGAAGCACTATCACAATAAGGCAATTCACCATGCTCTACACTCCTTGGATATTGAGTATACTCTATGCTCCTTCTTTCGCGACCTAAGCTGCATCCGTGAGCAGACGTTTCAGCCTTATACAATCAAAAACTCTTTTCAAGAGTCAGGAATGTTTCCGGTTTCCTTCAAAGCGGGATTACAGAAGATGCGCCATTACAATAAGGGCAAAGGTCCTGAAGTTGCGGCTACCAATTCACCAAACAGTAATGGAGATCCAGGGACCCAAAGTGCAATTTCAGTTGAAGAAGGAGGAGAGTTAGAGCTTCCTATTCTTCCTAGTACATACTTTGAGTGTCAAAGAGGAATGGGTGAATGGGTTGATCGAGCAGAAGCCTTTAGTCCATCCTCTAAGGACCGATTCAAACAGTGGGCAAAAGATACACAGGTATATCTGGCACAAGCTGAACTTCAGCAGGAATCCTACCAGAATGTGCAAACACGAATCGCGGAAGCTGCACAACGGAAAAGTAAATCCAGACCGGTGATCCAAAAAGGCGGTGTTATTACAGTTGAGTCTGCCAGACTTAGAAAGAAGGAAAAGGAGGAAAAGGAAAAGGCCCTAGCTATTAAGAAGGCCCAAAAGAATATTCAGATTGCTATCAACAAAGCCAAGGCATCTCTGAATCGTCGGGGGATTGCTGCTCGTAAGGCTGAAAAGGAACGGAAAAAGCAAGTAAAGATAATTCAGGCAGAGGGTGGCATTGTACCTGTGGAGCTTTTGGTTGTGATTCCTGATCCTGAAAAGCATCCAAGTCCTGAAGATCTTGAATCATTAGAGGCACCACCAGATCTATTGCAAGTCTTATTAATGTTACAGCCAAGATCAGCTGAAATTACAAGCGCAATTGATCCTCAACTGCTTACTTTCAATGATCATGAGGAAGACTATGAAATTTATACTGGGAGTATAAGTAGACAAGCTCAAGAGGAATCTCAAGGTCATGTTGTCAGAGATGGTTGTCAGAGCGCTGATGATTGTGAGGATTCAGCAGATGAAATGGATTCTGATTCTTGCATGTCTGAGTCAAATGACTCTATTACTAGAAATGCAGACTTTGTATATTTTTAAATTGAGACTATGTACTAGTTACTTACATGAAAATAGACCTTATGTCTTCTATTCTCTTACAAGCATCCAGGTTTACCAAGGTTATGGCCTTTCAATTGTAAGTACTAATATTTGGCTCAAAGTGTCTAGTACTCGCCATGCAACAAAAAAAGGTTGCAGTTGAAAATAATATTATGTAAGCCTATTAAAAAAAAAAAACTGGGGCGTCACACTTGCCTTTGCGTCACACTTGCTTTTCCCGACTATGAGCAACGCGAAATAGGAGGGGAACCGGCTATTAGTAGCTCCCTGGTTTGAGAAAGATATTAAAAATAATCTTCCAAGTGAAAGATATTGAAACTCATACAATTAGAGTTATTTAAGAACAATAATATTTTTCCAATTACTTCTATCAATACTGGACTGAGTACGGTAGCGTCAGATGGTAGTATACAATACCTTCATATCTATAAGAGAAAACACATTTGAACTTCAAATTAGTATTTTTAAAATAATATAACAATAGTAAAAATATATTCCCTAGAGTATATAGTTTCCTGTAAATTGTTTCAGTTTACAGTTAAATATTTGAGATGAACTATAGTTTGCTGATATTCTTTATCAGTGGTTACCATATATGTAAAATCATGAAGTAAACTAACCATTATTCAGGGTCTAGATTATGATTTATACCCCCCCTGAGATTGCTAAACTAATAATTAATCTTACATCTTACTGCTGTTGAAAAATAAAAAAATTCATGTACATAGTTTTCCATTTTGGCCTCCAAATTTCATTTTCCCAATTCCAGATTTTCTCCATACTCTAACTATTGGTATAAAATTATCAGAGTTGGGTAATAGAAAAGTTTTCCCATTTTCAATTACCTTTTTTTTTTCTGAATTATTATCTAGACTTTTGCAGTGTGAATTACTTTTACTTATGGTGTTGAGTTGTTGCCATGGACCGTACGGAAACTTATTAGACGCAACTGTACCTACAAAGAGGGGTATGTTATAAAGGGGGGAACTAGGCCCAGTAAGTGGATCAGGAGAATCCACAAAGGACAGGTCTGTATGAAATGGAGTCAGAGGGAAAAAGATGAGATGTCTGATCTGAGGAGCCAGTCATATAATACCGGTGAACAAGAATATGACATGCAGGCGCAGACTCAATTCTCAACAGAACCAACTAAAGAAGACTGGTCATCTTCTGTCCACCGAGTTAGACTGCTGGCATGGACACCGAGGGCAAGATAATTTGTAATCACTACAGTTGACAGATAAATGGATACGCTAATATCTGGCAAGGTCTCCACATCCTCAGGAAGAAAAGAAGCCCAGACCAATATGTTGACTATGGGAGAGAAATCATGAGGACAAGAGTTTTCAGCGTCTCCATATGTTCGCGCACACATCAAATTCAAAGGATTGTTAGTGACATAGTTAGTTAGTATACAGGTAGCATGGACACTGCAATTGTTCAGACAAGGGATATAAATATCCAAGTATCTTCTCTTCTATTTGACTCAATAATCTCAGAGAAGAGATTTTATCAATATAAAAAGCTGTTCTACAAAATCGTTATCAATACTTGGACTATCTACGTACAAGAGCAGACTTTTCTTATATCTTGCTTAAGCATGATTCTTCCCCTCTATTTACCTCATGGACCAAATTTGCACTTTTTTCCACACCACACCTTTGCACTGATGTGGCTTTTAGAGAAAACCAACCGCCACCAATCTGGAAATGGCATCTACGAGAGAGGAGATAGACACAGATGAGGACCTCCCTCCCCCATCATCTACTTCTACTCGTCAAGGTAAGAGGAAAGGGGAAGGGGAGGACGGAACAGACAAACACACAGTAGAACTTAACAAAATTGTGATGTAATACATACCAGCCGATGGTCGAAACGCAGCAAACCCCATCATGAAACAAATCAACAGATTTGACTCCGACAGATACTCTGAGCCGGAATACATCATGACGACCTTAATCATCATCCTGGCACACCATGTCGAAGCGCTTACGATTACGGTTCGAAACCTTTCGAGCACGTCACAGAGCGAATGACAGAAGCAGCTCATCTGCCAGCTCCAACCAACCAACGACCTGACCCCAACTCCAAGGCATACCCCAGGGCCGCAGCACAGGCACCGTAGAACGCCATGCCTCCCACACTGGCGAATGGCAAAAGAAAGGCGAAGATGGGTCCCATACCACCAAAGCAACCAACCACAAAGCAATCAGTGAAAGCATAAGAACAACTGGCCAATGATCAACTGAAACTGAAGAACAATAGCCAAAAACGCACACTGACGACCAATCTTCCAAAATGAAACCCTTTACGACTAGAACTACTGGATAACCACTTGCGGACCCCCTGTCAGAGAAGAGGCGAAAATATTTCTGGCTATGGCAACTGTCCTTTCCAGATGTGAATGCAAGGCACCCACCACCTGCAAGTCTTTTCAAACAAGACACACAGCTGTAACGGGGGCACTTTGTAGGAAGACGGATCCTCAGATTGCGACCGCACCGAAGACTCAAAGTAGAAGTAAGGATCAAAATAAAGATAAAGATAATTCAAAGTAGAATCAAGCGGTAAAACTTAATATTGTTAAGCCTGAAAGCTTCACTCAATAAGTTCTCTCGAGGATCGTTGGTTATCGGAATAGGGTGTCTCTCGCTTTAGTTAAGTAGAATAATGTAAAGCCAGAGGACACCCGTCAACCATTCTGACCTTTCGCGAGCACTCTGCTCAGCTCAGGGCTGTCCAACTCACCCGCCTAGAGTGAGTTAACACTCGGAGGCAGTCGGACCCCGCGGATATTAACTATCTCCACAAATAGGAAGTGCTTCCGGTGATGTCTCTCCAACTACATCTGCATGAGCAAAAACTCTTTCCTATTGGTAGCATATCAGTGGCCGACCGACATGCCCACCGTAGAGATAATATCCATTGGGACTCACTGGCCCAGCGGCGGTTTCGTCTATACAAGCTACGCAGTCCATCTGCAAATCTACTTGGCTATACTAAGCTTCTAAACCTGACTGCATGCTCCCACGATAAGAAATCTCCTGCTGCCTGACTGCATGGGCGCTACCCACAGTCAACCATGCGGGAGCCTCTTAAATCGTGACAAGACTCACACCTCTAGAGTCAACTAATAACTGATGGTAATGCTACGGTTCATGGGGTAGCCGGGGACTGGATTTGGGGTGGTTGTCCTCGAAGCCTTGCAGCTTCCCCGGTCAGCCCCAAGCCCTCTACGGTTATCCATACAACTAACCGGAGGTCAAAGTATGCCCGTAGGTGGTTCCCAGGTGTTATCCAGGTGGCGCCCCAGGAGACGGTCACCCTCACACCCCTTATATATCCTGCGAACAGCTTCTGGTCGGTTGGACGGCCACAACTCATACAGTGTTGTAGGAGCGTTCCTCTGGATCTCACTTTACTAGGAAGCACACAACTACACAGCCGTACCGTGCCATCGCGCCGTACCAACGCTGGTGCCGCAGGGGGGTGTTAGGAATATCCCCTGAAAGTTACAGGAGGTTCGGACCACTCCTGCTCCGTCAGTAGCCCGTTTCGTGCCCTACGAAGGGGCCCTATGAACATCTAAGAGCCCCACTGTAGTGGGATAACTTCCCCCTAAGTCCGCAGATGACTTTGTCTGTGAAGGTAGTGTAACTGGGGTACCTCATTAGGGTAACTGGGTCCCTAAGGTAGGGTAATCATGTTTCCAAGGTAGGGTAAGTTTACCCTGTTATGCCTTTATTCCCTTCAAGAGTCTGCGCAACCACATATAATGTTACCCCGGAGACCCGTGCAACGTTTACTATGTTTCCTTAACTTTACGCGAACATGTCCTCCGAAGGTTACCCTGTCTAACCCGCTGTCACCAAGTCACTTTGTAGACACTTGTACCAACTCATGTCCACCGTTAGTATACTAAGTATACTGGTCTATCCTCACTTTGGTTACCTCTTGGTATACCATATGGGCTTGAGTTTAGTCCACTGTAGCTGCCTATCTATCGGGTCGTTACAACAGCACGATCACACTCACAGCACCCCTAGGCACAAACTTGGGACAGGACTGCTCTCACGGATATGGATGTTATCATCCACTGTGTGTGGATGACCGGGATCCCCAACAATACTAAACATGTGGAAGAAGACTCGGAAAAACCATCCAAGTGACACAGATTCGAGATAGCTGAAGCCAAGATCCTAAAACACAACGAAGAAGATAGGAAAGAGAATAATGCTACCTCTACAATAGTCAGGATCCCTGAGACCAAGATCAACAATGTCACACCCTCAGTACTCTTTCTGGACAAATACAAAAAGTCAGCCATAATCTGCCAAGCGTCAACCACCACACAGTGCTATAAATCCTGGAGGTTCGGACACCCCATCACAGGCTGCAAGGCCAAAGGTGATTTCTGCCCCACATGCTTTAAAGTCAATACACAGACGGAGGATATATGCCAACAAACCTCATACGAAGGACACAGAAGGATATTCCTGACTGTTGCCTAATAACACCTGCGAAATGCTCAGTGTGTCGAGGAGCACACTCCCTGCGAGACCTCACCTGTCCAGAAACGTTGAGAGTTAAAGAAGCTGTGAAAGAAAAGTATGATGTGCAAATGGCCTCCCTACCCAAACGCAACAGCTCTGCGCAAAACCCTCATAACCAGGCCATTGGGCCAGTATCAGAGGAACTAGATCTTAAAACATATTACCGAGAAGATGGAGAATTAAGATCGCTCAACACAATTGCAGAGGGAGCAATAGTGTATTTATTTCATTATTTCATTTTATAAAGGGTTTTGATATTTGCGTTGTAGGTGTTCAAGATCCACCATTGTATAACGGACAACCCTCAAGGGCTCCGGGCTATAAATGTATTTCATTCATAACTTCTAAACTACGGGAATGTACTTATGTTACTTTCAGAGTTTTACTTGATATTTCATTTGTTGTGGTTCGTAAGGCCCAGGATATTCAGTACAAGAGGGTTTTTGCGAAGAAAGCTTTCTTGCTGCGCAATAACAGGTTCTTCGGAATAATCAATACCTACGTCCGGCAGGCTGAGGGTGGCCACACAGTTACTGCTAAAGACCTGTTCATTGAAAGGAATGAGCCAACACTGGTGGTCAGAGACTTAAATATCCATACTGCTTACACTAATCCAGTGAGGAGCCGCGAACCAGGAGATAGGAGATAGGAGACCACTATATTAGACTAGTGGCACTACAAGGATAGAATATAATCAACACACCTGGAATGTACACACGATTTTCAGACAAACTGATACTACATCCACCCTCGGTCATTGACTACATCCTCGCGAACCACTCACTGTGTGCACAGGTGTCAAGGTGGGAGGATATATACTAAAAATCAGGATCGGACCACATTATCAGTGTGACCGAACTGGACTCAGAAGGCCTGGGGCTCAGGCCAGTACCAGACTCGGAAAAGATTGAATAGTAGGAGGAGAAAGGAGAACCCAATCGCGTGATCAAGTTGGCCCTAGGAAGATACTTGGAAGAAGGGGAAGAGTATAAAGAAATCTACGAAGCGGAGGATGGAGAAAAGGTCTTTGGTGATCACCTGCGAAGGTTAATCCAGATGGTCAAAAACTGGGCTCAGCAAAAGACATCAATAAGGTGGTGGGAGGCATGGCAGATGCCTGACATCACAGAATTGAGGAGGATATACACTTCTGCTGCCTGGCAGGTAAGGAGTGACAGGAGCGGGGTGGAAGAGAGCAACGAAGCAAGAAAGTCATACAAAAACGCAATAGATTCGGCGAAAAGAAAATACTGGAACGATTTCTTGGCTAACGCCAATAAGAACGATGTGTGGACGGCTCACCAATTTAGGAAACAGAGACAACCCGTGATGATACCTGGCGGACACCATGATACCTCAGACCAGACCTCACAAAAAATAATGAAATACTTTTTCCCATCGAGCAACGACCCGAAACCCCCAAAAGTCTTTAGGAGGACAGAGCTGGAAGAGGATAGTTGCATCAGCAAAAAAATCATCTTGTGCCGCATCTGTCCCCGCTCACCCTGTGGGCCGGACCTTCCAGGCGCTGATAAAGTAAACTCGAGTTCAGGGTGTGTCCGCGTGGGTTTAGTCCGTCTGGAAGTGAAAGGGCCGCCTCAAATGCGTCCGGACGCCACAGGCAGCGTCTGAATGCATTGGACGCAGCCCTTTTGCGTCCAGACGCCATAGACCCCCCCCCCCTAGAAACCCTCCCTCCAGCGCCCAGCCTCTTCCTCCCTTCGCGCCTAAAGTCCATGTTCCCATGCTGCCGTTCTGCGGACGCCTTTCAACCACAACCTGTCACATGCCGCCCCCCCCCCGAGAGACGCCTGCCCCCCAGCATTCCTCCCATGATACACTCTCTCCTTTAACTTCGTCACTAGCCGCCCTCGGAATCGGTTTCTCACCTGGAACCCGTCAAACATCACGTTCATTTCTTCCTCACCACCTGATTCCCTCCGTCTTCTCGCATACCCGGCGGACGTTTTCCAGTGTTCATTTTTTCACCCTATTTCCTCCCGACGCCCTCAGCCCTTGTTCCTCCACGCTCTGACCCCACCCTGTATTCTCCGATATCCGCTGGACATCCCCCACCCCCTTGCCCTTTCGCTAGGCTCTTTCCTAAGCTCTCCACATCCGATCTTGTTCGCCCCATTCCTCTCGGTCCGCCCCCAGACTCTTGCTATCCGCTCGCGGGCCCCCACCATCTTCCCTGGCTTATGACAGTCCTCCAGACACATTCCCGTGCCTCTTCACCCACAACTGCCTCCTAGACTACTTAACCAGGTCTGCCCAGTTTATAACCATCCCCCGACACATTCCCATACCTATCGAACCTACAATTGCCCGCTAGATGACTTACGCATGCTTGCCTGGCTTATTACTATCCACCCATTTCGTTCTCATTCCTTTCCTGTACACAGGCCTGGCTTATTACTATCCACCCATTTCGTTCTCATTCCTTTCCTGCACACCGGCCTGGCATGTACACTACTATTGTTTGATCATTCTTGACCCTTTTAGCACGGGTAATCCAACTTGATTTTATTACATATATATACACGATCAGCGAGTGGTGATAAAACCATTCTCCCTATCTTCTGGATTGGCCCCTTCAACCTGCGATTCCGTGTCCCTAGATTCTGGGAACTGCGCTGCACCAACCAGTCCTTCCGGATTCGCCGCATTTTCGCGCAGTGGCTCGCGCTAACTATGTCTTCCTGAATCCCCATGGCCGCCAGCCATCTCTAATTCATTGAGCTCCATATCACTGCCAAACTCCCGCCTCAATCCGTCTTCTTCATTGTCATATCCAACAGTCCTCTCGACCCGCTTTCCCCGCTGCTTCGCGATTTTAGCCTCCAATGTCATCCTTATCCGCCCTATTATTCGAGTCTGCCAAACTCTGCCTGTTTTGCCCCAGGATCGTGTCTGACGTTCAAGCAGAGCGATCTATCCATTAGCTCACCTTTCAGACAATTCGAGTACAGGTGGTTTTCAAAAGTATCTGGATGCCGGGGCAGTCGGGGGATCCTGACACTTGTGAAACCTGCCAGTACGCATAGTTTATCTTATCCCCGGAACTGGCCTGTGTGAAAGCCACATTATGGATCAAGATCCCAGTCGGCCAACATCTCAGTGAATGACATAATATGGCTGCGGTAAGATAGATAAACGGGCCATCGATCTTATCCATGAAATCCTCATCTGTTATGCCTTTCCTTTTCCGGCTGGCGTAATATTGAGCAAATATCGCGCCCACAATCTGCGGTGCTACAAATCTAAGAGATATTGGCTGCCCACCAGATCAGATTGATTTAGTCTCACTGGGATTAGAAACAATCCCGGCAAATGTGAAAAAGATACCTCATAGCTGCCAGGCGGGCAAATGAACCTATCCTCCTCCAGTAGTTATTCCACTCTTCGTCCGCAGGCTCTAGCATCCTCACTATTGAGCTTATAGAGTTTGTTTATAGACATCTTTACTGTATGCAGATACTGCGATCGGCATGCGCTGTGCTTTGCCCGCGTCTGCAAATCAGTGACCAGCGGCCACTCCATTTAGTCTGGGATAGGATGTCAGTTATCGATTAAGGGTAACTTACCTGGTCATTTGAGGCCGGAGTAGCATCAGCAAAGTAGGAAAAGTCTAATTGGGTGCGGGCCTCCCTCCAACATGTGTGGACTCCTTCGGTCAGGGTAATTGGGTCCGGAAATGGATTGACAAAGATCGTCCAGTCCCACATCAGATCACGGGCTCTGGCCAGAATACTATGTTCAAGCCCTGTGGGCATATTTCGCCTGCTGCTGGCCTGCTGTGCTCCTCTGCTATCCAATTCCAGCATTGTTGGATCTGGGTGACTTGGGGTTATCGCCTGCGTCGCAAGTGGATTTAAGACAGTGGGCGAACTGGAGGGAATTGCACATGTATAACCGTTTTGGCTAATGCGTACTGGGGCTGGTGTTCTCCGTCCAGGGTAACAAATCCTCCTGCTGGAACTCTGGGCATTCCCAGGGGTGATTGTCAGTATCGAGTGCTGCAAGCTAAGAAACTGATGCCCAATTGGTCTCTGCCCTCCCCAGGCCCATTGATCATCCGTATCGTCCCCATGCTGGCTTAACTCGTTCTCCTCCTCGCTCTCCTCGCTCTCCTCACTCTGGCCATTGTTGCCCTCATATTCCCCATTATTAGAGTCCAGACTCTCATTTGCCAACTCCAAGACCTGCTGCCGGTAGTTAAGGACACGCTCTGGTACCTCGAGTCGTGAAGAAGCCAGCCCCAGCACACCATCCCTCCTCCTACCTACCGCGGACCCAGCCGTAACAGACTCAACACTGGGTGATGGTATTATAGTTAATCTATCCCTGGACCCAGATCTCCAGAAACCTCCGCGGAGAACCTCTCTTTGCCTTTGCCTTTCCTGCCTTGATCAATGCGTTTGGTGCGTCATAACCTGCCGCTGTTGTTGTGACATAGTATGCAGGTGGATAGTGATAGAATAGAAGTGTTATGTATGATGTTGGGGAGTAAGTAGTGTCAGTAAGCCTCTATTGGTATGAAGCGAAGGCCACGATATGGTGTGTGAACTTGGAAGATAGAAATGGTCCGTCCGGCTTTCGTAGGAACTAAGCACGTTCATACTTCATCACTCGCTTTTATATTTGCTGGTGTGGGCAGACAGCCGGGCGTCCAAATTGCAACTTCATACCGGATATTGAAATTTGCACCTGAAGCGTCCAGCCTCAACTTGGCCGTGCCCCTATTTCACTGGGGCAAGACAAGTGTTTGGTACTTGATATTCTTGAGGGTGATGAAAAAGGGTTTATCAGTATTTACGGACTAATCTAGTTTGACTAGGTCTGCCAAGTGGACGGTAACAAATGTGTGTAAGGCTAGGCCTCTGAGTACGGACGCTAGTCTCAGAAAGTGAAAGCTGCTGCTAAGACTCAACAGATGGGATATAAGGTGAAGAGCTACGATAGGAACAGCGATGAAAGGGGCAACCCTGAATGAATAACGGGCTAGCAAAGAATCAGAATGATCCGCACAAATCCAAAGATCAAATCTCTAAAGCCTGAAGAGAAAACATATTGCAGACAGAAAAGAGCTGGAAAAGAAGAAGAATGATCTGCAAAGATTCCAAGAGCAGGTCCCGGGAGATGACCTGGTAAATGAATAATAACCAGTGTCCATACACTACATTGGGTTTGGGCAACCGGAGCGGGCTTATCCACACAAGAAATGTGCAGCAAAAAATCCAAGCAGAGCTCGCAAAACTCTAAAGGCTAAACTCCAAATGAAAAACACCCCAAGGAAATGTCTGCAGGAGATAGTTGCAGGTCTAAATTAAGTGTACTGAGCAGGCGAGCCCAGACGTAGTGGGCTAATCTAACCAGAAATAGTCAGGAAACAGCGAGAAAAACACAAACTCTAGAAACAAAAATGAAAACACCAAAAATAAAACACTAAAAAGAAAAGTTGAAAGGTCCATTGCGGCCTAAAACCTGTAAATTGCTTGAAATGGACCTGCGCCCTGTGCTAGGGACACATTAGCGACATTGGTTGGGACAGGAGAGCATTGTTGGCAGAGCTAGTGAGCCAGGACAGAAAAGGACTTGGGCGGGCTCCCAACTCCTGTTTCTGCCGGCAGTACCACGGTAGACTTTGCCAACAGAATGGATGAAAAACATGGTAGTCGTAACCGGAACTTGCCAGGCAGAGTGTATGCACTTGGGTGGGTTGGGGAGTCAGCGGCTGGGCTTAATTCTCATCCTTCTTCTCCGGCTGCCGGAATATTCGCTGACATATCACTTGTAGCCGGATCGGAGGGGGAATGATTTCTGCCGGGCATAGCAACTTGGGTCGCCCATGTGTTCAGAGGCTGCGCGCCCGCTGAGGCGAGCATCAAAAGATGCTCGGAGGGGCTTCCTGCCTCTGCATGCTCTGAGGGGAACGCCCCATGGCCCAGATTGGGAGTCAACGGCGGAGGACTGTTTGGTCGACGAGGCCTGTAAGCAGGTAGCGGACTCAGATTAAGGTCCGCATCGAGTGTGTCCGGTTCAAGCTCAATGCCGGCATCCATAGCCCCCACGTAGCGGGCCACCTTCGGCTGGGGTTCAGGACATTCATCCGAACTGGATGGCTCAGGAGCCTCTTACATGACCGCCAGCTTGGGTTTACCAGGGTTATTTGCTGGGGTCCGAGGTACTTTCTTTTGGTCAGTCCCCTGTCCTCTTTGTCTACTAGAACACAAAACACGAGTGCCCAAGTTAGCACAAGAGACAGAAGCTTGCTTACAAGCAGATAAGGTAGGGGCAGAATCCAGGGCCGGGATCACGCCATTTGCCAAATCGAGGCCCCGATCAGCAGCGACATCACACTCTGTCGCTGATTCGGCCCGTCCGCCCCATTGATCCGTTGTGTTCGCCCAGTCATTTTTGTGGTATTACCGCTGCTGGTGGTCCTCGATGAGGTGGTTTGCATTGCGGCCAAAGCGGACGACTCTCACTGGTGGCCGTCAGAGATCGGCTCCTCATCGCTACTGGGCCACTCCTCATTTGAAACGGTGCCCCAGCTATCACGTGGGTCAAACTGCAGGTCACCAGGAGCAGGGGTGCTATCTTCCGTATTGGTGCTGCGATGGGCACACAAGAGCAGATCTATTGGTTTGCTTGGCGGATTCAAGGACTACCATATGCAGACATGCTAGGTATTTGTAATTCGGATCATTTCATCAAGCAGCAACGTCTTCTCAGGATCGTCTTGCAGCAAACGTGGACCCTGTCTCGTCGCACCAACGAGCATACAATATCCAAATCCACGTGACCAGATTCTGTCTATGCCCGCAAGCAGGTTCGCAAGGGTGGGCTCAGTTAGCTCTATCCAGTAAACATGTTCGTGGATTTGCCACTGGATTGTCCATCCAGGCAGGCAGTGGGCTTCTTGTGAGGACTTTGGATCGCCGATCCACCCAGAGACGAACAGAGCGCGGACCGGCAAGACCTGCAGGAGCTCTATTAGCATATATGGTTCATTAATGCGCACGCTTGGGGCTAACTTAGGATAATTTCTGGTGGGGGCGGGGTCCGCAACCACAATAGCAGCAACAGGCTGGACTTTCAACATGTCTATTAAGATGCGCTGATGCTTTTTTGCTATGTCCTTTAGCCCAAAGTCAAGGCATTTGGTAAAACATTCACCACCGAGGTTGTTAGCCTGCCCGAGTCCCGACCTCCGGGTAACAGGCTGATGGTAATAGCATATGCCTGGATGCCCGTCCATTGGGTGGCTGTACTCTGCTGCCACCCCGGGATCCTGTCTTGCTCCATCTTACGTTTCATTGCATTTCGCCAGGCTTTATACTCCTGACCATGGGTTTGTGGGTGGGGAAAGCCGCAAATGTCCCTACACCGGTTAACATCATCGGCATTTTTAAAGGCCCCCGATTTTGCAAAAGTGAGGCCAACCTTGGAGGCTGCCATTGTAATACTGGTCTGGGTGGGGGGTGGTTGCTGGATCGGAAAGAGGCGTTTTTTAAACAAAAAAGGTCTCTGAGCGGATGAAAGATGACCGCTAGCAGATGCTGGTACGTGTGAGGATGAAGGATTGTGGAAGAGCCGGAAATGGAAACAGAGCTGGCCTAGCGGATAGTAAAGGGACTTCTGCTGATGGTAAACGGCTGCGAGAGAAGGTTATTAGGTAGGGAAACGCAGATAGGTAAATCTGAAATGGGCTGAGGATATACTAGTGGTTCTGCAGACGAGTTAGAGGTTGTGCTGAGCTCCATGGGTCCTGTTAGGATGGGCTGGTGGATCGAAGATGTGATTGTGATTAGGAAAGAGTTGTGGAGAGAAGATGGAGGGTGGCGAAAGAGAGAGCTTATATAGTCCGCACCAGGACGGTTTTAGTGGGTTTTGTAGGATTGTACCCTGTACAAACCTGAATATTGATATCTTGAAAAGTCATGTGATCCAGGCACAAAGACATACCCTAGATAGGCTTCAGATGAGGTTTTAACCCGCAAAGGAGGCACACGCAGGCCGCGACCCTTGAGCCAAGACGCTTCCAAAGCTCTTCAGTGTGCCCACAATAGGGTTAGCACCCTCATAACAAACAATAGGTTTCACAAGTTAAACCGTGAATACCGGTTGGCAGCTTGAATATCCGGACCTGTTCGTTATCCGATTAAACAAACTGGAAGTTTCCCGATTTACCCCTTGAAAGAAACCTACCTTGCACTCTAAAAGATACTATGTCCACTGCACTCCGTCCACCGATCAACTCACGCATCCCCCAGACTACTTGAAAGAGAAACAAACAAACACCACACAGGATAACCTCAAGACAAGAATGTTTCCTTATTGCAGGCGCCATTATCAACAAGGCGCTGCATACGAACAACACCTTCACACAATGCAACTTGATATCGTTCGATCCCTCAATACGATTGCAGACGGAGCATGCTCCAAGGCACCACCTACTTTTGGTCCTTATGAACTTGAAAACATGACCGACTCAGACTCCGAATCTGATCCCGGGCTCCAGATCGGCGATATCCATACAGCAGGTTGTGAGATAGATGATATGCACAACGATTCAGAAACAGAAGACGTCTCCAACCCACGGGTCCGCACGCGCCCTTCTGGTCAAGAAACTATTCCCGGTGCCGGCAGACCTCTCGGCAAAGTTGCTAGCTGGCTATACAGAGCTCAACAAGGCCATGACCGATGACCCTGGAGCCCTTTCTCATCCGAAGACGAGTTTAATTTGGCGAGCTGGTTTGACCCGAGCAAGGTACCCAAGTCGCAGATCGACTCGTACTTTGCCCAAGGTTTGGGCGGTACTGATAGCAGATCATTGCCCTCCACCTATACCTTGCGACAACACCTCAACGTACTGGACCCATTTCGTGAATACTTCGTCTGGGTGGAAGCCAGTATTGATGATGGTCGACATGCAACAACGGTCTATTATTGAAATATTATTGACTGTGTCCGCTACCTGATCCGCCAGGTCGCCTATACCTCGGATCTAGTTTACGCACCAATTCAAGCCTATGATATGAGTGGGGAGCGATTATATTCAGAGATGCATACGGCAGACTGGTGGTGGGATATACAGGTATGAGATAGGTCGTGACAGGTCTTGGGAGAGGTGTTTCCACTGCTCACAGCTCATTCGGTTCAGTGGTGGAAAGCTTTGCACGCCGGGTCAACAGTGGTTCCCATTATCGGATTCTCTGACTAGACAAACCTTATCAATTTCTCAGGAGATAAGAAAGCCAGGCCAGTGTACATGACGATCAGCAATATCCCTTCGCGGATGAGAAACATGGGTGCCAAGATGCCAATCCCGCCACTGGCATTGCTTCCAGTACCCCCAAAGTTCACCGGGGAATCAGCCGATGCCAACGAGGCCCAGCGGCAGACAAATGCGGATACCCTACGGGCTGTCTGCGATCTTGTCCTGGCACCATTATAGCCGGTTGCCCAAGAAGGAACAGTAATGCGGTGTGAGGACAGCAAAACACGCCTTTGTTTTCCCATTTTGTCGGCCTGGATTGCGGAGCATGCTGAGCATGCAGCCTTGCAAGGAATAGGCAGTAAGTCTGTTAGACGCACGGACTCCCCGTAAAGATTTACAGGGCAAGGTTACCCTACCTTGACGCACTCCAACTTCGAAGGAAAAAGATAACACCCCCCTCCTGCCCCCGCATTGGGGCGGCGCGTCATCACTGGCCGCCTGTGTAGTTGCGTCCCAACACCAAAGACCACTATCAACAGAACACATCTTATATCACCGTATAGGTCGCGGCCGTCCGTCTGACCGGATCCTGTTCGCAAGATATATGGGGGGAGGCCTCCGGGCACCTTATGCAGGTGGAAGCAGGTGAATCGGAAGACGGCGCATAAGGTTAAAGACACTTGAAGACAGGGAGTCAGAAGAGTGGGTCAAGGTTAACGGGACGTTTGGCACGAAAGTTAGTCCCCTCGTACCTACTAAGTCGTGTAGAGTATGAAGGAGGTAACTATGCCCAGTAAGTGGATCGGGTGAATCCACAAAGGACAAGTTGGTAAAAGATGGAGTCCGAGGGAAGAAGCCCATAGGTACGATCCCGAGGACAAGTCATGTAATGCCGGAAGCCCACAATATGACATGGAGTCTCGTGTCGAATTCTCGACGGAACCAACCAACGAAGAAGGGCCATCTTCGGTCCAGCGAGTTAGACTACGCTCCATGAGCACGGGGGCAAGATAATTCGTAACCATTGTTGTCAATGGATAAAACGGATGAGCTGACACCTGACGTGGTCTCCACACCATCAGGGATAACAGACGCGCAGACCGATAAGTTGACCATGGGAGCAAAAAGTGTGATAGAGAGTTTTCAGTGTCTACGAGTGTTCGCACTCAGGTGAAGTTTGCAGAGTTGCGGGCAAGATACTTAGTTAGTATAGAGTTACCATGTATACCGCGATTGCTCAGACGCGGAATATAAATATCGAAGCATCTTCGCTGCTATTAGACACAAAAAAGCACGGAGAAGAGAGCTTATCAATATAATAAGTTATCTACACTTTTAGATCGTTACCAATACTTCGAAGATCTTCACCGAAGTGAATATTATATCTAGCCTACATTACTCGTGTCTTCTTAACGAGTTGTCCGATATAATTACGATCCTGGTCCTAGCTGTCGGAATACCTCACGCCGAAGCTACCACCTAACAGTATATTGATACTTCTCATCGTTACCGAGACCAATGTTTGGCAGAGACACTCATACTCCCAAACCCGAAAAACCCTTCGACCCAAGGCCATTGAGGACTATCTCAATAAACGAAGTCCTCACAACTACACCCGAATTAGGGACACAAGAGCCCTACCACGAATCTTATTTCTGCTGGATAAACCCAGAACACACCGTTACCCTCGAAGACATTACCGCACTATACCAATACCAGTACGGTAAAGACTTCATCTATCACACCCACTCGGAGAAATCGAACTCCATTTGGTACACCCAGTACCCAGAAAGCAATCAACACTCAAGTCAGTGTTTTGAGATACCCATAGTCTGGGGAGGAAACAAAAGATAAGTTTTCCTTATAGAAACCACAGAGATGGCTTCTGACCCCAAAGTGCCAGAGGCCATGGAATGCCGATCAGAAGAAACACCTGAAGGAGAAGGACAAGACGAATTGTCCCAGGACACAGCCCCGAGCGTGGAATACGACAGCACTCGACTAGCTCGGTCACACTCTGGTGGCTCCGCGCGCCGATCCCCAAGCCTTGGAATTGGCCTCTTGGTCAAGAAACGAAGCACGCGACAAAGAGGCTGGAAGAGCCCTGCCCCTGCCCGCGATTCCGTCATGTCAGGACGGATCGAACGCTTGGACAGAATCCTGGGCCGATTCGATCCAACGCTCAAAGAAAGTCGGGATGCACGACATCTATCCTTCCACTCCCTACCAGCCGAGGTTCTGGCCATGGCCCATGAACTGCTGAAATTCAAATCGCAGTTAAGGGCTGGGGCCCAAATTGTTGGGCAGGAACTCTACCGAATGGACGAACAAGTACGGATCCTGGACCAAGAATCCCAGAAGGTCCAAGAAAGCTTCGCTTCCACGGTAGCTGAGAGGCTGGGAGAAACCGATGACAGACAAGCCAGACACGAGGCTGTCACATCCCAGCTACACGAAACGGTACAAGGAACGGAGGCTCAGTCAATACACCGAGACCTACTCCTCGACCAAGAAATCGTTCGGCTAAATGAGCAGCACAATAGGGAGCTAGAAAATCATGAGATAAGTTTCAATCTCATGAAGCAAGAGATGATAGAGCACCAGCTGGCAGAGCAGGCACATGATGGTGAGATCTCGGAGCTAAAAGCAATGGTGCAAACCTTAATGGGGCAGGTTAAGGGAAAAGGCAAGGTGTCAGATCCGACACCAGAGGGTTCAGGGGCGGGTGGAGGAAAACCACCACCACCACCACGACACGGAGCGGCAGGAGCTCCAGGCGGAGGAGGGGGAGGAGACCCCGATGATGAGGGACAAGGGTCTGGACGGAAGCCAGAAGAGAGCAGGAAACGAAGACGCGACGCGAGACCCGCACCCCAGCCAGAAGAAGATAACTATGACGCCGAAAACGAGGAACAGTTTAACCTGTTCTCACGGGTGATGGCCACTGCCTTGGGACAACGAACGAGAGTCCCAGCGGAACCAGCTGCCAGGTTTAGGAACGAGAAACACCAAGATATCCGCATGTGGCTAATGACATGCACGGATTATTTTGGTCGAAACAGTTGGCAGTGAAAGGACGAGGCACAATGAATCCGATACGACATAAGCCGAATGGACGGGAAAGAAGTCGCACCGTTTGCGTTAACCTACCGACGACAAATGACCGGAGAAATAGGTTATATGAGACAAGAAGGATACGAGTTCTGGCATGTCTTTGCCGAACAAACCCTGAGACACTTCGGACCCACCCATGAAGCGGAAACATCCCTAAGAGAAATGGGATCGGTCAAATATCGCGGTGATCTCGCCAAATTCTTGATGGAGATGGAAAATCTCAACATCCATGGAAGAGTCACCGGGATAGCCTGGAGAAAAATGATTGAAGACGAACTTCCCATAGAGGCATTGCGACGGCTCTGACATAGAGAATATGTCGACGATGGGCAATTGTTGGAAGCAGTCAGGACCGTAACCAGAGCAGAAGTAGATTTCAAGGAAAGAAAAGATCTTCGAGGAGGCGGTCCCTCCAGCGCAACACGAGGCAAGAAAAGGAAGTTCGAGGGTTCGAGACCCACGGTCGCAGCAAAACGTGTAAAAAGACAATACACGGCTACGGAAAAGGCGGCTTACCAGAAGAAAAAGGCTGGGGAAAGGAAGGTGAAAACGGAAGGGTTGGTGGCACCCACGGGGGAGATCAGACACAAGGTGTGGGCAGAAGCCCACCAGGGTGTTGATCAAAAGGTTGTCGACAAGCGGAAATCCGACAACGAATGCACACCGTGCGGAATGAAAAACCACACCTGGAAATACTGTCGTAAGCCGATATAGGTATCGGCTAGCTACCGAGGGCAATCGAAGCCCAAACGACAGTCCGCATTCGCACCGAAGCGACGTCCCCAGGTAGCCACTGTGGCTGTTGATGTCCAGGGAGAAACCTCAAGACAAGCGGCGCAAAGGCCCCCAGCATGGGCTTTTGACGATGACGACATTTTATAAAAAAGTCATCCAGGTAGCGACAACTACGGTGATCAGGTACTGAGGTTGCCGCCTCGAATCGAAAGACCTGCAGCGTGGTCGGTGACGATATCCCACCGGAAAGCAAAAGACCAAAGGATAGCGGTTGCCAATTTACGTCCAAAATTGGGTAGTCTGTGCTCACCAAGGGAGCCATAAAAAACTACAAGTGAAGAACGCGGTCGACGTGACTAAAAAGGGAAAAAGAAGATTACAATTCGGCAGAACGGAGCTTGAGTTGCACGACACACGTGAGGAGGGTCGAAATCCAGGGCAACCTGACTTTCTCTCCGAGTAAAAAAGCCTGGCAAATAGAAGCTGGGGGCGCCTCTATTGGGCACAAGGATCATGCCCGACGAATGGTGTCCAAGGGGGTCTCGGGCGTGAGATCAAACTCGAAGGCGAAGGTACGGTGGTGTCGTCGCAGGGGACAGTCTCATATGAGGGCTAAGTCGACAATAAAGGACCGGGCATCCTAGTCGCGAACTCGAGAGGTACCCTAGTGAACCACCACTCCTGTGATATGGGAACTCCTCGGCAGGAGGCAACCACCGCTAGAGTGGGCTGCCCGATATCAAAATATATGACACTTATTGAAAAGGTTTGTCTGAGGAGGCTTTAAGAGCCAAAACTGCGCAGGGGCGTGAACAAACCTCCACGCTACTTGTAACCGCGACAATGAAAAGATTTCATCAAGGACAGAGCGAAAGCTCTAGACCTATTAAAAAACCCAAGCACTACGCCTGCCCTGAGGGGAAGGCATTTATTGAAATCAAAGGACGAAAACACGCGATAAACGTCCACTTAGATTCTGGTTCAAATATCGTTCTCATGAACCAAGACAGCGCACGACGGCTCGAAATTCCGACCGAAGCCAGCGATTCACCGTTAAAAATCACAACCTTCGATGGCGAAACCGCGCCTACTGGAGGAACCTTCTATACCCATCCTATTCTCCTAGAAATCGGTGCCAACGGCCACCGAAGTATGATATCCTGCGAAATTGCGAATGCAGGAAGGTATGACTTGATCATAGCCTTTGGGTGGTGGCATGATGAGCACCCCCTGAAAAACATCGCGGACCAACGTAAATGGGCCTTTGAAGAAGCAAAGTGCCACGCTCATATAGAAGATGAGGCGGTGGCGGATATGTTTGAATGGGATGAAACAGTGGCTTACGATGAAGAAGCACAGTATGTGGGACGGATAGAACGAGAGAAACAAGGGGGAGTACAATTGGAGACACTGCGAAAACCGTATTGACAGTATAAGGAGCTTTTTGAAGAGAAAAAAGCCAAAATGCTGGCGCCTCGAAGCACTTTCGACCACCCCATCAACCTTAAAGAAGCGGCCGAACCCCCATGGGGTCCGATTTATCCAATGTCGGCACACCAGTTGAGCGAGCTAGATAAGTACCTCAAGAAAATGATGGCTGAGGGAAAAATTGCCGATAGCGAATCTCCTTACAGCGCTCTGATCCTCTTCGGTCCAAAACCAGATAGAAGTCTACGATTGTGCGTAGATTATAGAAACCTCCACAAATTGACGATCCTGAATAAATACCCTCTACCGCTCATGGATGAACTACGAGACCACGTTGCTGGGGCATAAGTATTTACGAAGGTCGACCTAAAAGATGGATACCATCTTATTCGGATGAGAAAAGGCGATGAACATAAAACCGCTTTTCGTACACGATTCGGACAGTACGAATACAAGGTCATGCCTTTTGCGCTCGTCAACCCTCCCGCAACGTTTCAGACAATGATGAACAAGATCCTAAGGGAATTCTTGGACCACGGGGTAGTTGTCTACCTAGACGATATCCTAATATTCTCCGAATATATGGACGACCACATCAAAGTTGTCCAAAAGGTCCTGGACCGACTTGAACAGCACGACTTAGCAGTATCGTTGAAGAAGTCGGTGTTCCACAAGGAGGAAGTCGAATTCCTCGGGTACATTGTCAAGACAAGCGGGGTCACCATGAGTGATAGAAAAGTGAAAAGCGTCCAAAATTGGGCACACCCGAGATTGGTTAAAGAAGTACAAATTTTCATTGGATTCGCAAATTTTTATCGACGATTCTTCAAAGAGTTCGCAAAGGTTTGCAAGCCAATAACCGAAACATTGAAGGGAAACCCGCAGGATTTTCACTGGGGAAGAGAGCAGGAGGAGGCGTTTGAGGAATTGAAGAAGAGCCCGTGACAGTATACACGGACCACCAAAAGCTACAGTCCTTTTCGACCAAAAAAGTCTGGAACCAACGCCAAATTCGATGGGCACAGGAGTTGACAAACTACAACTTCAAAATAGTCTATCGACCAGGAAGCTGAGGCGGGAAACCAGATGCGTTGAGTAGACGGCCGGAGTACCGTCCTGAGGAGGGAGCTCGTCACAGTAAACAGTCAATTTTGAAATCGGAACACTTCCAAATTTCCGTAATTCATCAAAAGCGAAACGCAGAGACAGGCCTCATTCCAGAAAAACGCGAACCCACAAGCCTCAGAATAATGAAACTTTCGGATAAGGCTATAATCCCGACGAAAGGATCACGATTCGCGGCCTGTCATGACATCTACGCCGCGACAGACGGGATGGTACCAGCAAAGGGACAGACAATGGTGGAAACGGGTATTGCGATAGGATTGCCGGAAGGAACCTATGGAAGGCTAGCCGCGAGAAGTCGTATGGGTAGCAAGATGGGAATAGCAGTGGGCCGTGGTGTAATAGATGCAGAGTACACTGGAGAAGTCAAGGGCATACTTCGAAATCATGGCGAAGCGGACTGCGTATTTAAGGCAGGAGATCGGATAGGGGAACTCAGAGTAGAGAAGGTTGCCAACGCCGACGCCATGGAAATAGACGATCTGGGAATAACCGAGCGAGGAAAGCTGGGCTTCGGATCAAGTGACATGAACCCTAAGCGATCCATTACGGCTAAAGAAGAAGAAGTCAAAATATGTTTCCTTCACGCGGACAGAAGCGAAAACGAATTCTTTAAAGCAGCGGATATCAGCTATCACCCTTGGTTAATGAAAGCAAAGGAAATGTTATCAAGCGCTCACGTCACTGCAGCCCTGACGCGAACAATGAACGATTCATTTCTGGACAACATTAGAGTGGCTGGTAAGGAGGATGAGAAATGGCAGGACCGAGGCCGTGAACTGGTTAGGTTAAGAGAAAGTGGGAAAATGATGCCGAACGAAAAGATAGAAAAGGACGGGTTACTATATTCCAAAAATCGTTTCTACATCCCCGAGAACGAAGCCCTTCAAACGGAGATAGCCCAAGGCTGTCACGACTCATTAGTAGCAGGACACTGCGGACAGGAGAAAACGATTGAGATAGTAATGAGGGACTTTTACTGGAAAGGACTCGCAGATTGGATCAGAGACTATGTACGATCCTGCGATGAATGTCAACACAGTAAATCCCCACGGCATGCCAAGTACAGATTACTTCAACCATTAGAAGTACCTTATGCCGCCTGGTCCTCCATATCGACGGACTTTATCACCCAACTACTGGAATCGCAGGGTAAGACCCAGATCAGGGTAGTAGTAGACCGGTTCACCAAGATGGCTCATTTTATCGGCCTCCACGAGAATGCGACCGCACAGGATGTTGCGGATACCTTCCTTGGGGAAGTTGGGAAACTTCACGGATTACCGACCGAAATCATATCAGAGATGGACGCGAAGTTTTCTGGCGAATTCTGGGAATCATTGTGCAAAATGCTAGGAGTTAAAAGGCGCATGTCAACGGCGTACCACCCTCAGACGGATGGACAAACGGAAAGGACCAACCAAGTGCTGGAAGGTTACTGACGAACATTTGTCAACTATGATCAGAACGACTGGTACCAACTATTGCCGTTAGCAGAACATGCCTACAATAACTCGGCTACCAACGCACACAAAATGACCCCTTTCTTTGCCAATTACGGCTTTCATCCACAGACAGAATGGACGAAAGAAACAGAAGCTCATAACCCCAGGGCGACATTGTTTGCTCACTGGATGCAGGCCATACATCAACAGGCGAAACAAACCCTAGAGAACACACGGGAATCCATGAAGAAATATTATGACCAAAAGGCGACGACACAACCCAACATCAAGGTCAGTGACTTGGTAATGTTGAATGCGAAAAACATACGTACCAAACGACCATCGAAGAAATTGAGTTCAAGGCTGTATGGCCCGTTCAAAGTCTTAGAAAAGAAAGGAAGTCAGTCATACAACCTAGAAATCGCGCGTAGGTGGAAAATTCATCCCGTGTTTCTCGTCTCCCTGCTGGAACCCTACCGAGCCTCGAACCGACCCAATCGCGAACAACCCCCACGAGACCACGAAGAGATCGAGGGAGATTTAGAATGGGAAGCAGAATGGATTGTCAAGAGTGAGATCATTTCCTACACACGAAAGGTTCGATGAAGGAATAAAGGGATGAAAGAGCTTGGGTATTTTGTAAAAGGGAAAGGCTGCGCGGAGGACGAGAATACTTGGGAACCACCTGAAGGTATGAAGAACGCGCAGGAAGAGGTGGAAAGGTTTCATAGAGAGGACCCGGAGATGCCGGGCCCAAGAGAGGTCGAGTAACATAAGAAAGTTTTTCCATCAGTGGACAAGTAAACGCCGGTGGTTTTTACCCCTACTATGTGGGGCTCGAGATGGAAGATAAATTGTTTAATAAACATACAGTATTCGGGACGAACCTTTTGGAGAGGGGAGCTCGTGTTAGCCGCACGGACTCCCTGTAAGGATTTACAAGGTAAAGATACCCTACCTTGACGCACTCCAACTTCGTAGGAACAAGATAACACCCCCCTCCAGCCCCGGCATTGGGACGGCGCGTGATCACTTGCCCCCTGGGTAGTTGCGTCCCAACACCAAAGACCACTATCAACGGAACACATCTTATAACACCGTATACGTCGCGGCCGCCCGTCCGGCTGGATCCTGCTCGCAGGATATATGTAGGGAGACCTCCAGGCACCTTATGCAAGTAGAAGCAGGTGAATCGGACGACGGCGCATAAGGTTATAGACACTGGAAGACAGACGGTCGGAGGGGTGAGTCAAGGGTAACGGGACGTTTGGCACGAAAGTTAGTCCCCTCGTACCTACTAAGCCGTGTAGAGTATGAAGGAGGTAATGATGCCCAGTAAGTGGATCGGGTGCATCCACAAAGGACAAGTTGGTAAAAGATGGAGTCTGAGGGAAGAAGCCCATAGGTACGATCCCAAAAACAAGTCGTGTAATGCCGGAAGACCAGAATACGACATGCAGTCACATGTCGAATTCTCGACGGAACCAACCAACGAAGAATGGCCATCTTCGGTCCGCGAGTTAGACTACCCTCGGTGAGCACGGAGGCAAGATAATTCGTAACCATTGTTGTCAATGGATAAAACGGATGAGCTGATACCTGACGTCGTCTCCACCCCATCAGGGATAACAGACGCGCAGACCGATAAGTTGACCATGGGAGCAAAAAGTGTGATACAGAGTTTTCAGGGTCTACGAGTGTTCGCACTCAGGTGAAGTTCGCAGAGTTGCGGCCAAGATACTTAGTTAGTATGAAGTTAGCATGTATACCGCGATTGCTCAGACGCGGAATATAAATATCGAAGCATCTTCGCTGCTATTAGACACAAAAAAGCACGGAGAAGTGATCTTATCAATATAATAAGTTATCTACACTTTTATATCGTTACCAATACTTCGCCTATCTACACGGAAGTGAATATTATATCTAGCCTACATTACTCGTGTCTTCTTAACGAGTTCTCCGATATAATTACGAACCTGGTCCTAGCTGTCAGAATACCTCACGCGGAAGCTACCACCTAACAAAGTCGTGCTCAAAGTGTGAGGTTCCATACGCGGAGCGCGGTGGGGATCTGCTGCGGATATATGAGACCCGTGACTAAATGCCAGATAGGGAGAAAGCCTTCAGGCATGAGCCGGCAGAAGGGGCCGGCATTGCACAATACTTTCAACGCTTTGGCGTCAAAATAGCAAACAATGTATTCATTGGACTGGATAGAGTAAGCCGCGCGGACCTACCCAAGCCGGACCTCTTGCACAACATCTACCTTGGCTTAAAACATATGATGGAATGGGTGGAAGGATGCCTGAAAAAGCATATACAACAAGAGGCGTTCGACAATGCTTGGAAAGAAATTCCTCCTTACCCCAGATACAGCGTACTGAAAAGGGCCTATCGCGAAATCACCCACTGGGAGGGAGAGGAGATGCGCAATCTCAGCCATTGTATTTCAGCGGTATTGGCGTCCACATTGCAAAATCCGGACAGTTCTCCGTATCACGATTTCCAGAGCGCTTTGAAGTGTATTAGCGCGCTTGTTCCTTTCTCTCTCATGGCTCAATATCGGAGTCATACACCCGATACACTTTCCTACATAGAAAGCTACCTGCAGACATTTCACCGGACAAAGGACATTTTTCTCGAGTTCTGAACCTTGAAGACTACTCGCACCCGAGCAGATCTTCAGGATCGGGAGCTAAAGGAACTGATGCAGGATCAAAGTGCTAATGAAGGCCACCATAGAACCGTCACTTATGGACCTCTACAGGCTGATCAAGAGAGGGTTGAAAGGTCGGATCTGGGGGCGGATTTGATACGGCGTGAGAAGCGCTTCCACTTCATCAAGATGCACTACTTGACTGACTTTGCCTCCAACATACGGCCTTTTGGATCCATATCAATGTATTCCACACAGATCAGTGAACTGGCATATAAGGATCAGATTAAAGATGGATACCGCAGGTCAAAAAAGAATGACGCCGCCTGGCAGATCTTGTCCCAATATGGCCGCCAACATGCCATAGGAATGATGTTGCAGACTAGAGAAGCACGTTCGAAAGTTAAAGGTGTGATCGTGGCTGAAGATAGTAGGATGGAAATGCCGGCTTTTTCAGGTCACAGTATGTCTACCTGGGTCCTTAAAGGCCGTATGAAGAACACCAGAATGCTGACCGAACTATGCACAACCCTTAACATCCCTTATTCCGACATCATGCAGGAGATACTACGTTTTACTAGGGAGACTGCTGCAGATAACCGGCGGTTGCCAGCTGACCGCACCGAACTAGGATTACTCCCTGCAGAAGGATTTACTCGGCTTGAAATTCCAGTCGCCGACTTTCAGGAAACTGACAGGTTCCAGATCCACGGGGCCAGCTGCACTGGAACAATGGCATTGAATAATTGTGGCCCCAGAAGCAATTGGGTATGGGTCCAGAGTTGTGGGGAAGCGAACTATACAGATTTACGAGGACTGCTCATGGCTCGGTTGCTAGCACTTTTCAAGATACGAATTATTCTCAGTGAGGCGGGACCTGTCCATCTGTTGGCATTGGTTTGCATACTAGATTCGGCCAATAGTGGCAGATTTCACATTGCGAGCAGACATTTTCGAGTCGGGAAGGCGGGTCAATGGGCGCGTCATGTGAATAGTCAGTATTGGGGCAGTGATGGAAGTGGCGCAGGCTATTCCTAGCGGGGAGAGGCAATGGATAGTGAATCACAGGATTGATCTGCAGACGTTTAATGAAATATATTAAATTATTCTATCCAATTATGTACAGTATTTATACGAGTTAAAGATGGGCACTTAAGGTGGCAGTTCCCATATTGAGTGCCCGGCTTCAACTCGGCCGCGGGAGTACTACACAATCCGCTAGCGTTTAAGGGAATATTTTAAATAGGTTGCAATGTTTTGCATGAATATGTGGCCAAGTTGAAGCCGTATACTCAAGATGGCAGTGCCCATATTGAGTGTCCGGCTTCAACTTGGCCACCTGGGGTACTACTCGTTCCACGGGTATTTAAGGGAATTCTTTCAATAGATTGAATTGTTCTGCATGGATATGCGGCCAAGTTGAAGCCGTACACATAAGATGGCAGTTGCCATAGTGAGTGTCCGGCTTCAACTCGGCCGCGGGAGTAATATACCATCTGCGGGCATCTAAGGGAATATTTTAAATAGGTTGAATCGAGTTGGCGGCCGATTTGAAGCTGGCGACTTAAGGGAGAGATTCCCTTGGAAAGTGTCCGGCTTCAACTCGGCCGCCTATGTTTTGCTGATGATTGATAATAACAATTTATTCTCTCCTGTGGCGAAGCCAACCAATGTAGGGGGTCTCCATGGCGGCCGGGCCGGGTGTTTTGTGAACAGTAAGGGAATTATGGAAGAGACACCCGGGCCCGGGCTTCAAAAGGGCAAGGTAGAATGTCAGCTGACCGGAGCGGACTGATCTAGGTCCCTAGAGGTGAGAGGGGATCTGGGAGGGCCGTCGGATGCGCGCAGTTGGTAAGAGTACGCAGGAGGCCTGTAGATGAGAAGATAAGGGGGTGGATACAACAGGAAGGTGCTCGGAGGGGGTGGGGTCGCAAGCAGTATGTCGCACGCTTTGGTGGCAAAGTGGGGCATCCAGGCACACCAGACACAAGAGATGAAAGGCTAAGAGGGCTCAGGAGATCCGGAAGGACGGGAGGCAAAGAGCGGACTAGCTTAGTCTAGACGCAGGCTCAATACGTCCAGTGAAAAAGGTTTTTTTGCTCATCAAGTAGTTGATTTTCCATCATTCCAGCTTCTGTCTTGGTTCTAGGTTTATATATTTTAACCAACCAGTCAGAAGTCAACTCTGTAGAAGCCTAACTAGCCTTTAAATGCATACAGTCGGTATCTGATTCATTCTCCTATATGATATTCCAGTAGTAGCAAATCAAATAGGCTTTGGAAGAATGAATAATAAGAGGGGGTATACTCCCACCATCCCCTAAGATTGCTTCTACAACTGTTACTCAATAACACTTTCTATCTTGTATTATATTTTGGCTTCTTTCTTCGAGTATGTGACAAAATTGTTCCACCACTTCCTAGGCCTCCCTCTCATCAGTATTTCATAAGTTTTGTGGCCTTATATAATAGTTGTAGCGGAGATTGTATTCGTAGTTCAGATGTTGTTTGAAGATTTCTGGATCTGTTGCCAATGCTCTTTGCTGGTCCAATGTCTTCCCTACTTTTTATTAAATGTCACATGTCTTGCAAGGAATCAGTTGACCCAATGCTTTTCAATTTCTCACCCTAACCCTTGGACTTTTGCAAAATATAGACAATATCTAAACCATGTCTACCGTGTAGAGAAATTCCTCTATCATCTCAGTCTTTAATCCTATCCAGTATTACACCTTCCTCAATACTGCTTAGCCGTTGCTGTTCCACATGCACTAGTAGAGCAGGTGTAGTCCTCTGTTGAAGTCTGTTTTGTAATGTAGTATTTGAAATAGCAAAATAACAAGAAATTTTATGTACTGAGAGTTGTGGATTGTCAATCTGATGCTGTAAAGTAGCTTGAATGATGCCTCCCTATCAGGTCTCTTCAGAGCCATTAAAAGCCTGGTTTGAAAAGTTGTTAGTTTGAAATTTGGAGATATTTGAAATGGTAGTTGTTGTATTTTGAAGTCAAAAAGAAGAAGAAATGATAGCTGGCATAACCTGACTTTAGTACTGAACTCTTGGCTCTAATTTTTTCCCTATATTATCCTGAGACCTATGTACTAATTCTAATCTATTCAACCTTGCGATTTTCACAACTGTGATTGTTTAAACACCTACTTTCCACATTAGTGATAAAATATGATTCTATTATATTATAAGTGCAGCTTCAAATACTTTCTCCCAAGTTTCTACAAAGTGGATGAGTGAAGCTATGACTCTACCCTGATTAAATATCAAGCTAGCAGATACAATATTGAGATAGTTGTTACAAGTTTTATTGATTTTTCAAGTTGCATGATACAGACCCATAACTAGGGGTTGACCGATAACTAGGTACAATACGTTATCTCCTTGACTGGTGTAACGATGGAAAATGTGATGCCGACCCAAAAATAGATGATGACTAACGTCACCTCAGTATTTTTCAGTGATGGTGTGCGTAGGCATGATCACTTAGGTAATATTTGTTGGTTACTATATATTCGCAGCTGTGCAAACCTCAGAACATAGCTAATATTTTCTATGTGATCATGCC
>Ga0307509_10002362_pt1 | contig 30730 bp, 27 predicted proteins | sample 10_EM_MG_FD_202245 | JGI IMG/M metagenome (GOLD analysis project Ga0307509, IMG submission 202245) | Populus trichocarpa ectomycorrhiza microbial communities from riparian zone in the Pacific Northwest, United States - 10_EM | ecosystem: Host-associated > Plants > Roots > Unclassified | place...
GACATACTTGAGCGACTGCCTACGCAGCCGGCCAGCCGCATCGACGAACTGCTGCCTCATCACTGGCAGCTCAACGCATCGATCTGAACACGGCTCCCTCGTCAAGATGGGATCGCCGGACGCTTACAGCGCTCGGCGAAAATTCAACTCTGCGGCGACCTCGACAGCGTGGACCTCGAACTGTCCCTGCAGGCTACTTCGCAAAGCTCTCAGAGAACTTTCCTTCATCGCCTCCAAGCGCCTGGAATAGCGTGACGCGATTGGTCCATTGCGCGCGGCGGTTCTCCGCCAGTGCGCTCTCGGCCTGACGGCGAGTCCGCTGCGCGTCGAGCCAGGTCGTCAACGGTACCGCGCCGGCGCGATACCGTGCCTCGCTCAACCGCTCAGCTCTTAGCGCCGCGGTCAGCGAATGCTCAAGGTGCTCCCCCTGAACCGCGAGCAACTGTGTCGCGGACAGGGCAGTTTCGACCTCAGCAAGTGCGCTATACAGCGTCTTCCGGAAGCTGATCACTGCAATCTCGTAGCTAGCCTGCGAAACTGCGACGTTGCGCTGCATGTCGGACCACTGCACGAACGGCAGTATCAAGCCCGCGCCAAGCGACGCCACCGGGTTTGCCAGCCAGTTCGCTAGGCTGTTGCTGGCTGTCGTCGCACCCGCGGTCAGCGTCAGCGTCGGGTAGTAACTTGCGCGAGTCGCGTCAGCCGTGGCGAGAGCGGCGCGCAGGCGCCCCTCGGCAGCGCGGAGGTCGGGCCGGCGCGCCAGGACCGAGGCGGGCAGGTCTGGTCGCAGTGCCGGCGGCCCAGATTTTGGCAGCCGCTCGGGCTCGGGCCTTTGCACCTCCGGTGGGGAGTCGAACAGGATCGCAAGCGCGAAGCGCGCCTCTGTGCGAGCTTCAATGGCTTCGACATTGCTGGCGAGTTGCACGGCAAGTGCCTGCTCGGCCTGCGCCTCGTCCAGAGCGGACGCCGCACCTGCCTTCCTCTTCACGCGCACCAAATCGAGCGTGCGTCGAGCGTACGCGAGATCCTGTTCGGCCAGTGCAATGGTCTGGTTCAGATAGCCGATGCGCCAATAGAGTGTCGCGGTTGTGGCGACTAGTGCCAGCGCGGCGCTTTGCCGGTCCTGCTCGGTCGCCTCGGCTTGCCACTGCGCGGCGTTTGCGGTGTTGGCCACGCGCCGCCACAGGTCGACCTCGTAGCTCACGGCAACTGTTGCACCAGCACTGCGCGCCGCGACCGAGCCGGATGCAAGCGCGCGAGTAGAGCTGCTATTGAATCCGACGCTAACCGTTGGCAGCGCCTGACCCGCAGCGAGACCCGCAGCGAGTTGCGCCTGCCGCACCGTAAGAGCTGCCGACGCCAGGTCGTTGTTGCGCGCGAGCGCAGAGTCGATCAAGTGCTCGAGCACTGGGTCTTCCAGTTGACCCCACCAGTGGCCGGCGGTAGGTGCATCCACCGCTACCGATTGCATCACATCCTGCTGCCACCTTGCGGGTACGCTGGCGGCGGGAACTGCGTACGGTGTTGTGCCAACCGCGCAACCTTGTAGCGCGACCACGAGATAGAGGACACCCAGGCGACGATTCGGGTTCATAGATCGAGTCGCAGTCAAGGACGCGAAAGTGCGTCGACTGGATCAAGCCGCGCGGCATTGCGCGCTGGCAGGTAGCCGAAGACTATGCCGATCAGCGTGGAACTACCGAAAGCGGCGACCATCGCGGTGGTCGAGAACACCACCATAAACGCGTCCGCGGCGAGTGCGAAAGCCATCCCGGCACCGAGGGCGAGCGCCACTCCAATGCCCCCGCCCAGTAGGCAAACTAGCACTGCCTCAATCAGAAATTGATGCAGGATGTCACTCTGGCGCGCGCCAACCGCCATGCGCACGCCGATCTCCTGAGTGCGCTCTGCGATCGATACAAGCATGATATTCATTACGCCGATGCCACCAACCACCAGCGCAATCAAAGCGATCGACGACACCAGCAACGTCAGCGTCTGCGATGTCTGCTCCACGGACTCGCGAATGCTGTCGCTGTTCACCACAAAAAAGTCAGCATGCGCGTAGCGCTGCGTAAGCAACTTCTTTATACCCTGCTCCGCGGCAGCCATCGCGACGCCGTCGCGCACGCGCACAGCAATTGATTTCAGGCGGTCTTGACCAGTCATGCGGCCGAGCACCGTCGTATACGGCAACCAGACGTTTAGCTGGTCACCTCCTCCTCCAGGGCTGATCGCCGGCCCACTCACAACGCCCACCACGCGTGCCGGCATGTCGCCGAGCAGTATCACGGCACCCAGTGGATCTCCACCATTCGGGAACAAGGCGTTGCGCGCGTTCTCATCGATCACCGCTTCTTGGGACTGCCGGCGAACACTCTCGCTGTCAAAAACGCGGCCGGCGAGGATTCTGTAGCCGCGGACGCGAAAGAACAGTGCACCTACTCCAGTCACCGACGCGCCTACGTTTGTGTTGCGGTAGCGCAAACTGCTGCTAGTGCCAACCTCAGGTGTCGCGCTATCGACGTAGCCGAGCTGTGAAAGTGCTTCGGCGTCTGCCGGCTGCAAGCGTACCGCGCTAGCCCGTTGGTCACCAAACCCGGTACCTGGGTACACGGCAAGCGTGTTTGTGCCGAGCGCGTTGAAGTTGTCCAGTACGCGTTGGCTTGCCCCCGCGCCCAAGGCGACTACCAGAACCACAGAGGCGATTCCGATGACGATCCCCAGCATCGTAAGCAGCGTCCGCAGCCGGTTGTGCACCATCGATCGCCAAGCCATTCGGGTAGCTTCTGCTAGGCGCGCGATCTCTGCGCGCACTGCACCGGTGGTGCGGTCGGCGAGAGCGCGCTCGAGACGCGCGACTGGCGCGTCGGAGCGACGCCGGTCAGCCACGATTCGGCCGTCGCTGAGTTCGATGATTCGCTGCGCATGCGAGGCTACATCTGCGTCGTGAGTGACGAGCACAATGGTGTGCCCCTCAGCATGCAACGAAGCGAGAATCTTCATCATCTCTTCGCCGCTTGTACGGTCGAGCGCACCGGTAGGCTCGTCGGCGAGGATTACATCGCCTCCGTTCATCAGCGCCCGCGCAATGCTGACGCGCTGCTGCTGTCCACCTGACAGTTGGCCCGGTCGATGCCTGAGGTGTTCGCTCATACCAAGGCGATGCAACAGGTCACGCGCCCGCACACGTCTCACTTCGGATGCGATGCCAGCGTATATCGCCGGAATCTCGACATTGGCCAGGGCATCGAGATCGCCCAGAAGGTGATAGCGCTGGAAGACGAAGCCGAAGTGCTCGCGGCGCAACTGCGCCAACGAGTCGGGAGACAATTCGCTCGCGTTCAGACCGGAAATTGCATAGGTTCCGCGCGTGGGCCGGTCCAAGCAGCCGAGGATGTTCATCAGCGTTGACTTGCCCGACCCTGAAGGGCCCATGATCGCGATCATCTCGCCCGCCTCAATGCGCAGGTCAATGTCGCGCAGCGCGGCTACGGTGCCTCCTCCGGAGACGAACTCGCGGGTCAGGCCACGCACTTCCAGCAATGGCACTTCCATGCTCAGAACGCCTTGCCGCCTGACCGCACCGTCGACATGTCCGCACTTGTCACTACTCTTTCACCCGGCTTCAGCCCTTGTAGCACCTGGGCCTGCACGTGGTTGTTCAGGCCGATCCGGACCTTTCGTTCTGCGAGGCGCATTGATTCTCCAGGACCGCTTTCCTCAACACGTACCGTGTAAAGTCCCTGTGTATCTGGTCGATCGCTCAAAGCTATAGCTGGCACAAGCACCGCGCCCCGCGCGCTGGCCACCACTACGGTGACCAGCGCGCTCATGGAGATTCGGAGCCTGCCTTCAGGGTTGGGGACATTAAAGTGAGCGCTGTAGTAGATTGCCGCTGGGCTATTGCTCGTGGTCGACGGCGAACTGCTGATATCACTGCTCAATGAAGCCGGTGCGGGGGCCACGGCCTGCAGCGTAGCTGCGTAGCGCCGGTCTGGTTCGCCAAGGATCGAAAAGTACACGGGCAGCCCAGGTCGAACTCGTGTCACGTCGCCCTCGGAGATCTGCGCCTTGACGGTAACTTGGTCGAGTTGGGCCACCTTGACGATTGTGGGAACGGCTTGGCTGGATGCAACCGTCTGCCCTTGTTCGGTGACCACTGCGACCACTACGCCGTCTATCGGAGAGGTGATACGCGTGTACCCCAGGTTAGCCTCCGCAGTGTCGGCTGTGATGCGCGCCTGTTCGATTTGAGTGTCCTGATACGCGAGGGCTGAGCGCGCTACATCTAAGGCAGCTTCGGCCGTTTCCAAGTCGGCATGCGAGGCTGCGTCCTGGCCAGCGAGTTCTTGCTGTCGTGCATAGGCAAGCTCTGCCTGTTTGAGGGTAGCTTGCCCAGAGCGCTTCTGTGCTCGAGCGGCTCCCAGCGCTGCGGCGGCGGTGCGTAGGGCATTTTGCGGAATGGTTGAGTCGATCTCGGCGATGAGTTGCCCTTTTTTCACCGCGTCGCCGACGGCGACCGCTAGACGCTCGACGCGACCAGAGACTTGAGCACCGACGCTTACAAGCCGGGCCGCTTCGATCGTGCCACCTGCGAGCACCGATTCTTCAATATCGCCTTGAAGGACTGGGGCAGTAATCACCGCCGACACCTGCGACTCTTTGAAGAAAAGATGCCGGATGACAACGGTCGCAAGTATCAAGCTGGCGACCAGTATCGAGATGCGAAAGAGAGCGCCAGAGTTCATCGTCTTCATCGGCCAAGAGAAAAAATCACGGAACGCAGCGCTCGAAGGAGCCTGTCTATTGGCCGCGCTCGGAGAGTGCTCCTCACTTCAGTGCGGCTCGTGCGATACGAGCTTGCGGAAGGATCGAAGTCCCGGTGGTCACATATGACCCTCGTCCCAACATCATCACAAGAACGCTCGGATCATCGAACTACCGATGAGGCTGGCAAGGCACTCGCTCTGACACAAACGGCCGGCTCCTTCTTGGATACAACGTCAAGAGCGGAGGCTGGCATTGACCTAGCGAGACCCACGAGTCCAGCCAAGAATGCTAGGCTCAAGGCTGCTAGGGCGGCATTCCCACGACGGTACGAGACTGGAGGCAACTCGGAGTCGTGGAGGTTGACTATGTAGTGATCCCAGGCTTCAGCCCGAAAATGCTTGCTTTTAAGCACGGCTCGGCCCCTCGAAGCACAGCACCGAAGGAATAGTTCCCTGCGACGCGACCCGCAATTGCTGGAATGCAATGCCGGTTATCCCGTTGAACAATGAAAGACTAGTGTGCTTGCCTTCATTGCCGCAGCGCGCAGGGCGAGACCCGACTTCCATCGCCAAACGCGACACGACCTCCCTTGCATCGCTATCGTGCCTCATATTCGAAACAAGCAGATCAAGATTGCCCATAGTGCCATGACAGAGAGAGTCATTCTCGAACTCTGCTAGCTTGGCATTGTTCAGCAGAGTTGCCTGTCTGATCTTCACGTACCGAGGCTCTCCGGTGACACTCGATAGTTCATCGTAGAAGCGTGCAATTCCCGGGAGACCATGGCACCACGTATCCATGTGGGCAGGCCCCAAATCAGCTTCACATTCCTTCCATCGCCCTTGTCCTTCCACGGCGCAATCAGCGAGAAATCGCTCAGCGCTCAGAGCTGCATCAAGAAGGGCTGGCTGCTTGAGGTGTCGGTATGCTCGGAGCAAAGAGTATGCAATGCCGGCGGTTCCGTGCGCGAAACCTGTCGTTGGTCCGGACGAGGGGATGCTGGACTCCCAGGTGGTACGCCCGCCTGATCGCCGCGCGTGCTTAAGGAGATGATCGGAGGATTCCTCCACTCGCGACAGCGCTAGACCGGAGTGTGTTGCTTCCACGAGGCTGCACGATGCCAGCAGGGCTCCCGCGGCGCCTGAGAAGACATCGAAATGCCTGTCGGTGAAAAGCAGCCGAGAAGCGTGAGCTGCAATGTGTTCCGCGATCTCGAAGTAATGACGTTTGCCCGAAAGAACACCAAGATGCGACGCGAAGTATATGAATCCGCCAAGTCCCTTGCATGCTCCCAGTTCTAGGCGGGCATCCTCGGTTGAACGGAGAAGGACGAGATTGGCGAGGCGTTCGATCTTCCGCTGTTGATCGGGGGAACCACCTTTCCATAAAGCGTAAGCTAGTGCGTGGCATACACCCGCCAGACCGGTGTAGAAGTCTTGGCCCAGCATTGCCTGCGAGGTGCGCAGATCGCGGCCCATGACGATATCCATGAACAGAACGCGATCGTCGTCGACTATGAGGCGATCCGCGACGATGCGCAACAGCGCGTGCGGATCGAGCGGCAGTGCGGGTGGAGTGACCTGATCAGGTTCGACTATTTCGCGCGTTACGGCCTTGAAGTTCCCCTGCGCCTTGGTTCTCAAACAGAACTCGACGAGGCTGGCATCCGACCTATTCCTTTCGAAACTTGCATCGAGGAAACGCTCGCGTGTCGTTGTCATGCCGCTCTTTGCGATGACGCCTGCAAACAACTCACCAGCGGCATTCCGGATAATGTCAGCGGACGCGTCAGCGAGGAAGAATGGAATGTCCCCCCTCCACAGATCGCGATACTCCGACGGAACGAGCGCGGCCTGTCTCGGGCGCGCGACTGGACCAGTCCACAACTTCGACAATATTGCTTCGCTGTTTTGAATGCTTTGCAACGCATAGGGGGAGTAGAGCGCGCTCAGATATGCGGCATATGTCTGTGTATAGCGGAAGACGACTCGGATCGTGCAGGCGCCAAAGCACTCCTCCAAGACACTGTCAAGGAGCGCTCCACGGCTCACCGAAAGAAGCATTGCGCAGGCAGCGTATCCGGCGGTGATAGCCTTGATGTATTCGTCATAGGGAACGACGGAGCCCTCGTGCGAAACGAGGTGGTCCAGACACAGATCGCGCAGTTCTTCCTCGAAGACTAGCTTTCCCTGCTGCGTGGGGGCGAGTCGCGTATAGCTAGACCGACTTCTCATCGTAAGACTCAGCGGCGAGCCGTTGAGTGTCCGGTCCAAGAAGGCGGGGTCAATCATGCCCGTAAAGAGCGGCGTGTTGACGTAGTAGCCGAGGTTCAGGAGAGTCCGAGTCGGTTCGCCGTCCTTGGTCGCAAGCTCGCTGGGCTGAAGGATTGTTTCTAGGTCAATGATGACCGGGTGAGCTCCGTGTGCGACTAGATTCTCGAAGTGCACATCTGTCCCACAGATAAAACTCAGCGCGGCGGTCATTGCACCGTATCTTTTGTAGTAGTGGAGCACGTCTTCGGGGCAGCGAGCCTCGATCGACTCGACGTATTCCATCCAGCCGTACTCTCCTCTATCCCATACGCTCAACGTCTTGAACGACCATTCGCCCGAGCGGGCGTTGATCCACGCAAGGTAGCGCTGGAAGGCCGCCTCGCCGCCGGTGCTCCTGGGCTTATATACGACCTTCACTCCTCCATCGAATTCCAACACGGCCACTCTGGATCCACCGTTGTGGCTATCTCCACTGGTTCCGTGGATTTGCTTCAACACCGCATTTTTGTGTTCGCCTAGGTCGAATCTCTCCTTCAGAGAAGACTGGTCCTTTGCCACTCGTTCCACGAGGCGTGATGTTGTAGCGGAAAGCAACGCAGCCCGATCCGCCAAGCGAATGGGGAGCAAGGGATACTTACGACAGATGTATTCGATATACCCCGAGTCTTCGTACAGTCCTACTAACTGGTCCTCGATCGAAGTGGTGGACTCAAGAGTTAGAAGGCCATAGTCAACAGCCGTGTTCGCCTCAAAGAGCGCCGTTTCGGCGCCGATCGTCACAAAGTCCTGGACGATCTGCCTCACCAAATAGCTAACGAAGATCTCGGCTTCGAAGCCCGTTCGCGCCACATTGCGGCGTAACCCCTCGATCGCTTCAAGAACCGCATGTGACGCGATCCGCAACGGTAGGCTGCTGAAGAGGCGCTCCCTTGGACAGGCGCCTAAGTTCGACTCGACAAGCTGAAGCAGCATCCGAAAGCGAGGATCATCGCTATTTTCGGAGTACCGGTATCCGGCTGTTGGAGTCTGGAGTGCATGAAGGAGTTGTTCCGCGGATACATTCAAGGTTGCGGCCGCAAGCGCGCGTACTTCGTTGCGAACGAACTCTCCCGGCAAGTGACTGGATTCCCCGCTGGATTGCGCGTGCTCGGGAGAGTGAGGCCCAGATACTGCGTGGTTGACGCGATCCGGAAGTGGGAGAGACTCTAAAGCTACGCAAATGTCATCCACGCCTTCGTTCCTTGTATTTGCAACATGCAATCGGTCTATGCCGCACTACACCGCGAGACTTGGAATCGTCGCAACTGGAGGCGGGCAGTAGGATGCAGCTAGCGACCTCTGATGACCACCGCTGGCTCGAGGCGCGACGCGCTGCGCGCGGGTATGAAAGCTGCGCCTTGACTTATCGCGACAATTAGAGTCGAACCTATCAACGTGAACAACAAAGGCAACGATTCCATTTCGTAGGCGGACATGAGCCACCGGTTTAGCGCGGCGGCGAGCGCAATTCCTACTACTGCACCCATCGAACAGATGAGAATGTTCTCGCTCAGAAAGTAGAACAAGATGTCAGAGCGTGTCGCACCCAAAGCACGGCGCACCCCGATCTGCCGTCTGCGTTGGCGGACCCAGAAGCTCGTCAGCCCGACAATGCCTGCCGTAGTCACTGTCAACATGACCACGGACATTACCCCCAAGATCACCGCCATGCCAAAGTCCGCGCGATAGGCGTCTGACCGGATGTCCTCGAAACGCTGGATAGAGCCGGGAGAAAGCAAACGCTGCGGATTTGCCGCGTACAGGGCGGGCCCTATTGCTTTGACTACCTTCTCCGCGGAACCCTCGCGGGTCCGTATTGCGTAACGAGATAGATTGATCCCTAGCTTCCCTGGCACCAGCACAGAATTGAAGGCTAAGGCGTCGCTATAGCTAGTCACACTCGGCGTCTGCAACGTATCGACCACACCTACGATGCGGCTCGGCTGGGTACTACCGTCAAGGTAGACGATGCGGCCCACCGAATCACCTGGATAACCCAGAGACGCAGCAAGAGCCTGTGTCACGATTACCGCGGGTGGCTTCGCAGAGGCCCTTGGGTCCACTGTCCGAACGTCGCTTTGGTCAAAAGCACGTCCAGCCAAAAGTCGGAGCTTAAGTACCGAAAAAGCGTCCTGGTCGATGTAGTAGTAGCTCGCGGAAGTGGTGGGTGAGCCTTGATCCGGCCGCAGCGCGATCGCTGCGGTGCGAGTCGCCCCCAGCAAAGGAAGGGTGTTGACGGTCGCGACCTGCTCGACACCTTCGACCGCCCGTAATGCGGCAACGTCTTCAGCCTGGAGCGAGGCGATCTGATCGATGCGAGCCGATCCCTCCACAAGCTGCGATGAAACCCACGACTGGGTTACGAGGATTAGGTTTGCCTCAGCAATGCCAGTCTTTCGCGCAATGCGTTCTATTCGTTGCGAAATGATGAAGAGTGCATTACATAGGATGGCGAGCGTCAGCGCGATCTGAATACAAATCAGAATGACACCTGCCTTGTGGCGGCGGAGCGCCGTCAAGGTGGGATAGTTGATCATCGCGGCCGCTCAATTCGCCTTGAGCTGCCATGCAGGCTGTACCCCGGACGCTTTCAGCGCAGGATAGAGGCCAGCCAAAATTGTGCTGAGAATGGCAATGCTCGTCGCGGCCAGCAGCAACGGGACATCGACCAAGTTGAGATCGGCGATCTTCCGAGGAAGAACCAATGTCGCCATAGACAACGCTCCATTTGTCAGCAAGAGACCCAAGATTCCGCCCAACACGCCAACAAGCGCCGCCTCGGTGAGGAATTGACAGCAAATCGCCCCACGCGTGGCGCCAAGTGCCCTAAGGATGCCCACTTCACTGCCACGCGCGAGGAACGCGATTAGAAGCAAACTTGCGGTGCTCACAAGGCACAAAACGAATAGCCCAATGGAGAGTGCGAGGGACGCTTTGGTATCAGTTGGGACGACGCGGCGGTAATTCAGCCACTCGTTCAAGTTGCGCAGCCGGGTGTTCGGCCCCCACGAGAAGCGACCCGAACGCTCTTGCTCTCGCGCGTAGTCAAGCAAGTAGTTGCGATAGTCGTTCACAGCCGCTGGACTTCCAAGTTCGACCATATAGGAAATCCAGACGCAACCATCCGTCGGACTATTCGGCTTGGGGATACAGGCCATCGAACCACTGTTCGATATTCCGCTATCTACTGACGTAGAGAAGGGAATGAACGCGTCATTGTCTAAGCGAGAGAAGGCGCCGCTCCCGGAGATGTCAAAGAATCGTGGCCGTGGATCCCATTTGCGAATGACACCAGCCACAGTAAACGTCTTGCCGTCGACGACCAGCGGCCGTCCTGTACTGTCTGCCCCTTCAAACACCTGTCGGTTTAACTTCTCGCTTAGAACGATCACAGGATTTGCATTCTCGTCGTCGTCCTTCGTCCAGCGCCCTCCATACATAAAGGGCACATCCAGCATCGGGAAGAAATCACTGTCGACTGCATAGCCCCCCACATTAAGCGGGTGTCCGTCCGGTGACTCGGGAAGAATTGCAACTGAGACAGCATAAATGGCCGACTGTTTGGCGGCGCGACCGGCCTTGTCGAACGCAGCAGAGTCGAAATACGTCAATGCAGTCTGTGGTTCTCCGGAAGCGCCGTGTTGCGGACCCCACACATCAATCTGCGGGAAGAACAGCGTCTCCGCCTTCTCCGGCATGGGATTTCCAGACATCGCACGATAGACGGACAGCGTCGTCATTGACGCGGCCACGCCACAGCCGATCGTCAACACCATAAGCAACGTTAGGCCCCAATTCCGCCATAGGCTTTGAGCGGCTATCACGCAATAGTAATGAAGCATGGATGAGTCTGCTCGCTGAACGTTCAAGCGAAGATTAACGATCGATCATAGGGGCAACACCCAGTCGAGATTGAAACTAGAACTAGGGATATGCAAAGAAATAGTTCTATGCTAAAAGAATTGGCCGATCCAAATTGATAGCTCTCAGACATGTCTGCCATCACGTATCGATAAATGCACTTCTTTAAAACCCTGTCGACTCATGGATATATCGGGAGCGATGCAAGTTCGAGCCTGTATATATTTTCCTGAAAACTGCAGATGTTGATACGCGGATGCAGATTACAAAGTATTGCTTGGAGATGACGGATTTTATTGCCATCTCTTCGCAGTACAAACCGTGGCGATGTATTGGCCTAGCGGCCACGCATCACCTTATATAAGCCATAAAAAATGAGGGTTCTATATGCTTAGTTCGATTTTTAAAACGATGGAACAGGTTAAGCCATCGGCACCTGTCCTGCCCGCGATGATTGAGGAGGATGAATTCGATGTTGACGGAGGCAAGACAATCAACTGCACGTTGACATGTCTAGCGTCCTGTCAAATCACCTGCACATATACCCTATCCTGACGCAAGCTAGCAGCATTGTGGTCCACCAAAGTTCGCAACCTACTGCGTGCCGTCGGTCGAGATCATATTTGTTGCAACCTGCGAAAATTTAGGCTTGCTTTGATGGAGCGTTTCGACGCTCATTATTTTTCCAATCAATAAAGGAACGATGGTGAAATATTTCAATTTTCAGGAAATGGAAAAAGCGGCTCCCTCGCAGCCGGTCCTCATCGATGAGAACGAAGAGGATATCGATGGCGGCATTATCAATCGATGCGGCATTTCCTGTGCGGTCACGTGCTATGTGACGTGTGCGGTCACCGGAGATTCATGAGTCGATACGTGAAGTTTCAATCGCTGAAATTCAAGCGATAAACTTCTAAGTCACACCGGCGGACCTTGGTCCGCCGGTATAATTTTGGCGATTAGGTTTACGATTTATCTATAGAAAATTATTTTCATATGGATATCGCGTCTCTTCAGAGGAATCAAAGCGGCCGACATGAATAGAATCCTTCGGAAATCGGTGCCTTTCAAGCAGCAGATGGCAGACGCCGACTGTGGCGCAGCGTGCCTGGCGATGATCCTCGCATTCCACGGCCAAGACATTTCTGTTTATGGGTCTAAGCTTGCGTGTGAGGAGCATGGGCCACCACAAGCCATGAAGTCAATTCTTGCCGCCGCGCGCGGTAAGGGGTTGGTCGCGAGTATGTTGGCCTCGGATTTAGACGGCATGAAAGAACTGCGCTTGCCTTGCATTCTGCACTGGAAGTTCAACCATTTCGTCACCCTAGAAGCCATTCGAGGGGAGGTATTCACAATCTGCGACCCAGCCATGGGCCGTAGAAGGGTTCATCTCGCCGAGTTTCGTAAGTGCTACACCGGTGTATGCGCGGTATTTGAGCCAGGGCCAGCCTTTAGAAAGGGCCCGGCAGAGAAGGCTGTAGCCTTCAGAGCTTACGCGAGAAGAGTGCTGTTAGATCGACGGACCCTGGGACCGTTGCTGGCCACTGTGTCTGCGGCACTTTTGATTCAACTGCTCTCACTTCTCTCCCCCTGGTTCACGATCTATGTGGTCGATGTTCTGATTCCTCTGGGCGACAGCCACCTACTGCGTTCTCTTCTCGCACTAATTCTCATAACAAGTGCCACCATAGCGGCCTTGAGTTATCTGAGATCCCGGATGATCGTACTGCTGCAGCGCACGATCGACGGCTCTCTCCTCGACGGTTTCATTGAACACCTGATGCATTTACCTGCGCGATTTTTTCTCGAAAAATCGGCTGGAGATATACAAAGTCGTATGAACTCGAGCACCGTTATTCGAGACGCGGCGTCAACATATGCGGTGACCAGCATTCTGGACGCAATTCTTGCGATATCGTATATTGCGATTCTTGCGTTCATGGCCCTTCCATTTGCAGCACTGACCCTTGGAATCGCTCTCGCGCAAGTTGGTTTGTACGTGATGAATAATCGTCGACTTCGCGATCGTCTTGCTGCGGAACTTAAGACCCAGGCGATGTATCAAGGTTACGTGTATGAGCTCTTGACGGGGATACTTACCGTTAAAGCCGCAGGCGCCGAGGCGAACGTCGAGCGAATTTGGAAACGGAAACTCCATAATTATCTCGTATCGGCGCAGGAGCGCTCAATGACAGATGGCGCCATCGCCGCAGGTACATCGACGCTTCGTATTGCCGCCCCTGCATTGCTTCTTTGGTACAGCGTCGCGCTCTACTTGCAGAATAGCTCCTCACTCGGTTCGATATTGGCACTCAATACCGTTTCCGCCATGGCGTTGGTTCCGCTATCCACGTTGGTTTCAACCGTGCGGCAGGTCCAACTCGTCCGTACCCACGCGGAGCGCCTAGGTGATGTTTGGATGCACGGACCAGAATCCTTTGGGCAAATCGTTCCGCCAGCACTTACTGGCCCTGGAATGATTCGTTTTTCCGAGGTTCATTTTCGCTACAAGGCTTCAGTGCGTGGTGTACTGAACGGCCTGAATTTGACGATTCCGCTAGGGAAGCGAGTGGGCATTGTTGGTTCTAGTGGTTGCGGAAAATCAACGCTGGTTGCTCTCCTTCTGGGTTTCCACCGTCCCAGTGAGGGCAATCTACTCTTAGGTGATATGCCGCTCCATGACTATGACTTGTCGGCTTACAGAAAGTCGATTGGCTATGTCTCTCAGGTCACTTTTCTCTTCAATTCATCGATCCGGCAGAACGTTATGCTTGGCGCTCCTGAAGCCCCACTCGACGTGATCGAAGCCGCATTGGAACTAGTTGGAATGCGAGAAACAATTGCAAATATGCCGATGGGACTCGAGACTATTGTCGGAGAGAATGGAGCTTCACTCTCTGGTGGTCAGAGGCAACGAATCGCCATCGCCCGAGCAATCGCGATTAAACCACAGCTGCTCATCCTTGACGAGGCTACTAGTAGTCTCGATAGCTCAACCGAGCAATTGGTGGCAAGAGGTCTACGATCGCTAAATTGCACTCAAGTGATTATTACTCATCGTCTGAGCACGATTCAGGACTGTGATTTGATTTACGTAATGAACGATGGTTGCGTCGACGATCAAGGAACGCACCGAGAACTTCTTGAGACCAATGCGTTCTACCGGTCTTCATTCGAGTTGCAGGGTGCTGGCGGAATTCGTGAAAGAGACGCTCAATTGGCGTTGTAGCTTAAGCGGGCCCGGCAACTCAGAAGGAAGAGCTTTTTCTTGCCGGGGAAATCTGCTCCAAAGAGGCACCCCGAAACAACTCATCGCATATTCACCTACGAGTTGATATCCAGAGCACAGCTGGAGATCAACGAAGCAGCATATTGATAGTAACGAGGTCCGATTCAGAAAGCGTTCCAGCGGACTGTAATAATAGCAATCGACCCAGGACATACTGATGTCGAGCTTGTGAATAGTAAGATTGCGCCGTCGTGAGGCTACCAATGGCGAGCAATAGGTCTGTCATAGTTTGGGTCCCGAGTCCAAGTCCCACGCGGGTCGAGTCGAGAGCCTTCTGCGCAGATTCCACCGACTCACGCGACGCCAGCGTCTGTTCTATTCCGGCAATCACGCTGCGATAGCGTTCAAGCGTGCTGCGTGCAACTTGCCTACGCTGCAACTCAAGACTGTCGCGCGCGCCATCACGAACTGCGGCGGCTTGGCGCACTTGCGACGAGATTGCGCCCCCGGAGAACAGCGGTACGCTAAGCGTGAGACCGACCGTAATCGTGCGCCCATCAGAACCCACACCGACTGTTGTCGGCCACGTTGCGCTACGCCCAACGGTCACACCCGCACTGACAGTCGGCAAGTGACCGGCGCGCGCCGCCTCCACGCTGCTGTCAGCCGCAGCTATCGTCAACTGCTGTGCGCGCAGTGCCGGATTGGACTGCAGAGCCATGTCAACCCAGGCCTGCGGATTGTCAGGCGATGGTGGGGTCATTGGCAGGCTCTCACGCAGCATCATGAAAGTGCTCGGCGCCACACCAGTGATCTCCGCAAGTGCGTCGCGCGCATCGTCGACAGCTTTGCGCGCCGCAATCGTATTTGTACGCGCAGCAGCCGAGTACGCTCGCGCCTGCTCGACATCAACCTGTGCGGACAAGCCGTTTCGAAAGCGTTGGTCTGCTTGATCGACCTGTTGCAGATAGGCGCTTTCGTTCGCTTGCACCGTAGACAAATTGTCGGTAGCGAGCAAGACATTGAAATAGGCGGTGGCAACGCGAATCAGCAGGTCTTGTTCGGCGAGCCGATAGGAAGCGTCTTGCGCATTGGCGCGCGCGCGCGCAGCATCGAGCCGAGCCCACTTACTGACATCAAACACGACCTGACTCACATTGGCGGTCAGGTTGCGGCTTCGAAGAGAGCCTCCACTATCAACGGAACCGCTAGGGTCGCTCGCCCGCGAGTCGGTCATATCGAGCCCCGCCGACATCTGCGGCAACAAGGGCGCACGCGCCTGCACAACCTCCTCAACCACACCGCGCCGGGAGGCGTCTGCTGCCGATAGCACCGGATCGGCGAGACGTGCGCGATGGTAGACCTCGAGCAAATCCTCGCCATGCGAACACGCCGGCGTGAGAAATACGATAGCGAGCAGCGAGCCCTTAAAGACGATTGCGCGCCCTGACATTACAAGTTCAAGTGTCGAACGAAACCGCAGCTTCGGCCGCGGACCGCAGCTCAATCGACGTGTCCACGATTCGACCGTCAATCATGTGCACATTGCGTTGCGCACGAGCCGCGAGTTGCGAATCGTGGGTGACCATCACGATGGTCGTTCCATCGCGGTTCAAGTCCTCGAGTAACGTCATAACGTCGATCGCCATTTGACTGTCGAGGTTTCCGGTCGGCTCGTCCGCGAGCAGGAGCTGAGGACTGCCAGCGAGCGCACGCGCGATCGCTACGCGCTGCTGCTGGCCGCCAGACAACTCTGCAGGGAAGTGCCGCTCGCGCGAATTCAGACCGACGCGCTCGAGAGCCTGTCGCACGCGTTGTCCGCGCTCGCCGGCCTTCATGCGCCGGTAACGCAGCGGCACTTGGACGTTGTCGAAGACGTTAAGGTCCGGGATCAGATTGAACGCCTGGAAGATGAAGCCGATCTTCTCATTGCGAACGCGCGAGCGCTCGTTGTCGTCGAGCCTGCTGACGTCGACGCCGTCAAGCGAGTACGTTCCGCGTGTTGGAGCCTCGAGCAAGCCTGCGATCGTCAAGAATGTGGTCTTGCCCGAGCCAGAGGGGCCCGTTACGGCGACGAATTCGCCCTGCGCGACCTGAAGATCGAAACCGCGCAACGCGTGGGTCTCGACAACCTCCGTCCGATAGACCTTCGACAGGTCGGTCATCTTGAGCATAGATTCTCCCTTTTGATTATCGACTGAGCAATATTTGCGCCGTCCCGTTGAATGCGTCGGCCCCGGAAACTACGACGCGATCGCCGACTGCCAAGCCATCCAGGATCTCGACCTTGTCAAAGCTGCGCGCGCCGATGCGGATCGGCGTCTTCTGCGCAACGTCGTCGCGCACGACATAGGCATACTGCCCCCCCGACTCATCGACGAAGCTGCCGCGCTGCAGGGCCAATACATCGGTACGTTTGTCCAAAGAGACACGCACCGCGAGACGCTGACTCTGGCGCAACTGCGCTGGAGCCTCCCCGTCAAAGCGCAGGCGCGCTTCGACTTCACTGTTGATGACCTCCGGCGAGACTGCATTGATGCGGACCCGCCAAGTCCGCCCATTGCCGGAAACCTCGCCTGGCATTCCTACGTCAAGTTCGCGTGCGAAACTTTCGGGCACCCGCATCTGGACTTCCAGGACAGAAAGGTCGATAACTGTTAGCAACTTTGCGTCGCGGGCGATGTTGGTGCGCTCGGCAATGAACAATTGACCGACTTGGCCGTCGACTGGCGACTTGATCGCGAGTTCCTCGATCTGCCGCTGCAGATCGGCTGCAAGCAGAGTTTGTCTGGACCAAGCGAGCTGCTTGGCCCGCACGTCGAGCTTGAGGCTGTCCTCCTTCATGGTTCGGCCCGCTTCAGCTTGACTCAGGGCAATGCGCGCCTTCTCAAGAGTGTCGCGGCCATGGGCGACTTGCATACCAGGCAAGGCTCCGGCATCAAACGCCTTTTGTTGACGTTCCAGGTCATTGCTTGCCGTCCTGTAGTCGATACGCGCGTTGTCGTATGTACTTTGCAACGACGCGCGTTGCTGCCTGGCCTCGACTTCGGCACGCTGATAGTCGGCATGCATCGCGTCGGCAATCGAGCGCTCTTGGGCGAGCTTGGCGCTAAGTTCTGGGCTCTCTATGACGACCAGCACCTGCCCACGCTTCACTGTGTCGCCGGCGTGAACCTTAAGCGTCGCAGTGCCGCCGCTTTGCGCGTATAGCGTCGGACTCACGGCGGCGACTACCTTGCCCTCGCCGGAGACGTCTCGGACGAACGGCCCCCGCTGAACCTGGGCAATGACGAGCCGAGAGACGCTGACCGAACGGCCAGCCGCACCGACCAGTCGCGTTGCGAACCAGCCAATGGTAACAAGGGCGACTACGGCAATAGCGACTAGCACGCCGCTGCGGCGAGTTGGTACGCGCTTTGGAGGCAGTAGCGTGTCCTGGCCGGAGGTATCGAGGATAGTCATGCGCGCGTCAGTGCGGGGGCCGTATCACCCGTGCCACGCAACGCGGCGTCGAGTTAATGATGATTGAAAAATGACTGCGGGGAAGTGGAATCGAAGCCATACGACGCATATTCTCCCCGAGAATGGCCCTCTTCCATTTGATCGACTCGGTATCAAGCAACGAAAATATCTGTGCATGCCAAAGTTGGCCATGCGAAGGCGCCGCACCCGGCGCACACAGTTGTTCGATACGCCGGCGCTCCAGGAAATCCGCTTCACGACTGCAAGTGCGTCCATGCTAACCACTGATCGGCAAACGAAGCGGAAACTGTCCAACCACTCGCTCGCTGCGCTAGCGCAGGTCGCAAATGTCGCAGGTCTTCACGTTCGGCTGTTCTGCCGGCAACGGCCAGACAGCCGTCGAAGTGCACTGGATGATTTCAAGCGCGGTTGCGTGAAACTTGTCGAGCGCCTCCTTCACCAGTGCGGCTGTGAACTGCAAAGAGGTACCTGACGGCGTGATTGGGGAGATTGCCGCGTCCAACTCGACCATGTACGGCTGGCGCCCGGGCTTCCAGGTCGGAGAGGTGTTGGAGGGCGGCGCGATCGGCGAGGTTGCGGCTTCGGACGATCCTCGATTCAAGCCCGGAGATCTCGTCTCCTCCTGGTTCGGCTGGCGCGAGCGGTTCAACGCACCAGCCGCAAGCCTGCAGAAGCTCGATACTTCCGGGCTCCCGCCCCAGGCATTCCTGGGAGTTGCCGGCATGCCAGGGCTGACGGCCTGGGTCGGCTTGCTCAAGATTGCAAAGCCTAGACCGGGTGACGTGGTGTTCGTTTCGGCCGCCTCCGGTGCTGTCGGATCGGTCGCATGCCAGATCGCCAAGCTCAAAGGGCACACGGTCATAGGTTCGGCAGGTGGAGCGGCCAAGTGTGCCTTCGTGAAGGACATCGGTGTCGACCACGTCATCGACTACAAGGCGGCGGGCGATCTGACCGAGGCCCTGCTGCATGTCGCGCCCAACGGCATCGACGTCTATTTCGAGAATGTCGGCGGCGAGCACCTGGAGGCGGCACTCGCAGCAGCCAATCCGTTTGCTCGCTTTGCGATCTGCGGAATGATCTCGCAATACAACGCCACAGAGCTGCCTCAGGGGCCACGCAACATCATGTTCGTCATGGGCAAGAGCCTACGGCTGGAGGGGTACGACATCGCGCCCTATCTGGATCTCATGCCCGAGTTCCAAAGAGAGATGACCGCCTGGATACAGGAAGGCAAGGTCATATGGAGGGAAACCGTAGACCACGGCATCGAGAACGCGCCCGCAGCCTTTCTCAAATTGTTCAAGGGCGAGAACTTCGGAAAGATGTTGGTGAAGCTTGGATGACCTTCGATATCGACCTGCTCGGGCCCGTATCGCATTGCGGCCCTCAGCCTTCACTGTCGACCTCGATCGCTTCGACACGGTCCGGGTAGAACGCTAGGTACTTCCGGATTGCCGATACGGCGGCAAAGGCGCCTCGTAGCTCCAGACGGCGTCGACCGCGCGTGGCTCCTCGAACATGATCGCCTTTGCGAGCTGGGACTTTCGCTTGGCATCGATTCCGGCCGCAGCTGCTAGACGAATCCAACTTTCAGTTGACAAGACACCGGCTGGCGCGCGGATTGGGTTCCCTTCTTGGATCCAGCCCGAGGTCACTGACTTCCGCTTCTCGACAGGTCTAACGTCAGCTTCCAGGCGGCCGATCTGGCGCGTCCGATGTCAGGTCTGGGTCGATCTGCGACAGTCGCTTGTCGGCCATCAGCCGACTATGGCGGCGGGCAGCTTTCCGGCAACTCAGCTCACTCAGGTATTGACTTTGCTGGCATCCCGAATGGGGAAGGCTCCATGGGAGCAGCAAGCAATAACGTCCGAAGCGTCCGGGCACGATTCAATCGGGCGCCCGAGACATCAACTTCCCCGCCCGTGCTCATTCATTGAAGGAGAGCACCGACGGCAAGTCACGTTGCTTCCGTCGGATGATCGTCTGTGAACTCGAGCAGCTTCTAGAGACGCCGGGTGCACAATCAGCTCCAGTGGTGAGGAAGGCCTAAATGACAGACCCAGCACTGATTCTGAAGCAGGCGGTTCGGGCCGTCCCGGCGGTCAAGTATGCGCTTGGCGTAGCTGGCATTGTTGCGGTCATTGCGATCGTCAAGCTGTTTGGACTGAGCTTCGGTGTTGCAGCGCTAGGCGCTGTCGTGATGCTCGTTCTCATGGCAGCGCTAGTCATATTCGCCAAACTCTCGGCCTTGGGATCGGCGGACTTCCGACTCCCTGCGCTGGTCTTTGCATGGTTTTCGCTTCTTCTGCTCATAGGAAGCTCGCTGCTGTTGTTCACGTCAACATTCTTTGGCAAGCCGCTCAACCTAATCGCGAGCAATGCACCAGCATTTTCGTCGGGCGCCGTTGAGGGAGAGCAGGTCAAGTCAAAGGCGGCAATGCCCGCTCTGGCTGGTGCGGAACAAGAAAGCCCTGCGACGTCGAGTGCCGCTACGGCGACCACCACGTCCGATCCAGTTCTGGCGCAATGGGCGCAGAAACACTCTAATGCACAGGCGATCTTTGATCGCGTCAAAGGCAAGTGGAATGCGTGGGCCCGCAATGGACAGTCCTGCACTGGCAGCGTAGCAGAGCGAAGCTTCAGCAGCACCAGCATAGAAATAGACTTTCAGGAATTGGAACTCGCAAATGACCATTTGAGAGCATTCATTACTTCGACAGTGAATTGCGGAACAGTGAGGCTGGGTCCCCATTGGGACATGGTCGATTTCCAAGTCAAGGGCAGGGGACTTATCGGAGAGACTTCAATATCGTGGTGCAACAGCAAACTAGACCCATCACCTTGCTCAGATTCGAAGCTGCACTCGATAACTGTCGATGTGGATGGCGCGGCGTCTCTGCTTAAGGTTGGTGCCTGGGAATTCACAAGACCCAAGAAATAATCTAGCCGCGTTGCTCAATATTCTTCAACGCACGTCAGGTAGCCGGCGACGAATTGATGGTTGTGAGAGAACGCTTGGGGTCATCCACGACCGCTCGGACAGCGAACTCCACAGGCCAATTCGCGATCCTCTACGCGGATCGATTCACGAAGACAGCCGCGTAACATGAAGACCGACTTTCCCACCGCGTCGGTCGGTTCGTCGCAAGCGCCGACCGCCGCCGTGGAAAAGTCTCAGAGCGCCTCGAACACAGAAATTCGGACACTCCCCTGCAGCCGCGCACGACCGGCGGACTTCCGGCTATTCAGGCCACACCGACGATCCATCCGTGGGTTGACTCGGCCACTGTGCGACTCCCTTTCGCACTGCGCTCCAAGTAGCCGACTGACTGAATCCACCTTGACCGCAAGAAACTTCAGGCCTGTCGTTCGCTGTTAGCCGGTTATCCTTGCGCATTTCGGGATCGGCCGCGTTGAACGTGCGCCTATTCGTGCGGGTAGTCTGCACACTTCATGTCCACGGCTGACGCCGACGCTCCGCTAACCTTGAGCCTGGCCTCCACGAGTTGTCCGGCACGGACCTCTTGTACCTTGCATTCAGCGACGACGTTCGCGCGCTGCGCGAGTGACGCGCGTCCATTCATGTTGTAGTACCGCATGTGCGCGCCCCATATCGTGCCTACAAAGCATGCGAACGAAAGAGACAACGCACATCCAAGAGCAAGCAGGCGGTAAGGGGACTTCTTGGTCAGAAGCACAGCGGCCAGGATGCCGAACAGCGTGAGTACTGCTGGCAGAAAGTCTCCCATTGCAGGGCTTCGACTGTTTCCTGCGAGTTCTCCAGAAACGATCCCAAGCACCGAAAACGTCGCGCAGTAGAGGACACCTGTTGCATACGACTTCAGAATAATCATTGCGCGGTCAGTGAGATCCCTAGCGCGTGAGCTCAGATCAATGGCGAACAGCCCGAGAATCACACCAAAGACAAGTGCGAGTGCCAGCATGGGCCCCAGCAGGATGAGTGCAGCACCGGTACCTGACTCAATGTAGGCGGGCATCATGGTTTGCGTCGAGGTTCCGCTGCCAACTTTGCCGTGCATTCTTTGAGCGCCTCGCTCTGTGCCTGGAGCAACCCCAGATCCTTCGACTTCTCGCGATCTACAGAAAACCCCGGGTTCCAGCCAGTCGGTTGTTGTCGCGCTTCTAGCTTCTCCTCGAGACTGAGGGGGCATTGATTCACCAGATCTCGCTCCGCGATTGAAAGCACCCGACCGGCGACAAACTGTCGCGCCAGGTCATTGCAAATGTCATGACACGTCGGGAGAGAAGTTGGCCCAACTGGAGCAGCAGGTGCTGTTGGCGCAGCATGTCCTGACTTGCCTGACATGGAGGCACTGATGAGCACGAAGAAAACGAAAAGCTGCAGTCGCCCGCACATAGTTTTGATACTCATTGTGCACCTCCACGCAACATTTCTGTGGAGTATGCGACCTCTCGGCCTTGTTGTGCCAGTCAAGCTCCGACGGGATCCTGCTCAACGCTAACGCTTGTCGGCGAACAGTAGGCGTGCGTCACCTGCTCCATCCGTTCTGCGCCAACAACTCGCGCTGAGCGCGGCCGTTCCTCTTCGCACTGTCGCTTCGCGTTTGAGCCAACACTACGAGCTTCACCGTGGCATCGCCGGCGTCTTTGGCGTCCTTGGCCAATCGGTTCGCCGCCACCCGATCGCGCTCGGGGTTCATCGCGCTGTTCGCGGGGTCGCGGCGTCGCTGCGCCTGCTCTGGGGAGAGCGTGCTGTTCACCGCCGCGGCATTCATCGCGAGAGCGCTCTGCGATGCCTTCTCGGCCAGCCGCTGCACCTCGTCAGAGAGTGACGGAGGATTTGGCGCCTGGTTCGTGAGCCTTAGTGGCTGCCGCAAGAATCTCGAACGCATCGACATCCTTCTCCGCACGAGGAACCGCCAACGCCGCCAAGCGCTTCACATCGTCGGGTCGCGTCGAATTGAGCTGAGCCATTCGCAGTTTATGGAATTGCTCGACCGCCGAATCATGGGCGCCGACAGCGAGGCTCTGTAGCGTGACGCCATCAACCGGGCCCTGTCGATGGCCCTGAGGCACTTTGCGTCTCGCCTTGGTCTTGTGAGCCATGAGCGTAGTCAGGCAACGCAGCAGCCTTTGCCGCCTCCGATTCGAGTTCACTCTCACACTTCATCTGCAGCAGCAGTTGCAAACAGGTCCGCTGCCAGCGACCTGAAAGTCGCTCCGCCTCCTCAAGGCGAAGGCTGAGAGCGTTCGACGCGGTTCTAACGGCGTAGCTGCTGTCGCTGATCGGTGCACACCTGAGGGCGGATCGCAGGGCCTGATTTCAAGCCAGGAGAGAGATCAGCTTGTCTGCCTGCGGCGTACCCAGTCCGGTACAGGCATCCCACCCTTTGGAGGCCTTGTACTTACCCAGGCCCTCGATATCGTTGTTCCCGCTCACGATGTCGCGAAACGCCCCTGCGCTCGGGGGGAGGGCATACAGCAGCGGGTTGATGAATCCGGCCGGTGGCTTGTTCTTGAGCGCCAGTTGCTGATTCAGAAGCGCAACAAGTCCGGCCCACAGCGGTGCTACGGCGCTGGTGCCGCCAATCACGCTAGTCTTTCCGCCTACGAGGCGGACCTGGTAGCCAGTATTCGGGTCGGCGTTTCCGGCAACATCCGGAACACCTCTGCCAATCTTCCTTGTCGGTGACTTGGGCACCTTCGCTTTGGCCTGGTACGGCGGGCGCGGGAACTGATTGCTCACGCCGCCACCGGTTCCGCCGTTCCCCTGATTCCACACGACCTCACTCGTGACGACCGCTCCGCTGCCCAGCAGTTTCGTTCCGCCGCAGGCCAGCGCAAATGGGCTGGACGCAGGGAAGTCGACGTGCGGATGTCCGTCACGATTGGCAGGCTTGCGAATATCGGATGAGCCATCGTCGCCGGACGAGCAACACACTGTGACGCCCAGAGTCGCCGCGTCCTGCAGAGCCTGATCGAACGCGTCGCGTGCTTGCTTCGTGTTGAAGTCTTCGGCCGACCCCCAACTGATTGAAATCACGGATGGGCGGCGGACATTGTCGTGGAGAGCCGCGTTGAAAGCCGCAAGGAAACCGTTGTCGGTATTCAACCCGAAGTACACCGCAATGGTCGCCATGGGTGCCACGGCGCCTGCGACTTCGATGTCCAGCATTACTTCGCCATCGGCGTTGTTGTCAACTCCGGGGACGTTGGCACCGACACTCCCGTCACTTGCGACCCCGACCGCGGTAACCTTAGGTGGAGTCAACCCCAGCCCAGTGAAATAGGCGTTCAGGTCAGCGGGCGTGAATCCGGTTGCTGTTGGCCGCATGCTGGGATCATTCGAGTCGAAGTCATTCAATTCGATGATTCCGATGCACTGACCCTTGCCGTTCAACGCTGGCGGAAAACCGTAGAGTTTGGCGATCTCCGGTGGCGCGAAGCTCCCATCCGCCGCGTTCTTTGGAGTAGCTTTCGCGGCAGTCGCGCGTGGGGCGCGCTTGGAAGCCGAGGGAGACCGCGAACTCGCGCTCGGGCCTGCACCGGTCGCAAATCGGCAGTGCGGCCTGGCCGCTGGACGATTGTCGAATCCCAGGACCGCGACGATGAACGACGACAACTCAGCGGGTACTGAAATGCTGCCCGTCCGGGTGCGGATCGCACGACCCGCGAGCTTCGCTTCCTTCAGCTTCGGCTCAAACGCCGCGGTGAGGTCCTTGACCGTTCCAGCCAACCTGATACTGCGCTTGGCAAGGTTGACGTCGACGACGGTCAGGTTGTGCTGATGCGCAAAGTCTTCGACCTTGGTGACGTCCTTGGGATCCGCGCCCCGCTGGGTCTCGAATTCCTCGCGGCTTAAATACTTCCGCTCCGCTGGCTCGATGGCGCCACCGGCCATGGCCAACGATGCCGCCGCTGACTTGGACTTCAAGGCGCTCTCGCCCGAGATCCTTGGCCGAAGTACCACTGTGATCTCAATTCGATCGGTTGGATCGACGTTGCCTACGATCTTCGCGTTCGCCAGCGCCTGCTTCTCGCTTCCGGGAACCGTCACGCGTTTTTTGCTTGTCGCCATTCCGAACTCCTTCGAAGCTTCCAAAACGCGAGGAGTGTGCTCGCGCTCCTCGACGATTTCCTCATCAAATATGGGGAGCGCCGGCCGGCGCTGAGGGCTCCTACCCGATGCTCGTCAGGTTTAGCCATCAACAATGCCGGTGGTCTGCAGATCGCGTGAGGTGCCGTCCCAGGTACCTTTTGCGCATAAACCAAGCCCCGCTCGAGGCCGGGCTGGATAGGACGCCGGAGGCTTGCGGGGAAGCGTTCGGAGTCGGCGGCGGCCCGTTGACGGCTTTGAGGCGACGAATCCAGCGCGATGGGCGTCGCTGATGGGTCGCGTTCGGGCATAGCGCTGACACCGCCATGCGCCCGCTTCACCTCGCATTGCCGTCTGCAGTTCGAAGTCACCCGCGAGCCAAGCTCGGGTGGAAACGGATGCCAATAGACAGCACCACACGGATGTCTGCGACGCAGTATTGGAGAGGTAGTTGGATGGCGGCGATCAAACTCGCGACCCCAGCCATCAAGAGTCGCTGGCCACCGGCAGTTCTAGCAGCGTCCCCGCCGCATCCAATGCGTCGAGCAGACTGCTTCCGAGACGGTTCAGTCATTCACGTAGAGAACCCGCAGTCGACCCTGAGCAGCCGGTCGATCATCCTCGCGGGCTTGCCGAAAAGCAGACGCTCAATGTTGAAGTTGAGACGCTGACGGAGGCTTGCCTCCCCATGGTGATGAGGCGTTCAAAGCCCTGCGCCGTGGCTTCTGACGCCTAACGACATGAACTCGTCTCACCGGCTGGCGTAGACCTCTTCCATGCGTGTCGCGCCGATGTTCCACATATCGAAGGCAGGACGCCGTTCGCGCTCTAACACCGTGCGGGCGGACGGGAACAGCGCTGCGTAGAGCGTCGCGAACCGCGCCATGCACAGGCACATGACGCCGAACATCGATGACGACAGACTGGACTGTTCCGCCAGATCGTTGGCCTGCCCGACCTGCATCGCCGCCGCATAGCTGCTGTGAGAGTACCCGCAGAGGTAGGAGTAGATGTTGCGGAAGTAGGCTTCGCTCAGGCCAGCTTCCTTCGCCAGCGCCTGCCAGGAACGGCCAGTCTTCCAGTCGCCCTTCAAAATTGCCTTCTGCGTACCATTAGTCAGAGTTTGGTACATCGCATTCGCCTTCAGCTCTGCGCTAAGTTGGTCGATCTGCAGCTTCTCGGCAGCTAGTCGCGACTTGCTCTCTGCAGTGCTTGCGCTCAAGCTCTGCCGATCCATTAGCCCGCCCAGCTTCCAGGTCATGTGCCGGAATCTGCAGACCTCGGCGTCAGGGTCTCCAAAGACCTGGGCGAACACGATGAAGTTCTCCAACACAGCTCGCGCGATTACCTTTATCGACCCGTGGTCAATGAACGGCACGCCTACGCCTCCCACCATCAAAACAGATCCGCAATGAATCTCGGCGAGCGTGTGAAGATGGTGTGCAAACTTCTTCGACAAGGTTTGGCGGTCCGCCATCCAAGCCATGCCCGCAGGAATTGGGGCACCGCCCGGAGCGTCGACCATCTCGACAACGAGGGCGTGAAGTTCCGAGAACTGGCTAACGGGGTCGTAGTCTTCGATGCGCATCCACAATTGTCGTTGGAAGGCCGACATGCACAAACGGATCGACCGTGCGGCGCTCTGTGCGCACACCAGCGGTGGCACACGGCCGACTTAGGGCTCGCCGGCGTGTTCGACCCTGATGACCGGTTAGCTCCTGCCGGCGCTTGCGCTGTGGCGTGCGCTCAGAGGTCGAAGGCCCAAGAAGCAGGATGGAGCCATTCGGCGGCACGCAGCTCCGCGATGGACTTGCCATCATCGATGTTCTTCAACAGCCGACGGACGATGGCTGGGAAGGCGTCACACAGCGTCGAATCCGGGAGCTCGCTGACCACGTCAGCCATGGGCTTCTTCCACTTGGCAAGGTGGCGCCGACGACTTTCCAATACGTCGTCAACTTGGGCCGCGGTGAGGTACACCGTGATACGACGCAAGACGTCACTGTGTGGCTTGCCCGGTGGCCAAAGCCGCATCTCTGTGTAGTCGCTTGGCCCAGTGATTCCAATTGGTCCGAACACGTCTTCCACCACGGCGCGGACAAGCATGGGCATCTGCTTCTCCCAGCTGTAGCGCAGGCTGTCTTTGAGGTCGGGCGTTTGAAACAGGAACTTGAGACTTCGCACTGCCTGCGCTTCTCTGGCGGTCATTACCCTGCGCTCTTTGCGCAAGTCGATCCGCTGCTGCCGAACCTGGTCTGTCCTTTCGACTGCCTCAAGCGCCTGGGTCTGCTGAAGCAGTTTGTCTGACTCAATCTGGCGGATCACGACACGGCCGTTGGGATGGTCGTCAAGGTCCAGGACCAGTTCTTCCACGGCGAGTTCGAATTCGCGATCCGTGAACCGCAGCACACCCCCCCTGGTGAACCATGTTGCCAGCAAAGGCTCGGGCTGCGCGCCGCCCACTGCACCGAAGTGCTTGCGAGCCACGGTGGGCTCAAGGGTGACCCGGCGAACAAGCTCTGACCATCCCAACAGGGTCACCTCGAACTTCTTGGCCCTTCTGCGCGCCTCGTTTATCGTGCGCAGATGCTCCTGCAACTTGGTGTCGTCTTGTGCCGTGGTAACGACGTAGAAATGCTTGAGCGCCGGCTTGAACGCTTCGGCGTCTTTGATCTCGCTGTCAATCTGCGCAATCGTCACCTTGCTGGCCGGCCACTTCGCGCGGCGTTTGCACTGGATGCCCACCGGATAAAGCGCGCCGTGACGCGCCACAATGTCCACTCCATCCTGGCTCTGACCGGAGCGGCCGTGACGGACCAACGAGGCGTCGTTCCACATCGTCTGGAAGAGATCCGCGCACATCTCCTCAAACTGATCCCAAGACTTCGGAGGTGCGTACTCGAATTGAGCGTGATCGGCCATCTCACTTGTCCTCAGTTCTGACCGGATGCCGCGCTTATCGCCTTCCGCACGCGGAGCTTGGCTTGCACCTCCAAATGGCGACGAAGAAGATCGGACATGACGGACACGGAGGGTTCTTGAGTTCCGCAAGTATCGCCGCACCTCGACGATGGCGCGGTGCGGAGTCATAGGCGAGATCGGCCGGCGCCTAGAGCACGAGCTCCCTGACCCCGCCTTGGCTATGAACTCGCCAATCGCATTGGTGCCTGCGGTCTAGGCCTAGCCGAAGGCCAGTCGCAACAAACACCGACGCGCCCAGTGGCGAACATCTCTGCAGGTCGCAAGAAGGTCTGCGCCGAATGTCGACAGACGCCTCATCGAAATGCTTGGCAGAGTTCCTACGGTCCTGGCTCGAGCCCTCGTGTAGATCGCGCGAGATCAGCGCTTGCGGGCGACGACCTGTGGTCGCGCCGTCGCGGCAGCCAGTCCTGGGCGGAGGACGCCCTCGACCTCCAAATGGACTCGATCAAGAAGCCGCCGAACATCGGCGGCCGACGCAGTGTCGGTGTAGCTGAGCGCGAACAGCGTCAGTGGATGCAGTCCCAATACGCTGGCCAGTGCGTCGACTTTGGAGACCGTGGGCTGCTTGATCCCGCGCTCCAACGAGCTGACGTAGGTCCTGCTGGAAACGGTGTCGAACTCTTCCTGCGGAATTCCGCGCGCTTCCCTTGCTTTGCGCAGGGCTTTGGCGAAGTTTGACGTGGGCGGTTTCATGTCGGGGCGTGAGCCTCGATTTCCGCATCTAGAATCCTAAAGAGCTACAACCTATAGGATTCATCCATGTGGAGACTCGTGATGACGCTTGCAGCTGCTTGTGCGACTTTGCTGCTCGCGGCCGTGCCGATCACCGCCGGTGCCGTCGAACTCGCGGATTGCAAGCTCGACCAGAGCAACCTCCCTGGTCAGGCACTTCGAGGCTTCACCAGGAAGGGCCTGACAAGGTACTTCATGGAGGTCAACGGCACGCTCAAGAACGGGGCTGAAACCAGCTACGAACGCGACGAGGCGGTGCTGAACCTCGACCTGCGGGTCGTGCGCACCACGCCGGTCTTGACGCCGTCCGCAGACGTGACGCTGAAATCTTCGTGGGCACTCTCGCCGAACTTCAAGTTCGCCAAAGGACTGCCGCTGCGGTCCTGGGCAGAGGTCGAGTCGACCGACGGCCGGCGCTTCGGGCTGTTGGAGATGAAGGACGGCGCAGTGCTGTTCTTCGACCAGGCCAACGAGTTCTGTAACAAGGTCCTGACGAATAAGCCGGACGTGAAGGTCTGGCAGGCCGGCACACTGTCCAAGGAGCCCGACGGCGTGGCCTTCGAGCGTGGCCTGCAGGACGACATCACCAAGACCGGCAGCCTGAGGATCATCTACATTGGCACGACGGCGGGCGCGATGAAGTTTCAAGAGGTCTGGGTGCAGAGCTCCAGGATCGGCAAATCGATCGCTAGGACCTTCGACCAGTTCTCCAAATCGATCGACATCGCGGGCTTCCGGTTCGAGGTCATCGAGGCCAAGGGAGATAAGGTGAAGCTGAAGTACGACATCGCGAGCCGGACCGAAATCACCGCAGACCAGTCGAACCAGATCGCCCTACAGAACAAGAAGGACTGATCATTCTTGTACGGCCACAGGTTCGATCAGCCAGGCTTGACCGACAAGATGAACATGGCGCGATGGCCCGGCCTCGATGCGCTTGGGTGCACTTTAGGTCGAATTATTCAAACCACATAATTGAGCGTTCTGCATAAAGTGGCTGACTGTCGAACGCCCTGCAGAGACCCTTCGTGACATTGAGGGCCTGCGCTGAAGGAAACTGCCATGCAACGAACAGGCGTCGAGACAGCGAGCGTCGTTCACCAGATCGTGTGCGATCGATGCGGCAAGGAGACCGTGCGCAACGCGTCGGAATTCCAGGAGATGACGTCGATTGGCTTCATGGCCGGCTACGGGTCGATTTTCGGCCATGGGAACCGAGTGGAGATCGATCTCTGCCAGCACTGTCTGCGCGACACCTTGGGCACGTGGCTGCGAGTGAAGGACAACGACGCGGACCGGGAGCGCGCGATAGGTCGGCTCGCAAGGCGTGTGCAAACCATCGTGGAGGAGTCGGGCAATCCTGAGCGCTTCGATGCGCTTCGGTGGACTGAAGCATTCCTCTTACGGCCGATGCCGGCGCTTGGAGGCAAGACGCCCAACGAGTTCATGGAGACGGAAGAAGGCCAGGCGTTGATTGAGAACTTGATCTCGAGAATACAAAGCGGAGGGTACGCGTAAGTGCCGAGTTCCTTCGCGGGCGGAGAGGGTTCGAAAGGTCTAGGTTGTGAGCGCGCGCCCATATTGAGGGCCATGAAGGCAAAGGCCAGCTGCCGGCGCGTTCCGCGCCAAGCATGCATCAGCAGATGCGTGACCTTATGCCACTCCTGGTTCGAGTCTCCTAGGTCAAGTGTCAAAAGCGTGCACCAACTGGCTGACACGCCCGTGGACTTGAAAGACACTCGGCCCTTGGCCATCACCGATGGCTTCACCTCAAGTCGGTCAGCTGGCATAGAGGCTGAATAGGATGAGGAATGAGTGATTGGGATTTCCTGCATGAGATGCGCGACCAGGGCTACAGCGCAGATGAGATAGCGTTGGCAGCCGGCGTCGGCTATGCGCCTTCGGACGAGGCGTACGTAAGCAGGGAGTGGATTGACGCCGAGCTCAAGGATGAGTCGCCAGAAGCTGCTAACGCGCTCGAGCCGCGGGAGCCGTTTCGGAGCAGGGAGGGGTTCCCGTATTCAGTTCTGGAGCAGGCCGATGTCTTCGAGGACCTGGTGGACTGCGCCGAGCGTCACTTCAGAAATACCGGAAGGTACTTGCAGGTTTGGGGCGAGCTCGGAGAAATCTACGCAGAGATTAGATTCGGGCTACGTCGCCATGGGACGCATCGTGCCGGATCCGACGGCACCATCGGCGGCAAGCTCGTTGAGGTCAAGACCATTTCTCCTGAGAAGGGCAACGACCACGTGCTCGTCAAGCGTCAGGGCGACTTCGAGC
>Ga0307509_10002363_pt1 | contig 30726 bp, 45 predicted proteins | sample 10_EM_MG_FD_202245 | JGI IMG/M metagenome (GOLD analysis project Ga0307509, IMG submission 202245) | Populus trichocarpa ectomycorrhiza microbial communities from riparian zone in the Pacific Northwest, United States - 10_EM | ecosystem: Host-associated > Plants > Roots > Unclassified | place...
AAAGTAAGCATGGAAGTCGGCTTTTTGCTCCTTGCCCCCAACCCTTGCGTGCGTGGGGATATGGTACAATATCGCCAGCAAGGAAGCAGAATCCCAAATGCCAAACGCCAACAACCAACTTACAGTCCACGTCCGCTCTGATTCCGCAAGCTTAAATTCTCCAATTTAGTCAGACGATCCACCTTCGTTAGCTCCCCAAGCCAATTGTTATCCGCGTATAGCGTGCGAAGGTTGGCCAACCCCCCCACATCGAGATGGCGCAGCCGATTCCCACTGACGCGCAGGATGCGAAGACGCGCCATGGTGTTGTTGCCAACAAAAACCTCGTTTAGGCAATTCACATCTGAGCAGAAACAGTGTCATTTTTGAAATACGGATAACCCAATTTCTCACTTACCCGCGTTCAGAGCTATCAGAGCCTGGAGAGTCGACAGCCCCTCCATACTATCCACCCGATTATGGCTGATGTTCAGCATTTCCAGTCGCTTCCTAATACAATCAATACCGTCGGTGAAATCTTGCATCAAGACAGGACTAACCACCGACACGAGCTAAAATCAACAGCTCGGATCTGATTTCCCTGCAAGCTCAGCTTGACTAGACCGTCCATTCGCTGAAGCCCATCGATAGTATTGAGTTTGTTCCCATCAGCTTTAAGCTCTCGAAGATGCCGCAAGCATTCTAACTCTGCATCACACACACAAAAAAAAGAATGAATGAAAAAAGGCCTGGCGGAAATATGAAGGAAACCTACGACGCAAAGATTCGACTTCGTTGTGACTAATGTCCAGATTTTCGAGGTTCAATAAGTGACTATATGACGTTATCCCTGTGAGGCTGATTTTTCGGAGGGAGGCGAAAACAACGGAAGGAGCGAATTAATCGCGTTTGGTTAGCCAAAAATGAACGAACCTCTGGAATGAATTAAATTTCACCCACCAATTATTTGCGACAGATAACGTCCTGACGCTCCCAGGGATCCCGCTCAGCCAAGCTAATTCATTACGATTCCTACGAGCATAAAGAAAAAAGGATTAGTGAATTCCCAAATCCGACGCCAACTAAACCCTGGCTAGCACTCCATAAAGACAGCGACAGATTCCATTCCAGCCACAGAAGGTAAAGAACAACTCACAAGCTAAGCGCGTCAAGCCGTGGCAGAAATTCTTTCAACCTCGCCACACTTTCCAGCTTCGCGTTTGACAAGTCAATGGAACTCAACTCATCCCAATGTGGCTCGAATGGCTGCACATCCGTGATCACTTCCACCAATCTGTCGTGCGCGACACCGAATGAGCACTCTGTCAGGAAAGTGCCATTGGCCTTCGCGAAGCTTCTTCCTGGAGACGCCGATGGGCGGTGGCTGTACGTTCGCGAAAAAACTCGGCGCGGAGAGGAATCTTTTGAACTGCCCGCGACGGCATTGCTACTCGGGTGACCACGCGCACTGAGAGGTTGCAGAGCTTCCGGTCGTCCACCAGAATTGCTTACCTTGGACGGCGAATCGTCCTCGTCTAAATCTGAAATGAAAGGCAACTGCGTAAGGCTTGTAACCCAAAAAAGGATAATGACCAACCAGAGTCCTCTAGAGCATCCATCATGTCTGCTATTCGTTTGGACCGCGTTGACTGGACAGCGCCACCAGAAGCAGTGATACCTATAATTCACGCGAAATCGAAATCAGCAGCGTCATCATTTTCAAGCGCGGCGAGAATCCCGACGCAACAAACACACGCCGCCGTAAAAGCGTTCTCCTACTCACCTTGTATGGGTCCATCTCTCTTTCCGTCAGAAAAACTCACGGACCGATGATGGGATGTCCTATGGAGTGGCGTTTGGTAGTGACGTCGATCGGAATTCTTCAGTGCAGATGTCGGCGTCGCGTTATTACTCTTCAGCGCCGACTTAATAACTGGCGTCGTACTGTTCGCCACCGGGCCGACATTTCCACGGCTTGGAGTGCTGAACGTCGTCGTGACTACCTGTGTGTGCGTATGGACGCTGAGAAATTGGGTAGCTCCTGGCCCTCCCGCGCTCGATGAGGGAATGGGAATATCGTGTATTGAATGCACGCTATTCACGCTATTCATGCGAGATGGCGACGACTCGTCGAATTCCGAGTCAAAGTCGTTGATCTCGTTGATCCCTCCACCCACCTGATGTTGATGCGCCTGTGTGATCGTGTGGAGCTGGTCGTTTTCGTCTTCCGAGTCCGTGGTTTCGTCGTTGTAATCGTCCGTGTCCACTCCTGTCATGACGTTAACAATGTGCGCTGATGCATCAGTCGAAAAATTGGATAGCTCCAGCTCCTCTTCGTCCTCGATTTCGGATTGCTCTTCGATAATGCTCATCTCTGCAGGGTGCCCAGGACCTTCTCCAGCTTCCTCCTCTTGCCCTAGATTGTGACCCTCTCTGTCTGTTCTAGAGTCGTCCCGCAAACTCTCGATGTCGCCAAACGGGTCATCACTAACCTCCCCAGCGTGGCTAGTACCGGATCTTTCGGAACCCATGGTGGCTTTCGCAGTGCTTTTCACCCATTTCATCATGACCTTGTCAAACATCATGTCCCCAAACCGCTCTGGAAGGGATGGGAGATCGGCGGGTGCAATAGTGCGTATGTGGGCAGGACCAGCATGCTTTGTGAAAGATGGAACACTACTCGCGGTAAGTGTCGTACCAGACGCTGTGCTGGATGATACAAATCTATTGAGATCTTCATTTGTTGTTATCCGAATAGATGTAGATGGATAGGAAGGGGGTGCTAGAGTCGACGGAGGGTTGGTAGCGGTAGGTTGTTCAGATGGCGGATCGTGTCGTGCAGTCGTCGATGCTCCTGGCAATACATTTGAAGGCGGGATTAGCGTGATGTTGACAATAGGCTGTTGGTCGTGGATAGATATGCGGGATAAATTATGTGCCAGATCGATGGCATCTTCAGTGGTTTGTTTATAGGATTTCCGCGGGCTCGCGATGCGTGACCGCGACACATTCGCTTTGGAAGTCGACATTCTTCGATGAGTGGAGAAGCCAGACTGTCGGGCGTTTTCTTTACCATCAGCAGCGATTTTGAGGCTGGCGGTGAATGAACGAGTGAAAGAATTTGTGTTCTCCTCGACATGTGTCGTGATATGCGAAGTCTCTGTATCGCCAGAAAAGACTCGTTTGTGACGTTTAACATCACTCTTTATCTGTTCCATCAAGGCCGCAGCTTTTTGGCGATAGGTGACCGATGAATATGAATTAGCTTTCGACCTTATTGTCGAAGGGGCATTACTGCTCGTTTGTTCGGGGGCGGAAAGGAAGGAGGGCCGACGAAGCGATTCTAATTTGGAAAATATCAGCTATGAAAATAAGCACCTCTGTTCGGGACTTTCTTACCAGGAAGAGATAGATCGCGTGTCTCCTGATGAGTTTGGTTGTGAGTAGTTGGCGAGTTGTCTTGGCCGCTGGCGACGGTTGATATTGTTGAGTAATCCCTAGCTTGCTTGATCTGCTGCATCAGGGAACGCGATTCCCCGACATAGTCCTTGCCGTATAGCTTCGGACGCGTGATCGTGGCTCGAACACCCGCACCTTCTCCACAGAGGTCACTAGAGGGACTGAGTTTAAGACGCTTCGTACTGCGCATATGAGACATGTTGGCAGCGGTACCAGTCACTTCAGAAACACGCGATAATCCATTGCTGAAACTCGTAGGTGTGGCAGTAGTGCCTGTCCCGGAAGGAGTATTGATCGCAATAGAGTCAACCAGTGCAGAGAGGTGCTCGCGAGTGTATGTGTCGTACTGGAATTGGAATAGCCTCAGGCGAGGGTCAGTTGGAGGAGCCGCGGTATGAGGAACGAAAGGCGGGTTTGGTGTGCTTTGGGCTTGAGGGAAGTGGCCAGCACCTAAACCACTCGGACGAGAGGATGCCTCGCGAGGAACCGAGAAAGTAAACTGACACGCCATACTGGCCTTGCGACCATGGAAAGAGTTCATGTTTGGTATGTCAGTCTCCACAATTTCGTCCTCCATTTCACCAGAACCCGGAGTATTTGGGGTGTTTATGGAACGAGATAGAGGACTCGGATTAGAAGATCTATCATGAGGTACGCTGGAAGCAGGCGGAGACGGAGGTTCAAACATCCTTTCGAGTGGCAAGGGAGTGAAGAAATCCTTGACCATGCCCTTCTTGTTCCGACCAGGTGTCTTGGGGAGTAATGGTGCATGGGCTACGTCTTCTCGGACCAAAAATGTTCCGATAGCCTGGTTTCTAGTTCCATAAGGTGTTGTATCAGGTTCAAAGTCAGTGGTGGTATGAATTTGAGTGCTGAGGGGGACGGTAAGTGATACGGATTGAGTTCCGTAGGACAGATTGCTGCGCTCGATTTCATCCTCATGGTCGGATTCGGGCCATTCGTCCTGTAGTTCTTCTGTCTGCCACCCTGGGACGCCCTGAGCACTAGACATCGCGCGAATGAGTTAGCAGGACCAATGCCAATGAGGGCCTTGTTGATCGTTGTTCATGTCGGTCAGGTGACCGCGAAGAGCTTGGCAACCGCTGTCTAACCAAACAATGTGTCCAACACGTTTGCCCGCTCAGCGCTGAACCGCGTCGATCCTGGAACCAAAGTTAGCCTTCGAACGATGATTAATTCGCGTCAAGGCCAGGTCTCTGTATTCCCATTCAGATACTCCCTCCTACCAAGTTAAATCATTGTGATCGCTGAAGCACGACTTAATACCCCTTCTCTTACTCAGATTTTCTCTGCTCTTACTAGGACCATGTGCCCCGAGGATTTGTACCATGATTGGATGTATCAAGTGCCTATCTATAGCATTGTACACACGATTCTCCTCCTTGATACGGGTGTGTTCTGTCCGCATTCCTGTGAGCCCTATACTTAATTTGAAGGCCGCCTTTGGGACGCCTCAATCTATTTTATCTACCATGACCCTCAGCTTTTAGCGACTCTTGAGAGTGGATGTGGTCAAGCGCTATTACCACAGTTATCTTTGGCTCGCTGTAAAACGTCGTTCGGAGCAGCCGATCTTGTTGGAAGATATGCTACATCATTCTAGTGTAGCCTACGTTTTCACCCATGTCGACTCCAGGTCTCTCTATTGATGTGGGCATCATCATCGCTCATCTGATTTCTTCTGGGTTTCCTCATGGTTCGCTTCTTCGACTCGCCCGAAGGTCATTGAATGAGCTGCCTTGTGGGCCATTGAACGAAGTTTCTTTTGTACACGATCTATTAAAGCTTCTTCCCGTCGGTCGACCCATACCTTGCTCCCCAGTCCTCACTCGGGTGGTGACAAACGGTTTTTCTTGTGACCAACCACCATCAGGCATTAACGAAAATCAACCTGTAAGTTCTAAACAGTGCCTTTCATGAATACTTGAGTTTCCGGGGGCCACTGAATCATCGCCCACGACTTTGGTAGCCTTTGTGCGGCGAACCCCCTTGATCAGAAACGAGGTTTCTAATCTAAACCCACTTCCTCGTGGTCGTCCCATCCTTCTGGGGCCAAAGTTGGAAGCATCGTCTGTAATCATTTCCAGGGGGTGTCAAGACGACGATGCATAGCCTTGGGTGTCAACGACGCTGTGTTCAGTGTCCATCATATTGTCCGCTGTCTGCCTCGAGGGCCTCCCTTTGGGCTATATGAAAAACCCGGCAAGTCCCCCTTGATGGTGGTCTTGGAAACCCTCGACTATGTTCCCTTCTGCGTAACGGCCAAAAACCTGGGAAGGGTATCTCTGTGATAAAAATCACATGGCGATCTTGAGCGGGAGAGTCATTTGTGGACTCAAAGCTCATATTGGCTATCACCGCTGCCTGTGTGATAGGTAATCGAAATCTCCCACCAGCTTGTAGGTAAAGATATCTAAACAACCTGAAGGCCCTGAACATAATTACTTGACCTCAGAATCTGGGGACGAGAAAATATGGCTTGCCTTGTGTGGATGGGAATACTTTTTGTTTAGGCCTTTATGATCCGCCCATCTATATCTGACGTTGACGATCACCTTTGTGATTTACCGTTATACGAATACCAATCCGCCGGAACCTGCCGATACTTGTGTCAAAAATATATACCCCCAACATCTGCTTCCCATGGAATGAGTCGAAATTTGTATAACCGCCACACTAGCAGCGTTCATGATGATTCATCCTTAAACATATTCACACCCCTTGTCAGCCGTCAGCAATTGGAAACGCTTTGTAGACAGTGATGAACCCGTCTCAAATTGAAGTCACTTTCTACTTATTGGCTCAACCGAATGCTGGGGACAGACGTCGGGAAGAAGTACTTGCGTTCGGCTAAAGTTGTATTATTTCTACATACGTGATGGTGCCTCTACCCGGGCCCAATATTAGGGCCCCTTTACATAGGTACTCTGCGGGTCTATTTCCCTCATCGACTCACATTAGAGCGAGAAAATTCGTTGCTCAAAAGATGTGACATGATGCCAAAGGGATACAAATTATCATGGTTAGGTGTTATTGTAATTGCAAGTGATGACAGTCTAAGTGATGGCAATGATTCCAGAGATACCGAGCGATTCTACAATATGAATATAAGGGATGAGTGTGTATGCAATATAAAATTCTAATGATGGATGCAATTTTGTAAGGTACGAGCGACAGCTTTAAGATTGTCGTCAAAAGGACAAGTTGATCTTGAAAAGACAGCATGAACAGATAGGACAACTGGCAGAGGACAAATCAAAGAACGCACCAAGTATTGCATAGAATTAGAGACAAGAATGGAGGCTCTTCATTCTGGAAGAATCCTGGCATTCCATCCTGCGCAATAGGTGTTGACGAAACTCTAATATGCCAGGGTCAGCCAATGAGTAAGAGACATCTTCTTCGTAGCGATCGCTCCTGCCCGGAAGAATCCATGGCGACGAATACGACCCCCGGCGCGGAGGTGGTGACAGAAGTATTGACGGACGGGAAGGCTGATCAGCGCCCATGGGCGGCTGATGGTCAATTAATGGTATGAAGCCCGAAATTTTTGTGGTCGACTGCGAAGGGGTAGATTGGGGAAACCCAACACTGTCTGGCCGGTCATCACGCGATGAACGGCCTTCCGAACTCCGAGCGGGCAGGAATTCGGTTCTGGCTGGAACGGTGGCTAAAGCCTTCGATGGCATGACTCGGCGCGCGATCTTCGATCGCAGCTGAGTCCCGTTTCCTTGAGGGGAGCGTCTAAAGGTAGGAATATGATACATAAATGGCTCGTTTGTGTTCGTCTCTGCGGTCGGCCTTGGCGAATTAGGATACATATTTGATAACGAAGGGAAGGTTGGCGAAATGGGGGACATTTCAAAAATCATGTCCGGTGATCTGGGCGAATCCGAAGGAGAGGAGCTTGGCCTGCGCAGAATGGGTATCTCGATAGGCGTGGATGGTTTGCAACGTATGTGATAGGGAGTGTGCTCTGGGCTCTTGGAAACTTCGGAAATAAAGCGAGGCTACATGGATATGTTAATGCGGTGTCAGTTGGGGTGAATTGAAATGCCTACCATCGCCCTCCACGCTTTTATATTTGTGATGAAATAGCGCGATATTCCTTTGTTGACTTGATCCACGAGGTTACACGGCGATGGGAATGCTTCCACAGGAATGAGCCTGAAGCGCTGGGCGTCAAGCTTCAAGCTTGGTTGACTGAGACTGCCTAGGATAGAATCAATCTTAAACAATAACCTGCCAACGACATTACTTTGACTTAATCACAAAATGAAATAGTTCACTTACTGTACATAGAGTGGTATCCAGTAGTTGGCTTTAGAATGAGAGGCCGCCGCGCCAATCTGTACGCTTGCCTGTCCAAGGAAATTTTGGTAGAATTTAGTAATCTCGCCTTCTCTCCTGCGATCTAGAAGGCTGAGTGAATGGGAGGCGGTTGAAGTACACTGGATGAGTGAGAGGGAGGAAAGAGGCGAGACGATTGAAAACCGCTCTGTTCCCCAGGTCCCGCCCTTAAATGGTCTTCGCAAGAAATTTGATTCCGAACCCCACGCGGTCACGTGCAATTTTGAACTGTTTAGAGATCCGAATCGATGAATCGGGCTCAAGATGTTGTTCTGGACCCTCGTTGCAGTCACTCACCAAGATTTCTTTATTCTAATATAAACGATAGGAGGCGAGGTACAGTCCTGTCCAACTGTAGGACAAAGGCAAAATCGGTTTTCTATGTTTTATGATTCCATAGAAACACTCAGTGCCCCCGGCCCAATGCAACCCCAATGGCAGTATTTTCCTCGTGCTCTTGTTACGAATTGTACGCCTACAAGAGACTCAACAGGATACTCAAGGCGATGGAGTGTACGGTGCCCTAGAATTTATCTATTTACTTGGTCTCGTCGTGGTCTCGCCTTTATCATGCGGCGATGATGTCATCCGTCTGAAAGAATAAGAATTCGCCAGATTTGGACCTCTCTCAAACTCTCCCCTCAACCACCATGTCCTACACCGTAAACGTTCGTATCGTTATTGTAAAGTCAGCCTCCCCACTTATGGGCGTATATTATATTAGGTTTCCGGCATCGCACCCACCACTACTCAGGCCCAGCTGAATGACTTCTTCAGGTATGTTGCGTCATCTTCGTCATCATTCGCCGCTAATTGTAGTCTCTCTTCTCTTGCAGCTTCTGCGGAAAGTAAGTAGCCCCTGAAATTCATTCGAACGTATCTAAACTCTTCTCATACAGGATCTCCTCGATCGACTATCAAGAGAAGGAGAGCAAGGCCACAATCTCTTTCGAGAAGGCCAATGCTGCCAAAACCGCAACAATGGTTAGTTTCGAACGACAAAAATTTGAGCCCTACTCCAATGATCTTATTCCAAATAGCTTAACGGAGGATCTCTTGGTGGATATGCCCTCACAGTAACTTCTGACGTAGTCCATCAGGATGAGGAACACCAACCCACTCCAGGAGTATACGAACAATCCGACAAGCCCCGAGCAGGAAGTGAGCCTTGGCACCTTTTATTTTATCACTCTCTCTCATGTTCTACTCCCAGTTGTGGCCGAATACCTTGCAAAGGGTTACAAGCTATCTGATCAAATTTTAGAACGTGCCATTGATATGGATAGTACGTATTTCCATTCCTTCTGACATTTGATAGACTTTGAACATCACTACAGGGAAACAAGGAATTTCAAAACGCTTTCTTTCTTATTTCCACTCCCTGGATAAATCCGTGGGTGAACGTGCTTTAGGACCGGATCACACAATCTCTGCAAAATTGCAAAGCACCATTGACACTGCTACTACTCAGGCGCGGGCGATGGATGAACAGAAAGGCTTCTCTAAGATCGCGCATGACGTATGATTCTATCCACTTTCCCCGCCGTAGTCTAACGAACCGCGATCCAGTATTACATTCGGGCATACTCCTCTCCATTTGGCCAGAAAGTCAAGCTATTCTACACTGATACATCGAAGCAAGTCCTGGATATCCACGAGGAAGCTAGACGTATCGCAAACCAAGAAAAGGTTTCAACGAACCCACCGGCCTCTACCGCCGGTGCTACTCCCGTGGCTGAAGAATCTAAAGATGTCTGACGATTATGACGGAGAATTCTCTTTGGCTAGACATTGTGTTCGCATCACAAAGTAATACTCGGCTCATACACTGGCATGTCCTCGTTTTAGTGCACTATTTAAAACAGGATGAACTACTGCCTTTGGGATAGTATAAACCACATGCAAGCATACAAGGGTATATAATAGCAGACACCCATGTGGGGGTTGTCCTTCCATTTCTTTTCTCTCATCCCGGCCTGGACACTAGCTTAAGGGCATTTCTCATTATTCACATTTATCCCTTCAAATTTTCACGGCGGCGCACTAAATTTATTGAGTCCATTCGGCTAGTGTTTGCGATCTTCGAAACCGCTGCGAGGTGTGTATGTGCATCGCAACTGAGTCTTGGGTATGATCCAGAGGTGTACTCCTCCTTTCCCCCATAGGGAGGTTGCAGAGCCTCACAAGGGTGAACAACACATAATAAATTCTGCTCTGGTTTCATTTTTGGAACTTGCAGAGTAAGGTTCACAAGTCGCCAAAGCGGCGTGCCATGTGCCGCAAAGCTTCAATTATTGCTTACGGTTCGGAGGAACCAAATTAGGCAAGGGAACTTCCAAAGTGAGCGGGATATCAAGGCTACAATAATTGCTTTAAGAAAAAAAACGTGCAATGGTTCACGCCAATCTGTACTTGATATACTTCCTGTGTATGTTCAGATTTCACATGAAGTGAGTTCTCGGTTTCTGATAACATATTTGGCAACTGGCTGAGTCGGCTTTCGCTGTTTCCGCCTCTCGGCCGAAAAGCTGACGATCTCTTGGGCTTAAATATGCCAATGTACTGAGAGTCCGAAAACCAATTTCATACTTCGGCCGATGAGTACAAAAAGCGATCTTTGGGTGACCTGGGCGTGAGTATAAATCCAGGGAGACAGTCCGAGTGACTTAGCACAAGTCCCAATGGTTCAAGAGTCCAATACACAGTCCCAGCCACCATTGAGAGTGGTTGATGTGTCCAACACATCTGGATGGTCTGCTTCGCTATATAACAAAACGGCGTCTTTCGTGTACTCGGCGACATTTACAGCTCCGGTTCTAGAACTCCTTGCAGCGCAACCTGGAGAACGCATCCTTGATCTTGGTTGCGGAAGTGGAGAAGTAACACTGGTTCTACAAGAAATTGTTGGGCAGAAGGAGGGAGGCTTGGTCGTCGGCACAGATTTCAGCGAGAGCATGGTAAACACCTTCCGTTTTGTAGCACACGAATAGGCGCCGAGCTGACCCTTGGTCCACAGATCGAGAAGGCCAAAGCGAACGGCGTCAAACATACTTTTGTTGCCGATGCGCAGTCGCTAGAGATCCCAGAGGACGACCCAGAGGTTTTAGAAAAATTTGACGCTGTTTTCAGTAATGCGGTGTTGCATTGGTGCAAACGTGACCCTTTGGGCGTCCTCACGAGCGTTAGAAAGGTTTTGAAGCCCGGTGGACGGTTCGTCGTGGAAATGGGCGGCTTCATGAACTGCATAGGTATGCCTGGGTTGTTTCGCGTCAGCGTGTTGGCTTGAAGCCCAACCATTAAAGGGATTAGGTCGACTCTGCACGATGTCCTGCGCTCCAGAGGCTGCGATCCTGAGGAACTCGATCCATGGTTTTTCCCATCTGTGGAGAACTACGCCAAGGTGACCTATTTTATATCGTTGCGGAGCCCAACCCAATTTCACGGTTATAATGTACCAGCTTCTCATAACAGCTGGCTTTGAACCGATTCACATGTCCTTAAATCCTCGAATCACCCCGTTGGAAACAGGGTTGTACGAATGGCTGGACTTGTTTGTTCGAAATTCCTTTTTGCATCAGTTCTCCGACGACGAAGCAAGAGAGATAATGAAAGAGGTCGAGAACAGGTGTCGCGGGGACTGTCAGGATGCGAGTGGGAAATGGGCAATGATGTACATGCGCTTGAGGTTCTCCGGTGTTCGAGAGTCCGAGTCTGAGGTAAGCAAGGAATGATCATGACGAAGCGCGGCTTCGAATTCCAGGCAATTACATCAACTTGCATAGATATATATACACCAGAACGTACTAGCAAAAATTTCATGGCCAGTATAATATTGTCGAAATTAATAGATATAGAGTACTTGACTACCGGTTTGTGTGGGTAGTGGATAGCTAACGCCCGTGTCCAAGGCTAATGAAACATGAGGGTGTACTCTAGATCCATCAGCATAGCAAAGTCCGTGTGCATCGTGAATGATTCGATGAAGCAGTAAAAGTCTTAGTCATCCACCTCTTCATTGAGTGAAAGACGGTGTATACATAGCTGAGCGACAGCTTTGCCGTCGATAGGGATTTCGTTTCCTTGGAATCCTTCTGGATAACGCGGTTCGGGCATACCAGGGCTCGTAAACGACCTAGAGAAAGCATGATCTTTTCTCAGCAACGAAGAGAGAAAAGAACTGTCGACGTACTCCGAATTCCAGAAGCCGTAATGTACCATACCCAGAGCACGAGTTGTGTATTCGTAGTCGTGAGCGAAGCCTTGAGGGTAGAAGAACTCTATTATCGTTGATCGCGGAGTTGGTTTCATCCACAACAGAGATGTGAGGCCATTCCCATGCACACCCATCATGATCTGCAAGCGGAAGAAGTGAGTTGTTCGACATATCCCTTCACAGATAAGGGGAATCCTTAACGCACTGTCGTCCGAGCCGCAAGCTTAATTTGTTCTAGGCGCGACATATTTTCTGCCTCCACCACGTTGACCTCGTAACCGTATGTATCTTGTAGCTTGTAGAGCTCCTCAACGAGCCTATCGTGATGTTCTGGGATCAACATTCGTCTGCCCCACTTTTGCCGCGAGGTATAGGTGATCACTGGTGTGCCCGTCGTTCCAGACCCAACATATGGGCTGAGTCCAGCAAATTCTATAACGTTGTTGCGAATGGGCTGCCACCAATTTGCACCACCAGGCAAGGCGAACGCTGCACCGGCCGTTCGCTGATAACGGGCATAGTTGAAGGAAAGCATGGCGGCAGACCGGTCCGCAACGACAACACGTTCGAAGACAAATACCTTTCCCATCTCAGCGCGGTCAAGCCAGTCGTCTTTGAACTCCATTGTCACTGACGGAAAAGAAGCACGAACGACCCATTGGTTCATGGATGCATAGTCTCGCCAGTGGAAGTTGTCAAGATGGTTGAAGAGCAGTCGTCGAGCTGGTGGTAACGTCGTGTTACCTTCTGCGGATATTGAGGGGGCGAGAGAGGTGTACGTCCGCCAAAAGCCGTACCACAACTCTGCAGACCAGTGGTAATAATGTGTGATGCTGAAGGAAGGACGCGTTAAATCATATTAGAAGTCTTCGCAGAAAGAACCCACAATTGCGGTGGATCGTTCACGAGGAACTGGAACGTTGGATAAGAAATCAGTGGAAGTTGAGAGCTGGGGAGCATAGAGAGAAAACGCACTGTGACCCCGTCGATGGTCTGTGCACCTGTACCAAACAACCTTTTCGCCTCCTTTGTGCTAATGACCCGAATCTCGTCTTGTGTTGGCAAACGCGATTGCTCAGCCGCCTGCCCTTCCTTGATGAAAAGCGCCTTTGAGTAAATAAATCGAACATCAGGAACAAACGAAGGACGGTCCGAGACGATGTAAAGGACGCCTTTGACGAGGTAAAGCTTATCGAACACAGTCCAGCCTAAGAAAAGAATAAAGAGCAGCAGGATATTGGTAAAATGGTAAACAAACCTGGGACATGGGCGACAATCGTAGTTTCTGGAGGTGGGGAGGAGCCCCATGTTAGTCTAGTGTCTATCGGGTGTGGCGAGTATGCTTGGTGGAGAGGCGTTGTTGTTGATGAGTTTGTTGGGTTTGGCGGTGGGCCTGACACTGAGGGTGGTGGATCTGAATTTCCGAGAAAGATGAGAAGGACGAGGAGGACGGTGAGGATGAGAACTTCCCGCCGCGTTGGCGGTGCTGGAGCCATGGAAGAGAAGGACGTCCGCCAGGTTGTTTACGGGGAAGTGACAGCAATAATGTTCCGCCAAGAAAAGGAAGGCTTCTATTTTTAGGATCTTATTTACAATTCAGAGCATCCCTGTCCAGTCAAATCGCGAATATTTCTTCTTGAATTCCCCAACCCTCTCACTGTTTCGTCGCAGGTCCACCCGTTTCGGTCGTCGCCATTGTCGCGCTTCAAGCTCAAGTACATTGCCAATGATTTCACCGGCAAAGTAGCTGGAGGGCGTTAAATTGACGATTATATCTGGCATGGAAAGACTTACTGTGGGAACTCACCGCCTCCTTTCTCACCCTCTTCAAGCCCGTCTTCGTCCTGAGCATCAGCAGCACCTTCGATTACATGACCATAACCCTTCTCTCCTTTGTGGTCAAATTGAACCATGAAGTATGGTAAATTCGGGACCATAGCACGCCTGAACCCGCCTGGTCGGGCAGAAAAGTCGATTAGCTTCTTGTGTTGTGACCATTCTGCCTCTGAAGCCAGTATTGATTCCTATTTTTTTTCTCGATGAGGCTTGCACCACCTCACTTTTATTGGAAGGCACACCTTGAAGTATCCTGGCAAAAGATCGAACTGTTCCCAAGGTACAGGGATGCATTCGATACAAGTATGTTTTTGTTTCTTCAAGGACAACACCGTTTCGAAGAAAACGACACCTTTGTCTTCCTCAGCGAACATACGCATCAGACACTTCATAAAATTCTGAAAAATATGTAAGTACTCATACCCGCCACCTGGAATAGAAGCTTACCCGGATCTCATCCCAGACATCATCATCTCCTTCCAGCGTATTCATGTAATGTTGAATGGGCACAATCAAACAGTGACCCTTGACCAATTCGTTGTTCAACGTACACGAAAGAAAAACTCGCGTGCCCATGGCGATGACAGGCGCTTTGGGGAGAGAATCGTCTTCTCCATAGCAGAAATTACATGATGCCAACGCCTTTTGCGTTTGTTTGTAGTCTAGCCAATTTTTTATTAGGTGGGCGGCTAGGCTATTGGTTTAATGGCATCTCACCGTTAATTGCAAATTGCCGCTTCATAGCGTCAGACCGCATTTTTTGACGACCTAGTTTCTCAGCATTGTCGTCAATGTAATCGAGGTCATTCTGAAAAACTTCGTCACCACTCATGTTTCTTAATTAAAAAGCGACATGCCTCGAATTTTCCGTCTCCCATGACAGCACGAGCGTACTGAGCATCCAAGTCCTTCTGGTCCGCCATACCTGCTCCCATACGTTCCTGACGGAGCATTTCGCCCAATGTCATGGTATCGTCATCTGCGTTGATTCGGAGCACTTCTCCCGTTTTTCGGTCGTGTGTCTCGAACTTGAATGGGATGGTTTAAACATCATCAAAACAGGGGGAAAATAACATACATTTTCTTTCTTTTTCCTGTTACCTGGGGGGTGCTTGTCTTCTTCCTTACCATGACCCACATCATACATCCTGCCTCTTGCGTCTAAGGTTGGTAAGACCTCCACTTTCTTCCTCACGCCTCCTTCAACCGTACCATGGGTTCTGCGTGCCGCTTCTTCATACTCCCGTTCCAAACTTTCCGCGTCGGGTGAATCCATAAGTTTGGCGCGGATTACTTTTGCCTGAAGCTTGTTTAGAGACGAAGGTGAGATGGCTCGGATTTTTGACCCAGTAGCCAGTGGGGGGGGAGTCATTACAGTTGGGATGGGAGTATGTGATTGTGCAAGTGGTGAGTTGGCCTGAGAGGGAAGTCGCAATGAGTCCAGCCGGCGATTTGTGGGTGCGCGATTCATATCTGGTGCTGGAGAAGGTGTTGACGGACCACTCTCGGGCATACCACCTGGGCGGCGAAAAGAGGAGCTTCGACTTGAACCCCCACTACCGCCAACATCTGTGAACATGAGGCGTTTCTCGCCATCCTTGCTAAAGTGAATTGGGCGCTCTGGGACACGACCGCGGTCGCCATGAGATTGTTTTCCTTCGCGCTCATCAAGGATTCTCCTTTCTTCCTTGGCTTCTTCGAATGCTTGTAGAGATCCAAACCTTTCGACGGCAACTTGTTCGAGTGGGAGACCATCCTCCTCAGCTGTTTCATACACCCGGCGAAGGCGCATCATTCGCCACTGAGAACCAGGCCCTCCAGGGGTAAATGAAGCAAGAGGTGGGGGAGGTTCATCGAAGTTAATTGGTCGGCTTTCCTTTAGGTCTTGGTTGAGTTCTTTGGAACTTATTTTGGGCTGTAGGTAGAAATGGCACACCTGAGCGTAAGTCAAAATTTGGGCAGAAGGGTAGGAACCTTTTCAGGATCTGGTTTGTCTGGACGAGGAGCTTTCTTCCTTTCCGTTCCAAGACTTGAGAAAAAATCAACACCTCCACCAAGCTTTCTCGATCCACCAGATAATTCTCCATAATCTTCCGTGAAGGATTCAGCGTCATTAAAGAGCTCACGGTTCTGAGGGCGACTATCGGAAGGTAATACCGGAGTGGAAAGCGGAAGCATCATCCAGTCGTCGCGCCTCAAAGTGGATTCCGTATTTAAGTTATGCGGAAGAGGCGGTGCAGAGTCCTCTGCCTCAGCTGTTGAGGTCAACTTGAGACTTTCTGAGGTTGGGATATCAACTGCAAGGACCTAAAGAAATTAAAAGTGAAGAGACGTCAAACACGAATAAGTAATTCCTCACTCTTTCACCATCCATGGTAATATCCTTTTCAACCCACATACCTTCGTCGTTCGGGTCGTCATCAACAATCTCCACCTTGTGCTCTCCTCTCTCCTTGCCCTTGCTCTTCCTATGTTTGTGCTTTTTACGACTGCCCTTCCCCTCCTCTTCTTCTCTCGCTCTTTTCTTGTGCTTCCGATCCGAGTCAGAGTCCTTGTGCTTCTCGTGTTTGGATCTAGGGCGCTTGCTACTTGATTTTTCGTCCATGGTTATGTAGAAATTACCTCGAAAAGAGTGTCTTGGCGTGTAACGTCACTGAACGCGTTCCATCCCGTGACTCATCTTGAGAGTTTCTATTTCCTTTTTTGATTTTTATACACAATCTTATCAGAGGTCAACATGGAAATCCCTGACGCCGCTAACGTTCGCATCATCACAACTCTTGGACACGTCGACCATGGCAAGACCACTCTCATGGATGCTCTTCTCGCAGCAAACAATATCATTTCTCAGCGAATGGCAGGCAAGATGCGATACCTCGACAGTCGAGAAGACGAACAAGAACGTGGGATTACGATGGAGAGTAGCGCCGTCTCACTAAAATTTCAAGTTATGGAGAACATGGAGAACGGAGGTATGTTTATATTATGAAAAGTTTATCAAGTAGGGCCTAACAGACCACCAGGCAGATCTCCCAGAACTTATGTCGTCAATATGATTGACACACCTGGGCATGTTGACTTTTCGAGTGAAGTTTCCACTGCATCAAGATTGTGCGATGGGGCTCTGGTCCTGGTAGATGTCGTGGAAGGTGTTTGTACTCAGGTAAATTTTAGTTATCACTTGCATTCAAAAAGGTATTAACATTCCAAGTTAGACGATCGCTGTGTTGAGGCAAGCCTGGCATGATCGTTTACGGCCGATACTCGTCATTAACAAGATGGACCGCTTGATCACAGAACTAAAGTTAGCACCTATTGAGGCCTATCACCACCTCACCCGTTTAATCGAGCAGGTGAATGCGGTCATGGGCGATTTCTTTGCGTCGGAACGTATGGAAGATGATCTCAGGTGGAGAGAAGAACGCGAACGTCGTCTCGCAGAGAAGAAAGAGGCATACGCAGACGAAACCGATGCGTCCGTAAATGAAGAACAGGAATTCCAAGAAAAGGACGACGAGGATATCTACTTTGCTCCGGAGAAAGGCAACGTGATCTTTGCATCTGCCATCGACGGCTGGGGTTTCCGGGTGGGGAAGTTCGCTCAACTCTACGCCAAAAAGCTAGGGATCAAAGAGGCCAACTTGAAACGAGTGTTGTGGGGTGACTTCTTCCTTGATCCAAAAACGAAGAGGGTGATCAGTTATAAGCATCTTCGTGGACGAGCACTGAAACCCTTATTTGTGCAATTCGTGCTTGATAATATTTGGTCTGTCTACGATTCAATCGTGATAAACCCGTACGTATTCCCAGCGATTATTATGGTCATTAAAAAAAATTCATATCCCATTCAGCAACCCAGATAAAGTGACTAAAATCGTGACCACTCTTGACCTCAAAATTCCACCCCGTGATCTCAAATCAAAGGATACTCGTCACCTTCTCTCACTCATCTTCACTCAGTGGCTTTCATTGTCGACTTGCATTATTCAAACTGTGATCGATGTCGTTCCGACACCACCAATCGCCCAAGCCACACGGATACCGAAGTTGCTTTATCCCGACCTCTACGAAACCACGATTGAACCCAAGAATAAATTGGAAGAAGACTTATATGCATCGAGATCGGGACCAAAAGCCTCTGTCGTGGGTTATGTCAGTAAGATGTTCGCTGTATCAGGAAAGCACTTGCCAGAAAACAAGAAGAAAACGCTGACAGCAGATCAAATGCGTGAAAAGGCTCGAGAGATGCGAGCTGCAAGGCAGCTTGATGCGGATGCTAATGTAGAATCTGAAGCCGGAATAAGCTACACCCCGGACATAAAACAGTCTGAAGAGGTGGTGGAGACAACGAACGCTGACACTGAAGTGCTTCTTGGCTTTGCTCGCTTATATTCTGGTACCATCAGCACTGGTACCTCAGTATATGCCGTTCTGCCAAAATACAACGTCGTTCTAGGTCCAACACATCCAATGAACTCAAAATATCTCCTAACAGTGAAGGTCGAAGGGCTTTATGTCATGATGGGACGTGAATTGGTACCAGTGCATCGCGTACGTGCCGGAAACATTTTCGCGATCAAAGGCCTGGAGTCCAAAGTGTGGAGAAGTGCAACACTTTGCGGGCCTGAGGAGACTGGAATCGGAGATAATCCGAACCCAGTGCAGGATAGAGAGTGCCTCATCAACCTGGGTTCAATAAATCGAGCAGTAAGATCGGTCTCGTTTTTTAACCATAATTTGGTTTTCTCATCTCTGTCTAGGCCCCCCCTATTGTGCGTGTTGCGTTGGAGCCCGAACGACCTGCGGATATGCAAAAGCTTGTCAATGGACTGAACCTTCTCAGTCAATCGGATCCCTGTGTAGAAACCTTTCAACAACAAACTGGGGAACACGTAATTTTAACAGCTGGAGAACTTCATTTAGAGGTAGAATTTTCAGTTTTAGTGTTCTTTAATCATCTCAGCGCTTTCGTAGCGGTGCTTGAAAGACTTGCGCGAACGTTTTGCGAAGGTCGAAATCCAGGCTTCGAAACCAATCGTCCCTTTCCGCGAAACTGCTGTAAAGGCCCTAGGTACGTATTTCTTTCTTTATTCTTATTCTCCCAGTTCCCGGACAGGTGTCCCGTAGATATGGCCCTAACCAAAACTCCCAATGCGCGTCGTGGAACGATACAAAGCACAAGCTCACAACAAGTTGTTTCGTTCACTGTCCGGGCAGCTCCAGTCCCCACTTCCATCCTAGAGTTCATTCTCGACAATCTGGCGACGTGGAAATCACTTCAACACGACCGGGAGATCCAGCAAGGGCATTCTGTTGATGAGGAGGAAGTTGATAACTATGGAGAGCTCATTCGCAAACCCACGGTCAGCCCTGAACAATTCTGGGACGTTTTCGCGCAGAAATGCAGAGAAGTAGGAGGTGAATGGGCAGATGTTGCTGATAAGACGTGGGGATTTGGGCCCCAGAAAGCAGGTGGTTGTTTACTGATTGATGCAAGAAGTCCAAAGCCATACGCCTCGTAGGTGGCCCGAACTCTCTTGGTTTCATAATTTCTCATAAATTTCGATGCAGACTCAGGCGTCGTCAGCAGCGATCAAATGCTGAGGAAGAAGCCTCAGAAATCGAAAAGATTGTCCGTGACTTTGACAACCATATAGAAACTGGATTCCAGCTTGCAACCTTCCAAGGGCCCTTATGCGCTGAACCTGTTGTGGGTATGGCATTCTTCGTCGAGCAAGTGACAGTAGAAAAGGATCTTCTTGAAAAAGAAATAGGTACGTTGAAATGCTCACACCAAACCTGTTGTTCACCTTTAACTTCGCTAATTTCAGCCCAAAATCGAATGTCTCAAGTAACTGGTTCACTCATATCGGCAGTGAAGGATGCTTGCCGAGACGGCCTCCTAGATTGGTCACCCAGATTAATGCTTGCGATGTATTCATGCGAGATACAAGCGTCAGGTGCATTCATTTCCAGTTTTTCGTTATCTGTGAACTAAATAATTAACGCAGCGGATGTCCTTGGGAAGGTATACGGTGTCGTGGCGAAGCGACGGGGTCGCATCTTGGCAGAGGAGATGAAGGAAGGCACTTCTTTCTTCAATGTTTCTGCGCTTTTACCCGTTGTCGAGAGTTTTGGATTCGCAGATGGTATCTTGATACTTTTTTGTCATAAGCATTGTTAATGTGCTGCTCCATAGATATCCGAACGCGAACTTCCGGGGCTGCCAGCCCCCAATTAATTTTCAGCGGGTATCTGTTGATTAAAATTCCACCATCATATCCTCACTCATGCTCGCGTCAGCTATGAACTTCTTGATCTAGATCCATTCTGGGTGCCAACCACCGTCGAGGAACTGGAGGACCTAGGAGAGAAGGCCGACCGGTCTAATCTCGCTAAAGGATATATGGATGCAGTTCGCGGTCGCAAAGGGATGTTTGTGGATCGCAAAATCGTCGAGTTCGCTGAGAAGCAGAGAACACTGAAACGATGATTGTGCTATTTGTATTAGACACTCCATCCCCGGAATCACCTCTTTATTTTTAACCAATTTTGTAACAAGATAAAAGGTCCACGAAAGTAGGAAAATAAACAGTTAAGGTAGCGAATCCGAATCTTAATGTACAAGATAACACAAGTACAAGCAGTACTTATGAATAATACAAAATGTAAAGTACAATGAACCACAAGGCTCCCATGTTACAAAAAGCCACTTTCCTGTAACAAGCGTGCCATCTTTTCGTCTTCCCGCTCTCTGGGTTCTCGTTCGAGAGAAAGCGACCAGAAATGCTCACTTGAAGCCCGAGTATCACTATTGATGAACTGATTCAAGGAGTCATTGATGTATGCGCTGACAGCGGGAATTGGTGTGAAGTTGAAAGGTTGTGCCTGCCATCGCTTGATATCGTTGATGACTTCTGAGGCCTTCTGGCGTTTGCGGAAGTTAACTAGGCCACCTGGCAGGTTGTCGGGATTCCCATCTTGGATAAACTGCAAAGTCGACAGGAAAACACCTGATGTAATGTCAGAATTTACTATTTCCATAAAATGGATACAATTATGATTTACCAATAAATGGGACACAGGGAGGTGTGACGGAGGCCATCAGTGATCGGTACTTCGTGAAATTTTTGTTGCTGTCGATGGTCATTTCGCAAGCCCCAAATTGGAGCATGTAGCGTTGTTGTACTTGCTCCCAGGTTCGCTTCAAACGTCGGATGGGTGGTGTATTTAAGCCGGAGGTGATAGCAATCATCGTCGAAAAGTTGTTCAGAGTACGACATCGCTAAATTTGCAGAGTGAGAGGAGAGAGAAGGAAGCACCAACTTGACTCACATCTGCAACTAAGATAAGGTGTTTCACAACTTGTGCACGTCGACGAGAATCCTCTTTCTCCAAAACAGAATCGGCAACCCAATCCGCAATCTGTTAGATGATTATCAAGAATTGAACGTATTGCAAGGCACAAGAGAGGACATACCCGATTGCTGGTTTGGATAACCGTGGTAATATTATCCACATTCTCTGTCTTCTGTTCGCGAGATCGCTGCAAACATTCCATGGGTTTGATTTTTTGATAAAGTTGACTTTCCATTAAGGTCAATTGGCGAGCGAGCTCCAAGGGATCGATATCAAGTAACTTGAGTCTCTTGTTCGACTTGGGTATGATGGGCGGGGGTGGTGGTGCCATAGCGGTATTTATAAGTGACTTAACATTATCGCCTTGTCGTTGCTGACAATCCTTTAATCAACCGAATGCTGTTCATGTACAACTATTAAACATACCGCTCTTTCGATCTGAATCATGAGATGTTTCGCTGCCGCAAACCTCGATACTTCGTCACTGGAAATGAACTCTTTCATCCGATCAAGAATATACAGGTCCTCTTTGTCAAGCACACCGTCATCAACAACCATGGATTTGAGGGTATTAATGACACTGTAAAACGCCAAAGTCAGTTTTAATAAAGCGTTGACTGCAACATATACTTACCGCATTTGGATCACATGTTGCTTCAGTTTGCCCCACTCCTCCCTTTCCATTTGAGTTAAATTCTCAGGAGGTTGAATTCCAAAACGTGCAACAAGCAAATCAAATAACTCGTCCAGCGTGGTGAAAGATTTGTAAGTCATAAGGAATGCTTTGCCGAAGGTGGTGTCTATCAATAACATTCAGACTTTCAATTGTAGGTAGGAAACTTAGAATAAATGTACCTGCTTGTTCATGAGCAGTAAGACGTTCGACGAGCGCAGGAACTGTTCCGCCACGAACAGATCCATCCGCGTCAATGATAATGTCGGATGGAGAATAGTTCGGGCGGAGATACCAAGGTTGTAGATCTGCAGCTACTTTGTCTGCGTATTCGTCTCCTAGAAGTCTCTGCAGTTTGTTAGCCCCAGAAGGCCGTTTGGTCGTGATGCCTTAAAGAAGATCAAGAACAATAGAGAACCATCAAAGCACTTTTCTTACCTTCATCGTCGAATAATCCACCATCGTTTTCGACGAAACCATCAAGAGGGTCGATGGATGATTGTGTGACGAGGGTATTGTCTAGGGAAGTTTCAGAGCCTCGAGCTGGAACTGGCACAGTAACGTTGGCGTCTGCGAGGGTGCGGTATGAATCATAGGATGCATCTGCACCGGATTTTGGTTTCCTTACTCCTGGCCTGTTGAAAGCGAGTTCCATGTCGACAACATCTTCGTTCTCAGAATGGTATGCCTCTGTTTTCTTGGGCGAATGAACCGCACCCCCAAAATGGTCGTTGATGACGCTGAGGCGGGACATGCGCCATTCAATGGACCCATTGTAGTCTCCCTGAGCAACGTCTGCTTGTTCGTGTCCTACAGACAAGAGACCGTCGAAGGTTTGCTTGACATGGCTAAGATTGGTTCGCAACGACGAAGACAAGTTATCCAGAAAATCGTAGGCAGCCTCTCGCTCACCACGCACTGGGCTTTGGTCACCGTCATGAAGTATTCTTCGATCGCCGTCATGAAGTGTTTGTGTGTTCAGGAGTAGGGCCGCGCTATCATCATAGATTGCTTGAACAACAGTTTCTAGTGTTCGGACAAGTTGACGAGCGTTCTCAACTGAGTGAGAATAATGGTCGCTGGCTACAGCGTCCCCAGCTTGCCGAATTCCATCAATGTCGACGTGCCGGGCGACATGAATATCGGCAATCAAGGACATAAACGCCGAAATTTGTGTAACCAATTCCTGAACTCGCGAACGTAGTTGTTGCACTGGGTGTAATGTGGTCAGTTATCACGCCACAAAATAGAGGTAGAATAGGAACTGACCGGAGTTATCCGTCGTGAGTTGGAGAGCTTGGTCAAGAGCATTAAGCCCCTCCTGTAATCGATCCAAAGACGAGCCGATATGTGAAACGACTTCGGTACCCAATACCTTCTGAGGCATACCGCCCTCATCATCGAGGGAGAGGTAACCAAACCCCTTCCAACTTCCAGCAGTTCCCGCCCCCACAAGGCCAAGGCCGACATTGGCTGTGGTGTACACACCTTGCAACCGTTTCGCTGGAGTACCAGCAAGTTTGGGCTGTTTATGTTCTACCCGTTGAACTTCGAGAACAAAAGCAGAAACTGCTCTATCCAATTCCTCCGTGTCCGTTTCGATGCGACTGAGTGTTTCGGCAATCACAGATCCAGAGTCATACTGTATAGCGCGAGCACTTAGGACAAGCCTTGAAAGGGTGGCGGTCACCTTCCTTTGAGCGGGTCTTAATGGAGTTTGTGAGGCACTTCTACCATCCCGTCCTGCGGCTGGAAGCAAGTTGGCTGGTATTTGAGTTGGTGGTACACCGGCGATGTATAGTAGGTTTCGGATCGCGAGGACAGCACTGTATATGAGCTGATCCATCTTCTGGTCGTCTTCGGATTGTCGGATAACTCCACTTGATTGGACATTTTCGACGATTGCCTGAATGGCTCCTTTTGCAATGCTGGATAAATCGTTCACGATATTTGGAGGGGGAGGCTCTAGTGCGAGTTGTAACGCTTTCGCTATCCGTTCGGCAGACGTCAGCTCCATAACGGCAGCCTGATTAGTGTCGGAACGTGTAGATGACGCCACAACCTGACGAGAAGTGCCATTCTTTTGTCGCGGTCGAGACGTTGGAAGGTGGTCAAGTTGAACGTCTGAATCGTCTGAATAGGCACTGAGACCAGAAGGATCGGGTTGATGAGGGACGGTAGAAGGAAATGGACCTTCTCGACCTGAGCTGGTGCCAAATCCCTCAGGGGCAGTCCACTGTATTCGACCATCTACGTTGTTGACATAGTAATAAGATACACCATCGTCTGCCAGTTTCTTGACCCAGGGTTCATATTTCCGGTTTTGTCTAGGGCCATCTTCTGAGCCTGACGAGGCTTCAGCGTCGCTGGGTCCGAAGGCAAGCCCAGCTGACGTGCCTGATCGGGAAGTCGTTGAGGATGTCAAACCAGCGAGATCTCCGTCGGAGCTTTCATCCTCTGCTTCTTGAGGGAGATCTCGAGAGCGCTGTCCTGTCTGCGTGTTGACATAATAAATCTTGAGATAAACCGGTTAGGAGGTCTACTTGAATTCATTTCGAAACTACATACTTGACCATCAGGCGTAACCTCAGGCATCCAAAAATCGCTGGGTTGGTTTCCGCCTTGAAACGCAGTTTCATGTGGCTCTTGATCGCCGTTTCGTAAAGAAATTTCACTGTCGAGCCATTCTTCCTGCTCCGCTTGTGCACCTGCGGTCATCGCCTGGGACGCATCGACGGAAGGCTGTGGTTGCGACTCCGAGTTTTGGCCGTCTACTGTCGCGCTTTCTGCTTGAGAGAAAGCCAGCTCTGCTTCTTCATCCGAAATGATTGTGACATAGTTGGAGGGAAACCACCCCCGCTCTTCGCCCAGCAACCCATCCCACCACCCAGATGGCTGCTGTGTCAAGACTTCAATGATGTCATCCGTGCGAAATGAGAGTGCTGAAGCATCCTGGGCTTCGTAGTCGTAAAGGGCACGGCAGAAAAGGGTGTTGTATTGCTCTTCGACGGCTGGGGTTTCCTGCTGGGGTTCCTGTTGTCGCTGGATGGTCTGGAGCCTGGAGGAGGAGGAGGAAGAGGAAAGAGATAGAGAAGTGGAGCTTAAACTGTCCGATGCAAAAGAGTGAGTATATAAAGTGGTGGACATTGGAGAGGGTGCTATCAAGGACCAAGGACCAATCCAGCACTAAGGTACGGATTATGTAATATTACTCCCCAAACCAGTTCTTCGTATCAGTGTTTCCTTCACGCACAATGCCCAGAGACAGACAGCACGACTCTAGGTCTCGTTCAAGGTCACCGAGGCGACGCCCTGAAAATACTTTTGATGAACGAAGACCAGATGTAGACAGAAACAAAGCAACACATCCACGACGCCTTCGATCGCGTTCGAGGTCACCAGAAAGATGGCGAAGCAGGAGTCCTGAACGCAAAAGACAACGAAGACATGCTTCAAGGTTCTCTTCAAGATCTAGAAGCAGATCAAGGGAGAAACCCCACAAACGCCCTTCGAGATCATGCTCTCGGTCGAGAGAGCGGGAGCGAGCAAAGAAAGAGAAGAGAGGACGAGACATTTCAAGCTCATCGGGTTCGGAAGACGGCTATTCGAATCGAAGGAAGGACAAACATAAGGATCGAGATGGGAAACGGAGCAAAAGTAAAGAACGTCGGAAAGAGAAGAAACGCGAAAAGAAGGAGCGAAAGGAAAAGGTCCGTATCATTACCAGTTCTATTATGCCAGGAAAACAATGAAACAACTACCCTACAGAAAAAACGGACTGCTGGAACTGTGCCCCACTGGGGAAAGTACGGTATCATTTCAGAGATCGAGTTCGTGCACTTCTCCTTTCACCGCCCTGTACGGCCATTGGACTCACCATCCCACAGTATCTTTACAAAAAACCCAGAATTCTACACATGGCTAGTAGAGGAACGAAAGGTCAATCCAGAAACAATCTCGAAGGACCAACAAAAGAAGGAGTTTTCTCGGTTTGTTGAGGACTTTAATACCGGTGCGTGAGTATAACTGTCTTGGGCCGCCCTCGTTTTGATATTCGATTTTCTAGCCACCCTACCCCATGAAAAATATTATAATATGGAGGCTTACGAGCGGCGAATGTCAGCTCTCAGACAGGGCGAATATCTACCTCCTGTGAATGATGCGTACGATTTCCACGCGGACATGAAAGCGGTTAGTGGAGCACACAAAAAGAAAGCTGCTGAACAAGAGAGCTATATGAGTAAGGAGCAACTTATGGAATTGCGGAAGGTACAACAAGAACGAAGCGAGGTAGGCGTCAGTCTGGTCCCTGATGAACTACTTACCATTGCTTAACTTTCAAGGTCGGGCGAATGAAACTGTTAGGTATGGATGTAAAGCAAAACTTTGGCGTTCGGATGGATGGTACCATGTTTGACGGCTAAATAAATAGTTTTCTATCTTTCTTTCACCGAGAGCAGGAGAGCCTCTTCTTCGGTTTATGATCTAACTGGTGAATAAGTAAATATATAATAATAGTATCGAGCAAATTATGGATTAATATCTTTTATTACGTACGCAAATGGGAGTCACTTGGACAAGGCTTGAACATCGTTGTTCATCGTTGGTCACATCCCCCTCATTCATGCGTTATGTCTCAAATCGATGAAGAAATCTCCTTCTTTGATCGGGAGCGAGATAGATTATCAAGAGAAATAACTTCGGTATGAACATCCAAGATGTGAATGAATGTAACCAACCCACCACGCTTTTATCAGGGGTTCGAGGAGCTACTGTCATCAACGAACGTCTTGAACCGGAAACTAGAGGAAGTCCTCGGAATGACGAAGGAATACGACACGATTGCATCTCTGTGGCATAGTTTCTATCGGCTCATGAGCACCTCTGGACAAGAACCTGACACATCTGAAGAACAATCTGGCTTGCCTGGAACTGGAAGCCACGTCGTGTCCATGAAGCAAGGACAGCAGCAGAAATGATATGGGACTGGTTCGAACTTTGTTGGTGAGAGTCCGAGTTCGGAAACAAAATATTCAATTTTATATGAGTGTTGAAACAGCAAATAAAGTACTACAGAAACAGTTGTATTCATCAAATCAGATATCCGCCCAGTTTGCAACCTGTAATGAGAGTGAGCTTTGGGGAGAAAGGATGGAAGACATGCAAATCTGACCCAAGAGAACCCGTTGAATTCCGCTTGGTCCCTCGAAGATAGCTGCCCGTGAACTGGGGTCAATGTTGGTTGTTCTCGAGTAAACTCTTCATCGAAGTTACTTGTGTCCGCGCTCCCATTCTATGAAGATATCATGAGGCCCTATTGTTTGATACGGAATAAAAAACATACGATGGTGGGGAAGTATGGAGGAGGTATGCGCTTGTTTAACACATCATCGAAATTCACATCTTTGAAGAACGGCTGTCGTTTGAGCTCCTCGGCGTCCTCCTTCCCAGAGCCAAGGCGTCGGGTAGGGTCTCGTGTAAGGAGCTAATAACAATCAGTTTGATTGAGATAAAAAAACATGTGGAAGGCACCTTTTGGAGTATTGAAACCGCGTCGCGCGGCATAGTGATGGGGTACAATGGTTCGTCCTCCAAAATGGCGTCGAAGATTTCGTCCTCGTCATCTCCGCGGAATGGGGATTGCCCTAGCAACATCTCATAAGTCAAAACGCCAAATGCCCACCAATCCACAGCACGACCATAGCGCTGCTCCAACAAGATCTGGAGTTCAGAAAAAATAGTGTATAGGTTTAAAAAAAATGTAAGCAAAAAATAATAGGGCCCAAACCTCAGGTGCCATAAACTCAGGTGTACCGCAGAAGGTACTTGTGGTTTGCCCATACCACATTTCCTCCTTACATAACCCGTAATCAGCTACCTTGACATGGCCATCCAGGGTGAGTAAGATGTTGTCCAGTTTCAAATCACTAGATACATGGAACCAGTAAGAGAAACCCTAATCGAAGCATGAGTAAGCGTACCGGTAAATAATGCCATTCGCATGGAAATACTCCAGAGCAAGGAGGACCTCGGAGGCATAGAACTTGGCTTGTCTCAGGGAGAATTGCTTTCGCTGGATGTGCAACATCAAGTCACCACCACTCACGTACTCCATGACGAAATAAACTCGGGTTTCCGTCTGGAAGCAAGAATGTAACCCAAGTAAGAAGGGATGCCGTTCCCGGGCAGCCGCCAGGAAGACGCGCTTTTCCGACCGCGTGCTAAGACGACAATGAGTCGGTCATAAAATGTGAGTAAATGAAAATTTCTATATGTACCTTTCTACTTCGTCGTTATCAATGATGAACTCTTTCTTCAAAACTTTGATAGCATAAAGACCATTCGTTTTTTTTTCTTCCGCCAACATGACCTTGCCAAAATTTCCTTTGCCAAGTACAGCCAAGAAATTGAAATCGTCGAGCCCCACTTTTCGCTTCCGCGTGGCCTGTCGTGGCGGTGGTTGTTGCGGCAAGCGCTGGGCCTGGGATGGCAAGGAGCCTGGACGTTCCGTAGGTCGACTCTGAGGGGTTGGAGGTAAACTTTGTTTCATTTGGACTGGACTCGTATGGGCTTGGGGCCGTGGCGACTACACAAACCATGGTCAGAAACTGCAAGAAAGAGATATTTATCAATCATTAACATACAGCATATCCCCCTCCAGGATAGCCAACGTCGCTTCCGGGAATTAAGGGCCCAGCATCGTACGGGCTCTGTGCTCGACCTTGCATGGCATCTTGAGAATAGCCAGGAGGTATTGGAACCCTTGCTCCTGGGGGAGGCCTACTGGGTTGTCCGAATGGAGGGATTTGAGGCGGCTGTTGCTGGTACTGCTGTGGCTGTGGAGGTTGCTGTTGCTGCTGTTGCTGGTAGTGGCGAGTATCTTGAGGGTATCGATCAGAGGGAGGAGGGACAGAAGCTGGTCGTCCATAAGCATCAGCAGGAGGGGGACCTATCTCGGGGACACCAATCTTCATGCGTTCCACAGCTCCAATCGTCGAATCCAACGACGGCGAGGTAGTATGAATCTGTTCAGTGTATTGTCGAGGAGGTGGTCGAACTTGTGCTTTATCGCCTCGTGCTCGGTTGATGTCGCGCCAATTCCGAAGAAGCTCGTTCGCGGTTTCCATCGTCATACCACAAAAATCGGGAACAAGGTGAGCACAATTGGCATGACAAGTGATATCACACTCCGAACACTTGCGAGCATTTTTGCGTCCAAGGGGGAGCATGTAGCCGCAATGGCAACACCAATTAGCACCAATGTTTGTGAGGGGTTCGAAGCGATGTGGGATGCGATGATTAATCTTCTCCTCGTCGCCTTCCTAGGATTGAGATTAGTATATAACAAACTTGGAGAGTGAAGTATCAACTTACACCAGTGTTAGATTTAGATATGCATTTGGTAACGACTTTTTCGTAGCATTTCTTGTGGCAGGTATATCGACAGTCTTCACATTGATATCCAAGAGCGTTGAGAAGGAAATCGTTACAGAAGGCGCATAGCATGAGTTGATAGAATTGTCTTTGGACGAACTTGTGGCCATTCATCTCGTGCACTTCACCCTTACGCTTGCGGACCGCTCCTTGTCGACCAAGACCACCAAGTGGACCATCCAAAGGTCGTTTGCGGACATTTTCCTTGACTGCAAGGACATGAGTGGTCGTACATTGTAAATTAATCAAGTATTTACCAAAGTTAAGATGTAGTGCAATGGCGCCAGCAGGTTCTACTGCAAACCATGCCTCGATGCCTTCCGGTGGTTGTCCCGAAAACCCTGAACCAAGATTACCGGGAGGCCCATTACCATATCCAAGGGGTGAGTTCATGTCCCCAGACGTGGACTGCATCGGCATTCCGGCTGGGCTATCGCCTGGCATTGCACCAGCGGTAACCCACCCACCTTGCCCATCCATGCCAACCTTCTGTCGCCTTAGGGCATCTACGAGGTCGGTGACGCGAATCCAAAGGAGGCCAATCGGAATGGCATGTGGTTCGCTGACTTGCTTATCATAAACAACGATCTCGACCTCATTTGCCTTATCAACAGAAATTTCGAAATCTTCATTCCATCTGTCAGTGCGCGAGGGATGCGACTTGGCAAGCTGTGTGCCTTCGACCTTTATCGAAACATAGGTTTCCATCACTTTTGAAGCTGAACGCGAACGCGATACGACAGGTGCATGGTCCAGTTCGCGTGCACCTTTGAGAGTCACATACAGAGTACCAGAAAGGGGTTTGGAGCGCAACTTGTCCTTGCGTTCGCCGTCATTGCTGGTATTGTCTATTTACAATAAAATTAGGTCGATTGAGGGGGCAAGGGTGAAGGAAGGCTCGCCATTGTCGTCGTCTTCAACGACATCGTCTAATATATGCAGGTTCTTATACCGCTTAAGAGCCGACTCCAAAAGTTGGATTTTCTTGTCACTTTCCACTCTCTTGCTTTCAGCGTCAGCTTTTGACTTTTTGTCGCCATCGGCTTGATAAAGCTTCGCCATCTTGTCTATGCCTTTCTTGTATTGCATCTCGACCTGATGCTTAAATTCGAGTTGGTGTAGCATTTTGGATATCTTCTTTGGCGTGAATGGTGTGTCCGCCTTGATTAGGTCTAGATTGGTATATTGCCTGGCCCTTGTCGGGCCTCCTTGACTTGGACGACCGCCCGGGTATCCTGCTTCTGGGGAGCCCGGGTATCTCCCTTGAGAAGGATTGTATTCCTTGGGTGGTACCTGGGGGGTGGGAATTAATGAGTTTGCTTAAGCAAGAAATCGAGGGTGATTGACCAACCTCAGGCACTTGAGCACCAGGAAATCGCGATGGATCATCACGCTGCCTTTT